>Ga0209641_10000722_pt1 | contig 30534 bp, 34 predicted proteins | sample RifCSP16_1_FD_184022 | JGI IMG/M metagenome (GOLD analysis project Ga0209641, IMG submission 184022) | Soil microbial communities from Rifle, Colorado - Rifle CSP2_sed 16_1 (SPAdes) (version 2) | ecosystem: Environmental > Terrestrial > Deep subsurface > Rock core/Sediment | place: Rifle... | reverse complement strand
CCGGTCGAATACGTCGCGGGGTCCGGCCCGAAGGCAAAGGTGCGCGCGGTGGCGCGCCGCTTGCTTCTCTCGCCGCCGCAACGGCTGCGCGAGGTGCGCGCAGCCTGGGAAAGCGAGATCGACGCATGAAGATCATCGACGTCCGCGGCAGGCGGGTGTGGGACTCACGCGGCCGTCCCACGGTCGAGGTCGAGGTGCTCGCCGGCCGGGGAAGCAAAGGGCTCGTTTCCGGGCGCGCCATCGCGCCGGCCGGCGCCTCTATCGGCTCCGCGGAGGCGCGCGAGCTGCGCGATGGTGGCCAGCGGCTGCTCGGGCTCGACGTCCAGCGCGCGGTGAAGAACGTCAACTCGCTGATCCGCGACGCGCTGCGTGCCGCAAGTGCCGGAGACCAGGCGGCGATCGATCGGAAACTCATCGAGCTCGACGGCACTCCCGACAAGAGCCGCCTCGGCGCGAACGCGATCGTCGCCGCATCGCTCGCCTGCGCGCAAGCCGCGGCGGCGGCGGCCAAACAGCCTCTGTGGCGGCTGCTCGCCGGCGAGCGCCGGGTGGCGATGCCGGTTCCCCAGGTCCAGATCTTCGGCGGCGGCGCGCACGCGCGCGGCCGGGTGGACATCCAGGACTACATGGCGATCTGCCCGGGCGCGGGCAGCTTCTCGGAGGCGCTGGAGTGGACCGCGGAGGTGTACCACGCCGCGGGCGCGCGGCTGGCGAAGCGCGGGGCCCTGCACGGCGTCGCCGACGAGGGCGGCTACTGGCCGGCATTCAACTCGAACGAGGAAGGGCTCGCCGAGCTGGTGGGCGCGATCGCCGACGCGGGCCTGGAACCGGGCGCCGACGTCGCGATCGCTCTCGACGTCGCGGCGAACCAGCTGTGGCGCGGCGGGCGCTACCAGCTCGCGCTCGACAAGCGCTCGCTCACGGCGGAGCAGCTGCACGCCATGCTGCTGCGCTGGCTGGACGCCTACCCGATCGTCTCGATCGAGGACCCGTTCGCCGAGCACGACGCCGAGGCGATGCGCTCGTTCACCAGGGCGGCGGGGGCGCGCGTGCAGGTGGTGGGCGACGATTTCTTCGCCACCGCGGCGCGGCGCGTGCAGGGCGCGAACGGCGCCTGCAACGCAGTGCTGCTCAAGCCGAACCAGGCCGGAACGCTGACCGAGACGCTCGCCTGCCTGGAGGCGGCGCGCGCGGCGGGTTACGGCGCCATCATGTCGGCGCGCTCGGGCGAGTCGGAGGATGTCTCCATCGTGCATCTGGCGGTCGGCTGGGGCGTGCCGCAGCTCAAGGTCGGGGGCTTTTCCCGGGGGGAGCGCACCGCGAAGTGGAACGAGGCGCTCAGGATCGAGGGCTCGCTCGGCGGCCGCCAGCTCCTCTACCCGGCGAGCCGCCTGTTCAGGCGCAAGTGAAAATCGCCTGTCGCTTCAATCGAGCGGCGCGAGCCCGTCGGCGCTGAGCCGGTAGCGCCGGTCGCAGCCGGCGGCCGCGGTCTCGGAGTGCGTGGCGAGGATCCCGGCCGCGCCGCGCTCCTTCACCTGCGCGCGCAGCAGCGCGAGCACCTGGCGCGCGTTCTCCGGGTCGAGATTGCCGGTCGGCTCGTCGGCGAGCACGAGCCTCGGGTCGCCGACCAGGGCGCGCGCGATGGCGACGCGCTGCAGCTCGCCCCCGGAGAGGTCCTGCGGGGGGCTCGCTTCGCGCCCGGCCAGGCCTACCGAAGCGATCATCACCCTCGCCCGCCGCGCGATCTCCGCGGGCGCGCAGCCCCTGAGCAGCAGCGGCAGGCCGACGTTCTGCTCGACGCTCAGGTGCGCGAGCACGTGGAACGCCTGGAACACGAACCCGTAGCGCTCGCGCCGCAGCCGCGTCGCCGCGTCGTCGTCGAGCCGCGTCACCTCCAGGCCGTCGAACTCGATCCGGCCCTCGTCCACCGGCTCCAGCCCGGCGATGACGTTGAGCAGCGTCGACTTGCCGATTCCCGATTCGCCGACCACCGCGACGAACTCGCCCGCCGCCACCTCGAGCGACACCGCATGCAGGATAGTGCGCACGCCGAAGTGCTTGTTAACCTGCGTCAACCTGAGCATGCGCAGAGTCTAGCGCCTAGACACCCGCAAACACGCTTGCTAGACTGGGCCGGCCGAATCAGAGAGGAGGAATTATGTTGCGCAACGCCACCCATGCCGTCGTCGTAGGCGCGATCGCCGCATTGTTCGCCGCTGCACCCGCCACCGCGCAGCAGAAGTCGGTCAAGATCGGCTTCATCACCACGCTGTCGGGCCCTCAGGGGGTGATCGGCGAGCACATGAAGAACTCCGTCGAGCTCGCCCTCGACCACCTCGGCCGCAAGATGGGCGGGCTGCCGGTCGAGGTGATCTACGGCGACGACCAGTTCAAGCCCGACGTCGGCGTGCAGGTCGCCCAGGAGATGCTGAGCAAGCACCAGGTCGATTTCGTCTCCGGCATCATCTGGTCGAACGTCATGATGGCCGTCTCGCCGACCGTCACCAGCAAGGGCAAGATCATGGTCGGCACCAACGCCGGCCCCAGCCCCCTGGCCGGCGCGCAGTGCAACAAGCTGCACATCAACGTCTCCTGGCAGAACGACCAGACCCCGGAGGCGATGGGCAAATACATGCAGGACGAGGGCATCAACGACGTCTACATCATGGCGCCCAACTACCAGGCCGGGAAGGACATGCTCACCGGCTTCAAGCGCTACTTCAAGGGGCGCATCGTCGACGAGGTCTACACCAAGATGGGCCAGAGCGACTATCAGGCGGAGCTGTCGCAGCTGCGCGCCAAGAAGCCGAAGGCCGTGTTCGTGTTCTATCCCGGCGGCATGGGAATCTCGTTCCTCAGGCAGTATTCGGAGGCGGGGCTGCGCAGCCAGTTCCCGCTGTACTCCGTGTACACGGTGGACGAGATCACCATCCCGGCGGTCAAGCACGCGGCGCTCGGCCAGATCGAGACTCGCTACTGGAGCCCCGACCTGAAGAACGCGGCGAACCAGAAGTACGTCGCCGATTACCGCAAGAAGTACGGCAAGTGGCCGGTGTTCTACGGCGCGCAGAGCTACGACGGCATGCTGCTGATCGACTCGGCCGTGCGCGCGACGAAGGGCAATCTCAAGGACACCGACGCCCTCATCAGGGCAATGCGCAAGGCCGACTTCAGTTCCATCCGCGGCAAGTTCACTTTCGGCAACAACAACCACCCGATCCAGAACTTCTACCTGCTGAAGACGGTCGCGGGCCCGGCGGGCCAGGATCCGGTGATGGAGATCCAGAAGGCGGTGTTCACGAACCACAAGGACGCCTATGCCGGGGAGTGCAAGCTGAAGTGGTAGCAAGCCGGACGCCATAGGCGCCGGGTCAGCGAGCGAGGGGCGCGGTAACACCGCGCCCTTCTTGTTTTTCCGACTGCCGGTATCATCCGAGCGCATGATCCTGGTCATCGAGCAGGCGCTGAACGGGCTGCAGCTCGGGGTGATGCTGTTCCTCCTCGCGGCCGGGCTGACTCTGGTGTTCGGCATCATGAACCTGGTCAATCTCGCCCATGGTTCGCTCTACATGGTGGGCGCGTACCTCTGGGTGGCGTTCGCCCAGCTCACCGGCTCGTACGTGCTCGGCGTCGTGCTCGCGCTCGCCGGCGCGCTCGTCGTCGGGATGCTGGTCGAGATCATTGCGCTACGCACGCTCTACGAGCGCGACCACCTCGACCAGGTGCTCGCCACCTTCGGGCTGATCCTGTTCTTCAACGAGCTGGTCGCGATCCTGTGGGGCCGTTCGGCGCTCTACACCAGCGCGCCCAGCTGGCTCTCGGGCCACGTCGAGCTGTTCGGCGATCTGCGCTACCCCGCCTACCGCCTTGCGACCATCGCGGTCGGGCTCGCCGTGGCCGCGCTGCTGTGGTACGTGGTCGCGCGCACGCGCCTGGGGATGCTGGTGCGCGCCGGGGCCTCCAACCGCACCATGGTCGCCGCGCTCGGGGTCAACATCCGGCTGCTTTACACGGTGGTGTTCGGGTTCGGGGCCGCGCTCGCCGGGCTGGCCGGTCTCATGGCCGGGCCGATATACGTGGTGGAGCCAGGCATGGGCGAGCAGGTGCTGATCCAGGTGTTCGTCGTGATCGTGGTCGGCGGCATCGGCTCGATTCGCGGCGCGTTCGCCGGCGCGCTGATCGTCGGAATGGTGGATACGCTCGGGCGCGCCTTCTTGAAGCCGGCGCTCGCGACGATCTGGTCGCCGGTGGTCGCCGACACCGCCGGGCCCGCGCTCGCCTCGATGCTGATCTATCTGTTGATGGCGATAGTGCTGGCGCTGCGGCCCGAAGGGTTGTTCCCCGCGCGCGCATGAGGTTCTCCGCTCAACTGCTCGCGCTCGTGGTGCTCCTCGCGCTGCTTGCGGCCGTGCCGCCGCTCGCCGAGCTGTTGAAGCAGCCGTTCTACCTGGAGCTGTTCCGCCGCATCATGATCTTCGCGATCGCCGCGCTGTCGCTGAACCTCATCCTCGGCTACGGCGGGATGATCTCCTTCGGCCACGCCGTCTACCTCGGCGTCGGCGCGTACGCGGTCGGCGTGCTCGCGCACTACGGCATCACCAACGGCTGGCTGCAATGGGCGCTGGCGATCGGCGCCTCGGCCGTGGTGGCGCTCGCGATCGGCGCCGTCTCGGTCCGCACCAGCGGCATCTACTTCATCATGATCACCCTCGCCTTCAGCCAGATGCTCTATTACCTCGGCATCTCGATCGAGGAGTTCGGCGGCGACGACGGCATGCGCCTTCCGAAGAAGAGCCAGTTCCCGGGCCTGATCGACCTCGACAACCCGGTGGCGTTCTACTACCTGGTGCTCGCGATCCTGATCGCGTTTCTCTATCTCGGGCACCGGCTGGTCAATTCGCGCTTCGGCATGGTGATCCGGGCGGCCAAGGCGAACGAGCCGCGCACGCGCGCCATCGGCTTCTCGCCGTATCCGTACCGTCTCGCGGCGTTCGTCATCGCCGGCGCGATGGGCGGGCTGGCCGGCGCGCTGCTCGTCAACCAGACGGTCTTCCTCACGCCCGAGTTCATGAACTGGACGCGCTCGGGCGAGCTGATGTTCATGGTGATCCTGGGCGGGGTCGCGACCACTGCCGGGCCGGTGCTCGGCGCAGCCGTGCTGCTGCTGCTCGAGGATCTGCTTGCCGGATGGACGCAGCACTGGCAGCTCATCCTCGGGCCGTTGCTCGTGCTCTCGGTGCTTTTCTTCCGGCGCGGCCTCGCCGGCATCTTCTCGCGCGACCATGGCTAGCGCGCTGCTCGAAGTACGGGACCTGTGCAAGGCGTTCGGAGCGCTGCGCGCGACCGACCACGTCGAGCTGGAGGTTCACGAGGGCGAAACGCACGCGGTCATCGGACCCAACGGCGCCGGCAAAACCACACTCATCAGCCAGCTCGCCGGGAACCTGCGCCCGGACGCCGGCCGCGTGCTGTTCTCCGGCGAGGACGTCACCCCGCTCCCCGCCCCGGCGCGCTCGCGCAAGGGGTTCGCGCGCTCGTTCCAGATCACCAGCATCTACCGCGAGTTCACCGCGCTCGACAACGTGGCGCTCGCAGTTCAGGCGCACGCCGGCCACAGCTTCCGGTTCTGGCGTGCGGCACGCGAGGAGCGCTCGCTGCGCGAGCCGGCCCGCGCGGTGCTGGAGGAAGTCGGGCTGGGCGCGCGCGCCGACGTGCCGGCGGCGAGCCTCGCACACGGCGAGCAGCGCCAGCTCGAGGTGGCGATGGCGCTCGCTACGCGGCCGAGATTGCTGCTGCTGGATGAGCCGGTCGCAGGAATGGGGGTGGAAGAATCGCAGCGCATGGTGCAGTTCCTGGCCACGCTGAAAGGGCGCGCGACGATGATCCTGGTCGAGCACGACATGGACGCCGTGTTCACGCTCGCCGACCGCATCTCGGTGCTGGTCTACGGGAGGATCATCGCATGCGGCGCGCCGGCCGAGATCCGCGCCAATTCCGAGGTGCGCGCGGCGTACCTCGGCGAGGAGAGCTGATGCTCGAAGTGCGCTCCCTCGAAGCCGGCTACGGGCCTTCGCAGGTCCTGTTCGGCGTGTCGTTCGACATCAGGCAGGGTGAGGTCGTCACGCTGCTGGGCCGCAACGGCATGGGGAAGACCACCACCGTGCATGCGCTCATGGGGATCGTGCCGGCCAAGGCCGGAACGATCTCGTACCAAGGCGAGCCCATCGCGCGCATGCCCTCCTACAAGGTGGCGCAGAAGGGCATCGGGCTGGTGCCCGAGGGAAGGCAGGTGTTCCCCAACCTGACGGTGTACGAGAACCTGATCGCCACCGCGGCGAACCGCTCCGCTTCGGAAGAGCCCTGGTCGCTCGAGCGGGTGTACGAGCTCTTTCCGCTGCTCGCCGAGCGCAAGAATCACTACGGCAACCAGCTCTCGGGCGGCGAGCAGCAGATGCTCGCGATCGGCCGCGCGCTGATGACCAATCCGCGCCTGCTCATCCTCGACGAAGCGACAGAGGGCCTCGCGCCGCTGGTGCGCCGGGAAATCTACCGCTCGATCGAGCGTCTGAAAGCGCAGGAGCTGTCGCTGCTGGTGATCGACAAGGACGTCAGATCGCTCACCCGCGTCGCCGACCGGCACTACGTGCTGGAAAAGGGCCGCGTGGTATGGAGCGGCACCTCGGCCGAGCTGGCCGCGAACGAGGACGTCCAGCACCGCCATTTGGGCGTCTGATCTTGCGCGGCACCCACGTCGCCCGCCTGCTCGCGCTCGCCGCCCTGTGGTCGATGCAATACATCTTCCTGCGCGTCGCCGTGCCGGCGCTCGGCGTGGAGCTGGTGGCGGAGATGCGGGCGCTCGCGGGAGCGCTGGTGCTGGTGCCGGCGGCGCTCGCGCTCGGACAGCGCATCGCGCCGCTGAGCCGCTGGAGGGACTACCTCGGCGTCAGCCTGGTGAACAACGTCATTCCGTTCGCCTGCTTCGCATTCGGCGCGGCGGTCCTTCCCGCCGGGTATCTCGCGATCATCAACGGAACGGTGCCTTTGTGGACCGCTCTGTTCGCCGCGTGGCTGCTTGGCGAGCGGCTCGGCGCGCGGCGCTCCGCCGGCTTCGCGCTCGGGATCGCCGGCGTCGCGCTGATCGTGAACCTGGGGCCGGTGGCGCTGGATGCGCGCACCGCGCTCGCCGCAGTCGTCAGCCTTCTCGGCGCGGCCTCCTGGGGCTGGGGCGGCGTGATGATCAAGCAGTACACCGGCCGCGTGCCGGCGATCGCGCTCGCCGCCGGCACGATGTCGTTCGCCGCGGTGCTGATGTCGCCGTTCTGGGCCGGGGCGCCGGCCGCGGCGTGGACCCTGCCGGCCACCGCCTCGGCGGTCGCGCTCGGCGCGCTGTGCAGCGGTGTCGCGTACCTCGCCTTTTTCACGCTGGTGCGCGATATCGGGCCCTCGCGCACGCTGTCGGTGACTTTCCTGATCCCGGTGCTCGGGATCCTGTGGGGCTGGCTGCTGCTCGACGAAGCGGTTACCTTCCCGATGCTCGCCGGCGCCGCGCTGGTCTTCGCCGCGCTCGGGCTGGTGCTGCGGCGGTGACGCATTCAATCTGACCTGACATAGGAGGATCGATGGAACGGCGCACTCTCGGACGCAGCCCCCTGCAAGTGTCGGCGCTCGGCTTCGGGCTGATGTCGCTTTCCGGGATCTACGGCCCGGCGAACGACGACGAGTCCGTCGCGCTGATCCACTACGCGATCGATTGCGGCATGAATTTTCTCGACTCGGCGGACGCCTACGGCCAGGGCGGCCACAACGAAAAGGTGCTCGGAGAGGCGCTTCGCGGGGGCCGGCGCGACAAGGTCGTCGTCGCCACCAAGTTCGGCAACGTGCGCACGCCCGAGGGCAAGCCCTCCGCCGACGGGCGCCCCGAGTACGTGATGCAGGCCTGCGAGGCGAGCCTGAAGCGCCTCGGCATCGAGGTGATCGACCTGTACTACCAGCACCGCATCGATCCCAAGGTGCCGATCGAGGACACCGTCGGGGCGATGAGGCGCTTGGTCGAGCAGGGAAAGGTGCGCGCGCTCGGTCTTTCTGAAGCCCATCCGGACACCATCCGCCGCGCGCACAAAGTGCACCCGATTGCGGCGGTGCAGAGCGAATATTCCCTGCTCTACCGCGTGCAGGCCGAGGAGACGCTGAAGACCACGCGCGAGCTCGGCATCTCGTTCGTCGCCTACGCTCCGCTCGGCCGGAGCCTGCTCACCGGCTCGATTCACGGCAAGGCCGACCTGCCCGAGGGCGACCGGCGGCTTCAGCACCCGCGCTTCCAGGGCGAGAACCTGGACAGAAACGTCGCGCTCGCCAACCGCATCGAGGAATTCGCGCGCGCGAAGGGCTGCACCGCGGCGCAGCTCGCGCTCGCCTGGCTGCTCGCGCAGGGGCCCGATGTCGTGCCGATCTTCGGCACCAAGCGCCCCGCGCGGCTGGACGAGAACCTGCGCGCCCTCGAGGTGCGCCTCACGCCGGCCGAGTGCGCCGAGATCGCCAAGGCCGTTCCGCCCGGCGCCGCCGCCGGCACGCGCTATCCCGAAGGGCAGATGAAGACGGTCTACCTGTGATCCGAGGAGGTCGGCATGAATTCATCCGCGCAGGCAACTATGTTCCTCGCCTCTCGAATCCTGCTTTCGCTGCTGTTCATCGTCTCCGGCGCACGAGCCGCCATGTTCTTCCCCGGGAGCGCCGCGTACTTTGCGAGCCTCGGATTCCCCGCGCCGGAGGCGACCGCCGTGCTCGCCATCCTCATCGAGCTCGGAGGCGGGCTGCTGCTTGTGGCCGGATGGAAGACGCGCTGGGTGGCCTGGCTCTTGGTCGCGTTCGTCGCGATCGCGACGGCGACGGCGCACCGCTTCTGGGAATTCGACGCGGCGCAGTTCAACAACCAGCTGAATCACTTCCTGAAGAACCTCGCCGTCATCGGCGGGCTGCTTTACGTCGCCGCGCAGGGCGCCGGCCGGTTCAGCATTGACGCGCGCCGATCATGAGTGTTACCTTTGTGTTACCTGAGCCCGGCCATGGCCGCTTCCACCACGCTGAAGCTTCCCGAGGAACTGAAGGAGCGCATCGCACCGCTCGCGCAATCGGCAGGCAAGACTCCGCACGCCTGGATGATCGACGCACTCGAGGCACAAACGGCTTTGGCCGAGCTGCGCAAGCGCTTCGTCGAAGCCGCACTTACGTCGGTGGCGGAGTACGAGCGCACCGGCAAGGCGTACGCCGCGCAGGACGTGCGCAAGTACCTGCTCGCCAAGGTCTCCGGGAAGAAGCCTCGCCGCCCGAGACCGGTCAAGCGCTAGCAGCAGGCTTTGGCCGCGCTCGACTATTCGGAGCGTGCGCTCGCCGACGTTGACCGGCTATCCGAATTCCTGATCGCCGAATTCCCTGCGGAGGCGCTCGGGACCGCCAGTCTGATCATGGATGCCATAGAAATACTGCGCCGGCATCCGTTGATCGGGCGCCCTGCGGAAAACGGTCTGCGCGAGCTCGTGATCTCGCGGGGACGCAGCGGCTACGTGGCTCTGTACCTCTACGACGAGCCGAAGGACCGGATCGTCATCCACGCCATCCGCCACCAGCGCGAGGCCGGCTACCCATGAGGACTCTCAGGCGGGCAGGCGCTCCTTCAGCCTGAGCAGCTTCCTCGCGTTGCCCTCGTAGATCGCGTGCCGCTCGGCCGGCGTGAGGTCGAGCCGGTCGATGATGTCGATCGTCCAGCGGATGTAGGCCGAGCCCTTCTCCGGGTCGAACGGTGCGTCCGAGGCGAACAGCACGTGGTCCGCGCCGAAGAACTCCAGCCCGCACTTGGTCGCGCCCATCGCGCCGAACACGGCGGTGTCGGCGTAGAACATCTTGAAGTAATCGAGCGGGCGCTTCTTCATCTGCTTGAGCTTGTCCGCGTATTCCTCGTCGCGCTTGCCGAGCTGGTCCCAGCCCGGCCCGACGCGGCCCTCGAAGTACGGGATCATCCCGCCCATGTGGTGCGTGATGATCCTGATGTCGGGGTGCCGGTCGAAAAGGCCCGTGAACACCATGTGCGCCATCGCGACGCTGGTCTCGTAGGGCCAGCCGAAGGTCCACCAGATCTCGTAAAGCTGCTTTTTGTCGCCGTGGTAGTCGGGGTGGCTCAGCGGCCCGCGCGCCGGGTGCATCCACAGCGGCAAGTCGAGCTTGGCCATCAGGTCGAACAGCGGCGCCGTCCCCGGATCGGTGATCGGGCGGCCCTGCACGTTGGTGTAGATCTGCACGCCGACCGCTCCGAGCTGCTTGACCGCCCGCTCGGCCTCCTTCAGCAGGCCCGCGGGATCGTTCAGCGGCAGCTCGGCGATGAACCCGGGAAAGCGCTGCGGATACTTGCCCACGAGCTCCGCCATGCAGTCGTTCGCCATGCGCGCGAGCTCCCCGGCCACCGCGGGCGGGCCGTAGGTGTCGAGCGGCGGCGAGCTGAGCGAGAGGATCTGCGCGTAGCCGGGAAACCTGTCCATCACGCGGAAGCGCTCGTCCAGGTCGATCATCATCGGCACGCTCTGCACGCGCTTGTGCATGCCGCCCTTGTTCGGCGCAACCTGCTGCATGCGGTCGTAGACCGGCTTCGGAATGATGTGGTTGTAGACGTCGAGCTTCATCGATGGCCTCCGAAATCGTGGAACGGCGTCGCCACGGCGATGCGCATCCGGCTCAGGCCGCGGTCGCGGCGGCGGGCGAATTCTCCGCGGCGATCATCGCGGCGAGCATGCGCCGCGCGGCGAGCGGCGCCGCATCCACCCTGATGTCGATCTTCGGCGCGCCGGGCTTCGTCTCCAGCATGCGCTGCTGCGCCTCGAGCACCGCGACGTCCTCGTTGAACACCCTCACCATGCCTTCCGCGAACATCGTCTCGGTCTCGGCATCGCCGAGCTTGAAGTTGCGCACGAAGCCGAAAAAGTAATGCGTGGTGCGCCCGGTCTCGGGGGTCGGGGCGCTGAGCGCCATCAGGTCGATGCGCCGGCCGCGCTTCACGCCCTGCGGCGCGCCGCTGCCGGTGTCCTGGCAGATGGCGAAATTGACCGAGAAGCACGGCGGGACGTGCTCGACGATCTGCCCGCGGTCCACGTTGCCTGAGAAGCCGCCCGCCGCCTGGTACATCGGCGGCGCCGGCCGGTCCACGATCCAGCGCTTCAGGCGCACCAGGCGGTCCTCGCGCTCTGTCGCGGCGGGGAACTCGGCGATGGCCGCGGTGCCGATCGAGCCGGCGTGCACGTAGGCGAGGTGCGTCACATCGAGCACGTTGTCGGAGACGAGCTGGTAGTTGCACTTCACGTGGATCATGTCGGGCCGCGTGAACGCCCACTCGGGATGATCCGCCCACCACCAGCTCGGAACGAGGTCCGGGTCGGCGCGCGCCGGATCGCCCATCCAGATCCAGATCCAGCGGTATCTCTCGAGCACCGGGTACGAGCGCACGCGCGCCTGCGGCGGGATCGACGGCTGGCCGGGGATCTCGACGCAGGCGCCGCTCGCATCGAATTTCAGCCCGTGGTAGCCGCAGCGCAGCTCATCGCCCTCGATTCTTCCCATCGACAGCGGCAGGCTCCTGTGGCAGCAGCGGTCCTCGAGCGCGACCGGCGCGCCCCCTGCGGTGCGGTACAGCACTACCGGCTCGCTCAGGATCGTGCGGGCGAGGGGCGTGCGTCCGAGCTCGCGGTCCCAGGCCGCCACGTACCAGGAGTTGCGCAGGAACATGGCTCGTCCTCCTGCCCTATTGTCGCACCGGGCTCAGGCGCTCGGCGGCGAGCTTCCTCAGCTCGGTCTTCAGCACTTTCCCCGTCGAGTTTTTCGGCAGCGACTCGACGAAGAACACCTGCTTCGGCTTCTTGTAGCTGGCGAGGCGAGCCTTGCAATGCTCGATCAGCGCCTCGGCGCTCGGCTGCGCGCCCGCCCTCGGCTCCACGAATGCCGCCACCGCCTCTCCGTAGGTCTCGTCCGGGACCCCGACCACCGCCACATCGACCACCTCCGGATGCGAGCCGAGCGCCGCCTCGACCTCCTTGCAATAAATGCTGAATCCCCCCGAGATCACCATGTCCTTCTTGCGGTCGACCACGTAGAGGTAGCCCTCGGCGTCGAGCCGGCCGAGATCGCCGGTGTGGTACCAGCCGCCCTTGAGCGCCGCCGCGGTCTCCTCGGGCCGGTTGTAGTAGCACTTGAGGAACGCCCATTGCCCCGGCATCCCGCAGCGCGCCACGATCTCGCCCACTTCGCCGACGGGCAGCTCGCGGTCCTGCTCATCGACGATGCGCACCTCTACGCCCGGCACCGGGCGGCCGGCCGAGGCAGGATGGCTGAAGTGCTCCTCGTGCGAGAGGATCGACACGGAGCCCTCGGTCATGCCGTAGATCGAGGCGAGGCGCACGTGCGGCGCGAGCGCCGCGATCTCGCGCCGCAGCGGCTCCGGGAACGCCTCGGCGGCCACGATCATGCGCTTGAGCGAGCGCAGCCGCCCGGCGCTCTCGCGCAGATGCGGCAGCATCATGCGCAGCATCGTCGGCACGAAGCCGGCGACCGTGACGCGCTCGCGCTCGATGAGATCGATCACGCCGAGCGGATCGAACTTCTCGTGCAGCACCAGCGTGGCCCCGAGGCCGAAGGCGTTGAATATCCGCCCGATGCCGGCGCGGTGCGCGAGCGGCGAGTTGGCCAGAGACCGGTCGTCGGCGCGGATGTCCCACTCGATCGCCTGCATGAACGCGTTCTGGTAGATCATGTTGGCGTGGGTGAGCACCGCGCCCTTGGGTTTTCCCGTAGTGCCCGAGGTGTAGAGGATGACGGCTTCGTCGGATCCGATGGGCGGCTCCGGCAACGACCCTGGCACCTCGGCAAGGAGCGGCTCGAGCGACGCCGCGTCCGAAACGGAGACCTTCGGGGTGCAATCCTGCGCGATCGCCTCTACTTCCTGCCGGGTCAGGCGCACGTTGACCGGCACCGCAAGCGCGCCGAGCGCGAGCGTCCCGTAGAGCAGCTGCACGAATTCGACGCCGTTCGGCAGGTGAACGAGCACGCGGTCGGCCGCGCGCACGCCCCGCCGATGCAGCCCCCACGCCACGCGGCGCGCCGAATCGTCGAGCTCGGCGTAGCTGATGCGCCGCGCGCCGATGACGATGGCCGTATGCTCCGGCCGCCGCAGCGCGTGCGCAGCGAGCAGCGATTCGAGGCGCATCCCGCTATTATCGGTTACGCGCGCGCCGCATCCACCCGCGCCATGAATCGCGGCGCCGTCGCACGCACAGCGCGAGGTGATTTAGAATTTCACGAGTTCGCGATTTTCGCACCGGGAGAATCCCCCCATGAGCACGAATGGAAAGGTGGCGCTCGTCACCGGCGCGGGCACCGGCATCGGCAAGGCCGCGGCGCTCGCGATGCTGAACGACGGCTACCGGGTGGCGCTCGCCGGCCGCCGCAAGGAGCTGCTCGAGCGCACAGCCTCCGAATCGGGCGCCGGCGCGCGCGCGATGGTCGTGCCTACCGACGTGACCCGGCCGGACTCGGTGAAAGCGGCGTTCGCCCGCGTCAAGGAAGCCTGGGGCAGGCTCGACGTCCTGTTCAACAACGCCGGCATGGGCGCGCCCGCGGTGCCGATGGAGGACCTGCCGATCGAGAAATGGAAGGAGGTCGTGGACACCAACCTGACCGGCATGTTCCTGTGCGCACAGGAAGCGATCAGGATCATGAAAAACCAGCAGCCGCGCGGCGGCCGCATCATCAACAACGGCTCGATTTCCGCGCACGCGCCGCGGCCGAACTCGGTCGCCTACACCTCCACCAAGCACGCCGTCTCGGGCCTGACCAAGTGCATCGCCCTCGACGGCAGGAAGCACGACATCGCGTCCGGGCAGATCGACATCGGCAATGCGCTTACGCCGCTCGCCGCACGCATGGCGAAGGGCGTTGCGCAGGCGGACGGCTCGGTGAAGGCGGAGCCCTTGATGGAGGTCGAGCACGTCGGCAGCGCCGTGCTCTACATGGCGAACCTGCCGCTCGAAGCGAACGTGCAGTTCATGACCATCATGGCAACCAAGATGCCGTTCGTCGGCAGGGGCTAGGCGGCCGCAGCTTCGGCGATCGCTTTCCTCATCCAACTCGCGGTGCGGATCGCGCCGCCGAAAGCGAACAGGTGCGCGCCGGCGATGTTGCTCGACGCGCCGCCCGCCTGGTGATAGCGCGCGACGGACGCGAGCTGCCCGGCCGGCTCGGTGTGCGTCGCGAGGCGGGCCAGGCCGAGGCCGAAGCGCCGCACTGCGCGCAGCGAGGCGCCGACGCCGCAGCGCTGCGCGTAGAGCATCAGCGCCGCCGGATCGGTCGGCCCCGCGACCCCGACGTACACGGGCACGCCCGGCGCGCGGCGCGCGAGCGAGGCGCAGAGCTCGACCACGCGCTCGGGAACGAACGAGAACTGCGTCACCACGTATACGTCCATCCCCTGCGCGCGCGCCGCCTTCAGCTTGCGCTCGAACGCATCCTCGAGCGCTGCGGGGGTGATCGTCGGGTGCCCATCCGGGTAGCCGGCGATGCCGACCGTCCGGATACCGGCCTCGGCGAGCATCCCTTCTTCGAGGTACTGCACGCTGTCGGAATACGGCCCGCGCGGCGGGGTCTCGTCGCCGCCGATCAGCAGCACGCGGCGCACCCCATGCTCGCCGACCCAGCGACGCAGCAGTTCTCGCGTCCGCTCGCGCGTGGTGATGCGGCGCGCCGCGATGTGCGGCACCGGGTCGAGGCCCGCCCTGTGAAGCTCTCCGAGGGAAGCGAGCCGCTCCTCGGCCGTGACGCCCGGCACCGAGTGCACGTAGACGCCCGCGTTTTCACCCAGCAGGCGCGCCAGCTCGGGCGCGTGATGCGCTTCCTTGGGCGAGATCTCGATCGATCCCGAAGCGAGGACGGCGGCGAGCCGGCTCCTCGCCTCGTTGCGCTGCTCAGTCCGTCTTGCGAGAGACCACATAGCTTTCGTCCTGGAACCAGAGGCTGCCGTGCTCCTTCAGCACCTCGCGCGTCGCGTCGAGATATTTCGTGTCGCCGAGTACCCGGCCGAGGCGGGTGTCGTCGATCTGCGCGACGTAGATCGCCGCGTTCCAGGCGGCGAACAGCGTCGAGGTGCCGATGCTGTTCGAGATCTCGCTGGGCAGCGTGTTCATGTCGTAGCGGAACACCGAGCGCGCGTCGGCGTAGGCGTTGAAGTTGTAGCGCCGCGCCTCCGCGCCGAGCTCCTCCTTGGTGGCGCGCAGCACGTCATGGCGCCCGGTGGTGAACGGGTTCTCCTCGGGCCAGACGCGCTGGATGATCTCCAGCCCGGGATCGCGGCCGTAGGCATGGATGCCGAGCAGGCGCCCGCCCTTGCCGAGCGCGCGCACGAGCGGGGCGGCGATGCGCTGCGCTTTGAACTCCAGCGAGGTGCGCAGCCGGTACGGCTGCGAAGCGATCACCATGTCGTAGTCGGCGCGCCCGTCGCCGCGCTTCGGGATCACGTCGTCCAGCAGGAACCGATAGTCTTCCCTGTAGAGTACCAGCGCCACCGGCCATTCGTAGATCGGGTTGCCGGTCTTCGGGCTGTGGCGCGCCTGCCAGTTCTTCACCAGGAACGGATCGAGCGCGCTGATCTGCTCGCTGAAGTCGTGCGCGGTGCCCCCGGTGAGCGCGACCTCGTGCCAGACCATCGAGTTCGCGGCCGGCAGCGAGCGCGGCGTGAGCCAGGGCGCCTCGGTGTAGTACATGTTGGTCACCACCAGCACCGTCGCGGGGTGCTCGAAGAAGCGGTCGGGCATGCGGTGCAGCGACATGCGCACGTCCTCGAGGCTGATCTCCTTGCCGACGATGTAGAAGGGCATGGTCGTGAAGCGCCGGTGCATCTCGCGCATCACGCGCGTGAGCACCGTGCCGTCGCCCATGCCGGCGTCGAACAGCCGGATCGCGGGCGGAGTCGGCTGGATGTTGCCCAGCTCCATGCCGACGCGCCGCGCCACCGTCTCCTTCTCGCCGCAGGTGTTGACGAACAGGAGGTACTTCTGGCGGTTGTCGAAGAAGCGGAAGTTCCTTTCCGGCGAGCCGTTCTCGCGCGGCTTCGCGGCGGGCTGCGGCGCGCCGCCGGAGATCAGCGCCATCAGCTCGGGCGGCGCGGCGCCGGCGCCGGCCACGCCGTGCTTCTCGATGAACCGGTTGACTCGCTCCAGCGTCTCCGGGGTGACCCGCGCGCCGTCGCGCAGCCGCGCAACGAACTTGCCGTCGTTCACGGCGCGCCGGCCGAAGGTGGACTCGGCCATTCCAATGACCCGGCAAAACTCGGAGATGCTGCCCAGCAGTGTTCCGCCTCCGCCCATCATGCGCTCCTCCGTTCGCTCGAAATCCGGACGGAGTATGGGCAAGCTCCCAATGGGACCGCAACCACAGCGCGAATATAAGGTAGTTGGGCTGCTTCCCAAACCTACAAAACAATAACTTACGGATCCCGGCTAGTCGCCCAGCCGCTTCAGGACCCGGATCGTCGGCGCGGACTGGTTCATGGAGTAGAAGTGGATGCCCGGCGCGCCCGCCTCGAGCAGCTTCTCGACGAGCGCGCCGGTGTGCTCATCTGCGATGCGCCCCTGCTCGGCCTCGCCCGCGCCGCGCAATGCCTCCTCAAGGGCGCGCGGCACGCTGATGCGCAGCTCGGGACCGACGAAGCGGGCCACCTGGTTGCGGCTCACGAAGGGAATCACCCCCGGCACAATCGGAACCCCAATTCCGGCGCGCGTCGCGGCGTCGCGGAAGCGCAGGTACAGTTCCGCGTCGAAAAGCATCTGGGTCACCACGTACTGGCCGCCGGCGTCCACCTTCGCCTTGACGTGGCCGATGTGCCGCTTCAGGCTCGCCTCGAAACCGTCGCTTTCCCGGTAGTCGCTGGGGTGCACCTCGGGAAAGCCAGCCACGCCGATGCCGAAATTCGTCTTCACGCCGTCGCGGGTGTATTCGCCGTCCGGACCGAGCCAGCGGCCGCGGTTCAAGTTGACGATCTGGTTCACCAGGTCCGAGCCGTAGCGGTGGCGCAGTTGCGCCGGGACGTAGTCCTTTCGCCCCACGGGCGGATCCCCGCCGAGCGCGAGGATGTTGTGCAGCCCGTCGAGGTGAAGGCCGCGCAGGATCCCCTCGAGATCCTGCCTGGTCTTGCCCTGGATGTTCAGGTGCACCACGGTGGGAATCCCGAAACGCTCGCGGATGATGCGGCTGATCGAGGGAGTGCCCGCACGCGGGCTGCCGAGCGCGCCCCAGGTCGTGGTGACGACCCGGATGCCGTGGGGGAGCAGCTCCTCTACCGCCTTCAGCACCGGGTCGATCGAGCGCCAGTTCTCGGTCGGGAAGGTTTCCGCGGAGAATACCGGCCAGTTCTTCGGCTCCGCATAGAGCGCCGCGACTTCCATGGCGGCGGGAGCATAGCAGGCCGCGGAAACGGCAAGCGCCGTTATCATGAGAATCGCTGTGCTCGGCTGGCTCATCGCGGCTGCGGTGCTGGCGGCGCTTGTCGCCGCCCTGCTGCGCTACATGACGGCGATGCCCGGAGCCTCGCACGCCGGGCCGCTGCCGCCGCTCGCGCCCGAGGGCCGCGCGCTCGTCGAGCGGCTGCGCGGCCATGTCACCGCCTTGGCGCTCAGCGAGCGCAACTTCGACCTGGAGCGACCGGCGAAATACGTCGAATCGGCGTTCGCCGCGCGCGGTCTGAAGCCGACCGCGCATCCGTTCGAGAGCGGCGGCCGCATCGTGCGCAACATCGAGATCGCGATCGGCAGCGGCGCGAGCATCGTGGTCGGCGCGCACTACGACACCGTGCCGGGCTCGCCCGGCGCCGACGACAACGCCTCCGCCGTCGCGGCGCTGATCGAGCTGGCGGGACTGCTGGCCGGGCGCACGCCGCCGGCCGGGCGCGCGCTCCGGCTGGTCGCGTTCGCCAACGAGGAGCCCCCTTATTTCCTGAGCGGCGAGATGGGGAGCTTCGCGTGGGCCAGGCGTGCGCGCCAACTGGGCGAGCCGCTGCTCGCGATGTTCTCGCTGGAGATGCTCGGTTACTACCGCGACGCGCCCGGCAGCCAGCAGTATCCGTTTCCGCTCGGGGTCTTCTATCCCGATCGCGCCGACTTCATCGCCTTCGTCGGCGACCTCGGTTCGCGCGACCTGGTGCGCAGCGCGCTCGCGGCCTGGCGCGCCGGCGTGCCGTTCCCTTCACAGGGCGTCGCCGCCCCGGCGCTGATCCCCGGCGTGACCTGGTCGGACCATTGGTCGTTCCGCCGCCACGGCTATCCCGCGATCATGATCACCGACACGGCCTTCTACCGCTATCCCCACTACCACCAGCCGAGCGATACGCCGGAGAAGCTCGACTACGAGCGCCTGGCGCGCGTCACGCTCGGTCTGGCCGCGATGCTGCCGGAGCTGCTGCGGGATCTGCCCTGACGGTGCCGGGCTCAGTTGCCTTCGGGCGTCTTGGGCGCGGCGGCCGGGTTCCATTGCCCGCGGCGCATGCGCGTCACGCTCGAAGACTTGAACAGCCCGCCCTTCGAGAATGGCTCGTTCGCAGCGAACTCTTCGACTGCGGACATCGAAGGCATGTTGACGATGAGCACGCTGCCGAGCCGCCCGGGGTTCGGACCGTCGTCGGCGAGCATCGCCCCGCTCAGCACCAGCCGGTCCTTGAACTTGTCGAGATAGGCGAGATGCTTGTCGCGCAATTCGGCGCGCAGGTGCGCCCTCGCCGGATCGTCGATGCCGTAGAAGATGTATAGCATTTCCTCCACCCTTCAAGACCTGTTATGAGCTGGCGGAAGAGGTGGGAGTCGAACCCCAGGGAGCGCAATGCGCCCCCTCAGCGGATTTGAAGTCCGTGCGCCCCACCGGGGACGTGACTCTTCCGCCGGCGATGCTATCACTCCCCTACGCGGATGCAGACCTTGCCGAAGTGCGATCCAGAGGCGAGATGCGCGAACGCCGCCACCGCCTCGCCGAACGCGAACACGCGGTCGATCACCGGACGCAAGCCGTGGCGCGATATCGCGGCGTTCATCTGCTCGAACATCTCGCGCGATCCCACGCGAATCCCGTACAGGTGCGCCGACTTGCGCAGCATAGGCATCGGGTTGATCTCGCCGCGTCCGGTCAGCACGCCGACGAGCGCGATGCGGCCGCCGACCTTGAGCGCGCCGAGCGACCGGGCAAGCGTGCCCGCGCCACCGACCTCAACCACCAGATCGACACCCGCGCCGCCCGTCAGCTCGAGGACCGCGCGGTCCCAGTCGGCCGTCGTGCGGTAGTTGACGGTCGCATCCGCCCCCAGTTCCTCCAGGCGCCGGCGTTTCGCGTCGCTTCCCGAGATCGCGATCACCCTGGCGCCGGCGAGCCTGGCGAAAGCGAGGGCAAATACCGAAACGCCGCCGCTGCCCTGGATCAGCACCGATTCGCCCGCGCGCACCGCATGCCAGGCCATGGTCGAGTGCCACGCCGTAACGCCCGCGCACGGCAGGCAGGCGCCTTCCTCGAACGACAGGTGCGCGGGCAGCGCGACCAGCGCCTCTTCGGGCAGCACCACCTGCTCGGCGAGCATGCCGGTGGCGCCGGCACCGAACGAGGCGGCGACGGCGCTCGCGCTGACCTCGCCATCGCGCCAATCCGGAAAGAAGGTGGCGGCGACGCGGTCTCCCGGCGCGAAACGGCGTACGCCCGGGCCTGCCGCGATCACCTCGCCGGCGCCGTCCGAGCACGGCGCCAGGGGCAGCGTGATGCCGAAGCCGTAGGTGCCGCGCATCACCGCGAGATCGCGCGAGTTCAGCGACACGGCGGCAATGCGGACCAGCACCTCGCCGGCGCCCGGTGCCGGGTCCGGCAGCTCCACCAGCTTCAGGTCTCCCGGTCCGCCGGTCTTATCCAGTCGATACGCTCGCATCGGAAAACACCTCCTCGGGCGGCCGCACGAGGCGCCGGCGCTCGCCCACGCGCTGCGTCACGCCGCTGCGGTCAAGAAACTCCAGGACTTCGATGGTGATGTTGCGGCCGATGCCCGTGCGGTCGCGGAATTCGGCCGCCGAGAACAGGCCGTCGTCGTGCCGCCGCGCAAGATCTCCCGCCGCGCGCGCCAGAGCCGCGATGCCCTCGGGCGGGTAAAAGCGGTTCCCGGCCACGCGCAGCACAAAACCCAGCTCCGCCGCGTGCGCGAGAAAGGCTTCGATCTCCTTCGGCGTGGTGCCGAGCGCGGCGGCGAGATGACCGACCGACGGCGGTCTCGTGCCGCCGGCGGCGAGCAGCGGTTCGACGCGCTCCCACAAGGCGAGCTGCTGCGTCGAGAGCACCGGCCGATGCTGCGGCGCGTGCAGCCGGTTGCCGCGCCGCTGCAGCCTGCTCTCGTCGAGCAATGCGCGTACGCATGCGGCGAGCATTTCGCGCGGCGGGTGCGCGCCGGCAAGCGCACGCAGCTGCGCATCGTCGGGGCCCCAGCTGTCCGGATGCTCGCGGTGCCAGCGCTCGACGCCCGCGATGATGCGCTCGCGCAGCGACGCCCATTGACGCTCGGCAAACCCGGTTGGGCCGACGCGGATCATGTCGGCGGCGCCAAACTGCTGCTCGAGCTCTCCGGCGGTCAGGTTGCGCGCAACAGCGAAGCGCTCAAGGTCGACTCCGTCCGGGAGCGCCTCCAGCAGCGCGCGCAGCGCCTCGGCGGCGTCGGGCCTGCTCATCGCCTGCAGCGCGGCGAGCCGCTCCGGTCGCGAACGGCCGCGAGCCGGCGCGAACGGATCGATCACCATGCCCCCGCCCATCGTGCGCCTCGCCTGCCAGTCGCGCACCACGAAGCGATCGCCCCACAGCGCGCCGACCGGCTCGTCGAGCGACAGCTGGATCAACCCCTCATTCAGGACGAAGAATCGCCCGGCAGCCTGTTTCGCGCCGAGATGCACGTGCACGCGCTCGCCTCCCCGCAGGGCGCAGTCCTTCAGAAACCGGAAGCTAGCGTCGAGCCGGCTCGTCGGAGCCGCGAGCGGCTCGGCAACGATCCAGTCGCCGCGCCGGATCCGGTCGCGATTCACTTCCTCGCCGGCGAGGTTCAGCGCGCAGCGCGCTCCCGCGCTGCCCTGCCCGGCCTCGCGGTCGTGCGCGCGCAGGCCGCGCACGCGCGCACGCAGGCCGCCCGGGCAAACGAGCACGCTGTCTCCCGGGCGGACCGTCCCAGCGAATACGGTTCCGGTCACGACCACACCGGCGCCGCTCAATGTGAAACAGCGGTCGACCGCCAGCCGGAAACGGCCGCGGGCGGGCGGCGGCGTCCACGCGTCGGCGAGCGCGTCGAGGTGCGCCGAGAGCGCATCGATTCCGTCGCCGCGCAGCGCGTCGACCTCGAAAAGAGGCGCACCCGGGAGCATGGTCCTCATCCGCGCTGCCACCTCGCCGGTGCGCGAGGCATCGACGCGGTCGACCTTGGTGACGACGACGCTCGCCGAGCCGATCCCGAGGAGGCTCAGGATCGCCAGGTGCTCGAGCGTCTGCGGCATGGGGCCGTCGTCGGCGGCCACCACCACGAGCGCATGGTGAATGCCCGCGACCCCGGCGAGCATGGTGTGCACCAGCCGCTCGTGCCCGGGCACGTCGATGAAGCCGAGGCTGCGTCCGGAGCGCGTCTCGCGATAGGCGAAGCCGAGCTCGATGCTGAGGCCCCGCGCCTTTTCCTCGGGCAGGCGATCGGTGTCCACGCCGGTGAGCGCCTTCACCAGCGCAGTCTTGCCGTGATCGACGTGGCCGACGGTGGCGACGATCATGCGGACAGCCGGTCGAGCTGCGCGAGGAAGCCCGCGTCGTCCTCGAGGCAGCGCAAGTCGAGGACCAGCGCGCCGTCGTGGATGCGACCGATCACCGGAACCGGCAGCGCGCGCCACGCCCGCGCCAGTTTTTCGACCCCGGCCCCCGGGCGGATCTCGAGCGCCGCGCTGGCAATGCGCTCCTCGGGCAATGAGCCGCTGCCTGCCTCGGACTCGCATCCCTCGATCGTCACCGCGGCGCGCCCGGCGAGCGCGCGGGAAACCGCCGGAAGCAGCCTTCTGGCCAATTGCTCGATTTCGGCGAGCGGCCGGCTCATCAAGCGCAGCGCCGGCAGCCGCGCGGCGAGCCGGTCGGGATCGGCGTACAGGCGCAGCACCGCCCCGAGCGCGGCGATCCTCAGCTTGTCGAGCCGCAGCGCGCGCTTGAGCGCGTTGCGGTTGATCCGCGCGACCAGCTCGGCTCGTCCGGCGATGATGCCCGCCTGCGGGCCGCCGAGCAGCTTGTCGCCGCTGAAGGTGACGAGATCGGCGCCGGCGGCGATCGCTTCGGCGGCCGTGCGCTCGCGCGGCAGCCCCCAGCGCCGCAGGTCGAGGAGCGCGCCCGACCCCAGGTCGGAGAGCAGCGGCAGGCCGCGCTGGTGCGCAAGCGCTGCGAGCGGCTTCTCGTCCACCGCCTTGGCGAAGCCGACGATCCGGTAGTTGCTCGGGTGCACCTTCATGACGAGCGCGGTGCGCGGCCCGATCGCCTCGGCGTAGTCGCGCGCGTGGGTGCGGTTGGTGGTGCCGACCTCGACCAGCTTGCAGCCGGCGCGCCGCATGATCTCGGGCAGGCGGAACTCGCCGCCGATCTCCACCAGCTCGCCGCGCGAGACCACCACCTCGCGCCTCAGCGCGAGCGTGTTCAGCGCGAGGAGCAGCGCCGCGGCGTTGTTGTTCACGACGGTCGCCCGCTCGGCGCCGGTCAGCCCCACGAGCAATCCTTCGAGGTGCCGGTCGCGCTCGCCGCGCCTGCCCGCCTCGAGGTTGTACTCGAGGCTCACCGCTTGCGCGGCGACCGCGCCGATCGCCTCGACCGCTTCCCGCGGCAGCAGGGCGCGGCCGAGGTTGGTGTGCAGGATCGTCCCGGTCAGGTTGAACACCGGCCGCAGCGACGCTTGCGCCGCGGACTCGAGCTCGGCCGCGACGCGCGCCGCGATGCGCTCGACCGAAGCGTCGCCGCGATCCTGCAGGCTCGCACGGAGCCGGTCGACATCGTCCCTGACCGCGGCGAGCACCGCGCCCCGGCCGTGGGCGGCGGCGAGTGCCGCGCCCGGCGCGGAACGCAGGATGCGGTCCACCGAGGGGATGTTGCGCCGGATCAATTTCGCCATGGACGATGGAATCCGTGAATCGCAAATGGTAGCCTGATCGCAGCATGAGTCAGCTGTCCGACGGGCTGATCGCGGTGGTCAAGCGCGAATGCCCGACCTGCGTGCTGGTCGAGCCGGTGCTCGCTCAGCTCGCCGGCGGCGCCGGGCCGTTCACCGTCTACAGCCAGGACGATCCGGCGTTTCCGGCGCGCGTGAAGGGCGTGGTGGACGACCGCAGCCTCGAGGCCTCGTACCGGATCGGCGTGCAGTTCGTGCCCACGCTGGTCCGCGTCGAGGGCGGAAAGGAGACCGGCCGCGCGTTCGGGTGGAACCGTGCGGAGTGGGAGGCGCTGAGCGGAGCGCGCGGGCTCGGGCCGGGGTTGCCGGAAAACCGCGTCGGCTGCGGCTCGCGCACCGAGGAGCCCGGCATGCAGTTCCGGCTGGCGGCGCGCTTCGGCGATCACCGCCTGCGGTCGCGGCAGATCGAGGTGGAGGAGGAAGCCGACGCGATCGAGCTTTGCTACGAGCGCGGCTGGACCGATGGCCTGCCGGTGGCCCCGCCGACCGTGGAGCGCGTGCTCGCGATGCTCGCCGGCACGAGGCACGCGCCCGACGAGGTGGTCGGCATCATGCCGCCCGACCGGGTCGAGTGCACGGTCGAGAAGGTCGCGGTCAACGCCGTCATGGCCGGCTGCAAGCCCGAATACATGCCGGTCGTGCTCGCCGCCATCGAAGCCGCGCTGGTGCCGGAGTTCGGGCTGCACGGGGTGCTCTGCACCACCAACGCGGTGGCGCCGGTGATCATGGTGAACGGGCCGATCGCGAAGAGAATCGGCATGAACTCGAAGGGCAACGTGTTCGGCCAGGGGAACCGCGCCAATGCCGCGATCGGGCGCGCGCTGCAGCTCGTGGTGCGCAACGTCGGCGGCGGGCGCCCGGGCGAGATCGACCGCGCCTGCTTCGGCACGCCCGGCAAATACACGTTCTGCTTCGCCGAGGACGAGGACGACGGCGTGTGGGAGCCGTACTCGGTGGAGAAAGGCTTCGGCAAGGGCGTCTCCACGGTCACCGCTTTCACCGGCGATGGCGTGGCGCCCGTCATCGACCAATCCTCGCGCACGCCCGAGGAGCTCGCGCGCTCCTACGCCGCGTGCCTGCGCACGCTCTACCACCCCGGCCAGGTCGCCGACGTGGCGGCCTTCCTTGCCGTATCGCCCGAGCACGCGCGCGTCTTCTACGCCGCCGGCTGGACGAAGCAGCGCGTCAAGGACGAGCTGGCGAAGCTGCTGCGGGTCCCGGTACGCGATCTGAAGCCCGGGTTCGGCCTCGACAAGGAGCTCGAGCGGCTGAGGCGCGAGGACCCCGACGGAACCGTGCCCAAGTTCAGGACCGGCAGCCTCAACATCATCCGCGTCGGCGGCACGGGCCTGTTTTCGGCCATCATCTCGGGCCTCGGCTCGATCACCATCAACCCGGTCACCAAGGAGATCAAGGCATGACCCAGACCATCCTGCTCGACCCGACCTCGGAGCGCTCGCCGGTGGTGCGCCCGCGCATCGCGCGGCCGGCGTCGCTCGCGGGGAAGACCTTCGGCCTGCTCGACATCGCCAAGAACCGCGGCGACGTGTTCCTCGACCGGATCGAGCAACGGCTCAAGAAGAGCGGTCACAAGGTGAAGCGCTACCGCAAGGCGCGCTTCTCGATCGTCGCCCCGGAAGGCCTGAAGCAGGAGATTCGGGCGAACTGCGACGTCGTCGTCGAAGCCCTCGCCGACTGAGGCTCCTGCACGTCGTGCTGTATGCATGACATCAAAGGGCTCGAGGATCTGGGGGTGGTCTCGGTGGGCATTTGCTCGACCGATTTCGTGCAGGCGGCCGCGGCGCAGAACCGCTCGCTCGGGTACGATCCGGCCGTGGTATTCGTGCCGCACCCGATCCAGGACCGCACCGACGAGGAAATGCGCGCCATCGCCGACCAGGCGTTCGATTCCATCATCCGTTCAGTGAGCAAGCCATGATCAAACCTCTTCGCGCGTTCGTACTGGCCGTCGCCCTCGCTCCGGCGCTCGCGGCCGCCCAGGCGTTCCCTTCCAAGCCCGTGCGCGTGATCGTGCCGTTCCCGCCGGGAGGCGCCACCGACATCATCGCGCGCATGGTCGCCGCGAAGATGCAGCAAACCTGGGGTCAGCCGGTGATCGTCGAGAGCAAGCCCGGCGCCGGCACGGTGGTCGGGACCGATTTCGTCGCCAAGTCGCCGCCCGACGGCCACACGCTGGGCTTCGTCGTCACGGCGCACGTCATCAACCCGAGCCTGCGCTCCAATCTGCCCTACGACACGCTGAAGGACCTCGCCGCCGTCAGCCACGTCTCGGTGCAGCACCTGCTGATCGCGGCCAACCCGTCGTTCGAGGCGAACTCGGTGGCGGAGCTGATCGCGCTGGCGAAGAAGAATCCCGGCAAGATCGCCTACGCCACGCCGGGCAGCGGCACCGCGATGCACCTCTCGGTGGAGCTGCTGAAAAGCGTCGCGGGGATCGACCTCGTGCACGTGCCCTACAAGGGCGGCGCGGCGGCGCAGCAGGACGTGATGGGCGGGCGCGTGCCGATCCTGCTCGACATCCACTACGCGGCGCTGCCGCAGGTCAAGGCCGGCAGGATCAAGGCGATCGCGCTGCTCAGCCCGCAGCGCGTGGCGGCCATCCCCGATATCCCGATCGTCGCCGAGACCGTCCCGGGGGTGAGCGCGGTCTCGATCATCGGCATCGTCGCCGCGGGCGGCACGCCGCGAGCGCTGGTGCAGAGGATCAGCGCCGATCTCGCGAAAGCGATCCGCTCCTCGGATCTCACCGAGCGCATGGTGCAGCTCGGCATGGAGCCGGTCGGCTCGACCCCGGAGCAGTTCGACGCGCTGATCCGCTCCGAGATCGAGAAATGGGCGAAGGTCGTGAAGGCATCGGGGGCGAAGGTCGACTAGCGGCGCGCGAGGTTGCCACTGGCCCGGAATCTCGCTATCTTTGCCTGGCAACGCAACATTGCGCTTCACATCGATCTGAGGGAGGTCCTGCCATGTCCAACGACGCCGATGCGATGACCACCGGGGTCACCAGGGAAAAGCTGGTCGCCGATCTGAAAGTGCTGGTCGGCGATACCGAAGACCTGCTGCGGGCGACCGCCAGCCAGGCGGGCGAGAAGGTCGCCGCCGCGCGCGAGCGCATCCAGGCGTCGCTCGCCAGCGCGAAGGCGAAGCTGGGCGAAGCCGAGCGGGTCATGCTCGACAGCACCAAGCAGGCGGCGCGCGTCACCGACGAGTACGTTCACCAGCACCCCTGGACGGCGGTGGGAATCGCCGCCGGGATCGGCTTGCTGCTCGGCGTGCTGATCAGCCGCCGCTAGCCTGAGCGGCATGTCGCACGCCCCCGGCGGAGGGGTGCTCTCGCCGGTGCGCCATCTGGCGCGCACGCTGCTTTCGTTCGTCGAGACGCGGGCGCGCCTCGCCGCGAACGAGGTCGAGGAGCAGTGGCTGCGCCTGACCGAGGTCGTGATCTGGGGGCTCGCGGCGCTGCTCTGCGCCGGCGTCGCCCTGGTGATGCTGTCCCTGATCGTCGTGCTGCTGTTCCGGGACGGCGAGCGGCTGCTCGCCGCCGGGCTCGTCGCGGCGGCATGGATCGCCGCTGCCGTCGCATGCGCCCTCGTGATGCGCGCGCGGCGGCGCCAGCGGCCGAAGCTGCTCGCAGCAACGCTGGCCGAGCTGCAGAAGGACCGCGAGCGCTTCGAGAAGCTCGATGCGTGAGCGCCTGATCGCCCTGCGCGAGCGGCGCGCCGAGCTGCTCGTGCGCGCCGCGGCCGAGCGCGCCGAGCTCGCCGGCTGGATCGCGCGCACCGACGCGCTCGCGGGCTGGGCGAGCGCGGGCGCCTCGCTCCTGGCCGAGCTCAAGCGCCACCCGCTGTGGATCGCGCTCGCCGCGGCGCTGCTCGCGCTGCTGCGTCCCAGGCGCGTGGTGAAATGGCTGGCAACCGGCTGGTCGCTGTGGAGGGTCGCGAGGGTCGCGCTCGCCTGGTGGCGGCGCTTCGCGGTGCATCCGTGAAGCGGCTCACGAGTCGGCCGCTGCGCGCCGTGCTCGACCTGGCCGAGCGCGAGCGCAAGTTCCTGATCTCCGAGCTGGCCCAGATCAAGGGGCTGATGCCGATCCTCATGAAGCCGCGCAACAAGCAGAAGTGGTCGCCCGAGGACCTCGCCGAGCTGCGCGTGCAGTTGCGCCGGCTGAGCCGGCTGTCGCCGTACCTGGTGGTGGCGGCCATGCCGGGCGGGCTCGCGATGCTGCCCGCGCTCGCCTGGTGGCTCGACCGCCGCCGCCAGGCGCGCGCCCGCGCCGGCATTCCCGCCATGCTGGATTTCGAGACTGCCGGCGCGGCGCTGTGCGTGCGCGTGAGCGGCGACTGGACCTACGGCACGCTGCGCGTGAGAAGCCGCGAGCTGCGCCGGCGCCTCGCCGAGGAGCGCGATCGCACCCGCGCCGCCGCGCAATGGGACCTGTCGGGTCTCGGCGCGCTGGACGACGCGGGAGCGGTGTGGCTCGCGCGCGAGATGGCGGGAGCGCCCGGCATCGAGGTGCCGCAGCGTTTCCAGCCGATCCTCGAGCAGGGCTCGCACGGGCTGGTCGCGCCGCGCGAGACTCGCGCGCGCTTCGACCCGCTCGGCGCGATCGTGGCGATCGGGGAGCTCGGCATCCGCTTCGCTGCGCACCTGCGCGGCGGGATCGCGCTGCTCGGCACGATCGCGCTCGACTGCGGTAATCTCGCGCGACGGCCGCGCGATTTTCCCCTGCTCGAGCTGTCGGCAAACGTCTACCGCTCGGGCGTCTCGGCGCTGCCGGTCACCATGCTGGTCGGCTTCCTGGTCGGCGTGGTGCTCACCTACCTCTCGGCGCTGCAGCTGAAGAAATACGGCGCCGACCTGCTGGTGATCAACATCGTCGCCGTCGGCGTGGTGCGCGAGCTGGGACCGATGCTCGCCTCGATCATCGCCGCCGGGCGATCGGGCTCGACCATGACCGCGCAGCTCGGCGTGATGCGCGTCACCGAGGAGATCGAGGCGCTGTCGGTGATGGGCGTGTCGGTCACCGAGCGGCTGGTGCTGCCCAAGGTGATCGGGCTGTCGATCGCCATGCCGCTGGTGGCGTTCTGCACCGACGCCGCGGCGCTGTTCGGCGGCATGGTCGCCGCCAAGGTGACGCTCGGCATCAGCTTCGCCGCGTTCCTCGAGGCGCTGCCGCGCGTGGTGGCCGAGTCCAACTTCTGGATCGGCCTGGGCAAGTCGGTGGTGTTCGGCTTCGCCGTCGCCTTCATCGCCTGCCATTACGGCCTCAGGGTGCTGCCCAACACCGACAGCCTCGGTGCGGCGGTGACGCAATCGGTGGTCGCGGCGATCACTTCGGTGATCCTGCTCGACGCGGTGTTCGCCGTGATGTTCCGCAATATCGGCTAGCGATGGAAGAGCACGTCGTCGAAGTCGAGAAGCTGCGCAACGTGGTGGGGGGCGCCGCGATCCACCGCGACCTCGATCTCTCGGTGCGGCGCGACGAGGTGATGACGCTGGTGGGCGGCTCGGGCAGCGGTAAGACGCAGCTGCTGCGCGTGATCATCGGGCTGAAGCACCCGGCCGCGGGCAGCGTCAAGGTGTTCGGCGTGTCGTGGCAATCGCCCGACACGCGGCTGGTGCGCGAGGCGCGCCAGAGGATGGGCATGCTGTTCCAGAACGGCGCCCTGTACAGCGCGCTGACGCTGTTCGAGAACATCGCCTTTCCGCTGCGCCAGCGCGGCGGCCTGGACGAGACGGCGATCCGCGGCATCGTGTATTCGAAGCTCGAGCAGGTCGAGCTCGAGCCGCGCCACGCCGATCTGCTGCCGGCGAGCCTCTCGGGCGGCATGGTGAAGCGGGCGGCGCTCGCGCGTGCGCTCGCGCTCTCGCCCGACCTGCTGGTGCTGGACGAGCCCACCGCGGGCCTCGACCCCGACCGCTCGGAGGCATTCGTGCGGCTCATCGAGCGGCTGCGCCGCGACCGCCGCTTCGCGGTGCTGATGGTCACCCACGACCTGGAGACGCTGCACGAGCTCTCGGATCGCGTCGCCGTGCTCGCCGATCAACATATAATCGCTTGCGGGACGCCCGACGAGGTGCGGCGCCATCCGCACCGCTTCGTGCGCAGCTTTTTCGGGGGAGAGCGCGGCCGGCGCGCGTTCGAGGACGCCGCGGCCGCGTAGCCAAGGGGAATTCCATGGAGAATCGGGCGTTCGCGCTCATGACGGGTTTGTTCATTCTCGGCGTCGTTGCGGCGGTCGTCGCTGTCGGCAACTGGCTCTCGGGCGAGCCGCTGCAGCAGGCCACCTACCGCGTGGTCTCGACCATCCCGGTGACCGGGCTCAATCCGCAGGCCCAGGTGCGCTACCGCGGCGTGGGCGTCGGCAGGGTCAAGACGATCGAGATCGACCGCGCCGACCCGCAGCGCATCCTGGTCGATGTCGAGATCGCCGCGCACGTCCCGGTGACGCGCGGCACCTACGCGCAGCTCGGCCAGGAAGGCATCACCGGCATCGCCTACGTGCACCTGCTCGACGAGGGCAAGGATCCGGGGCCCGCGCCGCGGAGCTCCGACGGCGTGGTCGAGATCGCGCTGCGCGCCTCGGTGCTGGACGACATGCTCGACTCGGTACAGGCGATGGCGCGCGAGGCGCGGGAATTCATCGCAGCGACCAGGGATCTGCTCAGCGCCGAGAACAAGAAAAACGTAGCGGCGACGCTCGCCTCGATGTCGCGGGTCAGCGCCGACCTGGAGAAGACTGCGCAGCGCCTGCCGGCGACGCTGGCACGCGTGGACTCGCGCCTCGAGGGCTGGCTCGGCGAGGATAACCGGCGCCTGGCGCGCGACACGCTCGAGCGGGTCAATGAAGCCGCGAGGGAGCTGCCGGAGCTCGCCCGGGACGCCAGGCGGCTCGCCGAGGACTCGCGCCGGATGGTGGAACGCGTCGAGCGCCTCGCCGGCGAGGCGCACGATGCCGCCGGCGCGGTGCGCCAGGAAACGCTGCCGCGCGTGAACGCGCTCGCCGACTCGGTCGAGCGCGGCGCCGGCCGCGTCGGCAAGCTCGCCTACGAGCTCGAGCGCCGGCCCGAGAGCCTGCTGTGGGGACGCCCCGCGGCGCGCCCGGGCCCGGGCGAGCCCGGCTTCGAATGAGAACGGGCGCATGGCTGCTCGCGGCCGCTGCGTTCGCCGCGGGCTGCAGCAGCAACTCGGGCGGCGAGCGGGTCGCGCGCAGCTACGACTTCGGCGTCGAGGCGCCCGCGGCGCGGCT
>Ga0209641_10000713_pt1 | contig 30687 bp, 27 predicted proteins | sample RifCSP16_1_FD_184022 | JGI IMG/M metagenome (GOLD analysis project Ga0209641, IMG submission 184022) | Soil microbial communities from Rifle, Colorado - Rifle CSP2_sed 16_1 (SPAdes) (version 2) | ecosystem: Environmental > Terrestrial > Deep subsurface > Rock core/Sediment | place: Rifle... | reverse complement strand
CATGGCGGCCTGGGAGGAACTCGTGCACCGCATCCGGAACCCGAAGGGCGAGGTCACGATCGGCATCGTCGGCAAGTACGTCTCGTTCGAGGACTCCTACAAGAGCCTGAACGAGGCCCTCTCCCACGGCGGCTTCGCGCACCAGGTGAAGGTGGTGCGCCGCTGGGTGGAGGCGGAGGAGCTGGAGTCCGGGAACGCGTCGACGAAGCTCGGGGGCGTGGACGGCATCCTCGTCCCCGGGGGCTTCGGCACCCGCGGGACCGGAGGGATGGTGGCGGCAGCGGAGTACTCGCGGCGCACGGGGACCCCTTACTTCGGGATCTGCTACGGCTTCCAGTGGGCGGTGGCGGAGTTCGCGCGCAACGTGTGCGGGCTCTCCGGCGCGAGCTCGACCGAGGTCGATCCCGACACCCCTCACCGCGTGATCTACAAGCTGCAGGAGCTGCTCGGTGTGGAGGACATGGGCGGGACCATGCGGCTCGGTTCCTACCCCTGCCGGCTCAAGCCCGGCTCGCGCGCGGCGCGGATCTACGGGGCGGAGGAGATCCGCGAGCGGCACCGGCACCGCTACGAGTTCAACCGGGCCTACGAGGACACTCTGGTGATGAACGGCCTCGTGATCTCGGGCAAGACCCCGGACGGCAAGTTCGTGGAGGTGGCGGAGCTGCCCGACCACCCCTGGTTCGTGGCCGTGCAGTACCACCCCGAGTTCAAGAGCCGGCCGCTCTCCCCCCACCCCCTCTTCGCGGACTTCATCCGGGCGAGCCTGGAGCGTCGGCGAGCGAGGACGGCACGCCCGACCGAGGTCGGCCAGGCGGTGGCGGGCACTTGAAGCCGCCTGGGCTCCTGACGACCGAAGGGCTTTGGCGCGCGCTCACGCGCCGCGACCAGCTCTTCCTGATCGCCGGACCGTGCGTCATCGAGAGCGCGGGCCACTCCCATCGCGTCGCCGCCCGTCTCCGGGCCATCACCCGTGCCCTCCGAATCGCCTTCGTCTTCAAGGCGAGCTACGACAAGGCCAACCGCTCGAGCCTGCGCTCCTACCGCGGCCCGGGCCTCGAGCGAGGGCTCGAGATCCTGGCCGGCGTGCGCGAGCGGCACCGGGTGCCGATCCTGACCGACGTGCACGAGGTCGCCCAGGTCGAGAGGGCGGCCGAGGTGGCGGACGTGCTGCAGATCCCCGCCTTCCTCTGCCGGCAGACCGACCTCGTCCTCGCGGCGGCGGCGACGGGCAAGATCGTCAACATCAAGAAGGGGCAGTTCATGGCCCCCTGGGACATGAAAGGCGTGCTGGAGAAGGCGGCCTCGACCGGGAACCACCGCCTGCTCGTCACCGAGCGCGGCTTCACCTTCGGCTACAACAACCTGGTCGTGGACATGCGCTCTTTCCCCGCCCTGCGCGCGCTCGGCTACCCGGTCGTCTACGACGTCACCCACAGCGTGCAGCGTCCGGGCGGGCTCGGGGACCGCTCGGGGGGAGACGCGCATTTCATCGACACGCTCGGCCCGGCGGGGGTGGCAGCCGGCGTAGACGGGCTCTTCATGGAGGTCCACGGGAACCCAGCGCGGGCGCTGTCGGACGGCCCCAATGCCTACCGGCTCTCGCGGCTTTCCTCTCTGCTCCGCCGCCTCCTCCGCGTTCAGGCCGCGGCACGCCATCGGCTCCCCCGTTGACGCCAGCCGGCGAGGGCGACCCCCGCCGCGGTCGCGCGTGGAGGAGCGCGCCCCCGGTCCTCCTCGCGGGGACCCTCGTCGCTACGCTGGGCCTCTTGCCCTGGCTCCGGGCGACCCTCGAGCCGCCCCCCGGACGCGCCTTCGTGGGCTTCTTCTACTACGTCAACGACCAGTACAACTACCTCTCGTTCGTGCAGCAGGCCGAGGACGGTGCCTTCTTCTTCGAGAACAAGCTGCGCCGCGAGCGCCACCCGGCGGTCCTCGTCAACCTCGAGTGGTGGCTGGTCGGCCGCCTGTCGGCGTGGCTCGGCCGTCGGCCCGTGCTCGCCTACCGCTTGGTCGGCGTCGCCGCGACCTTTGCCCTGCTCGCGGCGGTCGACCTCTGGCTCCGCCGCTCGGGCCTGCCCGCGGGCCACCGTCTGCCCGCGCTCCTGCTGGTGGCTCTCGGAGGCGGGCTGGGCGGCGCGCTCTTCGCCGTCGCCGGGTGGCCGATCCACCGGTGCCTGGACCTGTCGACCGGTCTCTTCCCGTTCGTGGGAATCCTGGCCAACGCGCATTTCCTCGCCGGCTCCGCGCTCCTCGTTCTCTCGCTCGCCGCCTACGCGAGCGCCCGAGGGCCCGCGAGCTGGGCGGGCGCGGGGGCACTCGGGACCGCGCTCGGCCTCGTCCGCCCCTACGACCTCGTCGGCCTGGTCGCGATCCGGGGCCTTGGCGTCGCCCTGGCCGACCCCCCGCGGGCCTGGCTCGGGCGGCTGCTGCCCCTCGCCGGCCTTCTCCCCGTCGCCGCCTACAACTACTGGGTGTTCTACCGGACGGAGGCCTTCGCGTTCTACGCGCGCGCGCCCTATGCGTTCCCGCCCTTCCTCGACTTCGTCCCCGCCCTGGGCCCGGCCACCCTCCTCGCCGCGACGTGTCTCGGCGCCCCGGTCTCGAGCGACGAGGCCCGGAGGGCACGGCGCCACCTCGTGGCCTGGGCCATCCTCGGCGGTCTGCTCGTACTCGCCCGACCCGTCCATTTCTCGCTCCAGTTCCTCGTCGGGATTGGAGTTCCCGTCCTTGCGCTGGGGGCGCTGGGGCTGTCGCGCCTTCGGCCGGGGTGGACGCTCATCGCCACCGCCGCCCTGGGCACCACCGCGATCTACGCCGTCTTTTTCTTCCTGCTCCGCCCGAATCCCTACTACTTCGTCCCCGCCGAGCGGCTCGAGGCCGCACGCGCGCTGAGGCCGTTCTGCCGGCCCGGCGATCTCGCGCTGACCCCGCCCGACATCGGTCAGTACCTGGCGGGCCTGACCGCCTGCCGGGCGTGGGTCTCTCACGAGATCGCCCCCGAGCACGCCGAGCGCCTGGCCCTCCTCAACGCCTTCTACACGTCGATGACGCCGGCCGAGCGCGCAAGCGTGCTCGATCGTCTCGCAATCCAAGAAGTGCTCCTGCCCGGAGACGCGGGCGAGGTGCCCGGGGGCTGGCTCGGCGAGGCGACGCCCTTCCGCCGCGTCGCCATGGTCGGGCCGGAGGGGGCCCGGCTGTCGCTGTACGCACGCCGCCCGGCGCCTACCTCCGCTTGATCCCGAGCCACTCTCGCCCCTAGGATCTTCTGCGATGTCCCGCGAGACCGCCCGCAAGGTGCTCGAGATCGAGGCGGAGGCCATCCGCGAGCTGATCCCCCGGCTCGGCGAGAGCTTCGATCGCGCGGTCGAGACCCTGCTCGCCTGCACCGGGCGCGTGGTCGTCACCGGCATGGGCAAGAGCGGCCTCATCGGCCAGAAGATCTCGGCGACGCTCGCCTCGACGGGAACGCCCTCCCTGTTCCTCCATCCGGCAGAGGCCATCCACGGCGACCTCGGTCGCATCGTCAAAGGTGATGTGCTTCTCGCGGTCTCGAACAGCGGCGACACCGAGGAGATCCTCGCCCTCGTGGAGTGGGTGAGGCGGCTGGGGTCACCGCTCGTCGCGCTCACCGGCAATCCGCGCTCGCCGCTCGCGCAGGCGGCCGACGCTCACCTCGACGTATCGATCCGGACCGAGGCCTGCCCGCTCGGACTTGCGCCCACCGCCTCCACCACCGCCGCCCTCGCCATGGGCGATGCGCTCTCGATGGCGCTCCTCGAGAGGCGGGGCTTCACGGTCGACGACTTCGCGGTCCTCCACCCCGGCGGGCGGCTCGGAAAGAAGCTGCTTCGCGTCGAGGACGTCATGCACACCGGCGACCAGATTCCGCGCGTGCTCCCCGGGACCCGGATGAAGGACGTGCTCTTCGAGATGACCCGCAAGCGGCTCGGCCTCACGACGGTCACGGAGGAGGACGGGACGCTCCGGGGGATCATCTCGGACGGCGACCTTCGGCGGCAGATGGAACGGCACGGCTACTCCCTGCTCGACCGCACCGCCGCCGAGTGCATGACCCGCGATCCGGTGCTCATCGGCCGTCGCGAGCTGGCGACTCGCGCCCTCGACGTGCTCGAGAGCCGCAAGATCACCGCCCTGCTCGTCACCGACGGGAACGCACGCATCGAGGGCGTGCTGCACCTGCACGACCTCTGGAAGACGGAGATGATCTAGTGTCGCGAGTCGCGACTCCCGATGCATTCTGGGGCGGCGCTCGCGTGCCACTTCGCGCGATCGAGCCTGACCGCCCCGGACGGAATCGGCATTCATCAATCACGATCGCGCTCCGGGCATCGCTCGCGCCGCTCTCCGCAGCTGGCGGGTCGCCGATTCGCGCCACTGATTGAGGGGAACGCTGGAGCGATGAAGGACGAGGCACTCGCCGAGCGCTGCCGCGCCCTGAAGCTCGTCCTCGCCGACGTGGACGGGGTCCTGACCGACGGGACCGTCCTCCTCCTCCCCGACGGCGGGGAGGCCAAGTCGTTCCACGTCCGCGATGGCCTCGCGGTGGTGCTGGCCCACGACGCGGGCCTGCGGACAGGCCTCATCTCCGGGCGGGCCTCGGAAGCGGTGTCGCGGCGGGCGGCCGAGCTGGGTATGGCGGTGGTGCGACAGGGCGTCAGCGACAAGGCGGCCGCGCTCCGCGACGTCCTCGCCACGCTGGGGCTCGCCCCGCACGAGGTCGCCTACATGGGCGACGACGTGAACGACCTGCCGGTGATGGCGGCGGTGGGGCTCTCCGCCGCCCCCGCCGACGCGCCCCTCGAGGTCCGGCTGCAGGCCTTCATGGTCACGGAGGCGCGCGGAGGAGGGGGCTGTCTCCGGGAGTTCATCGAGGCCATCCTGCGCGCGCGAGGCGACTGGGAGCACGCGGCCACGATCGCGACGAGCCCTCGCTGAAGGCGTGATGACCGACACCGCGCTCCTCGCCGTCCTCATCGCGGCCGCGGCCGGAATCCTCGCCGGCCGCGCCTGGGCGGCGAGCTACAGGAGAGGCGTGGCCGATGGCGGGCCCGGCTTTCGCTCCTCTCCCCACTACCTGCAGGGTCTCCACCACCTGGCGGCGGGCCAGCCCGAGCCGGCGATCCGCGAGCTCGGCAAGGTCTTGCGCGAGCACCCGGAGGCAACCGAGGTGCAGCACGTGGTCAGCCACCTCTTCCGCGAGGTGGGGCAGGTGGAGCGGGCGATCGAGCTGCACCGGGCCCTGGTCGAGCGCCCGGACCTCAGCCGCCCGGAGCGCGCGCATGCCCTCGCCAGCCTCGGCACGGACTACCGCAAGGCGGGCTTCCTCGACCGGGCGGGGAGCGCCTACGCGGAAGCGCTCGTCGTCGACTCCCGGAACCTGCACGCGCTCGCCGGACAGCAGAAGCTGCACGAGGAGCAGCGGCAGTGGCGGGAGGCCTACGAGGCGCAGGCGCGCCTCTCGCGCATCCGGCGCACGGACGACGGCCTCGTCCTCGGCCACCTCCAGGTGGAGATCGGACGCGAAGCGGCGGGCCGGGGACAGCGCCCGGCGGCGGAGCAGGCCTTCCGCACCGCGCTCTCCCTCGACCGCCGGGTCTTCCCCGCGCACCTCGGGCTCGCGGAGCTGTGGCTGGAGGAGGACCCGCGCCGCGCGGCGGCGGTTCTGGAGGAGGCGATCGCCACGGTGCCGGAGCGGGCCTACCTCGCCTTCCCCTTGCTGGAGCGGGCTTACGTCAAGAGCGCCGAGCCCTCGCGCTTCGCCGCGCTCTGCGAGCGCCTGATCCAGCAGGACCCCCGCGACTGGCGAGCGCGCCTCGCCCTCGCGCGCCGCCTACGCGCCGAAGGGCGCGCGGAGGAGGCGCTGGGTCTTCTCGTTCGAGCGGTGGAGGCCAACCCACACGTGCTGCTCGTCCACCTCGAGGTGTGGCGCACCCTTCGCGCCCGGGGCGCCCTGGGGCCGGAGGAGGAGCACTACGTCGCGGCAGTGGAGCAGTCGGCCCTGTACATCGACCCCCATATCTGCACCGTCTGCCGCTATCGAGCCGACGACATGCTGTGGCGGTGTCCGCACTGCCACGAGTGGAACACGCTCGTCGAGGAGCGGGTCGGCCCCGCCGCCGGGAGCCGGTAGCGATCACTCGCTGAAGCCGAGCCGCGCTACGAGCTCGGCGAGGCCCGGGGGGGCGGGTCCGGCGGGGAGTCCCACCGCCAGCCCGACCAGCCCTCCCGCCAACGCCGGTTCCGCTCCGCTGGCCGCGGCTTCGGCGCGGGCGGCCTGCGGGGCCACCGGATGACGAACCGCGGCGCGGATCCCGGCCGCGAGCCGGGGAGGCGGTGCTGCCCCCGACCAGCGTTCGCCGGCCCGAGCCCACTCCGAGAGCCGCGAGGGCAGGCCCGGCTCGATGCGTCCCGAGCGCGACACTGCGAGCGCGGCGAGCGCCGCCACGACGCCACCCGCCACCGCCTCCGGGTCCGGATGCGTCAGCCGGGCCAGCGAGGAGGCGACGGCGGCGACCCACTCGGCGTCGGCGAAGCCCCGGGCGGCGGCGATGACCGCGACCGCGCACGCGAGGGCTTCCGGCCAGGGCGCCGACTCGCCGCCCCGTGCCTGCCGGTACCACGGTCCCGGTACCGCCGCCGCGAGGCGTCCCGCGAGCCGCTGCATCTCGACCCCGTCCGCCTCGACAACCGACTCGAGGAGCGATCGAGCGTCGAGGCCACGTGGGCCGGGCTCGCCGTGGACGAGAGCTGCCCGCGCGCGATCAGCGGGCAGCGTGAGCCTCTCGCGGGGTCGGCCCGCGAGGGCGAGGAGCTCGGAGGCGAGCGCGTCGGCCCGCGCCTCCGTCTCCGGGACCGTTCCCGAGGTGTCGATACGGTAGTGGCCGAAGAGGCGCTTCTCCCGCACCGGCATCTGGGCCTCGATGCGCGCACGGGCCGCCGCCTCCCCTAGTCCGTCCCGCTCCATCAGACGCCGCCGCTGGTCCGCCTCGTCGCAGTGCACGACCACCAGCCGGTCGAAGCGGAGGTGGATTCCGACCTCGACCAAAAGCGCGGCGTCGGAGACGATGACCGAGCGACCCTCGGCCGCGAGCGCCGCCACGAGGTGTTCCTCGCTCTGCCGCACCCGAGGGTGGACGATCGCGTCGAGGCGCGCACGCGCCGCGGCGTCGGCGAAGACCAATTCCCCGAGCGCCCGCCGGTCGATGGCGCCGTCTTCGCCCAGGATCTCGCGGCCGAAGGCGGCCACGATCTCGCCGTAGGTGGCCCCGCCCGGCGCCATCAGCTCGTGCGCCACCGAGTCGAGGTCGGCCGTCGCGAGCCCGTGCGCGGCGAGGCGCCGGAGCACGTGCGACTTGCCGCAGGCGATGCCGCCCGTCAAGCCCACACGCAGCACGGGGCTGCCCCTAGGCCACGCCCGCGGCCGCCCTCACCGTGTTCCGGAGGAGGAGGGCAATCGTGAGCGGCCCCACGCCGCCGGGGACGGGCGTGAGAGCGGAGGCGACGGGCGCGACCGAGGGCGCGTGAACGTCGCCCACGAGCGCGTAGCCCCTGCGCTCGAAATCGGGCAGGCGCGAGGGGTCGAGCAGCTCGCGGGCCTGGGCGGGGTCTTCGACCCGGTTGATGCCGACGTCGACGACCACCGCGCCGGGGCGGATGTGCCCTCCCCGCACGAGCCCGGGCCGCCCCAGGGCCGCCACGAGGATCTCGGCCTCGCGCGTCGCCACCGCGAGGTCCCTGGTCTTCGAGTGACACACGGTGACGGTGGCGTCGGCGTGCATCAGGAGGAGCGCCATCGGCTTGCCCACGATGTCGCTGCGTCCGAGCACGACTGCCCGGCGGCCCCGCAGCTCGATCCCGCTCCGCGCCAGGAGCTCCATGATCCCGGCCGGCGTGCACGGGACGAAGCGCGGCCGCTTCTGGACCAGCCGTCCGACGTTCTCGGGATGGAAGCCGTCCACGTCCTTCGCCGGGTCGACGAGGTCGAGGATTCGGGTCGCCTCCACCGGCGGCGGCAGAGGCAGCTGGACGAGGATGCCGTGGATGTCGGGGCGGGCGTTCAACCCTTCGACGACCCGCGCCACCGCCTCCGTCGTCGCCCCTGCGGGCAGGTGGTGCATCTCGTGATGCAGGCCCAGCTCCACGCAGGCGCGCGTCTTGCTTCGGACGTACACCGCGGAGGAGGGATCATCCCCGACGAGAACGACCCCGAGCCCCGGGCGCACGCCACGGCCACCGAGGGCCGCGATCTCAACCGCGAGCTCACCCCTGATCGCGCGGGCGACGGCGGCGCCGTCGAGGACCCGGGCCATGACCGCGGGATCTTATCTCACCGGCCGGGGGTGCCACCCGCGGCCACGAGCCGCTGCTCCATCCGGGGAGCGGCGTCGGGAAGGAGACGGGCCCGAGGATCGTAGCGCGCGCCCGGCGGCAGGGGGGGCAGGGTCTCCGGCCACGTCTCGAGGAGGTGCAGCTCGCGTGCGGCGTCGAGGCGGACGATGACCAGCTCGTCGTGATGGTGGAGGCGCGAGCCCACGCCCCAGGGCCTGCGGATCATCGCGTAGGGCTCGCTCACGAGCCCCTCGGGAGCGAAGCGGACGGGGTAGAGAAAGGCCTCCGCCCCCCATACCGTGCCCGCGACGTCGTCCCCGTAGAGGTAGCGCAACGCATGGCGGAATGTGAAGCTCGCCGGGAAGGCCCCGACCTCGTCGAGCAGGATCACGAAGCTGCCGGGACGAAGGCCGGGCGCGAACCGCACGATCTGACCGAGGGCACCGCTCTGTGCCGGCCAGAAGCCGGCGGTGTTCCATTGCCCCTGCATGGCTGCCGTCCTGCCGGCCCCGATCGCGACGAGGGCCGTCCCCGCGAGGCCGGCGAGGAGCCACTCCCGCCGAGGCGCGATCAGGCGGGCCACCAAGAGGGCGCCCGCCGCGAGCAGCACCGCCATCCCGGGGGCGGAGAGGATCTGCATGCGGAGCGGTAGCACGCTCGAGCGGGAGAGGGCAAGGACGAGGTGGCCGAGCGTGGCGGCGACGAGGCCGACGGCGGCGAGGCGGAGGAGGCGCGGCCACGCTTCCCTCGCGACGGGCACGCCCCGGCCCCGTAGCAGCCAGACGGCGGCGAACACCGCCGTCGCGAGGAGGGCCGGCGTCTGCAGGACCTCGCGCGGTGAGGGAGCGACGAGGGGCGTGAGCTGGAAGCCGAGCTGACGGAGGATGCGGCCCGCCACCCGGAGCGGGTGCGGGTCGAAGCCGAGCCCCGACACCTGATACGAGCCGGGCTGCCCGGGCAGGAGCGGCTGCGCCGCCCAGGCCAGTGCGGCGCCGGTCACGAGCAGCCACGCGAGGGCGCAGCGGCGGCGGACGGACGGCGATACCCCCACCGTCAGCCAGAGCAGCGCCGGCGCCGCGGCCACGATCGCTCCCGCCGATTCGAGTCCGCGTATCGCGGCGACGCCGAGCCCCGCCCCCATGAGGGCGAGCCAGAGGCGACCCCGGCGGGCGGACTCGACCAGCAGCAGCGCGCCGAGCAGGCTCATCAGCGCGAAGCCGGAATAGTTCGCGAGGAGCACCGCGTCGAGCCGCATTGGGTCGAGCGGCGCCCAGGAAACGGCGACGGCGCCGGCCAGGAGCGCGAGCCGCGGCTCCTCGGGCGCGAGCCGCGTGCAGAGCGCCATGACCACGATCCCGGTGAGCGAGAGGTAGAGACCGTGGACGAGCCAGTACCCGCGGAGCGTCCCCGGCAGGAGCAGGGCCCCCGGCCAGTTACACAGCAGCGACAGCGGCCGGTTCTCGAAGGGGAGGGCGAGGACCCCGCGCGAGGTGAGGTCGATGACCAGCCATTCATCCCAGCCGCTGAAGTTCGTGGCAGGGATGAAGGCCCACACCATCCAGAAGATGGCCAGGATCGCTAGCGCCCCCGCTGTCGCGCGCGACGTCATGGGCGGGGACGCACCGCAAGCGCGAGCAGCGAGCTCCCGAAGGGCAGGGGTCGGGCCCGCAGCCACGCCCGCTCGAGCCGGAACCAGGCGCGGAGGACCCCGTTCGCGAGGGGGCCGACACGCAGCTCGGCCGCCACCCGCTCCGAGGCGGGCCAGCGACGGTGCCGGAGACGGCCGAGCGGGCGCATCATGAGGATGAGCGGCGCCATCACGGCCATGAAGTGCGTGAGGCGGCGCACGACGAACCCCGCCTCCCGGAGCTTCCGACCGAGCTCGGCCCGCGTGTAGCGCCGGCGGTGGCGAGCCAGCTCGTCCATCTCTCCGAAGAGCACGGGATGGGCGGGCACCGTCAGCACGATCACCCCTCCCGGCTCCAGGGCCAGGAACAGCCGACGCAGGACGCCCGCGTCGTCGTCGACGTGCTCCAGCACGTCGAACATCCCGATCAAGCGGTGGCCGGGGGCGAGCGGAGGAGGGACGCCCTCGTCGACGAGAACGAGCGGCCCTCCGACCCGCGCGCGGGCGAGGGCGAGCCCCTGGGGATACGCGTCGCAGGCCCCGGCGAAGGGGACGCCGCTCCGCATCAGGAAGGCCAGCAGGCCCCCCGTCCCGCAGCCGACGTCGAACAGCGGACGCTCGGCAAGGTCCGCAACCCCCGCCCGGAGCGCGTCGAGGACGATTTCCCGGCGGGTCCGGAACCAGAAGTGCCGCTCCTCCACGTCGTTCAGGATCGGGAAGTGGTGCGGGTCGTAGGCGGGGGCCCCGCGTCCCCCGGCAGTGAGGTGGAGGATGCCGCCCGCGAAGGGATAATCGGAGGCGCAACCGGGGCAATGCGCCCCTCCCGCCCGGGCGACGACGATCGCACTGCAGCGCGGGCATGCGAGCGGGATTCGCCCCCACTCGGCACTCACGACCTCCACCTGCCCGCCCCCGCGAGCGCCACGGCGACGGCCAGGGCGGCGGCGGTGACCATGATCCCCATGCGCAGGGCCGGCGGCTCGTACCGCAGGCGCACCTCGTGCGACCCCGCAGGTACCGGCACCGCGCGGTGCTTCCCGTTCGCGCGCAGCACGGGCGCCGCCCGTCCGTCGATCCACGCCCGCCATCCCCGTGCGTAGCTGTCTCGGGTCACCAGGTACCCGTCGCCATCGCTGCGCACCTCGTAGCGCTCCTCCCCGGGTCGGAAGGCGATCCGGCGCGCCCTCGCCGCACGGCAGCTCGGGGCGCCCGCGGCCTCGAGGGCGACGTCCCGATCCGGCTCGAACCCGGGCTCGTACGGCGCCCGAAGCCCCCCCTCAACATCCCTCACCTCGAGAACGCGGCAGGCCACGTACGCGCGTGGCCAGGGATCGAGAAGGCGGTAGGCGTGGACGGCCAGCCCGGCCGGCCCCACCGCGAAGGCACCGAGGGGCTCGAGGTCAGGATCTACGAGCGGGTCGAAGCTGAGCACGCGCGTGACGGCCGCCTGCCGCAGCCAGGGGACCAGCCGGCCGACTCGGGACGGCTCATAGTCCGAAGGCCCCAGCTCGCGTGGCCGCGGAACGAAAGAAGTGAGGTCGGTGCCCTCCGGCGCCTCGACCCTGTCGATCACGTTGTTGTAGGGGCTCAGCACCTGCCGGTTCGCGGAGAAGGCGGCGAGGCCCAGCTGTGGCACCCCGCGGTTGAGGAACTCGAGAAAGGCGGGGCTGTGATCGGGCCCGTAGGAGAAGACGCGGCCCCCGTCGAGCGCGTTGAGACCGAGGGCCCGGATCTCGGGCCGGAGCTCGAAGAACGAGGAAGAGGTCTGAGGGTTGATCCCCGCCCCCGCCCGCGTGAGATCGGCCACCGTGAGCGCGGTGAGGAGGACGGCCGAGAGCGCGGGCGAGGCCCGCCCGCGCGCGACCACCACCGCCACCAGCACGACCGCGGCCGAGGCGAGCGCGGCCCAGGCCGCGTCACGTGTCACGACCGTCACGACGGAAGGCCAGTACTCGGGGACGACGCCCGTCCACGCCACGAGGCGCGGCCCCGCCGCTCTCACCGTGGCCGCGAGGGCGAGCGCCGCCGCCCCCAGAAGCGCCGCCGCGACGGCCAGGCGGCGCCAGGCCAGCCCGTCGCGGCGGAGGCGCTCGATCCCGAAGCCGGCGGCCAGGCCGAGGGCGAGGTGCGGCAGGAGGAGCGCCTTCACCGGGAAGCGGAACCACACCGCGCCGGGGAGATCGGCGACCAGGCCCGCCAACCCGCCCGTCTCCCCGAGCGCGTACCAGACCCCGAGGACGGTCAGTGCGAGGAGGACGCGCCGCACGCGCCGCTCCATCGCCGTCAGGCCCACGGCGGCGAGAGCGAGCACGACCGGGCCGAGGTAAAGGCTCAGGAAGTAAGGCGTGCCCTTGCTGAAAAAGCGCCCCCCCCACCAGTGGTCGGCCGGCGCCGCGAGCGACCCGAAGAGGTTGGGCACCAGGGTCTGAAGGATGGCCGCGGGGTGCAGCGCGTTGCCCAGCGCCACCCCGCGGGCGAAGCCGGCACCGCGCACGGTCTCCGGCAGCAGACCGAGGGTCAGGGCGAGAGGCAGGGCGGCGAGGCCCGCCCCCAAAGCCACCGCGAGGCTCATCCGTCCGAGGGCGCCCGCGGCGGGGCGCCAAGCGAGGCCGAGCGCGAGGCCGAGCAGGAGGGCCTGGCCCACGAACTCCACCGCGAGCGTCGAGAGCGCGAGGGCCACCGTCACTGCTGCCGCCGCCACCTCCCGGCCGCTGCCGGCGGCGGCGCGGCGAAGGAAGCCGACGACGAAGGGGGCGAGGGCGAGCGCCTGCAGGAAGACGTACAGGTTCAGCGACGAGAGGGCGAGGCCGCCAAGGGCATAGGCGACGCCGGCGGTGAAGGCCCCCGCTCGCCCCGCCCCGAGCTCGCGCGCGAGCCAGAACGCCGCGAGGGCGGCCAGCGGCAGATGCAGGGTCAGGAGCCAAGAGACGAGGAGCGGACCCGGCGCGAGCGCGTGAAGCAGCTCCGGGGGGTAGAGGGCAGGGACCGCGAACGAGCCTTCGAAGATGTAGGGATTCCAGAAAGGCAGCCGCCCCTCGCTCAGCTCCCGCGTTGCGAAGGCTCGCAGCGGGTAGAAGGTGACGCTGAAGTCACGGAAGTAGTAGGTCTGCAGCGGCAGCGCGGCGGCGAGATCGGTCAGGAGGGCGACGGGGACGAGGAGCAGGGGCAAGAAACGTGAGCGGCCCCTTCCCCCACCGACGGTGCCCGCGGGGCCGTCGCTCACGACGCCGCGAGCGCCCTCTTCTGCGGCTGGAAGCGCTCCATGAAACGCGTGTCGATCCGGCCCGCACGGAAGTCAGGATCATCGAGGATGCGGAGGTGGAGGGGAATGTTGGTCTGGATCCCCTCGACCACCATCACCTCGAGACACCGCTTCATGCGATCGATGGCCTCCGCTCGCACGCGTCCATGGGTCATGAGCTTCGCGACAAGGCTATCGTAGTATGGGGAGATCTCGCACCCGTCGTGGGCGAAGGTGTCCACCCGCACCCCGGGCCCCCCGGGCTGGTAGAAGTGGCGGATCGTCCCCGGCGAGGGCACGAACGTGACGGGGTCCTCGGCGTTGATCCGGCACTCCAGGGCGTGGCCCTGGAACGCCACGTCCTTCTGCGAGAAGGACAGCGCCTCCCCCGCCGCGACGTGGATCTGCTCCTTGACCAAGTCGCGCCCGGTGACGAGCTCCGTCACGCCGTGCTCGACCTGGATGCGGGTGTTCATCTCCATGAAAAAGTAGTGTCCCTCCGAGTCGAGGAGGAACTCGACCGTTCCCGCGCTGACATACTGGACGGACGCCGCCGCCTCCACCGCCGTGCGCCCCATCTTCCGCCGCAGCTTCTCGCCGACGACGGTGGACGGGGCCTCCTCGACGAGCTTCTGGTGCCGCCGCTGGACGGAGCACTCGCGCTCCCCGAGGTGCACGATGTTCCCCTTCGTGTCCGCCATGACCTGGATCTCGACGTGCCGCGGTCCCTCGACGTATTTCTCGATGTAGATGTCGGGCACCCCGAACGCCACCTGGGCCTCCGTCTGGGCGGCCCGGAAGGCCAGCGCAAGCTCGCCCGGGCCGCGGACGACGCGCATGCCCCGTCCTCCGCCCCCCGCCGACGCCTTGAGTATCACCGGGAAGCCGATGTCGCGCGCGATCCGGACCGCCCTCTCCTCATCCTCGACGATCCCGGTCGACCCCGGCACGATGGGCACCCCGGCCTTCATCATCGCCTTGCGTGCCCGGCTCTTGTCGCCCATCAGCCGAATCGCCTGCGGCCCGGGGCCGATGAACTTGATGTTGCACGCCTCGCAGATCTCGGCCAGGTAGGCGGACTCGGAGAGGAAGCCGTAGCCGGGGTGGAGCGCGTCCGCGCCCGTGATCTCGGCCGCGCTGATGATCGCGGGGACGTTGAGGTAGGAGTCGATGCTGCGCGCGGGACCGATGCAGACCGCCTCGTCGGCGAAGCGCACGTGGAGGCTGTCCGCATCCGCCTCGGAATACACGGCGACGGTCTTGAGGCCGAGCTCCTTGCAGGCCCAGAGAACCCGCAGCGCGATCTCGCCCCGGTTGGCGATCAGGACCTTGCGGAACATCGACGGCGGGACCGTCTAGCCCGCCTTTCGCATCAGGCGGGACGAACCGTGAACAGCGCTTCCCCGTACTGGACCGGCTGCCCGCTCTCGGGATGGATGCGGACAATCTCGCCCGCGAGCTCCGCCTCGATCTCGTTCATCAGCTTCATGGCCTCGATGATGCACAGCACCTGCCCCACCTTGACCTGGTCGCCGACGTTGACGAACGGCGGTCCGTTGGGATCGGGAGCGCGGTAGAAGGTCCCGACGATCGGGCTCTTGACGACGACCTCCGTTGTCTCCGGGGCCGGCGCCGGCCCCGCTGTCGGTCCCACCGCCGCCGCCACTGCCGCGGGCGCGGCGGCGGGCGGGGACGGGGCGATCGCAGGCACCACGGCCGGGTAGGCGCCGGCTGGGAGGCCGGACGGCATGCCATTGCCGGCCGGGGTGTGTCGGCAGACCCGGAGCTTCACGCCGTCCTGCTCGAGCTCGAACTCGGTGATGGACTGCTCCTCGAGAATCTGCAGGATCTCCTTGAGCTCCGCGAGGTTCACGAGGGCTCCTCGTCGCTTCGGTCGGATCGAAGAAAGGCCCATTATTTTCGCCGTCCCTTGCCTTGTCAAGGAAGAGGGCCCTCGCCCTTACCTACTCGAACTCCCTCTTCAGGTCGAGGCTGGCGATGCGGAGCGCGAAGCGTGCCCGGCCGGTGAGGGCGCCGGGGTCAAGGGAAGCGAAGAGAAAATACTCGGGGGTGATGGAGACGAGGAGCGTCGTCGTGCGCTCGGTGACGATCGTGAGCTCCTGCAGCGCCCCCAGCCCGGTGTCGGCGGCGGCGGCGAGGCTCGCTCGCAGCAGCGTCGTGTACTCGGCGGCGATCGCTTCGAGGTTCGGGTCTGGGCGTAGCGTCAGCCTCTCGATCGGAATCCCGTCCGTGCCGATGATCATGACCATCTGCGTCTCCGGCACCCGGGTCGCGATCTCCCGGAGCGAATCGGCGAAGGCGGGCACGGGTGTCATCTCCTCCGGACGACGGCCAGGAGGTCCTCGAGCCCCGCGATCGTCCGCTCCAGCGCTCGTCGTCGGGCGAGGCGCTCTGCGTCCTCGCCCCCCGCGCCCGCCTCCGCCGGCGCGTCACCGCTCGCCGGCGGGCCCGCCATCGCCCGGATCTCGACGAGGCGAGCGCGGGCCTTCTCGTTCAGCGGGTCCTGGGCGAGCACCTGCTCGTAGACCTCCACCGCGCGCTCCATGAGCCCTTGGCCGAAGTAGAGCTCGGCGAGGGTCGCCGAAGAGGGTACCCCCGCCGCCGGCACCGCGGGCGTGTCCTCCGGCTCCACTTCCGGCCGGAGCGTGGTGTCGTCGGGCGGGCTCGGCGGCGACGACGGAGGCGTCGACGTGGTGACCGTCCCCGGGGGGAGCGTCGCCGGCAATGGCTCCTCGAGCGCCGCCAGCTCGGGCGCGCGCGCCGTCGGATCCGTGGGCGCCGTCTCGCTCTCGTCCGGGTGCTCCGCCGGCGGCGGCGCCAACGGCGGGAGGGCTTCGAGGGGCGGACGCTCGGGCACCAACGGAGGTTCGGACGGGAGAGGCGGGGGGGCGTGCTTCGCCGGCGGAGGTGAGGGCGACGCCCCCATCCGCCCCGGAAGGGGGGGCGGCGACGAGACCACCGCCGGCCGCGGGACGGGGTCACCCGGTCTGTGGATGCGGATCGTGGGCGGGAGGCCGCCTCCCTCCACCGCCGGCGCCGGGCCCGTCGCCCCCGCGGCGGGAGCGGCGGCGGGCGGGGGCGGGGCCTTCAGCCGCTGCTCGAGCTTGCCCAGCCGGCCTTCGAGGACACGATCGCCGGGGGCGAGGACGAGCGCAGCGCGATACTGCTCGAGGGCCGCGCTCGAATCTCCCACCGCTTCGAGAGCCTCGGCGAGGAGCCGGCTCGCGAGGATGTTGTCGGGCGACCCGCGGAGCACGGCCTCGAACTCGACCTTGGCCGCGGCGGCGTCCCCCGAGTCCAGCAGGGCGCGGCCGAGGGTCATCCGGGCCGAAGGGTAGTTCGGGTGCTGAGCCAGGCCGCCGCGCGCGACCCGGATCGCTTCCGCGAACTCGCCAGACTTGCGCAGCTCCTCGGCAAGCTGCGCGAAGAGCCGGGAGCCCGGCTCGCGCTCGAGCCGCCGCTGGAGCTCATCGATGCGGGAGACGTTCTCGGCCACGATCCCTTAGCCCGCCCCGGGGTCCCCGGGCCACCTCTCTCGCGCGTGGGGGCCCGGGGCGAGCATTACGCTAGCACGACCCGTACCGCGCACCAAAGGGGCTCCACCTCGCCTCGCGCGGGGCGCCACCCCTCACGCTACGCCGCCGGCCTCTACCGCTGCGTGATGAAGACGACCTGCGCGATGTTCTGGTTCGAGTCGAAGCTGTACGGGCTCGCCGCCACGACGACCTGGCTGTCCGTCAGCGTCCCCGCGGTGTAGACCACGGTCGTCTGGCCGTCCGAATTCGTCAGCATGGCGAAGCCGGTCTGGACGGGACCCACGAACCCCGTGCCCGGGGTCAGGAACCCGTCCGCGCAGGCCGCCCCCCCGGGGCAGAGCGGCTGCACGAACAGCGTCCGCTGCACGGCGGGGTCGCCATTCTGGTCGCGCGCGGTGATCACCACGAGCGACGTGCTCACGCCGTCGGCGTTGACGATGTCGGGGTTCGCCTTGAGGTCGAGGGACAGGCCGAGGTCGGCCGGGCCCACGAGCGCGGGGATCTTCACCTCGTCAAGCCCGCATCCACCAAGGGCGAGGAGGGAGACGCTCAAAAGGACCGCCGCGAGCCGCCCTCGGCGAGAAAGATCGCAAGTCATGTTCAGCCTCCGCTCCTTGTCCCTAAGTTGGGGTCCCGCCGCCGCCGCCCCCACCGCCGCTTTCACAGCTCGTCAGGCTGTCGGCGAAGTTCGCGAAGTCGATCTGCATCTGCCCCGAGGCCGTCGAAGCCTTCCCCGCGTTCGTCTTCGCATGGAGGATGATCTTTGCGAACATCGTGACCACCTTGCCGTTATCCATCAGGCCGAGCAGCGGCGGCTCGATCTTGGCCTGCCGGCGCACGACCTCGATCGGGACGTTCGTGTCCTCGTTGAAGATCACCTCGAAGGCCAGGTTGCCGCTAATGCTGAAAGGCACGTCGACACCCGGGGTCGAGCGTCCGTCGGAGCGGTAGTACTGCACCTCGTAACGCTCGATGACGATGTCCCCCCGCCAGTCGACGGCCGAGACGTTGGGGTTGATCGGCTTGTTCTCCACCCTGACCTCGATCGTGTCCGGGCAGACACCTCCGTTGGAGATCGCGACGTCGGAGTCCAGGACGCTGCCGCTGTTGACGCCGGTGATGATCAGGATGATCGGAGACTCGCTGTTCGTGGCGTAGTCCGCCGTGCAGCCGACGAGGGAGAGGCCGAGGGCGAGGGCGACGGCCAGCGGCCCCTTTCTCGTCTTCCGGCCGGCGCGCGGTGCGGGCATCGTCGAATCAATGGTCCACATAAGCCTCTCCACCCCTTACGACTTCACGATCCGCGGCGTGATGAAGAGCAGCAGCTCGTTGTTCCGCGAATCCGTGAAGTTGCTCTTGAACAGGTAGCCCAGGATCGGGATCTTGCTGAGGAACGGGGTCGACCCTTGCGACGTCGTCTCCGTGCTCTGGTAGATCCCGCCCACGACCGCCGTCTGGCCGTCCCGCACGAGCACGATCGTCTTTGCCGACTGCGTGTTGATGGGCGGGATGCCGTTGACCAGGTTGGCGAAGTCGGCGGAGTTGTTCTCGACCTCCAGGTTCAGGATCACGGTTCCGGCGTCCGTGATCTGCGGCGTCACCTTCAGCGTCAGCACCGCGTCCTTGAACTGGACGGTTACCGTGTTGTTGGCGACGGTCTGGATGGGGATCTGGAGACCCTGCTTGATCTCCGCCGACTGGTTGTTCTGCGTCGTGACCTTCGGCGTCGACAGCAGCCGGCCGCGCCCCTGCCGCTCGAGCGCGGTCAGGGCGACGTCGAGGTTGAAGCTGCCGAGGATGTTCCCCATCGAGATCCCGATGCCGCTCGTGAAGCTGCTCGCGGGGAGGTTGACCATGTACCCGCGTGTGGCCTGGCCGATGCCGGCCGCGGAGGACAGCCCACCGGGACCGAGCTGGTCGGCGGGGATGCCGAGATCGCTGGGGACGCCGGCGCCGTTGATGATGATCGAGTTCGGGAAGACGCGGTCGGTCGTGTTGCCGTATCGGACCGATTGCTCGTGCCCGAATCCCCACTGGATCCCCAGGTCGCGCGTGAAGTTGCGCGTGGTCACCACGATGCGCGCCTCGATCTCGACCTGTGGCGTCGCGGTGTCGAGGTCGGCGATGAGGCTCTCCGCCTTCTTCACGTAGGTCTCGAGGTCGCGCATGATGAGGGTGTTCGTGCGCTCGTCGACGTTCAGCTGACCGCGGGGCGAGAGCGCGCCCGCCTTGCGGAGCACGTCGGAGAGCGTCGACGCCTTGGCGTAGGAGATCCGCCTCGTGAAGTCCACCAGGTTGCCGGCGAGCGCCTTCTCCTCCTCCAGCTTGCGCCGGTCCGCCTCCTCCTTCTGGAGGTCGGTCAGACGGGCGATGCGAATGACGTTATCCTCGAGGACGCAGCCGAGGCCGTTCGTCTTCAGGATCAGCTCGAGGGCCCGACCCCAAGGGACCTCGTTGAGCTTGAGGGTCACCTTGCCGCTGATCCCGGGGTTGACCACGACGTTGAGCCCGCTGATGTCCGCGAACAGCCGGAAGATGTCCTGCAGGTCGCCATCCTTGAAGTCGAGGCTGATGGGCGTCCCCAGGCTGCCCGTCTGGCCGCAGGCGGTCCCGAAGGTGCCCTGCTCGGCGGCGGCGGCGCTGGGTTCGCCCGGCGGCGCCTGCGGCTCCGGCAGCGCGGGGAGGTTGAGCGGCTCGAGGGTGACCGGGCGCGGGCCGGGCGTCGTTGCCGGCGAGGGCTCGGGCTCGGCCGCCGGCTCCGGCGTGGGCCTCATCGCCGCCAGCGGCGCCGGGGTGCTGCCGACCGGCTCCGCCGTCTCGCCGAAGACGATGCGGACCCCGTCCACGCCGTCGATGATGCGGTAGGGGCTCGGGGGGGAGAGGTCGAGGACGAGACGCGCCACCTGCGGCGAGGCGGCACTGAACTGGCCCAGGCGGACACGCTTGACCGGCTCCTCATCCACCTCGATCAAGCGCACGGGTGCCTTGGCGAGCACGTCCGCGAAGTCGATCACGACCCGGTCGGGCTTGGGCAACCTGAAGTCCTGGTACTTGAGCCGCCCGTCTGCCTTCACCGTGAAGGCGAGCATGCCGCCCGCGTCGTCACGGTTCACGGCCACGATCCGCGTCGCGGGCGCCCCCGCCGCGGCCGGCCCGGGTGGGGAGGCGGGAGCGGGCGCCGGCTCCGCGACCGGCGTCGCCCTGGCCTCCGCGGCCGCCGCCGGTGGCTCGGCTGCCTTCGGCTCCGCCGGCGCCTCGGCGACGCTCGCCGGGCGCTCGAAGACCAGGTTGAGGTCCTTGCCCTTCGAGAAGATCTGGTAGGGCACGAGGCTGGCCAGCCGGACCTCGAGGCGGGCGAGGCTGCGCCCGTCCGCGCGGGCCAGGCTCGTCACCCGCAGCGACTCGACCTCCCGGGTGCCGACGTTGATCCGGGCGGGGACCTGCGAGGCGTCCACCTCCGGGATGTCGACGACCAGGGTGAGCGCGTCCGGGCTGTAGTAGGTGTAGGCCAGCGGACCCGTGCACTGGATCACCAGCCGCGTCGAGCGGTCGGTGCTCTCCTGGCGGATGTCGGTAATGGCCGTCGGGGTACCCTCCTGCGCGGGCGCCCCTGCCGCCGCGGCCAGCGCGAGGGCGACCGCGATCAGGCCTACCCCTGCGAGCTTCGCTCTCATTGCCTCGCCTCCTCCGACGCGTACAGGCTCTTCTTCACTTCCCGGGTCTTGACCGGCGAGAGGGGATCGGTCACCTCCTGCCGGAACGTCACCGAGGTAGCGTCGACGGCGGTGATGACGCCGTCGAAGAGCCGCTGACCCGTCATCACGAAGTACGACTTGCCGTCCGTGCCGAGAAAGACGGCGATGTAGCCGGCGCCGGCGGCGATCCCGGTGCCACCGCCGGACGTCTTCACGATGCCCTTGAGGGCTATCTCCTGGATCAGGAACCCCTCCATCCCCGGCTTGCGGGTCTTGGGGCCGCGGTCGGCGGCCACCGGCCTCTGGAGGCTGACGAAGGGGTCGCGCCGGCCTTGCGAGTTGTAGGAGTAGCCGCCGGCCTCCATCTCGACGTCGAGCGGCGGGCGCTCGGGGGCACCGGCCGCCGCCTCGGCGGGTGGCACCGGGGTGGCGGGGGTCTGGGCCGGCGCGGGGACCGCCAACACGAGCGCCACCCCGGCCGCCAGCAGCGGGTACCTCGTCGTCATCAAGGCTCTCCTCATCACCGTGCCCCGGCCGGGGGAGGCGGCGGCCGTCTTCCCCCTGGTGCCTGGGGGCCGGCGGCGGTGCTGGCGGTGGGCGGAGGCTCCTTGTAGACATAGGTCATCGCCACCACGGAGGCACTGATCGTGTTGTTGACGCTCGGCTTGGTCTGCGACTTGATCTTGACGTTGCCGATGTTGACGAGCCGCGACATGCGGCTGATGCGGTCGAAGAAGGCGCCCAGGTTGTGGTAGGTGCCGTCGACATCGACGTTGACCGGCACTTCCTCGTAGAACTCGCGGCTGGCGACGGCGCCGGGCGTGAACTTCCGGATGGCGAGGCTCGACTGCGCGGCGAGGTACTGCACGCGCCGCATGAGGTCGGGCATCTCCTTCTCCGGCGGTAGGATGCGCTTGAGCGTCTCCAGGCGCGCCTCGAGCGCCTGAACCTCGCGCTGGAACTCCGGGAGCTTGTTCGCCGTCACTTCCAGCTCGCGGATCTGGTTCTGCAGCGTCGTGAGCCGCGCTTCCTTCTGCTTCTGCTCCTCGAGCTTGCCCGAGTACCAGAAGTAGTAGAAGCCGCCGCAGATGAGCGCGGCCACGAGGGCCGAGACGCCGAGCTGCCCGGCCAGGGGGAGCCTGCTGAGGGGGTTGTCCGCCATCTCCAGTCCCTCCCCTAGCGCCGCGGCGGAGCCGGTGGTGCCATCCGGGCCGCGGCCTCGGCGGCCACCTTCTCCTTGGCGGCGACCTCCGGGTCACGGAAGATCCCGGTGAGGTTGAAGTTGTAGAGGTTGTTCTGCTCCTGCGACGAGGCCAGCTCGACGTTCGGGAACCAGCCGGCGCGCTGGAGCGCGCTGATGAAGTCCGCCACCGCGGCGAGGCTGTTGCTCTCTCCGGCGAACTTCAGGCTCCCCGCCGTCTCGTCCATCGAGGTGAGCCACACGTAGTCGGGCAGGGCCTTCGAGATCTCGTCCAGCATGTGGACGGGGCTCTTCTGCGCGAGCTGGAGCTTCTCGATCACCGCCACCTTGTTCTCGAGCATCGCCTTCTTCTGCTGGAACGCGTCCACCTGCGCCTTGATCGCCTGCAGGTCCCTCATCCGCTTCTCGTCGGCGGCGATGCGCGCGTCGAGCCTCTTCAACTCGTTGGTCTTCAACACAAAGGCGGCGGCGCACACCAGCAGCGCGCCGCCCGCGAAGAGGGCCAGCAGGAGGTAGGACTGCAGTGCGCCCGGCGCGGAAGGCGCGGGGCCAACCCCGCCCCTCGGCTTCCTCTCCTTCGCCGCCCGCTCTGCCCCGAGGAGGTTGATGCGGATCATCGGTCACCCACCCTGCGCGCAGCGAGGCCCACGGCGATCGCCGCCGAGGGCGCTATGTCCTCGATAAACGCCGGGTCGAAGTCCTTCTCGCTGTAGCGCACGTTGAGGAAGGGGTTGAGCAGCTCCACCGAGGCTTCGAAGCGGTCGGCGAGCAGATCGCGGAGGCCCTGGATCTTGGCGGTTCCCCCGGAGAGGTAGATCTGGTCGATCCTGTCCTCCTGGCTCGTGGCCCGAAAGAAGTCGAAGGTTTTCTGGATCTCCATGGCGATGTTCTCGGAAACGGCCTGGATGATCGGATGCAGGCTCTCGCGGGAGGCCCCCTCGACGTGCTCGCCCTTCTTCAGGGCCTCGGCCTGCTCGAACGAGAGGTTGAGGTCTTTCTGTATGGCGTCGGTGTACTGGTTGCCCCCCGCCGCGATGTCGCGGTTGAACACCGAGATGCCGCCCTTGACCACGTTGATGTTCATTATCGAGGCGCCGATGTTGAGGAGGGCCACCACGCGCCCGGGCTCGATTCCGTAGTTGGCTTCGTAGCAGTTCTGGAGCGCGAAGACGTCCACGTCCACGATGGCCGGAGTGCGCCCCGCCTGTGTGAGCGCCGACGTGTACTCGCTGATCTTGTCCTTCTTGACGGCGACCAGGAGCACGTCCATGTTCCCGCCCCCGCCCCCGCCTTCCAGGACTTCGTAGTCCAGCGACACGTCCTGGATGTCGAAGGGGATGTACTGCTCGGCCTCCCAGTGGATGGACTCCGCAAGCTCTTCCTGGCTCATCTGGGGAAGGCTGATCTTCTTGACGATGACGGCGTTTCCGGAGACGCCCGTCGCAACCTCCGTCGTCTTGATCCGGCTCTCCTGGAAGACGCGCTGGATCGCATCGATCACGCTGCCCGAGTCCATGATCGCGCCGTCCACGATCGCCTCCTGGGGCAGTGGCTCGATGCCGATGTTCACGAGCTGGAACTCGTCGCCGCCCTTGCCGCCCACCCTGAGCTCGACCGCTTTTACGGCCGAGGAGCCGATGTCGACGCCGACCAGTGCCTTCCTCTTGCCGAAAAGACCCACTGGCGCCTCTCCCCTTGACTGTCCCTTCCCGCTCCCGACCTCGAACGAACGCGACCGATCCCCGGCTTCGCCGCCGGGCTAGCCATCCGAACTGAAGACAGGTCTACATTTACCAAGAACCGTTAAAGTTCTGCGTGAACGTAACAGAGAGCCTCTGGCATGTCAAGCGAAAAGTGAGGGTTCGGCCCGTAAACCCCTGACAACCCTAGCCACCGACTCGACCTCGTCCCCGCGGCACTCATCCCCGGCCCGTTTTCGGGGGGGAGCCGGGGCCGTTTCGCGGCCGAACTGTCATTAATGCTCCGCCCCAGGCCAGGCGCGAAGTGTCGGCAATCACATTCCGGATCGTTCAAAACCGGATGTAGACGTCGGGGGCGTCCTTGGCGTGGATGGAATCGATGAAGCGCACCTGGTGCGGGTTGGTGGTCATGACAAGGCAGTGCGTGCGGATCCCATCCCCGAAGAAGCGCACGCCCTTGAGGAGCGCCCCGTCCGTCACCCCCCCGGCGGCGAAGACGATGTGGCGCCCCGGCGCGAGGTCCTCGGTGCGATAGAGGCGGTTCGGATCCTCGATTCCCATCCTCTGCAGCCGCTCGGCGTCGGAGGGCCGCGTCAGGACCAGCCGGCCCTGGATCTCGCCGTTGAGGCAACGCATCGCCGCCGCCGTCAACACCCCCTCGGGTGCTCCCCCGATCCCCATCACCGCGTGGACGGCGGTCCCCGACACGGCGGCGGAGATGCCGGCCGAAAGGTCGCCGTCGCCGATGAGCCGGATCCGGGCCCCCGCCCGGCGGATGTCGGCGATCAGGCCTGCGTGCCGCGGGCGGTCGAGGACCACCACCACCAGGTCCTCGACGTTACGGTCGAGGGCGCGGGCGAGGGCCTTCAGGTTGTCCGCGACCGGGGCGCGAAGGTCGACCTGCCCCCGGGCCGGCCCCGGGACCACGAGCTTGTCCATGTAGATGTCGGGGGCGTGAAGGAGCCCCCCTCGCTCCGCCGCCGCCAGCACGGTGATGGCGTGGGCGGTACCGGTTGCGCACAGGTTGGTGCCCTCGAGAGGGTCGACCGCGATGTCGACCCCGGTCGCGGAAGCGCCCCTCCCCACCTTCTCCCCGATGTAAAGCATGGGGGCCTCGTCCCGCTCGCCTTCCCCGATGACGATGGTGCCGTCGATGTCGACGGTCTCCATCTCCCGCCGCATCGCCTCGACCGCCACGTGGTCCGAGAGCTGGCGGTCACCACGGCCCATGGTCCGCGCGGCGGCGATCGCCGCCTGTTCCACGACCCTCACGAACTCGAGCGGAAGATCGTCCCGGATCATCGGGGGCACCCTTCGCGCCGCTCCGGACTCAGGATGGATCCCTGGCTCACGACATCAGCGCCGGTACGGCGGAAGCTCGACGCGGCGCGGCTTGTCGTGCCGGTAGCCGAGGGCGTAGTCGGCCTGCATCAGCTTGTGGATCTCGCGGGTTCCCTCGTAGATCACCGCCGCCTTGGAGTTGCGATAGAAGCGGCCCGCGGGGTACTCGTCGGAGTAGCCGTTGGCCCCGTGGATCTGCACGCAGTCGGATGCGGCGCGCTCGCTCTTGACGGTCGCGAACCACTTGGCGAGCGAGGTCTCGCGCGTGTTGCGGCGGCCGGCGTTCTTCAGCCAGGCCGCCCGCAGCCAAAGCAGCCGCGCCGCATCGTAGTCGGAGACCATCTCCGCGATCATCTCCTTGACCAGTTGGTGCTCGCCGATGGGGACGCCGAAGGCCTTCCGCCCGCGCGCATAGGCCACCGAGGCGTCGAGGCAGGCCCGGATGAGGCCGGTCGCCCCCGCCGCCACCGTGTAGCGTCCGTTCTCGAGGGCGAACATCGCGATCTTGAACCCCTCGCCCTCCTCGCCCACGCGGTTGTCGGCCGGCACCTCCAGGTCCTGCATGGAGAAGCCACCGGTGTTGCCGGCCAGGATCCCCCACTTCTCCTTGATCGTGTAGGAGGCGAAGCCCTTGAAGCCCCGCTCCACTATGAACGCGCTCAGGCCCGAGTGGTCTCGCTTCTTCTTCTTGTCCTGATCCGTCCAGGCGATGACGAGGAAGTTGTCGGCAACGTCGGCGAGGCTGATCCAGATCTTCTCGCCGTTGAGCACGTAGCGGTCGCCCTTCCTGACCGCCGTGGTCTGGATGCCGACCGCGTCCGAGCCGGCGTTGGGCTCGGTCAGGCCGTAGGTGGCGATCTTCTCCCCTTTCGCCTGCGGCAGGAGGTACTTGCGCTTCTGCTCCGGCGTGCCCCAGCACCACAGCGTCATCGAGTTGAGGGCCACGTGCACGGACATGATGACCCGGAGGTGGGTGTCCAGGTACTCGAGCTCTTCACACGCGAGCCCGAGGCTGATGTAGTCCATCCCGGCCCCGCCGAGCTCTTCGGGGATGCAGACGCCGAGCAGCTGCAGATCCGCCATCTGGCGGAGGAAGTCGCGCTCGAAGCGGTGCTGGCGATCGAGGTCGTGTATCTTGGGCGCGACCTCGCGCTGGCCCCAGCCGCGCAGGGTGTCGACGAGCGCCTCGTGCTCCTCCGTCAGCTCCAGGTCGATCATGCGTCCTCGCCGTCGCCCCGCCCGTCGAGCCCGCGCGGGAAGAAATATGAGCTAGCGGTCCTTCCAGACGGGCTTGCGCTTCTCCAGGACGGCCTTTAGTCCCTCTTCCATGTCCTGGGTGGCCATGAGCTGGTTGAGATAGACGTCCTCCGCGTGACGGACGGCGTCCTCATAGGGGAGGTCCAGCCCGCCCACCATGGCCCGGCGGACCAGCTGCATGACCGGCGCGCTCGATTCCTGGAAGCGCTGGATCATCGCCGACGCCTCCGCCTCCAGGCGGTCGTCGGGGCAGGCGCGGGTGATCAAGCCGATCTTCTCCGCCTCCGCCGCGCCCAGGGTGTTGCCGAGCAGCAGCATGTCGGCGGCGCGCTTGCGCCCGATCAGCCGCGGCAGCAGCGCGGCGGCCACGGTGTTGAAGACGGCGCCGCGGACCTCGGGATGACCGAACTTGGCGCTCTGGGCGGCAAGGACGATGTCGCAGCCGGCGGCGAGCAGGCAACCCGCCCCGAGGGCGGGACCGGACACCACCGCCAGCGTCGGCTTGTCGAGCGACGCCAGTCCCTCGAAGATGCGGCGGAAGCTCTCCAGCATCACGTAGGCGCGGTCGCCGAAGTGCTCGCCGATCTCGAAACCGGCCGAGAAGTACTTGCCGCTGGCGAACAGCGTCACGAGCTTGACGTCCCGCTGGTACTCGAGCGAGTCCAGGGCCGCGATGAGCTCCCGCATCACCTCGATCGAGAGCACGTTCGCCGGCGGTCGGTTGAGCGTGATCCGCACGATCCCCTGGGCGGAAGCGAGATGGATGTGCTGGTAGGTCGGCTTCTCCGCGGGGGCGTAGGACTCGAGATCCTGCAGGTTTTCGAGGTCCTCCGGCATGCTCGTCGTGCCCTTTCTGCCCTCGCGGGCGCCTCGTGCATCTGCGCCAAACCCCATCGTTAGCGGGGTTTAACGCGAGCGGCAGTCTACCACACTTCGCCCTCGAGGCGGCTCCTCTGCCCCAGCCGAGGGGCTCGGCGGGCGGGGCCCCGGCGAGGACGCCGCTGGGCTTCGAAGCTGCGCGCCCGCAGACGGGGTGCACGCCCAGCCCCTGTCCGCGTGGCCTGCTCGAGTCACACGACTTGCGTTGCGCAACACTAGCGGCGGCGAAGGAGCACGGGGGTGCCCTTGCCCGCGGAGAGGCTGTCCGCGGCGCGGCCCTGGTTGATGGCGATCTCCACCCGTCCACCGGATCCCACGAGCGCGCACGGCTGTCCCACCGCCACGTCCGCGTACGTGCGCACCAGCGGCAGCACCGCCTCGCCCAGGACGACCTCCACCCCCTCGCGTCCAGACCCGGCGAGGGAGTCGAGGTCGCGCTCATCCAGGTTGGTCGTGAGGTTGCCGAAGCGGTCGACGTGGATGACCGCACCCTGCCACTCGTCGTGGTGGCTCCGCTTGCGGGGGAGCTCGAGCCGAACGGGGTCGGTCACTCGCGGGCCCAGCTCGGCGAGGGAACGGCCTCGCGCGAGCCAGGCCGCGGCAGGCGCGAAGACGTCACGTCCGTGAAAAACCGGGGAGACGGGCCCACGCGAGAGCGCGGGGTTGGCGATGAGGTGTACGGGGGCGCCGGGGTGGGCGTCGAGGAGGAGGGTAAAGAGGCCGTTGTCGGGTCCGACAAAGAGCCAGCCGCCCGCCGCGAGCCCGATCCCGCGACGGCGGGAGCCCACCCCGGGATCCACCACCGCCACGAAGACCGTTCCCGGCGGAAAGAAACGATAGGTGGCCTCGAGGGCGAGGGCACCGGCCGTGATGTCATGGGGGGGCAGGTCGTGGACCACGTCGACCAGCGACGCCTCCGGGCACACGGAGAGAATGGCCCCCTTCATCGCGCCGACGTAGTGATCGCGAAGCCCGAAGTCAGTCAGGAGCGCGATCACCGGGGGCACGGCATCGCATTCTAGGCCATCATTGGTACCCCCTTCCGCGGGAGGTGAAATGGCACGGCTTGCCGAGCTCTACCGTTCGTCGCTGGCGTCGTTGACCGACCTCTATCAGCTCACGATGGCCGACGCCTACTGGAAGTCGGGGACGGCGGCAAAGGGGGCGGTCTTCCACCTCTTCTTCCGGAAGAACCCCTTCGGAGGCGGCTTCGCGATCGCCTGCGGCCTGTCCCGAGTCGTGGACTTCCTGTCCGACTTCGGCTTCGCCCCCGAGGACATGGCCTACCTCGCGTCTCTCAACGGCAGCGATGGTCGGCCCCTCTTCGACCCCGTCTTCCTGGACCACCTGAAGGCGCTGCGCCTCTCGTGCGACATCGATGCCGTCCCGGAGGGCACGGTCGTCTTCCCCAACGAGCCCCTCGTCCGCGTAAAGGGTCCCATCCTCCAGGCCCAGCTGCTGGAGACCGCGCTCCTGAACATGATCAACTTCGAGACCCTCATCGCGACCAAGGCCGCCCGCGTCTGCCTCGCCGCGCGCGGTGACCCGGTGATCGAGTTCGGTCTCCGCCGGGCCCACGGCATCGACGGCGGGGTCTCCGCGTCCCGGGCCGCATTCGTCGGCGGGTGCGCCGCCACGTCCAACGTGCTCGCCGGCCGCCTCTTCGGGATCCCGGTGCGCGGGACCCATGCCCACAGCTGGGTCATGTCCTTCGACACGGAGCGGGAGGCCTTCGCCGCCTACGCGGAGGCCCAGCCCAACAACGCCGTCTTCCTGGTGGACACCTACGACACGCTGGAGGGCGTGCGCCGCGCGGTGGAGGCCGGACGGTCCCTGCGCGAGCGGGGCTTCGACCTCGGCGGAATCCGCCTGGACTCGGGCGACCTCGCCTACCTGAGCATCGAGGCGCGGAAGATCCTGGACGCCGCGGGCTTCAAGGAGGCGGCGATCCTGGCCAGCAACGAGCTCGACGAGCATCTCATCGCGAGCCTCAAGGAGCAGGGCGCGGCGATCAACGTGTGGGGCGTGGGCACTCACCTCGTCACCGGCGGCGATCAGGCCTCGCTCGGCGGCGTCTACAAGCTGGGGGCGGTGCGGGAGCCGGGAGGGCGGTGGCGGCACCGGGTCAAGGTCACGGACCAGGCCGTGAAGACGACCAACCCCGGGGTGCAGCAGGTGCGCCGGTTCGAGGGCCCGGACGGCTTCCTCTCCGACGTGATCTACGACGAGGAGGCCGGGCTGGGGCCGGAGCCGGTGCTCGTCGACCCCGTCGACCCCACGCGCCGCAAGCGCGTCCCCCCCGACGCGCGGGGAGAGGACCTGTTGGTGGCGGTGGCGCGCGAGGGCCGGATCGTCAGCTCACCCCCGCCCGCCGCCGTCGCCCGTGAGCGGACCCGGGCCCAGCTCGAGCGGCTCCACCACGGGATCCGGCGCTTCGTGAACCCGCACCAGTACCCGGTGGGGCTCTCGCTGGAGCTGCACGAGCTCAAGACGCGTCTGGTGCTGCAGGCGCGTGGTCTCTCGGCGTAGCGCGTGCCGTCATCTCTCTGAGGATGATGGGCGGAAGGGCCTACAATCATCACGTGGAGCGGATCTACCTCGACCACAACGCGACGACCCCGATGGCGCCGGAGGTCCTCGAGGCCATGCTGCCCTTCCTGCGCGAGGGCTATGGGAATCCCTCCAGCCTCCACTGGTTCGGTCAGCGGGCGCGGGCGGCGGTGGAGGAGGCCCGCGCCCGGGTGGCGGCCTTCATCGGAGCCGACCCCTCCGAGATCGTGTTCACCGGCGGCGGCAGCGAGGCCGACAACATGGCCCTGCGCGGGGTGGCCGCGCGCGCGAGGGAGCCGCGGCGGAAGTTGGTCTGCACGGCGGTCGAGCACCATGCGGTGCTGAACACGGCGAAGGCGCTCCGGGACGAGGGCTGGCCGGTCGAGGTGGTGTGCGCGACGGATTCGGGACGCGTCGACCTCGCGGAGCTGCGGGCCAAGGTGGACGAGGCCACCGCGCTCGTGTCGATCATGGTCGCCAACAACGAGACGGGGGTGCTGCTGCCGGTGGGAGAGGCGGCGGCGCGGGCCAAGGACCGGGGTGCGCTCCTCCACTGCGACGCCGTCCAGGCCGCGGGCAAGGTACCGGTGGATGTGGGCGCCCTCGGCGCGGACCTCCTGACGCTGTCCGCTCACAAGATCTACGGGCCGAAGGGGATCGGGTGTCTCTATGTGCGCCGTGGCACGCCGCTCTCCGCCCTTGTTCGCGGGGGCGGCCAGGAGCGCAACCGCCGGGCCGGCACCGAGAACGTACCCGGCATCGTCGGCTTTGGCGTCGCCGCCGACCTCGCCCGGGGGCACCTCGAGGCCGACGCGGAGCGGCTGCGGCTTCTGCGCGACCGCCTGGAGGCGAGCCTGCTCGCGATTCCGGGCGCGTGCCGAAATGGCGAGGAGCCGCGCGTGCCCAACACGACCAACGTGTCTTTCGAGGGCACGGAGGCGGAGGGGCTGCTGATCGCGCTCGACCTCGCCGGCATCGCCGTCTCCACCGGCGCCGCCTGCGCGGCGGGGGGCATCGAGCCCTCTCACGTCCTGCGGGCCATGGGCCTGCCCCCCGAACGCGTGCAGGCCTCGCTGCGCTTCTCCCTCGGCCGCGGGACGACCGCGGCGCAGGTGGATCGGGCGGCGATGGCGGTCCGCGAGTGCGTCGAGCGCCAGCGGAAGCCGGCTAGTGTTCGGTAACCGAATTCGTGTGAATGCCAAAGGGCCACGTGCCAAGGGGCTCGGCGGGCGGGTCCCCCGGCGAGGACGCCGCTGCGCTTCGAAGCTGCGCGCCCGCAGACGGGGT
>Ga0209641_10000703_pt1 | contig 30916 bp, 31 predicted proteins | sample RifCSP16_1_FD_184022 | JGI IMG/M metagenome (GOLD analysis project Ga0209641, IMG submission 184022) | Soil microbial communities from Rifle, Colorado - Rifle CSP2_sed 16_1 (SPAdes) (version 2) | ecosystem: Environmental > Terrestrial > Deep subsurface > Rock core/Sediment | place: Rifle... | reverse complement strand
ACGACCTTGTCCGTCTCCAGGATGTCGTTCGGCTCCCCTGTGACGGCGACCCATCGGAACGGCCCGCGGCCCTCCGCGAACATTGGGCGGATGTACAGGGGCACGAAGCCCTGGAACGCGAACGCGTTTTCGACGCCCGCCTCCTTCGCGTGCGCGCGGATGCCGTTCCCATACTCGAACACGATCGAGCCGCGTTCCTGGAACTTGACCATCGACCGCACGTGGACGGCGATCGACGCGAGCGCGCGCTTGCGATACGTCGCGGGATCCGATGCCCGCAGTTCTTCGGCCTCGGCGACGGACAGTCCCTGGGGGATGTAGCCGCCGAGCGGGTCGTGAGCGCTCGTCTGGTCCGTCACGATGTCCGGGACGATGCCGCGCCCCAGGATTTCCGGGAGGACGTCTGCGCAATTCCCGAGGAGGCCGACCGTCTCCGCGCGGCCGCCCGCCCTGGCGGCGTTGACGATTGCCAGGGCCTCCCCGAGGTCTCGCGCGGCGTGGTCCACGTACGTCTTTTCCCGGCGGCGTTGGATCCGGGACTCGTCGACCTCCACCGCCAGGCAGACGCCACCGTTCATCTTCACCGCCAACGGCTGCGCGCCGCCCATCCCGCCGAGGCCCCCGGTGAGGACGAGCCGACCTTTCAGACTCCCGCCGAAGTTCTGGCGGGCGCACGCGGCGAACGTCTCGTACGTCCCCTGGACGATCCCCTGGGAGCCGATGTAGGACCACCCGCCGGCGGTCATCTGTCCGTACATCGTGAGGCCGAGCTTCTCGAGCTCGTGGAAGTGCTCCCACGTGGACCATCGGGGGACGAGGTTCGCGTTCGCGATCAGGACCCGCGGGGAGTTGGCGGTGGTCCGGAACACCGCGACGGGCTTCCCGGACTGGATGAGGAGAGTCTCGTCGTCCTCGAGGTCGGTGAGCGACGTCACGATCCGCCCGTAGGCGTCCCAGTTCCGGGCCGCCTTCCCCGTGCCCCCGTAGATGATGAGCTCGTCGGGCTTCTCGGCGTTCTCGAGGTTGTTCTCGAGCATGCGGAGGATTGCCTCCTGCCGCCAGCCCTTGCAGCGAAGCTTCGTGCCGCGCGCGGCAGCGATTCGCTCCACGTCCGCCGCATCGGTTCTTCCCCTAAAGGCTTCTCGCTCGCGCGCGTCGGCGCAACCCGCACCGGAGTCGGGTCCGGCATGGCCATCGTCGCTCGGGTGGCTCTCCCTCGCAGGCCCGGTGTAATCGGTTGGCTGAAGGTTCAGGTGGCCGTGTCCGAACGGCGGCGCCCGCGGTTCATGATCAGGCGCGTCGCCCGGGGGCTGACCGCCAGCGCCGAGGTCCGCCGACGCAGCCGATGCGTCGTCGGTTCGACGTCAAGGAGGAGCCCTTGGAGGGTGTCAACACCGATCTGGCTCGAATCGCCTCGACGCCCGAAGACAATGCGCCGGGGCGCGCGTCGTCCCATGATCTCGATCTCCACGTCTCCAATCGCGCGCGTCACCAACCGGCCGTCGGCGGGCTCGAGGTGCACGACGCCCACGGATCGGACGCCAAGGGTCCCGGCGAGGGAGCTGGGGATGCACGTGTACGTCGAACCCGTGTCGACGAGGAGGCGAAGCGTGACCTCTCGGCCTTTCGGGCCTCGGAACGTCGCTTCCGCGTACACTTCACCCATCCGGGTCCTTCGTGGCATCCTCGCCCTCATAGACTTTCGTCCCACAGGTACTTTCCGTCGGTCTCAGAGGAAGATCTTGGATTCCACCGGTTCGTCGATGCGAGCGACTGCCCAGGGTGTGGGGCAGGGATGACGGCGTCCCCTTCGCTGATCAGGCGTTGCTCACCGAATCGATCCAGAGGGGTGCGGTCGCCGCACCGCGGAAAGCCGTGGTGGTCGCCCAGCGACGACGGCCCGCGGCGAGAGGGCCCACGCGCTCCTGCGCTTTCGGAGGCGATGGTCGACCGGGTCCACGTACAGGAGCAGACCCTGGAGGGCGTCCACGCCAATGACATTCGCGTCACGCTCCCTCGCGAACACGATGAAACGTGTCCCTCTTCGGCCCGCAATCTCAATTTCGACCTCGCCGACCCTTCGTCGGATGCGACGACGATCCGCAAGGTAGAACGTCCCGGTGTCCACGGGCTTCACTCCGAGGTCAAGGGCGAGGCGCGCCGGAATCCATGTGTACGTGGAGCCGGTGTCCACGACCAGCCGCATCGTGGCGACACGTCCGGAGGGCCCCCGGAAGATCGCGTCCGCGAACACCTCTCCCTTGCGTGTTCGTGGCGGCATCGGCAATCGTTGGATAGGCATTCGCTGTACATGCATCTATCGTCTTTCGTGTGCCGTGCGGGAGCAAACGCCTAGCGGGAGCAAACGCCTATATACTGTGCTCCGGTTCCCCGCCCCGGGAGGAGCCTTGATGACATCGCATACAGAGAATGTGTCGGCGTTGGCGGACGCGTTCCAGCACGCCCTGAACGCGCACGACGCAGCGAGGGTTGGTGAGCTGATGGCGGACGACGTGACGTACTGGGAGGCGAATCTGCCCGCCCCCATCCACGGGCGGAGGGCGGTCGAGGACCACTTCCGAGAGAACTGGAAGCCGTTCCCGGACGCGACCATCCGTTCCGTGAACCGGATCGTGAGCGGGGACTGGGTCGCGGACGAGAGCGAATGGACGGCCACCCACCTGGGGCCGCTCGAGACGCCCGGCCAGCCGCCAATCCCGGCGACGAACAAGCGGATCTCGGGCAAGGCCGTGGCGGTCGCGCGGGCGGAGCATGGGAAGGTCAAGCAGCTGAGCATCTATTACGACAACATGACCTTCATGGCCCAGCTCGGCCTGATGCCGGGCCCTTAGAGCGGTCTGCCGCCAACGTCGGCGCCGCACAGGGCAACCCAGCACCCGGGAGAGAGCGTCCCACCGGGGCTTGCAGGTCTACATCCGGGACTCGACGAGCGCGTTCACGACGTGCGAGAGTTCCGCTCCCCGCTGGAGGAGCGTCCGCAGTTCCTGCTCCATCGCGTCCCGCCAACGGGGGTGGGCGACCGCCGCCAAGTTCACGCGAACGTTCAGGGCGGCCCCCCGCATCGCCGCCTCCGCGAGGAGGGCCGCGACGCCGACGTCCGTGATCGCGCCCCGGTTCCCCTTCTCGGACGCCAACCGGGAGATCTCGAACGCCTCTACGCACGCTCGGACGGTCTCCATGGGCACCTCTGTCGCGCGGGTGTACGCGGACTGCATCGCGTCCTTCCGGACCGCACGATCCGCCTCGGTCGCTTTCGGGAGTCGCATCGCGACCACGACGGCATCGTACGCCGCGGAGTCCTCCACCGCCAAATCGAGGAACTTCCGTTGCAGGGCCTTCCCGCGCTCCTCGATCATCGCGAGGTCCGGCTGCACGGTTTCGTACCCTTGCTTCCCCACCGCCAGATTCGCGACCATCCGGGACAGGGCCGCGCTGAGCGCCCCGCAGATCGCGCTCACGGTCCCGCCGCCGGGCGTGGGGGTCCCCGCCGCCACGCGCTCGAGGAACGGCTCCACGGACCTGGGCACGGTGCCGTCAAGGCGTGCCCACGGAAAAAGAATGCGGGACCCGGTCGGGGCGCCTTACGGGATGCGGATCAGGCCCATGACCTCAAAGTCTCGGTCGAAGGAGAACACCGTCGAGATGTCGTGCTCTCGCATGAGAACCTTGGTCGTGCAGTCCGTGTAGGAGATCGTCTGGTCCGAGAACCGGAGGAACTCCTCGTCCGCCATGGCTTCGACGTCCTCTGAGACGTGCAGAACGCGAAGGGAGGGGCGCTCCTGAGCGATCGGAGGACCTGACTCGCATCCTTGTGCCCTCGTTCGCACAACAAGAATGTCAGCACCTCGTCGATCACGAAGTTCGAGGTGAAGAGCAAGCGATACGGGAGCCGCTGGGTGCGAACGTCCTCGAGGGTCCTGAGCGCGGCTTCGTGGTTCGCGTCGTTCTCGACGAACCGCGCTACGAACGCGCCGGAGTCGATGAAGAGCCTCGTGTCTTTCGCCTCCTGTATATCACCGCGTCATCATCGGACGAGTCCGTCGCCCGTCCGCCTTTGAGCACGAACCGGAAGTCGAAGAGCGGAGAACCCTCGAACCCGCCTTCCGAGGCCACCCACTGCGCGACCGCCTCTCGGGTCGCTTCCTTGAGCGTGACTCCGCGGCCCTGGGCGACGCGGGCGAGTGCCTCGTACTCGGGCTGGCTGAGGTCCGTCTGGAGGATACGACGCTTCATGTGATCGTTACATGTTTTCACCGCATATAAAGATGTTCACGCCACCACGCCCCGCAAGAACCGAGGTTGTGGTAGGTTGAGCTACCCTGCGAGCCGATTCTCGAGCACCTGTCGCTTCATGTCGAAACCCTCCAGCCTGAGACGTTCGATCGGGTTCGGCGGCAGCGCATCGGCCGGCACGAGGCCCACGATCTCGGAGGCGGACACGGGAACGCCGTGTTTGGCGGCGAGGGCGGACACGGCGTCGAACGCCTGCTCGAGTCCTGTGATCTTGTAGTCGATTAAATTCATGGAGACTTGGACGAGGCCGCGGTCCTTGAGCTCGAACCCGAGGGCCCGCACCGCGGGCAGGCCGCCGTCCTTCTCCCGCACGGCCTTCGCGACTTTCTTCGCGATGGAGACGTCCGAGGTGGCGAGGTTCACGTTGTACGCGATCAGGGCCTGGCGGGCACCGACGATGGTCGCGCCGGCCGTGGGATGGAGTTCCGGTTTCCCGAAGTCGGGGGCCCGATCCGGATGGGTGCGGATGTCCTCACGGAGCCCCTCATACTCGCCCTTCCGGAGCATCGGCAGCGGCTTCCGGTCCGGTCGCGTGGCCGCGGCCTCGTAAAGGTAGACGGGGATGCCGAGTTCGTCTGCAATCCGCTTCCCAGTTTCGCGCGCGAGCCGGACGCAGTCCTCCATCGTGACGCCGGCAATCGGGATGAACGGGAGCACGTCAAGGGTGCCAATCCGGGGGTGCTCGCCGCGGTGCACGTTCATGTCGATGAGATTCGCTGCCTTCGCCGCCATCCGGAACGCAGCTTCCTTGGCGGCGATGGGCTCGCCGACGAAGGTGATCACGGACCGGTTGTGATTCGCGTCCATCTCCACGTCGAGGACGGTCACGCCCGGAACGGATCGGGCCTCGTCTGCGATCGCGTCCACGACGTCGCGGCGGCGGCCCTCGGAGAAGTTCGGGACGCACTCGACGAGCCGCATCGCCGCCCGCACCGACACGACGCGATAAAGAGTCTTGTCCAGGAGGCTCGCCTTCCGGATAGGGAAGAGGGCACCCGCGGGAAAACGCTTTTATAGAGACCGACCTTTGCGCCGCTACCTTCGGGCTGGAGAGGGAGGACGCGTTCAATGAGATTGAAGGTGTTTGCAGTCGTGCTGCTAGCGGTCGGAATCGTCGGATCCATGTTCGTGATCCCCGTCGCGGAAGCCGCGCCGCCGCAGCCGCACAACTTCTACGGGTTCGCACGGGACAGTGGCGGTCTGGCCCTTCCGTCGGGTGGCCGGATCACCACGTTCATCGACGGCGTGGATTACAGCAACGCTACGTTCATCTACAACGCCGCGGGGGCGTACGACGTCGACGTCCACGGGAACTGGATGACGAGCCTGTTCGAACCCAACACCCCGGAGGTGATGGAGGGCGGAGGCATTGCGGACGCGGTCATGTTCGTCCAAGGAGACATGACCACCACCGGTCGCGTCTTCACCGCGAACCGGCCGTGGGGGTTGCCGACGCCGGGGACGGCCGAACCCCTGGACATCACCCTTGCCGTGAACCAGCCGCTGGCGCTGCTCAAGGTCCGGAGCATCACGGTACGACCCGCGGACCTCGGGACGCAGTATATCTACGTTGGAAACCCATCGGGAAGCTCCGTAGACCTGACCACGGGGAACTACTTCCTCCAGAAGGACACCTCGGGCGGATTCTCCGGTCCGAGGCACCCCCTGACCGGCGCGAGTCCGGGCGTCGTCGGGCCCGGGGGCATCGCCTGTGTGGACCTCACGAGCTGGGACATCGGAGGGACCACGCTGGCGCCGACGGGCGACACCCTCAAGCTCGTTTGGGACAACCCCGGCGGCAGCGGGTTCGGGGGCTCGGACGTGATTGTCGACCGCGTGGAGTACAACCAGACCGCCGGCGGGTTGATTTACCAGATTGGGGAGCCGACGAACACGATCATGTCGGACGCCGCGATGTCGCCCCTCCTCGGACGGGAAATCCGGAGGAACGCGGCCTTTGACGACACGAACAACAACTTCAACGACTTCTCGGACCAGGTCGAGACCGGGCGGTGCGGTGTGAACACGCAGCCGAGCGTGACCCTGCTGTCCCCGGTGGGCGGCGAGGATTGGACAGGAGGCACCCTCCACACGATCAGTTGGTGGATGGACGACGCCGAGGACAGCTTCCTCGACTATGTCGTGGAGTTCAACGACGGAGTATCGGGATATGTCCCCATTGGCAGCGGCTCTGGCGTAGCGGTAAACCCTCCACCGCTCCCACCCCTCACGTTGAATTGGCCCGTCCCCTCGATTGACATCTTAGATGCGATGGTCCGCGTGTGCGTGGTCGATTCTGGCGGGCTGAGCGCCTGCGACCCGAGTGGCCCCTTCATCATCGATTCGACGGGACCTGATATCACCGTGACGACGCCCCCCGACCTCGATCCGAGCGCGAGCGTGGACACCGACATCGTGATCAACTTCGACGAGGGCATGAACCAGGGACCGACGACGCCCGCCGTCACGATTGTCCCACCGATCGGAACCGACAACCGGTTCTGGGACCCCGGGCCTCCCTACACCATGCTCACGATCAACCCGGATCTTCCGTTGGCGTCCTTCCAGTTGTACACGGTCACCGTGGGATGTGCGGCGCGGGATGACTCGGACACCGGGAACGCCCCCCAGGGATGCCCTCTGAATCCGCCTTCCTTCAGCTTCACGACGGGCGGGGTCATCAACAACCCGCCACTCGCCACCTTGATGACTCCGAGCGGGGGCGAGGTCTGGAGCGGGGGATCCCAACACGACATCACGTGGACGATGATTGACACGGAGTCGGCGACCCTGTGGTGGTGGCTGAACTACTCGACGAACGGAGGCGTCTCGTATCCGAACGTCATCGCATCGGGCTCCGGCCCGGACGGACCCCAGACGCAGACGCACACCTGGAATCCGGTCGCGTGCGTAAATGAACTCGACGCGCGGGTCCAGCTCCAGGTGTCGGATGGCACCCTCGGTGCGACACGCTCGAGTCCGAACTTCGAGATTGATTGCACGGCGCCCACGGTCGTCAGCGTGTTCCCCGCGAACCTCGCGTCGGAGGTGCCGATCACGCAGAACGTCGTCGTCAGATTCAGCGAGGCGATGGACACGGACGCAACGAACGGCTCCATCTCGTTCAGCCGGCCTACGACCGGGTTGGTCTTCACGTGGTCCCAGACGACAGTGCCCCGCGACACGGTGACGATCTCGCACAACGACTTCACGCGGTGCCCGCCGCCGTACGTGGTGCAGATCTCGACCCTAGCGACCGACGACTCTGACCCCGGCATGGCGTTGGGGGCGGCCTACTCCTGGGAATTCACTACGGTGTGTGCGCCAACGGTGACGGTCACCACGCCTGCCGGCGGGGAACGGTGGACGTGCGGAACGCCGCACGCGATCGGCTTCACGCTCTCCGAGACGGTCCCGAACGCGTGGGTCAACCTGTCTCTGAATGGCGGCGCGGACGGGTTCTCCACGCTCCTCGACGGACCCGTGAGTCGCCTCGCAGGCACAACGACGATCACGGAGAACATGCCCTCCCAGGACACTTCGAACGCCATGATCCGCGTGCAGGCGGCCGACGCCACCTTCCTCGTGGGCTCCGGCACGAGCGCCGCGTTCACGATCGACTGCACGCCGCCCGAGGTCCTGAGCTCGGACCCCGCGAACGCGCAGGCGAACGTCCCCCTCACGGGCGTGTTCACGATCACGTTCAGTGAGGACATGGACCCGACGAGCGCGTGCACCGCGGTGACCGTGTCCCCGGCGGCATGGACCGGGAGCGCGGCGTGCACCTGGCCGACACCGGACGTCCTCCAGGTGTCCCACGACAAGCTCCGAGCGGGACGGTCGTACACGCTCACGGTCGGCACGGGCGCGCTCGACGCATCGGATCCCGGGCTCAATCTAGACCCCCAGTACACCGCCACGTTCACGACGACCGCCACCACGGGGCTGACCGCCGTCGTCACCGGCCCGGCGACCGCGGAGACGGGGACCCAGGTCACGTTCGACGGCACCGGGAGCGACCCCGCGCCCGGAGCCGTGATCACGTACACCTGGGAGGTCCGGAACCCGAGCGGGGCGACCGTGTCGAACGCCTCGGGCGGCGAGACCTTCCCGCGAACGTTCGACGCGGCCGGGACGTGGACGATCGTCCTCTGGGTGACGGACGCCGCGGGCAATTCCGCGTCCGATCAGGTCACCATCGAGATCACGGCGGGCGGCCAGATTGACTTCTTCAGCCAGTACTGGTGGCTCCTCCTGATCGTGATCATCGCGGTCATCGGCGGCCTCCTGTTCTTCCTCCTCGGCCGGAGACGGAAGAAGGAGCCGGAGGAGATGCCGGAGGCGGTGCCGCCGGAGTCGGTCGAGACCGTCCCGCCTGCGGCGCCGAGGGCCGCACCGCCGGCGGCGGGGACCTCAGCCGGGAAGCCCGCGACGAAGGAGTGTAAGAACTGCGGGACGATCCTGAAGGCGACGGACAGCGAGTGCTTCATGTGCGGGGCCGCCGTGTAGGGTCTACCACGCGGTTCCGTTGACCCCCGGGATCAGCGGGCTCCCGCGGCCCGAGGATCGCGCGGTTCCTCCACGCTCGCGCCCGATCCCTGGCCTCGCCTCCGACGGTCACGCACCTTCGGGCGCCGGCATCACTGCGGACTTTCGGGTACGGGCGCGCATCCCCGCGACCGCGAGACCTGCCGCCAGGATCGCCCCGTCGACGAGCAACCCGACCCCGAACACGGGCGGGATCGAGAGCGCGCCGGTGTAGTGGGACACGACGCCTGTCGCCGCCTCCGCGAGGACGAACGGGAGGCTCGTCAGGGCGAACGCGATCGCGGTGCCTCCCCGGCGATTCCCGCCCCGCCATGGCGCTCGACGCGCAGACCATGATCCCGCGAGGAGGAGGATCGCCGCGAAGACGGCCGCCACGACCGGCTTCCAGTTCCCGGGCGCCGCGGCCTGCACCGCGGCGATCTCGACCTCGACGACGACCTCCGTCGAGTTCCCCATCCCGTCGTCGTCCGTCACGGTGAGGGTGACCCTGTACGTGCCGGGCGAGGGGAAGGCATGGCTCCGGACGGCTCCGGAATCCCCCTCTTGCGTTCCGTCCGCGAAGTCGAACGCATACGTGACGATCGTCCCGTCGGGGTCCTCGGAGCCGCTCCCGTCGAACTCGATGGGGGTGCCTACGACCGCCGCGATCGGGGTCGCGACGATGCGCGCGACGGGCGGGAGGCCCGTCACCGTGATCGCGACGGTGTCCTCGGCCGTCCCCCCGTCGCCGTCGTCCACCGCCAAGTGAAACGTGTACGTCCCGATGGCGGCGAGGGTGGCGGTCGGCGAGACGGTCCCCGCGTCCGCGAGGATCACGGACGGTCCCGCGGTCTGCGTCCACGCGAACGTCAGGGGGTCCCCGTCCGGGTCCGCGGAGGTGGAGCCATCGAGCGTGATCGCGGTGTGCTTGCCCACGGTCGCGTCGGGCCCCGCGTCCGCGAGGGGCGGGCGGTTCGTGGCGGTGATCGCGACGGTGTCCGTCCCGATCTTACCGAAGGGGTCCACGACGACGAGCGTGAACGTGTACGTGCCCGTCGTGGGGGGCGTGAACGTCGGCGTGGCGGTGTCCGCGCCGGAGAGCGCGACCGCGGGCCCTTCGGCCTGCGACCAGATGATCGTCAGAGGGTCCCCGTCCGGGTCCGCGGAGGAGGAGCCGTCGAGGCCGACGACGGACCGCTTCAGGACCGCGGCGTCCGGGCCCGCGTTCGCGACGGGGGGTCGGTTCACGATCTCGACGACGACGGTGTCCGTGTCGCTCAGGAAGTCCGCGTCCCAGACCGTCAGCGTGGCGGTGAAGGAGCCCCGGGCCGCATACGCGTGCGAAGTGACCGCATCGGGGGAGGTGCCCGCGTCCCCGAAGTCCCACATGTACATGACGATCCCCTCGTCGTCCGTCGAGGCCGTCCCGTCGAACGTGATCGGGTCCCCCATGTACGCGACGATTGGAGAGGCCTGCGCGACCGCGGTCGGCGGGGACGACGGCACGTCGACGTCGACGCGAACGACCTGTCCGATCCACGTGAGGCAGTCGCTCTGCGTGGAGCCGATCACCGCGGAGTCGGCGATGGAGCCGACCGCGACCGCGACCGGATACGTGCGCGTGTCCCACAGGTTGCCATACGTCCACGGCTGCGGCGAGACCCGGGGGTCCATGCCCGGGAACGCTTCGGAGTCGATGACGACGGAGTTCCACTCCGCGTAGTTGCCGCCGAGCTGGCCGTCCGCGACGATGAACGTGGTCTTCGCCCCGATGGCGGTGGCGGCGCCGTGCATGAACCACGACGTGGGCGGCGGCGAGTCGCGCAGGGTGTCCGCGCCGAGGTGCAGCCCGATCTCCCGGATCGGCCCCCCGGTGTCGGTGATCACGACGAGGGATGCGCCCTCGAGCAGCGGGAGGGGACGCCAGGTGAACGGGTCCACGCCTGTCGTGAGCCCCGAGGGGAAGTCGGAAAGTGTGTTGACCCCCGGGACGACCCAGGGCGTCACGTCCGCCACCAGCGTGTGGATCAGGCTATCCCAGCAGGGGTTCACGGGGTTCGTCGCGACGACCGTGCCGTTGATCGTCACGCCGTTGATCGTACCCGTCGTGGAGGGGACGATGTCCATGATCGCCCAGACGAGGTAGGCGGCGACGAGCGTCCCGGCCCACGGGACGTCGATGTAGCCATAGCCCTGGTTCCGCATCGCAGCCCCGGCGGCGATGTAGTCGAACCTCCCGACGTGGACCGCGTAGGGGGCGAGGGGAACGAGCACCTCCTCCGGAGGGCCGCCCGTGGCCGACGGAGCCGTCCCCGGTTCGGTGTGGGACGGCGTGGTGCCGTCGGTCCCGGCAACTTCCAGACCCATGGATTCCTCAAGAACCGTCGGACCGATAGGCGGGGGGATTCCCGCCGCGAACGTCTCCGCCGCGGTCGCCAGCCCCAGGAGGACGGCGACCACCGCGAATCGAAGGATGCCCCTCTCGCGCTTCACGCACCCCCGTCCGCGCGGGCGGCGGTCACCCCGTGCCTCGCGAGGTCGACCGGATCGCCCCCCCGTCTCCGAGTCGAGGACTGTGCTTGCACGACTGCCGGCACCGAAGGTCGTCCGCCCTCCTCCTTTCGAAGGGGATACGGCTGTGTCCGGTACTTAGTGGTTTCCTCGAACACCGAGGGGGCGGTCGTTCCGGGCGGCGCCGGTCCAATGCGCGATCTCTCGCGTCAGTCATGACGGCAGATTCTTCACCCCGACGAGCGCTGGCGGAAGACCGATGGCGTACACCGCACGCGAGTTGGGACCAGAGACGCTCGGCGACTTCGAGCAACTCGCTGCCAAACAGGGGTCGTGCTGGTGCATGTACTACCAGCGGGAAACCCCGCTTCCCAAGGGGAGAACGTCCGCGGAGCAACGAGCGATCAATCGGCGGGACAAGCGGAAGCTCGTCCGCGACGGGCTCTCCCACGCGATCCTCGTGTACGAGGGGAACACGCCCATCGGATGGTGCCAGTACGGTCGTCGCGAGGAGCTTCCGCGGATCGATGCGCGGCGGACGTATCGCACGGTGCGTGCTCCGGCGGGCGATTCGAATCTTTGGCGGATCACGTGCTTCTTCGTGGACCGAGCCTACCGGGGGAAGGGAGCGGCCGCGTTCGCGCTGAAGGCGGCCCTCGCGTCGATCCGGAGGCAGGGAGGCGGCGTCGTCGAAGCGTATCCGGTCGTGGACAAGATGGCGGCCGTGGCGGAGTGGCGGTGGTTCGGGACGCCCGGCATGTTCCGCCGCGAGGGGTTCCGCACGGTCGCCCCGCTCGGGACGAGCGGGGTCCTCATGCGGAAGACGATTCGCGCGTGACCGCGTCGGGGGGCTTCCCAGGTCGCACCGCCGAGTTCGGCCGCATGAAGGACCATGCGCAGCCTTAACCGAGACCGGTGCGTTGCGGTTCGACGGAGCAGGAGATTATGGCAGCGAAGAGAGCGAAGGGGAGGACGGCGAAACCGAGAGCGTCGACGGCGACCCGGGAGGTCCGCACGGGGTTCATCTCGCACACGGAGTTCGCGAGCCGCGATCCGAACGCCACGAAGGCGTGGTGCCAGACGGTCCTCGGATGGAAGTTCGGGGACTCGATGCCCACCGCGGCGGGGCCCTACCACCTGTGGAGCTTCGGCAACAACACTGGCGGCGGGATCCGGTCGAACAACCCGCCGGAGATGCCGGGGACCGTCCCCTACTGCGAGGTGCCCGACGTCAAGGCCGCGTACGCGCGCGCGGTCACCGCCGGGGCGAAGGGGATGCTGCCCCCGGACGAGATGCCCGGCGGGAACCGCTGGATCGCGATCGTCGAGGCGCCCGGCGGCGTGCCCATCGGATTCTTTGGTCCGAAGTAGGGACCGCGCGGTCCGACCTCCGTCAGGCTCAAGCGAACCGGTGCGTCCCTCCCACGGAGCCCATGGACGTCGGCAAGACCCTCGAGGTCTCCACCGCCAAGGCGTGGCGGGCGTGGCTGCGGAGGAACCACCGCCGCGAGAAGGGGATCTGGCTCGTCAACCATCGCAAGGGAATCCGGCACGCGCGGCATCGCCGACAACGACGCCGTCGACGAGGCGCTGTGCTTCGGCTGGATCGACAGCCTCGTGAAGCCCGTCGACGGCGAGCGGCGGGCACAGCGGTTCACGCCGCGCCGCCCCAGCGCCCCGGTCTCCCCGCTCAACCTCGCGCGCATCCGTCGCCTCATGCAGGAGGGCCGGATGACGAAGGCGGGCCTCGATGCGATCGGCGGCGCACCGCCCGCGCCCCGCGTGCGCCTTGCGCGCGACGTACGGGCCGGGTTGGCGGCGGACCGGGAGACCTGGAGGAACTACCGCCGAATGCCCCTCGCGTACCGAGCAATCCGCATCGGCTGGATCGAGGGCGCGCGCGCCCGCCCCGACGTGTTCCGCACGCGGCTCGATTACTTTCTCGCGATGACGCGGAAGAACCGGCAGTTCGGCATGGTCCGTCGATGACCCCCCATGCGTCGCGCGAACGTAACCCTTATCGCTCCCTCCGGTGTCATCGGCCGCATGGAGAAAGGCACCGTTCGGATCGGGTCCGTCGTGATCGACGTCGACGACTTCTCTCGGATGATGGCGTTCTGGCAAGAGGCGCTCCGCTACGTGCCGGGGAGGCCGCCCGCTCCCGGAGACCCGTTCGTCATCTTGAAGGACCCGGCAGGAAAGGGGCCCAACGTCTCAATCGACGGGATGCCGCCCGAACGGGGCCGATTGCATCTCGACCTTTACACGGACGATCAGGAAGGGGAGGTCGAACGCTTGTTGCTCTTGGGCGCCACCCGCTACCGCCCCCGGGAGCCCGGGGAGGACTTCGTCGTCCTCGCGGACCCCGAGGGCAACCTCTTCTGCGTGGTGGACGCCCGCGTTCCCTGAACCGGGACACCGCGACCGCCCCCGCCTCCCTCGCGGAGCTGGAGAAACGTTCCCGCGGACATCGTCCTTCCGGGCCACGGGGATCCGTGGATCAAAGAGGCGACGGCGGCGGTCTCATTCGCGAGACAGGCCGGCCCATCGTAGGACCCGAACCCCGAGGAACATACTGTACGGACGTCTCCATGCGGAGCCTTCATTCCCGTCACGGCGAAACCATGGACCGGAGGCGGCGGAATGAATCGACGGAAGGTGCTCGTGGCGTATGCGACGAGGAACGGCTCCACGGCGGGGATCGCAGGGGCGCTCGGGGACGAGCTGCGGACGATGGAACTCGACGTGGACGTTCGTCCGGTCAGAGAGGTTCCCGACGTCCGGCCGTACGGGGCCGTGATCCTCGGGAGCGCGATCTACTGGCTGCACTGGCGCAAGGAGGCCCTGCGGTTCGGGCGCCGGCACGCGGAGGATCTCCGAGGAAGAGCCGTCTGGCTCTTCGGGAGCGGCCCCCTAGATCGGTCCGCGGAGCGAAAGGACATCCCGGCCGTGAGAGGCGCCGCCAGACTGGCCGCCCTCCTGCGCGCGCGTGGCCACGTCACCTTCGGCGGTCGGCTCGCGGAGGACGGGAACGGCATGATGGCCGCGATGGCGAGGGGCAACGTGAAGCAGGGGAACGAGACCGACTTCCGGAACTTCGAGCAGATCCGGAACTGGGCGCGACGGATCGGGGTCGAGATCAAGGGCCTGCCGGCGTGATCGGGCCCGCGCGGCCCTACGGAACGTGCCCGAGGCGCCACCCCAGTCCTCGGGAGCGACGTCAGCGATCGATTCGGAGAACGTCCAGACGTGGCCGCCGGGGTCTTCGACCGTGTACTGCCGCCCCCCGTACGGGATAGCCGGATCCTAGAGAATCGTGAAGAGCTCCTTGCGAGCCCGGGCCACGACCTCGGGCTTGACGCGCCCGAGGGTTCGAACGGACAGGGACTGGAGGAGGGTTGCGATCTTCCCGACCTTGATTCGGCTGGGAGCAGGCAGCCTGCCCTTGGCCATGTCCTGGTTGTCAATAAGGACGGAGTGGGAAGCGTTCGCAAGGTTCGACGTGATCCCGCAGACGATGAAATCGTTCGACTGGGCGTTGAAATCCCGGCTGGAGAGGACGAGGACGGGTCGCCGTTTGGCGGTGGTCAGATTGGTGAAGGGAAAGGGGACGAGGACGATGTCTCCCGGCTCATACGTCATCCCACACCTCGTCCGGCCGGTTCTGCCAAAGTTCCCGGAAGGTCGCCTCGGCGTGCTTCGTAAGGTCGGAGAAGTCATCGACGAGGATATCCCCCACCCGCTCGGCCTTCGTCACAAGCAGGCGCCCCTTGTCCTCCATCAGGAGGAGCGTGGAGCCCTTCCGCAACCCGAGGCTCCTCCGAATCTTCGCCGGGATTGCGATCTGTCCCTTCTCCGAGACGCGGACGGTCCGAACGTTCATGCCAGGAGTAAGATATTTCGTACTATTTGGTGCTTTTGGTATAACGTGCGGAATGGCTTGCGCACCAGCTCCCTTTCCCAGAATTGCCGCCGAGCCCCCAGTCGGGCGATCCCTGCTGTGAGCTCCCCGAAGAGGTCCACGGATGGCGAATCGCGGGGAAAGACTTATCTCATGACATGTCATTACACTGTATGTGGCTTCCAGGAATCTGCAGGTTCGACTCGAGGAGGAGGACCTCTTGCAGATGGACGAGCTCGCCGAGGAGACGAACCTCGTGCGTTCCGAGGTCGCCCGCCAGGCCCTTCGGACGGGGATGAAGCGCCTCCGGCTCGAAAGGGCGTTGATGAAGCACCTTAACCACGAGTTCACGCTCGCACGGGCCGCCGAGTACGCCGGCGTCGGCATCTTCGAGATGAGCCAGGTGGCGGCGGAGCGGGGCATCCCGTACTTCCGTTATCCGGCCCACGAGCTCGAGCGTGACGCCGCCGTCGCGCGGAAGATCCTGAAACGGCGGTGACCGGTGTCCGTCTGGGCGGACGCGTCCGTCCTGATCGCGCTGGACGCGATCGGCGAAGTCGAGTTCCACCGTCGCGCGCTGGGCAAGGTGTCCATCACACGACAGGTCGCGGAGGAGGTCCTGACCGACCGGGCCTCCGAGGCGCTTCGCCGCGCAGTCGGGACCTGGCTCCAGGTCGTCCCCGTCCGGGGCGATGTCCGGAGGTTCCGTCGCCTCGGGCTGGGCCACGGAGAGGCCTCCATGTTTCTTACCCCACGGGGAGACACGCTAATCCTCGACGACCAGGCCGCCCGCAGGCTCGCGGAGGCGGAGGGCCGTTCCTACACGGGTCTTCTCGGCGTCCTGCTCGAAGCGGCCCGGACGGGGGTGATCCCCCGCGCTCAGGCCCGATCCATGCTGGCACGACTCGCCCGCGTCCGGTTCCGGATGGCGTCGGACCTGTACGAACGCCTCCGCGAGGAGTTCGGAGAGGACCCGGGAAAGGGACCGCCGCGGTGACGGCCCGTCGACGACCACGATGGACCTCAACCACGCAGGCGTCGCCTCAGTGGGACGAGCTTCGCTTTTCGAACTCTCCTCGGCGGTGGGCACGCTGCCCTTCGCTCCTATCCCCTTTGGCGGCGGATCGCGCGAATCTGCCGGCAATCGACGGAGAGAGCAGTGGTTCGAATTCGCGCCTCTGTCATCAGAATCGAGCATTCCCTACTCGCCCACACCTCTCCGGCTGCGCCGCCTTCGCTCAGGTCGTTGCGGGCCTCCGCCGCGACACTCGCGATGGTGCGGCGAGGGGCGGCCCCAGCGTGCCCCGCGACATAGTCGAAGGTCGTACATGCACAGCGAGGGAGCATAAGCCTCAAGCCCATCCGCTCACATGGTGCCCCCGGTGCAACCGCTGCTCGACGTCGCGCGCACATTCCTACAGACCGCCCGGGAGGAGATCGAACACGGATTCCGGGCGAACGAATACGTCAAGGTCCGCGACGGCGCGGAGAAGGCGTGGAACGCGGTCGTCCAGGCGACGGACCACGTCATGCGCGTTCGAGGACGGACACCGCTCCCGGGCCGGGACTCCCATCGGGACCGACGGGAGTTCCTCGAGGGGATCGGCCGAAGCGATCTCGCGCGCGATTTCACGTACTTCGCCGAGCGGCTGCACGGGGACGTCTTCTACACGGGCGCTTCGGTGACACCGGAGACGGCGAGGCGGTACCTGGACGAGGTCGAGGAATACGTCCGCAGGGTCTCGACCCTGTAAGGGAGAATCGCTTCCCTCGTCTGCGCCGATCGGCACATGGGGCGGCTCGGAGGGCCTCGTCGACGTTTGCAGTTGCTGAGCGTCGCCTCGGAACGGGGCGCTCTAGTGATTTCCGCGGAGGCACGAGGAATGGCTCGCAGCGCGGGACGTCTGGCGGTGGTCACGCGAAATCGGGCTCGCGGACCGGTCGGACGACACCGCCAAGAGGCCTCAATCCGTCCAAGTAAACGGCCCGGAAGTCGTAGGAGGGAGTGCACACGTCCATTCCCCACACCACCCAAGTCGTGAGGTCTACGGAGCCCGTGGTGTGTGGAGGAATGCCGCGCAACACGCGGGGGGGTCAGGGGTCCGGTAAGCGAGGATCTTCGGCGTCGATGAACTAGCCCCTCATCCGCAGGCTGCGACGCCGCGGAAAAACGCGAAGTTCTCGTAGCGTCGTGGCCGCATGAAAACTCGCCTTCATCTTGGAGGTCGGGGGAAACGACAGGCGGTCTACCGACCGTCCCCGCGCCCGCCAACCGCGCCCCAGGAATGCGCGGCCTCCCGTCGCCCGAGCGCCGCCTCGAGAAGTAGTGCGCGCGCGGAGTCTTCCCCCCGGCGGAACGCCTTCCAGTGCCATCCCACTGTCCGAACGTCGCCCATCGTGTCCGAAACGACGAGGAGGCCGGCGACCCGGACCGAGCGGACACGCGCGACGGCGAAGAGGGCTGAAATCTCCATGTCCACGCCGAGGATTCCGCCGGCGCGATAGCGGCGAACTTTTGCGGCAGATTCGCGATAGGGGGCGTCCGTCGTCCACACTCGGCCGCGACGAACGGCGATCCCGGTCCGCGCTGCCGCGGCCGCCAGCACTCGAGTCAGGGCCGGGTCTGCCGCGTGCTCCGGCCCTCGGCGCGTGTAGAGCCGGGAGGTCCCCTCCTCGGACACGGCCGCGTCCACGAGCACGACGTCGCCGATTCTCAGGTCCTCCTGGATTCCCCCGCAGGCGCCAAGGAACCAGAAGTCCCGGTGACCGGCGCGGATCGCATGCTCGAACGCGAGCACCGAGGACGGCGCCCCGATACCCGGGTTCAGGAGAGCGACGGGGCGTCCGCGCAAGGGACCCCGGCGCACGTTCAAGAGCGGAGGATCCGAACTCCCGAGGCGTCGGGACATCAGTCCGCGGCTGCGGGTCAGGAAGATCACGAACATCGGAACGTTCCGGTTCCGCGATGTTCGTCCGTGTTTCACGTGCTCGGCCGGGTTTGCGGGTCGAACCACGTCCCGCCATCCGATTAATGCTCTTAAACATCGATCTCGACTTCCAGAGGTAGACGCAAGACTGTCGCGGTGTGGCCGACCCCCCTGCGACAAGATATAAGGTCGGGGCTGCCCTCGCTTCGACAACGAGCGGAGCGTGGAACGTGATCGAGGCGGTGAATCTTGCGGACCGGTTCGGCCGATTTCGGGACTACTGGAGCCCCAAGATCGTGGGCGAGGTCAACGATTCCTTCGTGAAGATCGTGAAGGTCCGGGGGGAGTTCGTCTGGCACCACCACGAGGCCGAGGATGAGCTATTCCTGGTCGTCAAGGGGAATCTGACGATTCGCCTGCGGGACCGGGAGATCCGGCTGAACGAGGGCGAGTTTGTCGTCATTCCCCGGGGGGTCGAACACCGGCCCGAGGCGCGCGAGGAGGCCCATGTCGTGCTGCTTGAGCCCAAGTCAACCTTGAATACGGGAAACGTGCGGGACGAACGGACAGTCGCCGAACCGGAGCGTCTGTGAGGGCGCTCCGGATGCGGTTCTCTGAGGAACCGCCATTGGGAACATGTTCTAGTCACAACCTTAAGCCGGAAAGCAGTCCCACGACTCCGGGGGAAGAACGGTATGGGAAGGCGGGAACCAACGATTAATCGCCAGAGGCTAGAGTGGCTTGGCCGCGCAATCCACGCCTTGAACGAGAACCCCGATGTGCACGACCGCTTGACGAAGGCCTTCGGGAACGACGACCCTAAGACGTTCGCGAAGGTTGTTGCGGCGCATTGGCGCAAGTATGGCATCCAGCCTCCGGCGGACAAGTGCGATCCGTATGTCACAGTGTACATTCTCACGCTGAGCCAACCCGAACCGGAGCGACGCTGCCATTGGCTCTACAGCATCTCCCCGTCCACCCCTAACCCGACCCCGAAACCCGGCGGTCCCTCCTTTCCGCCCGCCTCGCACTGCCCCCTCCCGGACCCGTTGCCCCCGGAACCTCCCCAAAACGATGAGGTCTGCCTTCAACACTGGATCTCTAGGAGGCTTGTCGAGTGCAAGTGGTATGGCCTGAAGATCGAATACGACCTGAAGAGAATCAAGAAGTTCGCGGCCGGCGTCTGTCCAGCAGGGACGTATTAGGCGGTGATGGATCGGGTTGTTGACCGTTCGGTCAGTGAGCGAAGCAGCAGATCTTGATGACGGCGGTCTCGCCCCTCCCGCGTAACTCATCTTGGTCAATGACGATAGCCTTTAAGATGACCAGCGTATGACAAAGCGTGGGGCACAGATGAGAGACGGAAACGTACTGGAGTGGCTGTACAGCCAGAAACCCTCAGTGATGAGGGGCACGTGGATTTTCGCCTGCAAGATGAAGATTGTCGGCAAGATCGACACTCTTGCAGGAGAACGGAAGGAGGCGCACCTCCCCCATGACAGCGTGCCGTTCGTAATGCGGCTCCCTGTTGACGAAAGCCTCGCCGCCTAGGGGGGATGGTCCGTGGCAGAGCATCTCGTCTTCAGGTTCACGGAACTCCGCATCGATCAGTTCAGTACCCAGCGCCCGTTGCTTGACGTAAAGCTTTCAGGCCCGTTGGATGCCGTTACCATCAAGATGCTTGTCGATTCTGGCTCGGACGTTTCCATGATCCAGCGTGAGCTCGCCGAGCATCTCGGGCTGCCGATGGAGAACGCGGAGCGCACGAGGGGCACCGCTGGTGGCTTGGAGGCCTTTCGCACCCAAGTCCAAGCAGAGATCTTCCACGGCAAGGAGCTTCTACCGCCGCTCGACCTCCCCGTTCAAGTCCCGGCGGAGCGCGGTCTGCCGCCAATCGCGCTTTTGGGCCGTGAGGTCTTCTTTTACCGGTACGACATCTCGTTTCGTATGGACCACGCGCCTGCCGAAGGGACGTTCGTTCTGTCCCCGGTCACCGGTAGGCGGGACGCAGGGGACGACAAGTGACGGACCAGTCCTCACGCGGAGTTGTCCACCGAGGTTGTGTGTTCGCGACCCGTGCACGCTGGATGAATCCTCCATGGGAACCCTAGGACGGATTCTCTTCATGTGCTCTGATTAATCAATAAGAGTGACGGCCCGTCCGCGACTCGCCATCGGAATGATCGGAGGGTGCCAAAGGCGGTTCGGACGCATCGAAGGTGTGCGTTCAACGCCTCGTCGGCATTCTCGGGAGGATCTGGGCGGCGATGGCTTTAAGCTGCTATATCGGTTTATCACAAGGTACAACCATGATGACCCTTTCCAAAAGTGAACATAGGAAGAGCCTCTCCGCGAGGGAGAGCAGAATTCTCTCCGACCTGTCATTCCGGGGGAAGGCCATCTTCGCCCCGGCAGACCTGGAGACGTATGGGATAGACGCCAAGAGGTTCCTCCGTGGGCTCCGGCGGAAGGGCTGGATCGCCTGGATCAAGCGGGGCCTGTACGTGATCGCACCGTTGGAGGCTGGCGCGGAAGGCGCGAGGAAGCACACCGTCCACGGTTTCGTGCTCGCGTCGCACATTGTCAGCCCGAGCTACGTCGGATACTGGAGCGCGCTCAACCATCACGGGATGTCGGAGGCGACGCCTCCCGCCGTCTACGTCGCGACGAGGGCCCCCGTTGCCAGCAGGACGATCTTCGACATCCCCTTCGTCTTCGTCACCTTGCGGCCGTGGAAGATGTTCGGGACCGCGAAGGTCATGATCGAGGGCGAGGGCGTGGCCATCTCCGACCCCGAGAAGACGCTCGTCGATTGCCTGGACCATCCGGAGCATGCCGGCGGGATCCTTCCCCTGGCGGAGGTCCTGAGGGAGGAAATCGGCCGCATCGACTTCGACCGGATCATGCGCTACGCCCAGAGGATGCGGAACACGACGATCCTGAAGCGCCTGGGATATCTGCTGGAGGCTCAGGGCCGGGGCGACGAAGCCCGGCGGATCGGGCGTCACCGGCTCGGGGAGGGCTACTCCAAGCTGGACCCGAAACTCCCCGCCATGGGGCCGACGAACGATCGCTGGAAGCTCCGGGTCAATGCAGGCGTAGGACGGGAGGTGTGAGGGCTTGCTCCGGGCAGCCGAGCTGAGGGCGACCGCCCGCGAGCTCGGATTCCCGGTCGACCTCATCGAAAAGGACTACGCGCTGGGGTGGGTCCTCGCGGGCGTCGTGCGATCGAGTGCGGGCTCGCGGCTCGTCTTCAAGGGGGGTTCCGCTCTCTCCAAGATCTACTTCCCCGGCTCGTGGCGGCTCTCGGAGGACCTGGACTTCACGCTGCGTCGAGCGCCCGACCTCGACGCGATCGTCTCGGTCCTCGTCTCGGAACTACCGTCGTTGGTGGGAGAGGCGTCCGGCGGTCTCTCCGTGACGGTCCGGGACGACCCGCACGTGGCGGGCAACGAGTACCTCCAGGTCAAGGTCCGCTTCCAGGGGGCGATCGGATCCGGGACAGTCAAGCTGGAGGCGTCGAGGGAGAGTCCCGTCGGCCCGGCCTCGATCCGCTCGTTGCCCGGCACCTACAGGGACTATCCGGCCCTGAGGGTGAGCGTCTATGCCATCGAGAACATCGTCGCGGAGAAGCTCAGGGCGATGGCCGAGCGGAGGCGGGTGAGGGACTACTACGACGTGTGGAAGCTGGCGCGGGTTCGCAAGATCGATTGGAGCGCGGTCCGCGGGCTGTTCCCCAAGAAGTGCGCGTTCAGGGGATCGAGGTGAGGACGATGAACGACTTGGCGCCGAAGGGGCTGGAGAGGACGCTGGCGCCATATCTCGAGCGGGGGCTCACGAGGCTGACCAAGGAGCCGCTGCCTCCCCTGAGGACCTGGCTGGGGGAGCTGAGGGACGTGGTGTCACGAGAGATGAGGCTGTAGGCCGGATCCGTGAACCGTGCAGCGAGGGATTGCCCGGGGACCGATTCCCTGCGGCGGCGACGCCGGAAGGACCCCTCTGGAGGTGGCGCAATACGCACTAAGGGGCTCTTCGGTGCCCCGCTTTCCCCTTCTGCTCCCGCCCCTTTGGGAGCGGATCGCTCAAACCCGCCGGCGAACGACGACGGGGAGTGATCCGCGTTCGACTTTGCTTTTTGTCATCGGAATCGAGCGTTCCCTACTCGCCGACGCCCTTCCTTCCGCGCGGGCTGTGCCTGGTTCTGGAACGCGTACGCGCCAGGCGATGGCCGTTCCCTCACGCTGGAACGGGGATGCCCTCGCGAAGCGCCTCGCGGACGATGCTCGGGCGCTTGGAGAGCTCGGCGAATTCCTCGGGAGTGTAGCAAAGGAAGTCGACTGGCATCCCAAGGTCCCAGGCCAGGTGCAACGGAGCCGCCCTGTCAATTGGGTTCTTGCGGCGGAACCGATGACCGACCACGATAAGGTCAACATCGCTGTCTGGACGCGCTCGCCCTCTCGCGCGAGACCCAAACAGGATCATCGTCTCGATGCCGAATCGCTGGGCGACCTTCCTCCTGAATCGCCTGAGATCACGAATCAGGGAATCTGGCGGCGAACCCATCGCAGGATCCTCCTCCCGGCGTCTACGTACGCCTCCGCGCGCGATCTTGTGATGCGCGGTCCCTGGACATCTGGGTAGCGAGCCGCGACATAGGCGGGCGTCAATCCAGCGCACAGCTTGACGATTCGTGGCGGCGCGCCCACGCGCTGCGCCAGATTCGGAAGGTCATGCGTCCTCGTGAACTTCCCCACCGAGTGAACTTGGAGGGCCTTGAGGGCAAACTCGGCGGTCTGCTGTGCGTGGAATGCGGCCATGTCCCCGAGCCCGCTGTCCAGCATGGCGGTCGATGCTCGGAGGTTGCGGCGAGCCCGTCTCAGCCATTCCTCTGCGCTGGCTGCGGCGCCAACGGAAACCACGGTCTCCAGAGGCGCCAACATCTACTTAGCCCCTTGGGACAAGGAGGACGAATCTGCCGCCGACTCGCCTGCGACCCTGGTCCGCGTTGAAACCTCGCGACAATCAGGGTGCCCCTTCCTCCGGAGGCGGATGGCGGTCTTCGCGCACTGAACGGAGTGCGATTTGTGGACAATGCCTCCGGGCGAATCAATCTGGTCAGAAGGCTCGGAGATCGGAGCCTCCTCGGGAACGAGCGGGAGTTGACCCGGCATCGGGCTCTGTTCTCCCTACTCGCCCACGCCCTTCCTGCCCCGCCGCCGTCGCTCGGCGTCCCTCTTCGAGATGCCGGCCAAGTACTCGGTCGTCGACATTCCGTCCGCAAGGTCTGGCGGCAGCGAGGCGATGGCCGCGTCGAGTTCGCGGCGGCGTTCCACCCGCTCGCGCTCGAACTCCTCGTCCTGCGCCTGGAGGTCGTTCGCCCTCCGTTTGGCGGCGCGGTACGCCTCGACCTTCCGCTCGAGGTCCCGGACCATGTCGTCGACGGGGACGCCCTGCCGACGCAATTCCTCCGCGTGGTCCCGGAGCGCCTGGATCACGGCGCGAATGTCCGCGAGGTCGTCGTCGGATTCCGCGTCGGCCATCCAGGATCGATGGGTCCGCCGTGGCTTAACCCTTGGCGGGGGTCCGCCGGCGCAGGCCCGCATGCCGTGGGTCGACGCCGCCAACGACCGGTTCCATCGGACGCCGCCAACCTGGGCTGCTTCGAATCCCATCACCGCCAGAATCCGTTTCGATTTCAGAGAAGTCCGTCGCGCTTGCAGTGGGCTCGCCGACAGTCCACGAACCTGGTCACGTTGGAGGGGTCCGCTTGCGCACGCGGCGCGCGAGAATCGCGACGCCCGCGACAAGAATCGCCACGTCCACGGCAGTGCCCAGGCCCAGGATCGGTGGGATGGAGAGCCAGCCCGTGAGGAGGGACACGATGCCCGTCGACGCCTCGATGACGATGAACGGTAGGGCCGCGAGGACGAATGCCCGCACGCGGGGCCGCGACCCCACATTCGCGGGGACACGCCGTGCGGACTGGATCCCAACGAGCACGAGGATCGCCGAGAACGCCGCCGCGACGGGGGGTTTCCAGTTCGGTTCCGGGACCGGCAGCGGTGCGCCCTCGATCGTCACGGACAGCGCAAGCTCCGCCTCCGTGTTGTTCAGGTTGTCCACGGAACGGAATCCGATCGTGTGGACACCGGGGGCGAAGGTGAGCGGTGCGGCGTACGCCATCCACGCACCCCTGTCCACGAGGACCTCCGTGCGGGAGACGCCGCTGCCCCCGTCCGTGGCGGTGAAGCCGAACGTCGTGCCCGCGGGATAGGCACCGTCCCCGCGGGAGGGCGTCGTCGTGGGCGGCGTGTTGTCGAGCACGAGCTCGAGGTCCCGGCCGAAGGCATTTCCGAGTAGGTCCGTCGCCCGGGCCTGAACCGCCCTCGCCCCGTCGGGCCCATCGAGGACGAACGCGCCCGCGTACGGGGTCCAGGAACCCGTGAGGCGGTACTCCAGGGAGGCGACGCCCACGGGGACGGGTCCGCCGTCCGTGGCGGCGATCGACAGGGGCGTGGCGGAGGTCACGTACGTCTCCGTGCCGTCGTATCGCGGCGTCCCGAGATCCAGTTCCAGCGAGGGGGACGTGTCGTCGACGACGAACGTCGCGGCGAGGGTCGTCTCCACGTTGCCGAGGAGGTCCCCGGAGCGGTATTCGACGAGGTGCGTCCCCTCGCCCGCGAGGACAAAAGGCGCCGCGTGTGGGATCCACGATCCCGTGTCCACCCGGCACTCGATGAATGCGATTCCGACGGGGTTCACGCCTCCATCCACCGCCGAGAGGGAGACGGGCGTGGACGAGGTGACGAACGTCTGCGCGGACATGTGCTTCGGCTCGCCCACGGCGAGGGTCGTGGCCGGCGGCGTGTCGTCGACGAGGACCGTCGCGCTCTGGTCCGACTCCAGGTTCCCCAGGGCGTCGAGGGAGCGGTACGCGACGCCGTGAAGGCCGTCCCCGGCAAGGGAGAACGACGATGTGTATGGGGTCCACGGGCCGCCGTCGATGCGGTATTCGGAGAGAGCGACGCCCACAGGGGTCACGCCGCCGTCGCTCGCGGTGAGCGTGAGGGGCGTGGCGGAGGTCACGTACGTGCCGCCCACCAGATACTTCGGGTCGCCGATCGCCAGGGTGGTCGTCGGGGGCGTGTCGTCGACGCGCACGGTTGCAGACTGGGTCGCCTCGACATTTCCGGCGTAATCCTCGCTGGACCACTCGAGGAAGCGCTCGCCCTCGCCGGTCAGCCGGAACGGGCCCGTCGCCGCATGGTCCTCCCACGACCCGTTATCCACGCGGTACATCGTCCGACGGATGCCGGTACCGCTTTGGTCGAGGACAGAGAATGAGAAGTCCGTGGCGGACGTCACGTACACGGCTGTGCTCGTGGTGCTCGGCGTCCCCACCACGAGGTCTGTCACGGGGCCGGCGACGACGTCGACCGTCCATGTGTAGGCGTTGTTCCCCTCGTCCCACTCGGCGAGGTCGTCCTCGTGGTCCACGTCCGCGACGATCGCGTACGTTCCGGGGATGGCGGGGGAGCGCCACGTCCCGACGAACAGGGACGAGCGATCCCCGGCGTCGAGCGGGGGAACGAAGAACGTCGCGAACGGCGTCCCGGGCGTGGATTCATTGAAGAACGCAAGGGTCGCGGTCCGGTTCGCGGCCGTTCCCCCCGCGTTGCGAACCTCGACGGAGAACTCCAAGGGCTGGGAGAGGCCGGAGACGAACGGTGAGGACGGCTGCGGATTCCATGGCGCGTAGTCCGGCGGCCCTAGGACGGTCACGCCGGCGCACGCCCCGTTGTTCGTCTCGTTTCCCTCCGGAATCGTTCCGTTCGCGTCCGCGTAGACGCACAGGGTCAGGGGACCCACGCGGTCCGCAGTCCACGCGGATGCGAGGGGAGTCGTGGCGCCTGCCGCCAGCGTTGCGACGTTCTGTGTGTCAAAGGCCTCGCTGATGCCCGGGAGGCGGTTCCCGTCCTCGTCCAGGAAGAACGTCACGGGGACCGCCCTCGCTTCCGAGCCGCCCAGGTTTCGCAGGGTGGCGGTGAGGTTCACTGCGCTGCCCACCGGTGCGCCTCCTGGGTTCGCGCTCACGTCCCCGGGCAGGAACGCGAGGTCCGGCCGGGGGAGGACGTTCGTGGCGATGCATCCTGCGTTGTTCCCTTCGTCCACTTCCACAATCGTGTCGTCCGGGTCTGCGACGACACACACCGTCGTCGCCCCCGCCGAGGAGGGAGTCCAAGGGAAGGAGACAGAGCGGTTTGTCAGGCTCGGGATGGACGGTACGCGTTGATCCCCGAGGGAGGGACCGCCGCGACCCCCGAGCGCGAGCCGGACCGGGACGTCCGTTGCCGATCCGCCCCCGAGGTTGCGCACGGTCCCGTTCACCCACGAAGGCGTCCCCTCCACGTGCGGGGATGGCGAGGGGACCACGTCGATCGAGCGGACCGCGAGGTCGGGGAGTGGCGAGAGGACTTGGATCGGGACCGCGTCGAAGCACACGTTGCCGACCGCGTCCGTCACCTCAAGGACCGCGTTGTACGTCCCCGGCATGCCGTACGTGTGCGCGGTGACATTGGGTCCCGCGGTGGTGGCCCCGTCGCCGAACCGCCACATGTACGCGTAGGGCGGGGCGCCTCCGGCCACCGTCGAGTTGAAGGCGACGGAGAGCGGCACGGCTCCCGTCGTCGGGGCGGCCATCACCGCGCACTGAAGGGGGGTGACGTCCATGCTCGTCATGTAGATGTCCTCCCACCCCGCGGGGTTGCGCGTGTCCGTCCACGCGATGCTGACCGAATTGTTCGACCCCGTCGGCCAGTACGAGGCGATGCCGGGGCGGCGATCCGTGTCGCTCACGGACGCCCACGCGTCCACGACGGACCGGGCGGTCGTCCAGTTCCCCGGATCGCCCCAGCTCGCCTCCGCGTACAGGACGTTGTTGTGGCGGGTCGCGTTCGAGTCGTCCCGCCAGTAGGCGACGTGCAGGTTGCTCGTCACCGGATCCACCCCGATTGCGGGGTACCCCTCGCGGGACGGCGTCGCGGAGAGGGTCCGGGCCACGGGCCACGTGGTCCCGCCGTCGAGGGAATAGGAATACATCAAGTCCTCATCGCCGCCCGGCCGCGTCGCGGTCCAGATGACGGCGACCGTCTCCCCCTTGTGGCTCGCCGCAATCACGAGGTCATGGTTGTCCGCGCTCCCCGAAGAGAGCCGGACGCCAGGCTCCCACGTCCACGCGCCGTCGTCGCCGCGCGCGTCGTTCCGCAGGTAATAGACGTCCCGGCGACCCGTCGTGTCCGATCGGAGGTAGGCGAGGTGGACCCGGTCCGACGCATCGAGGGCGATGGAGGGCATCGTGCTCGGCACGGGCCCTGTGGGCCCACTCAACCCCGCAACGACGAACGGCGTCGTCCAGTCGGGGAAGTTGCCCAGCGCGTCGCGGGACGCCCTCGTGAAGGCGATCACGCTTCCGCCCGATTCCTCCGTGTTGAACGCCACCGCGCCGAACTGCGGGACGCGGGGGGAATACACGACGGAGGGGTTCGTGGCGTTGCGTGGCCAAGACGGCCCGATCGGGGGCGACCCCCATGGGCCGTTGAGCCGCTCGTCGCCGAACGGATCCCAAACTTCGTAGATGTGGAGCTTGAAGTCCCCTGGGGACGGCATCGCGATCGTTTGATTGAGATACCGATAGCTACCCCCACCGCCCCCCGATCCATCCCACGTCCCACCAAACGTGCTCGACGAGCAGTAGAACAGCTGCAGGGCTGAGCTGGGCGACGACAAGCTCTTGAACACGAACAGGTAGGAAGGAGCGACGAAAAGCAGGAACGATAGCGTGTCTCGGTCGGACGGGCCGTACCAGTTCGAGCAGACCCGGCCGGTCGCGGAAGGGGTTTCGCCGGTCCGATCGTCCGCCCGAACGGGGGGGCTCGCCACAAGGACTGGGGACCCGACGAGGGCAAGGACCGCCAAGAGTCCAGCGATCCTCAGAAAGGACGGCCGCCCGAGGTCCATGATGCGCAGGCGGCTCGCGCCGTTTCGGTGTCGTTCCCCCGACATCCCCGCACCCGGCCGCCCAGATGGCGGCCGATACGAAAAGGGTTTCCCCGGCCCCCAGCGTCCCGCTATGCACACCATTGCCCCGAGTGTTCGGGCGGTACAAGGGGGTGATACAAGGGTGACACTCTCCGAGAAATCCATCTTCGGGTTCCTCGCAGTCCTCATCGAGCTCCTCCAGACGGAGCGAGCGGCGCTCGAGAAGGCGGGCTGGGACGTCGGCAAGATTGTCGGCGGGATCCAGGGCCTCCGCGACGCCGCGGTCGCGGCGAACGACTCCGAGGCTTCGTGAAAGGCATCCTTATATCTTGAGTGCTCGGTAGCCTGCTAATGGAGAGGGAGTGCGCACGGCGATATGGGGCTGCGAACTCAACCGGACGACGAGGGGGAGGACCCAAGCCGTTCTCCTGACGCTATCCGCGATTCTCCTGCTCAGCATCTCTGCGTTCGTTCGACCGCAGGACGTTCCTCGGCCTACCATGGCCCAAAGCGCGACTACACGGCTTGCGCCGCAATCCCGTCAGTCCCCTGGTGGCTACTTCACCGAGAACGACGGACAGGTCGCTGACGGAGTCCTCTACTATTCGAGGGGCAATCCCTCCGTGGCTTTCAGGAGCGACGGAGTCATGTTCGTTGTGAAGGAGAACGTGGTCGATCCGAAGGGGGATCCGGGAGACTCCTTCGACCGTGCTTTGCCCGGTAGCGTTCCCGTCAGGTCCTTGGCCTACCTGCTTCGTTTCGACGGCGCCAACAGGGTCACACCGATTGCCAGAGATCTACTCCCGTTCAAGAGCAATTTCCTCATCGGAAGTGATCCAAGCGCGTGGAGGACCGACGTTCCGAACTACGGAGAGGTCGTCTATCGGAACCTCTACGATGGGATCGACCTCGTCTACCGGGCAACGGAGAACGGCGTCAAGTACGAGTTCATCGTCCGCACGGTGGCCGACCCGGGGACCATCCGAATCAGCTACGAGGGAATCGAGTCGCTACAGAGGGAGGGGGGAGAACTGGTGGTCAGAACCGGGTTGGGGACGGTGCGAGATTCCGCCCCGTACTCGCATCAGGGAGGTGGACACGAGGTCAGCTGTCGGTTCGTTGTCCGCACCCGGTTCTCCTACGGATTTGACTGCGCAGGCTGGGATATGTCGAAGCCCTTGATCATCGACCCCCTCATCTACTCCACATTCCTCGGAGGAGGAGGTAGGGACCTAGACGCGTACATCGCCGTCGACTCGGCCCGTAACGCATTCGTGGCCGGGGTCACCTCGTCGATTGATTTCCCAACCACCCCTGGCTCGTTTGAGACGAATCTCAAGGGCAGTGACGTCTTCGTGACCAAGTTGAATGCGGCCGGGGACTCTCTCATCTATTCCACGCTGTTGGGCGGTAACCGAAGCGAGACCGCTGGCGGGATCGCCATAGATCTGGCTGGCAATGCATTCGTGACCGGAGGCACGAACTCAACGGACTTCCCCGTAACGGTCGGGGCTTTCGACGTCTCCTACAACGGCGGCGTTCGAGACGCTTTCGTGACGAAACTGAGCCCCGCGGGGGACGCACTCGTCTACTCCACGTTCCTCGGAGGATCGATGGATGATGCAGGGTATCCAATCGCCGTGGATTTGGCGGGCGATGCCTACGTCGCGGGGGTAACCCTCTCTGACGGCTTCCCCACCACCCCCGGCGCTTTCCGTACGATTCGCCATGCAGGCTTTGTGACCGAGGGCTTTGTGACGAAGCTGGACACTACAGGGAGGGCTCTTGTCTATTCCACGTTCCTCGGTGGGGCGCGTGACGATGTCGTTTTCTCCATGGCGGTGGACCCTTCGGGCGAAGCCTTCGTGGTCGGCGACACCGGTTCGACGGATTTTCCCGTGACTGCGCGCGCCTTCGCGAGAGTTCTCAGCGGGCGTGAAGATGCGTTCGTAGCCAGGCTGGACGCGGCCGGAAGCGCTCTCGTCTATGCCACGTATCTGGGGGGCAGTTCTGACGACAGCGGTCACTCAATCGCGGTCGACTCGCTCGGCTCCGCCTACGTGACGGGGTGGACGGAGTCGATTGACTTCCCGAGCACGCCGGGGGCGTACGACCCGACCCACAACGGCGGTGCCGGCATCCGAGACGCGTTCGTGACCAAGCTGGATGTCCTCGGGAGCACCCTCATGTACTCCACGTTTCTCGGGGGTGGCGACTTCGACGCCGGAGACTCGGTCGTGGTGGATTCGTTCGGCGACGCCTACATCGTTGGCAGCACATGGTCGGCGGACTTCCCCGTCACGGCGGGAGCCGTCGACACAACCTTCAACGGCGGCACAGACGCCGTCGTGACCAAGCTGGATGCGAGAGGAGCGACGCTCGTCTACTCCACCTTTCTTGGCGGCAGCAGCTATGACATCGGAAACTCCATCGCAAATGATTCTGTCGGGGGCCTCTACATCGCTGGTGATACCTTATCGCTCGATTTCCCCGTTACCCCCGGCGCCTACGACGTCGTCGGCAATGGGGACTGGGATGCGTTCGTGACAAGACTGGCCCCGGTCGCCTCGTTCGAACGGCCGGACCTCGCGGTCACTTCCGGAGACTTGTCGTTCGACCCGCCGGGGCCAGTGCCGGCCAATACGACCGTCACCGTCAACGCGACGATCCACAACATCGGCAATGCCAACGCTTCGCA
>Ga0209641_10000694_pt1 | contig 31276 bp, 30 predicted proteins | sample RifCSP16_1_FD_184022 | JGI IMG/M metagenome (GOLD analysis project Ga0209641, IMG submission 184022) | Soil microbial communities from Rifle, Colorado - Rifle CSP2_sed 16_1 (SPAdes) (version 2) | ecosystem: Environmental > Terrestrial > Deep subsurface > Rock core/Sediment | place: Rifle... | reverse complement strand
GGTTGGTGTTCTCACCATTAATGTGGCATGACAAACATGGTTCCTGTTTTGGAGGAGGGACCTCCAGACCTGGAGCTCCAATGGAAGTGTTATCGACACTATCCCATTTGATGTCTGTTCGATTTTCAGCCGGGGACATCGCACTGACATGAATGATCATGGCAGCCAGGATGGTTCCTGAAATGAGAACAGCCGCCAGTGCAATGAAAGCATTTCTTCGAGATTTTTGGGTCATTCGCCACCTCATATGCATTTTTGTTCGTGTTTCACCTGTTCCATGGGAAACCTGGATCATGGGAATCTTCCACTATTACATTACAGGTTAAAAAACCACCTGTCATCCAGTGATGACCTGAAAATATTAAGATGAGCACCTTAATTAAAATGATGGATTTTATTGTGTGTTAAATGAAATAAGAGCTTCAGATAAATCAAATAGCTCAATACCTTGATTGACCCCCGATCAATTTTTTGAAAAGGTCTTGGATTTATAGGTAAATTATTGGAGATCAGATATGACGAGTATTGAGTTAATTAGAAAACGGGATTTAGATTTCGATGATCTTCTTTTGGATGGCGTATTTGATCAATTCACCGCGGTCATGAAGGTCCAGCTTTTGCATGAGGTTTAGACGGTGAGCCTGGACGGTTTTGATCGAAATGGTAAGGATGCCAGCGATTTGTTTATTGGTATATCCTTCAGCGATCAATTGCAGGACTTCCCGCTCCCTGGGGCTGAGGATATCTTCATTGCCAACCTGACGAATTCCCCCCCACCTGAGATAATCTTCAATGACCAGCCTGGTAATGGCTGGTGAAAGAACAGATTCACCGCTATTAACCAACCTGATCGCCTGGATCAATTCCCTGGCAGCAGCATCCTTTAAAATGTATCCCATCGCACCGGCTTCCAACACCTGGCGGATATACTCCTCGTTGTCATGCATGGAGAGGATAAGGACCTTCACTTGTGGACACTGTTTCTTGATCTGCCGGGTGGTTTCCAATCCATTTAATAAAGGCATGGCAATATCGATGACAGCCACATCAGGCTTGAATTTGCATGCCAGGTTTACTGCTGTTCGCCCATCCTCGGCTTCCGCGACAACATCCATATCTTCTTCATTATCAAGAAGCGCAATGATCCCATTACGTAATATCGTATGATCATCTGCAAGCAAAATTCGGATCTTCTTCATCAGGTGATAGTATTTTACCCGAATGGCAAGTCTACTTCCAGGCAAACACCACTGCCTGGATCAGACTTGATATTGAATTCTCCACCCAATAATTCCACCCGTTCCTGCAATCCAACCAGACCGAGATGATCTGTTTTCAAATTGCCTTGGGACAGCAATGATGGTTCAATTCCCCTGCCGTCATCGATGATGCTGAGTCTAATATGACCTGCAGAAGGAACAATGGAGATGTGTACATTCTTAGCCCCGGCATGGCGGATAATGTTATTGATCCCTTCCTGGGCGATCCTGAACAGTGCCGTGGTGATCTTCGCCGGTAGATCAGGAAATGGTTCAACAGCTTCGATAATGAGATTGGGATCTTCAATATTGAGGTTCGAGCGGGCGTACCAGCGGATGGCGGACACCAGACCCAGGTCATCCAGGATGGCTGGTCGTAAACCGAAAACGATCCTGCGAAGTTCCGTTAAAGCATTGGATGCCAGGCTGCGGGTACTGCTGACCAGGTCCAAGAGTTTATTGTCTCCTGGAGGAATTATGGTTTCCATTTGATCAAGGTTGAATATCAGCATGGTGAGAGCCTGGCCTGTGTCGTCATGGAGACTGCGGGCGATAGATTTCCGCTCTTCTTCCTGTAAATTGATGGTCCTTTCAGATATTGTAAGCAGCTGCTTATTGCGTTGTTCCAATTGTTCCAACAAGGTCAGCAGCGAGGAATACAGGTTGCCGGTATCAAGATCAGGATTACTGATACCATCCAGGTGAACAAAATCACCAGCAGACATTCGACCTGCCATGCTGCGTAATTCCCTGAGAGGTTTTAATGCCGCATGGAGGATCATGAAATTAACCAATAGCGAAAGACTGATCCCCAATACTGCAAATACACTTATAAGCCAACCATTGAAAATCGGGGAAAAATGCCTTGTCAGCAGGGTACCAAAAAATGCCCCAGTCACGATGACGAGGGCATTTCCAACTGCTATCCTGGTGAAGAGGGAAGTTCTCCTGAGGTAATTCTTAATTGCTGTAAACCTGCCAATTCTTTTCATCAGGAGCAGTATAACACGCGTGGTTTACATAAAACCGAACCAATCTCCAGCATGTAGATCTTTTCCGAAATATTCACGATCTTCTTTTTTCATTATCGAATTCCCGGTTTCTTCAGCCAGGTCAAAATTCTTTTGGAATTCATCCTTGTTTCCAGAGGCTGCATATGCCCTGGCCAGGGCTTCATAGGAAAATGCAAGATCGAAATCTTCCATCTGATCGGGAAAATCCGACGTAACCTGCCGGCATTGTTTGGCATACTTAAGTGCAGGTTCAGCCATGTGCAATACTGAATAGACACGACTTAACAACCAGTACCCACGCTGCAGGTTTATTTCCCTGCCTGCTTTTCGCCAATGCGCCAGAGAAGAATGCGCATAGTCTATCATTTTTTCGGAATCATCCATCGACCGATCAGGTTTATCCAGCATATCCCAAGTCATTCCATGGAATTTAACCGCAAAGAACCGCTCAGCTTCCGCTTCTGAATACGTTTTCGAATCACTCATGGCTCTCCTGAAAATGGATAAATATTATCGAATTTAATTTGATTATATGATGATATTCATGATCCTTCAACAAATGATAATTGTGATTGCCAGAAAGAAATTGACTGATTTCAACCTTGTTATCCCACATCATTTCCTGGTTCCTTGACGCTAACGGGTTAAACTGATAAAATCTTGGGCTGTTTGAATATCAGGCAATATGAGCCAATTCCTTGCCGCCGTCAGGATGGTTTGGTATAATCTTGCTGCTTAAGGCAAGGAATTGGAGCTTGCCGACGTAGCTCAAACGGCAGAGCAACCGCCTTGTAAGTGGTAGGTTATGGGTTCGATTCCCATCGTCGGCTCAGGGTTGCGATCAGCCTGCAGATATTGTTGACCGATGTATGAGTGGCTGATAAAATTTAATTGCGGGCGGATACCCAAGTGGACAACGGGGACTGACTGTAAATCAGTTGGCAGACGCCTTCGGAGGTTCGAATCCTTCTCCGCCCACCTTTTTTAGTCTGGCGGCATTTGATCAACGCCAGACTAAAAAGACTTGACGAATGCCCTCATAGCTCAGTTGGCAGAGCGCGTTCTTGGTAAGAACGAGGTCATGGGTTCAAATCCCATTGAGGGCTCTCGTTAGCGATTTCATCATTTATAGAATTGATAGACGGTTAGAGAAGGAGAAGACAGAGATGGCGAAGCAGAAATTTGAGAGGACGAAACCGCATTTGAACGTAGGGACGATGGGTCATATAGACCATGGCAAGACGACCCTGACAGCCGCGATCACGAAAGTATCGCAGTTCCTGGGGCGAGCGGAATTCAAAGCGTACGACCAGATCGACAATGCGCCGGAAGAGAAGGCGAGAGGGATCACGATCAACATAGCGCACGTGGAATACGAGACCGAGAAACGGCATTATGCGCACGTAGACATGCCGGGACACCGGGACTACATCAAGAACATGATCACGGGAGCGGCGCAGGTGGACGGAGCCATCCTGGTGGTGGCAGCGCCGGACGGACCGATGCCGCAGACGCGGGAGCATGTATTGCTGGCGAGGCAGGTGGAAGTACCGAGCATCGTGGTGTACCTGAACAAGATCGACCAGATGGACGATCCTGAACTGCTGGAGTTGGTGGAGTTGGAACTGCGGGAACTATTGACCAGCTACAACTTTCCTGGCGATACGATCCCGATCGTGCGCGGGTCGGCATTGAAGGCATTGGAGAGTGAAAGCACGGACCCGAACGCACCGGAATATGAAAGCATCCGTGAACTGCTGCGGGTGGTGGATGAATATATACCGGAACCGGTCCGTGACACGGACAAGCCGTTCATGATGGCGATCGAAGATGTGTTCTCGATCAAGGGACGCGGGACGGTGGTGACCGGCAGGATGGATCGCGGGGTGGTGAAAGTGGGTGATGCAGCCGAGATCGTGGGATTGCGCGAGAAGAGCATGAACACGGTGGTAACCGGAGTTGAGATGTTCCACAAGCTGCTGGATCAGGGCATGGCGGGAGACAACCTTGGGTTGCTGCTGCGCGGGATCGAGCGAACGGATGTGGAGCGAGGCATGGTTATTGCCAAACCCGGATCGATCACACCGCACAAGAAATTCCTGGCGCAGGTGTACGTGTTGAAGAAAGACGAGGGAGGGCGGCATAAAGCCTTCTTCACCGGGTATCGGCCGCAGTTCTACATCAAGACGATCGATGTGACCGGAAACATAGCACTACCTGAGGGAGTGGAGATGGTCATGCCTGGAGATGATGTGAACCTGGAAGTGGAACTGATCGTACCGATCGCCCTTGAACAGGGACAGAACTTTGCCATCCGTGAAGGCGGTCTGACCGTCGGCGCTGGTGTCGTCACCAAGATCTTAGAATAGGTCGTAAAATAATATGGCAACAAAGAAAAAAGGTGTCCGCCCAGTGGTAACACTGGCATGCAATGAATGCAAGGAACGAAATTACACAACGGAAAAGAACCGCCGTAATGATCCAGGCAGGATGGAATTAAAGAAATACTGTCCTCGCTGCCGTAAGCACACGGATCATCGCGAAACAAAATAGTAACCAGGCCAGGGAGACTACCCTGGCCGTTTCTAGGCCAGTAGCTCAATTGGTAGAGCTCTCGTCTCCAAAACGAGTGGTTGTGGGTTCAAGTCCTGCCTGGCCTGTTTGCGAACGTCGTCTACCCATTCTTGGGATTCGCAGATGAGAAGACGTTCTAAGCATTAATAAACGAGGAGCTGATCTTGGCTGGAAAAATTGTAAAGAAAAAAGCAGCTAAAAAGCAGAACGCCATCACACGTTTTGTGCGTGAGACCGTTGGTGAATTACGGAAGGTATCCTGGCCATCCCGCCAGGAGGCTATCAACCTGACGGTTATTGTGTTGATCGTTATGGTTTTTACCAGCATATTTCTTTATGGGATTGATCTCCTGGGAGCTCGTATGCTGACTTTAATGGTAGGGTTATAAGAGCTGGCAGTGATCGTTTTTGCTTGATGAACCGAGGAACCTAATGGAAATGGAAAACCAGGAAGAGATCAACGAAGAACCTTTAAGATCTGATGCGGAAGAAGCGCAATCGGATCTGCCTGAAGTTAACCAGGAGGTTGAAGGACAGGTCTCTGAGTCTACCCCTGAACCTGACCAGGATGGATCAGAAGAAGGACAGCTTCTTTGGTATGTTATCCATTGCTATTCCGGTTATGAAAACAAGGTGAGACACAACCTTGAACAGCGTATTGAAACCATGGGAATGAAAGACCAGGTGTTCGATGTTGTTGTCCCGATCGAAGAGGAAGTGGAAGTTCGAGATGGCAAACGCAGAACGGTGGAACGCCATATCTTCCCGGGGTATGTACTGGTGAACATGGTTCTGACGGAAGAATCCTGGTTTGTCGTTCGAAATACACCCGGTGTGACAGGATTCGTAGGGATGGGTCAAATGCCTACTCCTTTACGTCCTGAAGAAGTGTCGCAGATCATTAAAAGAATGGAAGCTGATTCCCCCACCATTAAAGTCTCCTTCAAAGAAGGGGAGCGAGTACGGATCATCGATGGACCTTTTAATGATTTCCGGGGAATCGTGTCTGAGATCGACATGGAAAAGACCAAAGTTCGGGTCATGGTAAGTTTTTTTGGACGTGAAACACCTGTCGAACTTGATTTCTTGCAAGTAGAAAAAGCGTAACAGGCAAAGAACTTGCCTGAAGCGTGGGAGGGTGAGAAATCTCACCCGCTAAAACCACAAAGGAGATGAAAAAGTGGCAAAAAAAATCAAAGCAATAGTAAGACTGCAGATCGAAGCTGGAAAGGCTAACCCTGCACCCCCCATTGGTCCAGCCCTGGCTGGTCATGGGATCAATATCATGCAATTTTGTAAAGAATATAATGCCCGAACATCGAACCGACCCGGGGAAGTGTTGCCTGCAGAAATAACGGTATTTTCTGACAGTTCATTCACATTCGTTTTGAAGACACCTCCTGCTCCGGTATTGTTGCGGAAAGCTGCCGGGGTTGATAAAGGTTCTGGTGTTCCGAACAAAGAAAAGGTTGGTGAGGTTACGCGTAAACAGGTTCGGGAGATCGCCGAGTTAAAAATGAAAGATCTCAATGCGATTGATATTGAAGGTGCCATGCTTCAAATAGAAGGTACCGCTCGCAGCATGGGAATAACAGTCAAAGATTAGGACAGTGGGAGGGAGTAAGTAGAGCCCGTTAGAACCACCAAGGAGATAACATGTCCAAACATGGTAAGAAATACATGGCAGCACAAGCCAAAATTGAAGCAGATAAGAGTTATTCACCCAAAGAAGGTGTTGCCCTGGCCAAGGAAACTTCGTCAACCAATTTTGACGCAACAGTCGAACTTCACCTCAATATGGGTCTGGATCCAAGACAAGCAGACCAGCTGGTCCGCGATGTAGTCGTTCTGCCTCACGGATTGGGAAAAGTTGTAAAGGTGTTGGTGTTTGCAGAAGGTGAAGGTGCCACCCAGGCACGGGAAGCCGGTGCGGATGCAGTTGCCGATGATGAAGAAACCCTGAATAAGATCCAGTCAGGATGGACCGATTTCGATGTGGCAATTTCCACTCCCGAAATGATGGGTAAAGTAGGCAAGCTAGGCCGGGTTCTGGGTCCGCGTGGACTTATGCCTAATCCAAAAGCTGGAACTGTTGTCAACAACTCTGATATTGGAAGGGCAGTTCAGGAAGCGAAAGCCGGGCGTGTTGAATTCCGCCTTGATAAGACAGCAAATATCCATTGCCCGATTGGAAAAGTCTCTTTCAGCGAGGATCAATTGTTTGAGAACCTGGCAGCTCTGATGGAAGCCATCAAGAGAGCAAAACCATCCGCTGCCAAAGGAAACTATATCAAACGTGTTACAATAACTACAACGATGGGACCTGGGATCAAACTGGACCTTACCCAGATCCAATCGATGGAAGTAGTCGAATAGCAATATTCGAGCTCGTGAACAATTAAATACTTCACCGAAGACAGCAGGTGTCCCGGATGCACGCCAGGGACTTAATTTCCTGCCCAGGTTGAAGACTGGAATGCAGGAAGTTCGTGGAAGTTCACGAGACTAACTCCCTGATCGGAAAATTCCTAAGTCTTTGCCTGGTTCACGGGCAAAGACTTTTTGATTTCCTGAATGAATCTGAGTATAACAAAGTCGGGTTCCACGGGAAAAATTCTAAGAAAGGAGGAATAATTCTTTGGCTCTAACAAAACAAGAAAAGGAAACCATATCTGCAAAATACCAGGAATGGATGGAAAAGAGTATTGCCATGGTGTTCGTTGAATACACTGGAATCAACATGAAGGAAATTGATTCAATGCGGGCAAAAGTTCGAGAATCCGGTGGTGAATTTCATATTCTCAAGAATACCCTTGCCAGGCGTGTGTTTGAATCAGTTGGAATAGAGATTGGCGAAGGCTTTCTAAAGGATAGTACAGCTGTTGGTTTTGCATTCGAAGATGCTCCAAGTGTTGCCAAGGTACTGGCTGAGTTTGATAAAACAATTGAATCAGTCAAGATCAAAGGCGGGTACCTGAATAAGCAGCTAATCAACGCTGCTGCGATCAAGGCATTGGCTGATCTTCAACCGCTGCCAGTCGTCAGGGCGCAATTACTTGGCACGATCCTTGCTCCTGCAAGTAAACTGGTACGAACATTGGCAGAACCTGGCAGACAGCTTGCCGCTGTTATTAATGCCCATGTGGAAAAGAATTCCGCATCTGTTGCGGCATAACAAAATTAATTTGAATTATTTATTTGAAACAAGGAGTTAGAAATGGCTAATATTGATAAATTGGTAGAAGATTTGGGCAAGCTGAGTGTTATCGAAGCAGCTGAATTGGTTAAGAAACTTGAAGAAACCTGGGGAGTTTCCGCAGCAGCACCCGTGGCAGTTGCTGCTGCTGGTGGTGCTCCCGCAGCTGCTGAAGCTGTTGAAGAAAAGACAGAATTTGATGTTGTCATCAAAGAGACCGGTCCCAAGAAGATCGAGGTCATTAAGGCCATCCGTCAATTGACCAGCCTGGGACTTGGTGAAGCCAAGACCCTGGCAGAAACTGCCGGTGGTGTTGTCCTTGCCCAGGTTGGCAAAGATGCAGCAACAGAAGCCAAGCAGAAGCTTGAAGAAGCTGGTGCTGTTGTCGAACTTGCTTGATCTTCAATAGGTGCCAATAGATCAAACAGACGGTTCCCATGGAACCGTCTGTTGTTTTTCTAGTAATGTTAAATCAAGTTAAGCAAAAATTTAATTTCAATCTTGGAAGGGATCGTAGGAAGGATTGGTTCCTGCCCATACACAGGCAGATTGGGAAAACTGGTTGCACATCAGTCCTTTTGAACAGCGATGCCCAAGAATTCTTGGATTCTGATCCGGGAGAAATTCAGCGGGGAATACCAGTTCAGATTCCAGGTTAACCTCCTGGTCAACATGTGCACAGAAACACGTTTGGATTACTTCCCAATTTCGAAATGCCATGGCTTCCTCCAGGTACGATCTTAATCTACTATATCATAAATTAATTGTTCACTTTTTCATTTCATCCGTAATATCCCTGGCTTCTGCATCGACTACATCCTCTTCGGGCAGGTCTTTCCAGGTTGTATCAATTGTTTTTTTCAGTGAATCCATATGTTCTTCCACAACTTCTGGAGGACATAATCCCACGAACAATGCTGTCCCAATCCACACAATTGCTGCATCATCAAGCGCACCAATGACTGGTAAGGCAAGTCCTGGAGCAAGATCGAACGGAATGACCAGGTAAGTTAACGCCATTAATGGTAGCGTCTTCAGGAAGATATTCACTCTTTTATCTTTTAGAAGCAGCCAGACCAATTTAACCTGCCTGATTATTTCCTGCAGCAAACCACCATCTGGTGCTGGTATGATACTCTTTTTATTTGATCCTGATGACATAAATTGCCTCCCGGGTTATTTATACCAAATTAATGGTTATTTTATAACAGTAATTAATATTTATACGTTTAAAAAACAAAAAGATATCAAAACCAATGATTCCTGCGATAAAATATTTAAAAGGTGAAAATTGAAATTTAACCCGGAACTTATTGAAGCGATCTGTTTTGATATAGACGGAACAATAAGTGATACAGATGATATTTATGTGAGCAAATTGGAAGGATTTCTTAAACCAATTCGATCTGCATTTAATGTAAATGATCTCAACAAGCTTTCTCGGCGGATCATCATGTCCATTGAATCGCCAGCCAATTATTTAATGGGATTACCAGATCTAATTGGTTTTGACGACCAGATCTATGCGATCATGGATTTCCTGTCAAGAAGTGTTCATCTGAAACCAAAGAAATTCCAAGTGGTTCCCGGAGTGAGAGAGTTATTGGTTGATCTATCAACCAGGTTCCCCATGTCTGTAGTCAGCGCAAGGGATGAACGAACAACCCGGGAGTTCCTGGAAGCAACTGATCTTGAGAAATACTTCCAGTTTGGTGCCTATGCCCAGACTTGCAGACATACTAAACCTTTTCCTGATCCAATACTATGGGCATCAGAGAAAATGAAGATACCAACAGAAAGATGCCTGATGGTGGGTGATACAAGCGTTGACATCCAGGCAGGGAGATCTGCGGGGACGCAAACCATAGGCGTTTTGTGCGGTTTTGGAGAAAGGGAGGAATTATCCAGGAAAGGAGCTCACCTGATCCTTGAATCAACAGCCGATCTTGAGAGAGTGATCAAATAAGTGCAACTGTAATCCATCAGAAGCGTATACCAAGTAGAATAAAACAATTCTCCAATAGGAGCAGCATTATGAATAAGAAAATAATACCTCTTGCCTTAATCATTACCTTGTTGATCAGCGGTTGTGGAGTCACATTTCAACTTCCCCAGGTCACTCCCGGACCGGTCGCATACGAAAAGATTGAAGCAACCGCTCCAGGTGGTTCAAGCGATCCCATCCGCCTGAAACTAACATTTGGCGCTGGAGAAATGCTTATCAGACCAGGCTCTGATATCTTGATCTCAGGGCAGGCATCTTTTAATATTCCTGATTTTAAACCGGAGATCACATCAACTGACAATGTGGTCAATGTCACCCAGGGAAGTTATACGTTAAATAAAATTCCAAATTTCAGCAACGTGGTCAATACATGGGACCTGGAGTTGGGAAATAATCCGATCGATCTGGAGATCTCTGCTGGAGCTTATTCAGCCACAATGGAACTGGGTAGGCTTGCCTTAACGAACGTGATGATCAAGGATGGTGCGTCGGATGTGCACTTATCTTTTTCAGAAAAGAACCTTTCTGCGATGAATCTATTTCGTTATGAAACGGGAGCAAGCCAGGTAATTTTGTCCGGATTGGCCAATGCTGATTTTTCCCTCCTGGAATTCACTGGAGGAGCGGGAAATTACACCCTCGATTTTTCAGGCGAGTTCAGCAGGGATGCAACAGCCAGCATCACCGCAGGATTGGGTAATTTGAGAATTGTTATTCCTCAAAATGTCCATACGCAATTGACCATTGATGGAAATTTTTCGAACATAACCATAGATGATCATTGGATAAAGAATGGAAGTACATACACACAGGAAGGATCAGGTCCGATGCTGACTATAATCGTGAAAGCAGGTGCAGCCAACCTGGTGATTGCAGGTGAATAAATCGATTCTTTGTTGATCATAAAAAAACATGCCGAGATGATTCAGGCATGTTTTTTTATAAATCAGGTGATTTTCAGTATTTTTATGATATTTGGAGTAAAAGGTCATATTTACGTAATGACCATTATCACTTGATGAAAGAGGTTGGATGAATATACAATTATATGGATAAAATTTATCCATATAAAAGTGAGAGGTATTTCATGGAAATAACACGTCAGGCTGATTATGCTGTAAGAGCTGTACGATACTTATCAATATTGGAAAATCAATATTTGAAAAGAAATCCGGATTTGAGATTTGTGGAGCATTCAAAACGGGATAAAGAGCAAAAGAATATGGCTGCCACCAGCCAGATCGCCAAAGAACAGGATATTCCAGCCTCTTTCCTGGCAAAGATCATTTCCACTCTTTTAAAAGCTAAAATACTGGAAACTTCCCGCGGCGCTCGTGGAGGTGTTTCTCTTGCGCGCTTTCCAAGTGAGATCTCATTATTGGATGTCGTTGAAGCCATTGATGGAGAAATCTTATTAAATGAGTGCGTATCAAATTCAGGAAAGTGTTCAAAGGAAAGTGATTGTCCGCTGAAACCGATCTGGAGTGAAGCCCAGGCTGTCCTGGTGGATAAACTAAGATCAACAACGTTTGACCAATTCTCCAATAATTAAAAGGTATTGCTGAATCCATCTTTTTGAAATCAGTGCAGCTCCTCACGGCGTATAATAGCTGTGAGGAGTTTTCGTTTAATGAATTAGTCAGGAGATCATGATGACAGAAGCACGTCTTGTTCGAGCACCCCGCGGTAATACCCTTACATGTAAATCCTGGTTGACTGAAGCTGTTTTCAGGATGATCCAAAATAACCTCGACCCTGAAGTGGCTGAAAAACCAGATGAATTGGTTGTGTATGGCGGCAGAGGGCAGGCAGCTAGGAATTGGGAATCCTTTGAAACGATCCTTGAAACACTGACGGAACTGAATGATGATGAAACACTCCTGGTTCAATCAGGGAAACCGGTTGCTGTTTTTAAAAGCCATACAGACGCCCCACGTGTTTTGATAGCAAATTCAAACCTTGTTCCACATTGGGCAACCTGGGAACATTTCGATGAGCTTGCAGCCCGGGGTTTGATGATGTACGGACAAATGACAGCCGGCTCCTGGATCTATATTGGAACACAGGGCATTCTCCAGGGAACTTACGAGACCTTTGGTGCCCTGGCAAAATTAAAGGGTTGGAAATCATTAAAAGGGAAATTCTGCCTGACTGCAGGTTTGGGGGGAATGGGCGGTGCCCAGCCAATGGCTATAACGATGAATGAAGGTGTTGGTTTGATCGTTGAAGTGGATCCGGTTCGGGCAAAAAGACGCTTGGAGATCGGCTACGTGGACCAGGTCGTGGACTCACTGGAAGAAGCAATGACAATCGTTGAGGAATGTGTTCAACTGGGGATTCCCCGGTCAATCGGATTGATCGGAAATGCCGCTGATGTGTATGCTGAGCTAAACGTAAGGGGCGTCGTCCCGGATGTTGTAACGGATCAAACATCCGCCCATGAAGCCCTGATGTATATCCCTTCAGGGTTGAGTGTCCAGGAGGCGGACGAATTAAGAGAATCAAATCCGGTTGAATATAAACAGCGTGCCATGTCATCCATGGCAAAGCATGTTAATGCCATGCTGGATTTCAAACACAAGGGATCGGAAGTGTTTGATTATGGAAATAATATCCGCCAGCAGGCTTTTGATCACGGGGTTAAAAATGCTTTTGAATTTCCCGGATTCGTCCCTGCTTACATCCGTCCATTATTCTGTGAAGGGAAAGGACCTTTCCGTTGGGTGGCTTTATCCGGTGATCCTGAGGACATTTATAAAACGGACAAGGCAGTCATGGACCTTTTTCCGGAGGATGACCATTTGAAAAGATGGTTGACCATGGCAAAAGAGCAGGTCCCTTTCCAGGGACTCCCTGCGCGAATTTGCTGGCTTGGATTTGGAGAACGAGCGAGAGCTGGTCTCAAGTTCAATGAGATGGTTGCCAGCGGTGAATTAAATGCACCCATTGTGATCGGGAGGGATCACCTGGACGCAGGATCAGTTGCCAGTCCCAACAGGGAAACTGAATCCATGCTTGATGGAACGGATGCAGTTTCAGATTGGCCGATACTGAACGCCTTGATCAACGCCATTGGAGGAGCAACCTGGGTCTCCTTCCATCACGGTGGCGGTGTGGGTATTGGGTACAGCCAGCATGCCGGGCAGGTGATCGTGGCGGATGGAACACCGGAAGCTGCACGACGACTGGAGAGAGTTTTAACGACCGATCCAGGATTGGGTATCGTTCGCCATGCTGATGCGGGTTACAAGCAGGCTATTGATGCTGCCAGTAGACATGGTATTCGCATGCCCATGTTGAAGGAACAAGTATCGAAATAATACGGATGCATTTTCAATGGAATTGGATGTTCACTCCTGCATCCCTGGATATTGCAGAATCTCGTTTAATTTGTTATATAATGAATAGATTATGAACGATTCGTCATGCCCAGATGGATGGCAGATATTCTACGGGAGAATTAATGAAGAAGAATAACATTTTTGGATTGCTTCTGATCTTTGTTCTTGCGCTCTCCAACCTGGGAGCTGTTCGGTCCCCAGATTTGCAATTCCCTCCCGGTTTTGATGCAGAATGGTTAGCACAAATTAAAGAAATTATTTTAAGCGGTAATGTTATCCCAAACCAACTCATCATCAAGATACAGCCAGGAACTGATCTAACTAATATTAAGAGCTGCGCCGGGATCTCAAATGCCTCCAGTATTAATACAAACACTGCGCTTGGGTTTCAATTGCTGGATCTCCACGATCATCCACTGCTGGAAGCCATCCAGGCGATCCTAACGTGTCCAGGTGTTGTGTATGTTGAGCCTAACTATATTTATACAATGACGGACACGATCCCTAATGACACCTTTTATGCAGCTAACCAATATGGACTGGTAAAAATCCGGGCACCCCAGGGTTGGGATCTTTCAACCGGTTCAACATCAATCGTCATAGCGATCCTGGATACCGGCGCTGACCTGGACCATCCTGACCTGGCTTCCAAAATTGTTCCCGGTTATGATTTCGTAAACAATGATAGTGTTCCCCAGGATGATAATGGTCATGGTAGTCACGTGGCTGGCATCGCAGCCGCTGTTTCCAACAATGGGCTGGGAGTCGCTGGCGTTTCATGGGGCGCCAGGATCATGCCGGTGAAGGTTCTTGATTCTTCAGGGAGTGGTTCATCCACAAATATCGCCAATGCACTCATGTGGGCTGCTGACCAGGGGGTCGATGTGATCAACATGAGTTTTGGATCACCAAGTCCTTCCACAACCATCCAAAATGCCATTAATTATGCTTATGGCAAGGGTGTGACCCTGGTAGCGGCAGTGGGGAATGATGGAAAACAATTGCCATATCAACAATGCAGTTTCTTTGTTTGCACTGATTATAGTTTTTATCCCGCGGCATTTGATCATGTCATCGCAGTTGGTGCAACTGACAGCAGCAACGCCAAGGCATCATTCTCAAATTATGGCACCCCCCTGGATGTAATGGCACCAGGAGTCAGCATTCGGTCCACGTACTTTGACCCCAGTGATCCAAATACGAATTATTATGCAGATATGAGTGGGACTTCAATGTCTTCACCATTTGTGGCAGGTTTGGCTGCGATCCTGTTGGGATTACCTGGTGTCGATACTCCTGAAGCAGTTGAACAAGCGCTGAAGGATTCTGCATTGGACTTGGGGACTCCAGGAAGGGATAATAACTTTGGTGATGGTCTCATCCAGATGGATGGTGCGATCCAGGAGGTTCAACCTCCGCCATTGCCAGGAGCATTCGGAAAAACCAGTCCAGCCCAGGCAGCCACCAACCAGCCTACCAACCCAAGTCTGACGTGGGGTACCAGTTCTGATGCTGTTTCCTATGAATATTGTATTGATACGGTCAATGACAATACATGCGCAGGGAGCTGGACCAGCACGGGCGCCAATAAGACCGTCAATATTCAAATCAATTCCAACGCAACCTATTACTGGCAGGTTCGAAGCAAGAATGGAACTGGTACTACCTATGCTGATGCCAACCAATGGTGGTCTTTCACAACCAAGAGCTGCAGCACATTGAATATCACCATTACACCTGGAGGTGGTGGAAATGTAGAATTGACACCATCACCAGACTGCCAGGCTGGGACCAAGTACACAACCGGGACCAATGTGAATCTCAATGCAGTCCCTGCTTCCAACTATTACCGATTCATCAATTGGGGTGGTGACTTGGGGGGAACATCTGCCACCAATTCGATCACCATGTCCAGCAACCATTCAGTGACTGCAAATTTCGAAAAATCAACTTTTGATGATGTGCCATTTGATTACTCGGAAAGTTTGGGAGGTGTGACCTATTTCCTGCATGATCACATCCAGGCACTTTACGACAACGGGATAGCGGCTGGGACAAGCACCGAACCACCGCTTTACAGCCCGACCTTGAACCTGGATCGTTCGATGGCTGCAGTTTTCATGCTACGGGCACATTTTGGGACCAGCTATACACCTCCCGGAGAACCCTACGATGCCTTTGGAGCTGACGATTGGAGCAATAATTCGTGGGCACGACCCTGGGCGGAAGGCATGTGGGACGAGCAATTGACTGCCGGGTGCCAGACAAATCCGCTTAAATATTGTCCAGACCAGACATTACCGAGAGTGCAGGCGATCATCTTTGGGCTGCACATGAAATATGATTATTATGACGGGGGTGGCAACCTTGTTGTTTATGAACCTCCTCCCGCCACCGGCGATGTCTTTGCTGATATGACGGATGTGAACTACTACGGAACAAAGTGGGCGGAAGCTGCCTACACTGATGGTCTCCTGCCGATCTGTGGAGAATCAGCCGGCAAACCATTGTTCTGCCCGGAAGACCCGGTCGACAGAGCCTGGGCTGCTTATATGATCGTTCAAGCCAAGGGTTTGGCGCTGCCGTGAGGTGGTCGTTTGCGTAGATCACTGATACTGGTCCTGCTCCTGGCTTTATTATCAGCGTGCTCAAGCGAAACAAATCCGACAATAACCAGTCTGCCGCCAACGATCACAGCAACTCCCGACCTGGCCAGGGAAGAGGAGTTGGTGTTTGCTGCTTTGCTTGAAGAATATTACTTGTCAGACCTTTACATCCTTATGAATTTGACGCAGACCGACATTGTTGGATTGGCAGGCAGCGATACTATTGAACGTGTTGTGAAATCCCTACCAGATATGGATCCGGGTACATTGGAAGATTTTAAGAGCCGGAATGAAACATCCCATTCCTTGAGAACCAGTATGATCCTGGGTAGCAGGTATTATTTGATGTACCAGGAAGAGATGCAGGGACTGTTTGGAGAAAACCAGAATGGCTGGGAAATTTTCTATAATCGTTACCCGGAAGCCCCTGGCATCATAACCTTCTCAAAGGTGGGATTCAACGAGGCGGTGGATCAGGCGCTGGTTTATCTTGGCATTCAAAGTCATTGGCTGGCAGGTTCAGGTACCTATTTCCTGATGGAGAAAATAGGCGGCACCTGGACAGTCAAGCAGAGTGCCATGACATGGATCTCGTAAGGCGGGTATTCATTAGTTAAATCCGGCAGATTGAATTTCTCAATCCTTGAACACCTATTGCCTGACCTGTCACCCATGCTTTGTGAAAGAGCAAAGGTTACTTTTGTTTCCATAATTTGGTGGTATCTGTCAAATAATTGGAAATAATAAACAACTATTCAAATATATTAATAATCCATTTGACAATAATTAAATAATCAATATAATATCTTAATATTATTTTATTCATATTATTAATAATGGAAGGTTGTCCATGAACAAGAAAAAAACTCCATTGCTTACCAGAACCCTAGCAATCCTCCTTTTCAGCATGATCCTGGCCAACATTGGCGGGCAAATGTACGGTCCACTTCTTCCGCTTTACGTGCAGCATCTGGGTGCTGATATCAGCCAGATCGGGTTATTCTTTACACTTTCCATGATCGCACCTTTGCTTTTCCAGATCATGGGCGGGTGGATATCAGATGCAATCGGGCGGGTACAGGCGATCGCAATCGGCAGCCTGGCAGGATTGGCGGGGTACATCGTCTTCACCATTGCGCCATCCTGGTGGTGGCTGCTCCTGGCAGTGACAGGCGTCGCCATGGCTTCATCCTTTGTTGGTCCGAGTTTTAATGCCTTTGTAGCCGAGGAATCCACCCAGGATACCTTCGGTAAGGTATTCAGCGTTGTGCAGGGGATATTCCTGGTCGTCGGTGTAATAGGTGCACCCCTGGGAGGTTTTCTAACTGATCAATACGGTTTCCGACTGATGTTTGGGGTGGGAGCATTTCTTTATGGGCTTGCTACGATCATCCGGATCCTGATAGCCAGAAAAGCCAGGAAGGAAAATAAGAAAGAGGTAGTTAAACCAAGTTTTTCACATTTAAAAACAACCCTTATCGCGATATTTGGTCTCCTGACTGCAGGCGGGATTGTAACCTGGATATTCCTTTCTGATGGAGTAATGGATATATCATTTAATATGATCGGTCAATTATTTCCTCTATTTATGAATAACATTGTCGGTATCAGCAAGACCCAATTGGGAATACTGGGAGGGATTTCCTCTCTTGCGACAATCATCTTTATTTATTTTGGGGGAATGCTTTCAGATAAATTCGGTGAAAGGGTTGGAATTGTCCTGGGAAATATCTTGATGGGTTCAGCCATTTTGATCATGTTGAATGTGACTGAATTTATCTATTTTATTGGAGCATGGGTATTGCTGGGGGTTGGCCAGGCACTTAATGGACCGGCATACAACTCATTGATCTCCAAGGCAGTACCTGAGAAAATGCGCGGGACAGCCTTTGGGTTCTTCTCAAGCAGCATTGGTATCCTTTCGCTGCCCTCACCGTTCATAGGGACAATGATCTGGCAAACCTATGGTCCCAAGGTTCCTTTCTATATCCCCCTGGTCGTGATGGCGATGATGATCCCTGTGATCTGGACGAAGTTTAAACTGCCAGGTAAAGGTGGTGCGACAGGAATACCGGAAACTGTTGTGGAAGAGGCTTCCACTCCCAATTAGGTACAAGGGCAGGTTGAAACAGATTTTAAATTATTGTTAATTATTAAATCTGAATGGAGTAAGCGGGATAAAGCGGATCAGCTTTCTTTTTGGTAGAAAGAGATTCTATCCATGATCCAGTCAGTGTATTCCTTGTTGATGGGATTTTCGTTAAAAAAACGATCCAACCCGTTTATAATTAATCCATGATAGCAGTCTCTCAATCCACAATTCATAATATCCCTCAATTAAGACCACTTAATGTGATTCGCGATCTTCCTTCGGTAGCTGACCTGGTAGAGATATGTTTCTCGGAAACTCTGGATACAGATGGGTATCGTTTTATCCAGCAAATGCGCACTGCTGCCAAGGACAATAGATTCCTTAAATGGGCTGTTCACGCAGTGGATAGCAGTTCGCTGCCGTTATCAGGATATGTGTGGGAAGAATCCAGGTCGATCGTTGGTAATATCAGCATCATTCCTTTCAGAAAGAAGGGCAGGAAAATTTACCTGATCGCCAACGTGGCAGTTCATCCAGAGTATCGCCGCAGGAAGATCGCTTCCCATTTAACTGAAATTGCCATCGAACATGTAAATAATCGCAACGCTGCTGAAATATGGCTTCAGGTGAGAGAGGATAACCAGGGAGCCATAGATTTGTACAAGAGTTTTGGTTTCCAGGAAATTGCCAGGAGAACACGCTGGCAGGCAGACCCCGACAAGGATATTCCCGACACAGCTGCTGACCTTGTGATTAGGGATCGAAAGGCAGATGAATGGCCAACGCATAAAAAATGGCTGGAGCGGTTGTACCCGGAAGAATTGTCATGGTATCAGCCCATGGAATGGTTCCGATTTCGACCGGGTTTGTTTCCATCATTTCTGCGTTTCATTTCAGAATCTGAAACCCATCATTGGTCAATATTAAGCCAGGATCGAATACTTGCTGTTGGCACCTGGTTTGCAGAATTTAGGAGAACTGAACGAGTTTATGTGGCTACTCCAGAAGAATATCAACCAGAGGGGTTAATGAATCTGCTTCTATTTATTCGCAGAATATTAGCTGGAAGAAGGAACCTGGTGCTCGATTATCCCGGTGGCTTGGCAACAGATATAATCCGCAATGCAGGATTCCAGGCAGTGAGGACTTTAATTTGGATGAAACTGGATACAACTTCAAGCGCAAATCTTCGTAAATAATTATGAAAGCATCTTGGTTTACGGTTTATTTTTTTGAAAATGATTATTATCAATTTCAGGAGGTTAAAATGTCACGTTTCTTATTGCGGTGGGTGATCAATGCGATCGCTTTATATGCAGCCATATTTATTTGCAGCGGGATCGATTTTGCCAACGGCTGGGTGGGGATCATCTGGCTGGCTTTGATTTTTGGTTTGATCAATGCCATCCTGCGCCCGATTCTCAAGATATTTTCCCTGCCATTGATCGTCCTAACCCTGGGACTTTTCAGCCTGGTGATCAACACTTTCCTGTTCTGGTTGACCAGTGTTCTGGGATCAGTATTCAACCTGATGCTTATCATTCAGCCACCTGTGCTCTGGAACTCATTCCTGGGTGCACTGGTGGTAAGCCTGGTCAGCGTTTTCTTCAACCTGGTGTTGAAAGATGAATTGAAAGGCCGGAAAAAGGCGAAATAATAAACAGGGTAAATTTATGCCCAAAAAAGGCTGGATTAATCTCCAGCCTTTTTTTATTGAAAGGAGAATTACGGTTAATACAAAAAAATGAATTATTGGATCAGGATTTTAACCCAGGTAACCCGGCAAGCGATTCAGCAGATTTAACGGCATTCAGAATTGCCTGGGACAAAGCTTCAGCTGCCCATGCACCTACGGTCGAAACATCTGCTGATTTCCTGCCAGTCGACAAGGCAAAGATCGTATCTCCATCCATCATGGTATGAGCTGGTCGGATACAACGCGATAAACCATCCTGTGCCATTTGGGCTACTTTAGTTGTCTGTGCCTTGTCAAACTTTGCATTGCTCGCAACGACACCTATCACGGTATTGCTCTTTCCAGCCAGACCCATCACGGTTCTCCCAACCAGTGATCTCATGGATTCGAGGGTATTGGCAAAGTACCCCGCACTTCCCAGCTGGAGGGGTCCGAGTTTCGTGGAGCGCGTACCAGCCAGGATCTGACCGGTTGCAGGTTCGATGACATCACCAAAAGCGTTAACCGCTACGATCGCTCCAACGATAATACCACCACCAATGTGAATACTGGCAGTTCCAATGCCGGATTTCATTGCCTGCCCTGACCCGAACAGCTTTCCCACGGTAGCTCCGCATCCTGCGCCATAATTCCCCTGCAAAGGAGGGTCGTCACAGGCAGCCAGGCATGCCTGGTATCCCATCTCTGCGTTTGGCTGAGCATTGGGATCTCCGATAGCGAGGTCAAAAAGAATGGCGGCAGGCACTATCGGAACTTTAACATTCCCGGCGTTGAAACCTATCTTCTTTTCTTTGAAATACTTCATAACACCGGTGACTGCATCCAAACCAAATGCTGATCCTCCTGCCAGAAGGATGGCGTTAACTTTATTAACCAGGTTAACCGGGTTCAGCAGGTCTGTTTCCCTGGTTCCAGGTGCTCCGCCGCGTTGATCCACTCCTCCAACAGCCGGATCATCACAAATAATGACCGTGCAGCCAGTCAAACCTACAGGATCGTCCACCTGTCCAACCAGGATCCCTGGAACATCCGTAATTGAATTTTGATTTTTCATTGCAAATCAGGTCATTCCAGTGTTTTTACCAGGGACAAGAATTCATCCCATTCCTCTTTAAAAAAATGAAGAGTGATGTTATTTAATTCAACATGGTATGTTGTTTCTCCATCAGGTTCTTCTGCCTGCCAGGCCATGTAATTGTCTGTTTCAGCCAGAGTCCTGGTTTCGGGATCTTCGGGAAGAGTAGCCATTTTTTGCTCCTTTATATTCGTTCTGATTAATTGTCCTTGTTATATTAAAGGTAACCATTATCGATCAAGGTTCATCCTTATTTTCAGCTTTATTCTTATTAAATTTTTCTTTTATTGATTGCCACCACAAGCGAATACGCTGCCATAAGGAAATTACAGGTTCCTGGTTCGGCATATCATCCTTTTCCGGCCAGGGATCCCTGTCGAGCATTTTCCTGGCGATGTATTTTCCAACGAGGGTGATGGTTGCTAGGAGAGGTGCAGCCACCAGCAGTCCGATCAGTCCCAGCAGGTTGGCAGCGATCACAGCAGATATTAATACGGCAGCAGGATGAACTTTTAATGCCTTTGAAAGAATTCTTGGCATGACCAGGTTGTTGAATACCTGGTCGATGATGATGGCTATGCCTGTCACGATCGCAGAATATGCCAGCGGGGTTAACCCCCAAGGTTTGTAAACCTGGAAAAAGGTAGCCATGCCAATCGCTATCCATGTAACTGCCGGGCCAATATAGGGCAGAAAGGTGGCTGTTCCTCCCAGGAGGGCAAGTCCAATTGCATATCGTACTCCCAGGATGGGCAGCACGATCGAATATGTGAGGACTGTTAAAAGAAAAACGATGAATTGACCGCGCAGAAATGCATTCCAGATTCTTCCTAAACTACTCCTCATCCTGGAGATATCTTCCGTGTAGCCCGGAAAATCCACATGGATGATCCGGTTTCTTAATCCACCGCTTTCAAGCAGAATGAAATAAGAAACGATCAGGATAAAAGCCAACCAGCCAAAAATGCCAGCAGCACTGGTTGCCAGGCTACCTACGAAGTTTCCAAGGTTTCCCAACAAGGGTTGAACTGCTCCCAGAATATCCTGACCGAGGGCTGAAAGGTCCATGGAAGTGAAGTCGATCGTGAATGGACCGATCTGATAAACCTTGGAAAAGATATCATTGATCAATTGAGGTAACTGGGTAATGTTGGTCTGGATCAATTTGATCAAGCTTTGAACCTGCTGCAGCAGGTTAAGTCCTCCCCAGGTGAGTAACGTGATCAGAAGAATGACGAACAGCAGGTAGAGAATACTTACTGATGCCCGCCATCCATGAATTACTTTATTATCCAGGAATTTTGCAACTGGATGGAGCAGGTAAGCAATGAAAAAAGAAAATATAACAGGACCCAACAGGGATTGAAATCTAATGATCAGTGCACCAAGGATTACCACGAAGACCAGGGTTATCACCAGCTTTGTATTTCGGCTCCATGGGGGAGAGGTTGTTGAATTGGTTTTAGTCATAAAGCTCCTAATCGTATATATTCGTAAATCCTTAAACCTGATTTTATCATTACACAACCACTTGCGAGATCCATCAGGGATCTTTATATGAGTGGTGCAAGATTGCTACACAAACATGGTGAGTTGATTGGAATATAATTCATTCATGAAATTTAGATATTTTCTTGTTTTCATTCTGCTGGTCAGCTCCTGTCAAACTGTTCCTAGAAATCCAGACACTTTTATTGTTCAATTCCATCCTGATGGACAATTATTTGTTGGTGACCTGTTGAGTGTGGAAGTGATCCCAATTAATAATCAGAATATGGAAGGAAAGAAGGTGAGCCTTTCCGTTCAAGGAAAAGAATTGGAGTTGGCAGAATTTTCAGCAGCTGGAGTTGGCCAAAGAGAACAAGCCACGTTCTGGTGGGCAGTGGATACTTCTGGTTTGGATCCAGGTAAGGAGGTTGTTACTTTTTCAATTCTTCCTGATGGACCCACTTGGGAAGAATCGATTGTTCTTTATCCTGGAAAAGATAATCCAACAATTGGGGCAGTTTGGGAATCAGTCAGCACGGATTGTTGTGTTCTGCACTATATATCGGGGACTGATGCTGCCAGGGACATTGGTGACCTTTCCAAGATGGTGGATGACCAGGCAGGGGATGTAGAAAAAGAATTGAATACAGAGATCGACAAGCCGATCGATATTACATTAATTCCTAAGCTGATCGGCCATGGAGGATTTGCAACAAATAGTATTTATGTAAGTTACCTGGATTCGAATATCACTGGAAATATCACCTCCCAGGTAATTCACCATGAAATGGTCCATATCCTTGATTCATCCTTGGGAGGAAATGGTCAACCTGCCATGATGGTGGAAGGGTTGGCTGTCTACCTTTCTCATGGTCATTACAAACAAGAGAATTTGTTGGAACGGGCCTCGAATCTGTTGGAATTGGACGCGTACATCCCTTTAAGTGACCTTCTTACAAATTTCTATGGGCAGCAGCATGAAATAAGTTACCTCGAAGCAGGCGCACTGATTGAATATATGGTCGCTGAATATGGATGGGATGACTACCGGGATTTTTATTCAGAAGTTGATCTTGCTGGAGAGCATGGTGTGAGTTTTGAAGACGGTTTAAACAAGGTTTATGGCATTGATTCATCCCAATTGGAAAACGGATTCATTGAATTAATGCAATTGGAAAGGAAAGATGAAACCAGTAAAAATGATCTGAAGTTGACGATTGAATTATTTGATTCCCTCAGGTTATACCAGCAGAAATTGAATCCTTCTACATATTTTGCCACTGCCTGGCTTCCAGATGGTGCCAGCATGCGCGAAAAAGGAATCGTTGCAGATTTCCTTCGGTCCAGGAATGGATTGGATGAAAAACTTGTGGAGTACTTGTTAAGAACATCCTCCCGGATGATCTCGGAAAAGGATTACAAACACGCTGAATGGATCATATCCTTTGTCAATTTGTTATTAGCTTTTTACCCTTAGGCATACCATGAAATTTGAAAAACAAAAACCTTACCACAACCTGGGATTCGGATGAGGAAAGAATTGATTATTATGGAGCGCAAACAGGGTAAATTTCAGGTTTGAAAATGAATGGAAAATTCTCACACCAAAAACTGGTAGGCGCAGTATAGAGGTAGATAATAAGCAATCCAATAACAACCACAGCCATTATTATCAAAGTAATAAGGAGGATCTTCTTTTTCTTTGACCTTTTTTGTGTTGGATCAAGTTCAGATCCCTCCATGGGTACTTCCGTGGAAGATAATTCATCCTGGATCGGCTCGACATCAGGGCCAAAAAGTTCCTGATCGTTATCACCAGGTTCGGTTTCGATCGGTTCGACAAGGTCATCAATGTGTTCTGGTGGTAATTCGACGTTATCAAAAATAATGGTTTCTTCCAGTTCAATAGGAATAACTCTATATTCGAGGACAACTTTGCCCCCCAGGGACAATTTTTCCCCGCCATGCAAACCCTGGGGCGTATTCATTTTTACTTCATTGACAAGAATCCCGTTGGTTGACCCCAAATCTTCCAGGATGTATCCAGGATCACTCCAAACCAAACGGAAGTGCTTTCGGGAGATTTCCGCATCATTAATAACGATATCGCAGGAAGGTTCCCTGCCACCTATGACCTGGTCATCAGCGATTGGAAATATCTTCCCGGGAGTGGGACCTGTCAACATCTCTAACTGGAATTTATTATTCATCTATCCTCCTGGATCAATTCCTAATCCATAGTGTACAGAGTTTGGTAAAGGTTGTCAAACATGATTCATGACCCTTAACGGTCATCTGACCCTTATCATGCAAAAGAACATCCATTGGATCCTTATAAAGTGGACAATAATAGGTATAATAAGCAATTCAGTTATTAAACGAGATAATGAATAAAAGGGAATATCAATTGAAGAAGGAAGAATTTCTGAACAAAATATTGGATTCAAGGTCTGAATTGGAATGTGTTCTATCCAAATTTTCAGCAACCATGATGGAAAGCGAGAGGATGGTATCTGACTGGAGCATTAAAGATATTATTGCCCATATCGGCTGGTACGAAGAAGAGATGGTTGAAGTACTAAGCACGAAGATGTTCAAGGGATCCGATTTATGGGAACTTGAACTGCAGAAACGAAATGAAGCCATCCATGATGCCGTAAAAGCCAGGAACCTCGATGAAGTGATCAGGACGGAAAAAGATACCTATCAAAAATTAATCGACCTTCTAAAAGATCTGGATGAAAGAGATCTGAATGATCCAACTTCGTTTGCAGAGATGCCGCCTGACTGGAAGCCGTGGAGTGTGATCGCCAGCAATACATGTGAACATTACGATGATCACATTAAAGATCTGAATCGTATAACTTAAAGATAACTAATAAAGATTCAATTCAGATCAATATCAGAAAAACACTTGTATTAACTTAATGGAAAAACAGGATTTTATGAATAAAATGGAAAGAAAATATACAAATCGACGTTACCTGGATGCACTGAAAGAAAGAATCCTGGTATTTGATGGCGCAATGGGTACCAATTTGCAGGAGCAGGAACTGACCCCTGAACAATTTGGGGGAGAACCCCTGGATGGTTGTAATGATTACCTGGTGATCTCCTATCCAGAAGCCGTGGAAAAAGTTCATCGATCTTTCCTTGAAGCAGGAGTGGATGTCGTTGAGACAAATACTTTTCGAGCCAACCGGATCACGATGAAAGAATATGGATTGGAAAACCACGTCCTGGAGATCAACCTGGCAGCAGCGACTTTGGCGCGCAGGCTTGCAGATGAGTACGCCACCAAGGAACAACCCCGCTTCGTAGCAGGATCGATCGGTCCTTCAGGACAGCTGCCTTCAACAGACGATCCTGACCTTTCCAGGGTGAGTTTTGATGAGCTTGTGGATGTTTTCCGTAAACAAGCGGAAGGGCTCGTATTGGGAGGGTGTGACCTTGTATTAATTGAGACATCCCAGGATATTCTGGAAGTTAAAGCCGCCATTTTAGGCATTCAGCAGGCATTTGAAAAAACCGGGATTTTTCTCCCGATCCAGGCACAAGTCACGCTGGATACAAGCGGGAGGATGCTCCTGGGTACGGATATCACCACCGCCATAACGATCCTGGAGGATTTACCGATCGATGTGATCGGTCTCAATTGTTCAACAGGACCGGAACATATGCGTGAGCCGATCAGGATTCTTGGTGAGCAATCCATACTGCCAATCTCCTGCATACCGAATGCGGGTTTACCAATCAACGTGGATGGAAAGGCTGTTTATCCCCTGGAGCCAGCTCCTTTTGCAGATGCCATGGTTGAGTTCGTCGAGAAGAACAAGATCTCAATTGTGGGGGGGTGTTGTGGCACGACAGCTGAACATATGAAAACACTGGTCAATCGCTTGAAGGGACGAAACGCTCCCCAGCGTCCAGTTTCTTCCATCGCCCGACTGAGTTCGTCGATTCAATCCATTGCGATGCACCAGGATCCACCCCCATTACTGATCGGTGAAAGGTGTAACGCCCAAGGAAGCCGTAAATTTAAAAGGCTCCTGTTGGATGAGGACCTGGATTCGATCCTGGAAATCGCACGTGACCAGGTAAATTATGGCGCACACGCCCTGGACATCTCGACTGCAGTTACAGAACGCCCGGATGAAATTGATCTAATGCGCAGGGTGGTAAAGAAGCTGACCCTGGGAGTGGAAGTCCCCCTGGTAATAGACACAACAGAATTGGATGTTCTCGAAGGTGCTTTAAAAACCGCACCAGGACGATGTTTGATCAATTCCACCCATTTCGAGAGTGGAACTGAGAAAGCAGGCAGGATCTTTGACCTGGCGAAAAAATTCAATGCTGCTGTGATCATATTGACCATTGATGAATCCGGGATGGCAAAAACAGCACAACATAAATTGGAGGTTGCCAGGCGGATACATGATTTTGCGGTTGAAGAGCACGGGTTATCCCCCGAAGCACTGGTGTTCGACGCCTTGACATTCACACTGGCTACAGGAGATGAAGAATTCTCAAATTCTGCGATCGAAACGATCGAAGGGATACGCTTGATAAAGAAGAATCTGCCAGGAGTTCTGACATCATTGGGTGTCAGTAATCTTTCCTTTGGGTTATCACCGCAATCACGGCCGGTCCTCAATTCCGTTATGTTGTATCACTGCGTCAAAGCTGGTCTGGATATGGCGATCATCAATCCTGCCCATGTTACTGCGTATGCTGATATTTCCCAGGAGGAAAGGGATCTGGCTGAGGATCTCATCTTTAATCGCAGGTCCGATGCCCTCAGCCGCTATATTTCTTTTTATGAAAATAAAGAAGTAAAGTCGGATGAAATTGAGAATCCCACTGAAGGAATGACCCCTGCTGAACGATTAAACTGGTCTATTGTGCACCGTCATAAAGAAGGAATTGAAGCTGATATCGACAGTATTGTACTGTCCACTCCAGACAACCACTTAAAGGCAGTTGAAACCTTAAATACCGTTCTTCTGCCTGCTATGAAAGAGGTGGGTGACAAGTTTGGAGCCGGTGAATTGATCCTGCCGTTTGTCCTGCAATCTGCAGAAGTGATGAAAAAAGCTGTAACGCACCTGGAAACTTACCTGGAAAGGGTCGAAGGTGTATCCAAGGGAACCGTGGTCCTGGCGACAGTGTATGGCGATGTGCATGATATCGGAAAGAACCTGGTGAAAACAATTCTTTCCAATAATGGTTTCCGGGTGGTTGATCTTGGAAAGCAGGTCCCAGCCGAAAAGATCATAACCAGTGCGGTCGAGGAAAATGCTACAGCCATTGGTCTTTCCGCTTTGCTGGTCAGTACTTCAAAACAAATGCCGCTTATCATCAATGAATTGGAACGCAGGGGATTGAATTTCCCGGTTCTTCTGGGTGGGGCGGCAATCAACCGCCGCTTTGGAAGAAGGGTTCTCTATACAGACAATGGCAGCATGTATGCTCCCGGTGTGTTTTACTGCAAGGATGCATTTGAAGGACTGGATACCATGGAAGCCATTATTGATGAATCTCGGAGACCAGCAGCACTTGGAAAAATAAGGTCAGAAGCTGCAATGGAAATCAACAAGTCCATCAATAGCACCGATCCTCAAAAAAGCGCCAATCGATCTGATATCGTGCCACAACCGATGGAATTTCCTGAATCTTTAGGTGCCCATATTGTTGGAGAAATGCCGCTCGAATCCGTTTTTCAAAACCTGAACATCAATGAACTTTACCGACTTTCCTGGGGTGCAAAAAACACGCATGGGTCAGAATGGGAAAAATTGAAAGAGGAGTTCGATACCCGCCTGCAGTGGATGAAAAAACAAGCTCTACAAGAAGGGTGGTTGAAACCCAGGGCAGTTTACGGTTTCTTTCCATGCCAGTCTGATGGGGATGAGTTGATTATTTACGATCCAAAAACCATTAAGAACAGATCCGTTGAACTTTTAAGGATGAATTTTCCAAGACAGCCCTACGACCAGCATCTGTGCCTGGCTGATTATTTCTCATCAGTTGGATCAGAAATCATGGACGTTGTTGCATTCCAGGTCGTGACTGTTGGCCAGTCAGCAACGGAACGCTTCGATCAACTGCAGAACGCCGGGAATTATTCCGAGGCATATTTTGTCCATGGGCTTGCGGTTCAGACTGCAGAGGCAACTGCGGAATATATGCATCGCCACATTCGCCGGATGCTGGGTATGAAAGATAACCAGGGGAAACGTTATTCCTGGGGTTACCCTGCCATACCCGACCTGGAGGATCATAGAAAAGTATTCGATCTTCTTCCAGCAGAAAAGGAACTGGGAATGTCACTAACCAGTGCTTATCAACTGGTACCTGAGCAATCAACCGCTGCCATTATTGTCCACCACCCCCAGGCTCGATATTATACGGTGGGTGAAAGCCGAGTCGAGCAGCTCATGAAATAATGGACACTGGAGAATCCTTTTGTGATTGAAAAGAATTTAAAAGAACTCCTTGAATCCCATGTTCTCTTATCTGATGGCGCCATGGGAACCATGCTTCATGGGCAGGGGATCGGTTTTGACAAATGCTTCGATGAATTGAACCTGACTGATCCGGAACTGATCTTGAACATCCATGCTGCATACCTGCAGGCTGGGTCAGATATGATCCAGACGAATACATTTGGAGCAAATCATTTCAAATTGGCACGACATGGTCTGGAGGACAAAGTGGGGGAGATCAACCAGCAGGGTGTCAACCTTGCCAGGAAGGCAATCGATATGCTGCCGGAGCCACGTGATATCCTGGTGGCTGGGGATGTAGGACCTTTGGGAGTCCGTATTGCACCTTATGGCCGGATCCAACCAGAACAAGCAAAACTTGTATTCATGGAGCAATTAACGGTATTGGCTAATGCAGGTGTTGACCTTTTCCTTTTTGAAACTTTCAGTGACTTGTTCGAGATCCGTTCGGCCATCGAGGCAGCGCTGGAAGTTCGCAAGGATCTGGGAAAACAACTGTTGATATTTGCATCCATGACCTTTACAAGAGATGACCGCACCCTGCTTGGAGATGATCCAACCAGGGTCACCCATCAGCTCGTGGAGGCAGGAGCAGATGTCATTGGAGTGAACTGTTCCGGTGGTCCTGCACAATTATTGCGGTTATTAGGCAACATGCGCAGTGCTGAACCCAATGCAACTCTCCTTGTACAACCCAACGCAGGCTGGCCTGAACAAGTGGGTGGGAGGATCATGTACCCTGCTGATGCATCATATTTTGGGAATTATGCCCAGGCATTCTGCAAGGCTGGGGCTTCTGTTATAGGGGGATGTTGTGGAACAACACCGGAACATATCCTTTCAATGCGAAAAGCCATCGACGAAAGTCCCCAGGGATGTGATGATCTGGATCTATTCCTGACTTTACCAGAATTGGCTGTGGAAATTGAAGAGATAGAAAAAGACCTGTCACCCCTGGCAAGAAATTTGAAACAGGGAAAATTCTGCATTGCAGTGGAGATGGATCCACCGCGGGGGATCTCCACCCATAAGTTGGTTGCAGGTGCATCTCTATTGGCTGATGCCGGGGCGGACGTGATCAATGTAGCCGACAGTCCGATGGCACGCATGCGCATGTCAGCCTGGGCAGTGTGTGAGGTGATCAAAAGGCAGGTTGGTGTGGATTCAACCCTTCATTTCCCAACCCGCGGCAGGAATTTACTGAGAGTTCAAGGCGATCTGCTGGCTGCACATGCACTCGGAATTCGTAACATCTTTGTGGTAATGGGTGATCCAACCTCCATAGGGGATTATCCCGAAGCAATGGATGACTACGACCTGGTCCCATCTGGATTGATAAAACTGATAAAACAGGGATTTAATACTGGTGTCGATCATTCCGGTGTATCGATCGGGCAGCCTACATCTTTCTTTGTCGGTGCTGCTCTAAACCTGGACCCTCCGGATCCCATCAAAGAAATGAAGAACCTGAACCGAAAAATAAGCTCTGGTGCAGATTTTATTCTAACCCAGCCAATTTACCAGTCAGACAAAGGGAGAATATTCCTCGAAGGGTTTGAAAAGGAATACGGTAAACTGGATATTCCCATCCTGACTGGCATCCTTCCTCTTGTGAGTTTAAAACACGCCACTTTCCTTAATAATGAAGTTCCTGGGATCGATATACCTCTGGAGATGATGACACAACTGGAACAAGCTGGTAGTGAGGCAGCCAGGGCAGGAGTTGAATCTGCAGTCAGACTTATCAACGAGATACGGGAATGGTCGCAAGGAGTTTATATCATGCCTCAATTTCATCGATACGACCTTATTGCTGAGATTATTGAAAAGGTCAGGTAAGGGTAATAATTCAAAACCTTAATGACAATTGTGTTTATTCAGGACTCTGAGCCTTGGTAGTCAATCAAACCAATCCGAGTGCCCGGCGGATTAGGATCAACAACCAGGAAGATACACCCCAAACAAAATATCCAATGCCTATGGTAGGCAGCAGTCTCAAGCCAGCGCGAGAACAAATCCAGGCTGCAATAACGAAGAAGGTCGTTGGAATCATACCGAATATCATGTTTTGAGTGAAAGTACTCATCACCAGTTTATCCCCATTATTGGCAGAATAAACGATCCATATTGCCAGTGGTATGGTTAATGGCATTGTTGCTGTGATGGCGGCAAATAACTTGCTGTATTTTTCAAGAATGGCTACAGTTATGATAACGGTTACAGCCACTAGCACGGGTAAAACATCTTGAGCTCGAAGATGCACGGTCACTTCCTCCTGGTCAGGAAAATAATTCCATTTATCTGAAAAAAAATCTGGTGGATATTTAATTTATGAGGAACTCTTAAGCTGGATTTTCTTCATTTAATCTTATCTTCTTCTTGAACTTTAACACTCTAAGTGCTAATGCTCCAACTGCCAGGGGAA
>Ga0209641_10000693_pt1 | contig 31296 bp, 19 predicted proteins | sample RifCSP16_1_FD_184022 | JGI IMG/M metagenome (GOLD analysis project Ga0209641, IMG submission 184022) | Soil microbial communities from Rifle, Colorado - Rifle CSP2_sed 16_1 (SPAdes) (version 2) | ecosystem: Environmental > Terrestrial > Deep subsurface > Rock core/Sediment | place: Rifle... | reverse complement strand
GCCTCCGATCACGTTTCCGATGATCGTATTCTGGGTGGCGCCGTTTGAATGAATCCCATCTCGGGTTTGACCCCAGACGGCCGCGCCGTCCAGGGTGATGCCGATGTAGTTTCCGATGATCGTGTTGTGCGATGTCGCCTCATCCCACAGGCCGACGCCGAACTCACCGTTGCCGCTGATGAGGTTGCCCTGGCCGAGAGGCCCATCCCCGATGGTTCGGTCGCCGCCAATCGTATTGTGCTGCGCCCCGGCGGAAAGACCGATTCCTGCGGTCGTGAAGCCGGTGATCTGGAACCCGCGAACGACGTTACGGTCCGAGGTGATCGACAACCCGAGATGGGGTTCCGGCCCGGCGAGGCCGCCCCCGTCGAGAACGACCCCGGCTTCGCTGGCGTCGATGGTCAGGTCGCCCTGGCTGAGCTCCGGGAGGCTCGTGGCGAGTCGGATCGCGGCCGGCGAGTTGGGCAGGAAGACGGAGGGGTCGAAAGTGATGAGTGCTGGGCCGGTCGCATCCTCCAGGGCCTCTCGCAGTGTCCCGGGGCCGCTGTCGGCAGGGCTGTCAACGACCAGGACTCTTCCCAGCGTTGCAGGAGTGGCGGTGGACGGGGATGTTGTGGGAGCGGGGGTGGGGGAAGCAATCGTAACACAGCCGCCCACGGTCAGGGCGGCGAGGAGCACCGCCGCCACCGTTCGATGTGTGCAATGCACAGCTGTTGATCTCGACCCCTGGATAGCGCGCAGCCTCTCTGACCTGCGAACTCCGAAGCGCGGGCGACGCAGGCTTGGCACCATCTCGGACACTCCTCGACGGGATCTCATGCTACGCCCCACGAGCTAGGGAACCTGGATCTGGACGAACGGCCTGGTCCCGAAGGGCGTCCCGTCTGGGGCGAACATCGTCCACTGCCCCCGGTACGCCCCTGCTGATTCCGGCGCGATGAGCATGACGGACAGGTCGATTTCTTCGCCGGGCTGCACCACTGGGAACAAGCCAAGAGTATCGGGCCGTAGATCTTGGTCGCCGAGCGGTGCGCTCCACGGGCCGGACATGCGGTCCCCGGAAAGAAACGCCAGGCGGTAAGAAGCATCCCATGTACAGCTCCCTGTGTTGCGGACGCGCCAAGTCTTACGATATACCGCACCGGGTGCGAAGTGTGTGCCGTCCGGGACCGTCACATCCGCCACAAACTCGGAATCGTCGTTGCAGGTCGCCGCGGAGGCATCGAAGCTAGGTGGATCCTCGGCAATCAGGGTGGCAGTGCCCTCCAACGAGCCGAGGTAGAGCCGCCGCGGTTGATAGGTCACATACAGGAAGCGGCTCCGGTCGACCCATTCCAGCCATTCGATTTGCTCGCCGAGGTCAATCGCTGCCCCGCAAACCTCGATGGCCTGCACGGCGTTCGGGCAGAGCGGGAAAAGATTCTTGCGACCATGCATCACACCCTGCGGGTCAAAACTCAGCGCCTCGAGGACATAGGCCGAACTACCCGGCGACCAGGTCAAGTGGGCGTAATCAAAGGTATCACGGGGAACGGCGACAGGCCCAAGGTCCTCCGGCAGAGGGATGATAAACCACATCATGGACGGCCCGGTCCCTGACGCTGCGCCCAAGAACGCCCCGGCGGAGCCGTCGGGCGCAAAGACCACACTGCCCGTGCCGGCGGCAAAGGTGATCAAGCGTGCCGCGGGCGAACCGTCAACCGGGACGCGCCAGAGCTCGTAGTCCGAGGGGCCGGTATTCGATGGTTCGACCAGGGCGTTGATCACGAAGGCGCTGGAGTCCTGCGTCCAGACCCCGGCGTTGGTGAACCAACCCGTATCGCCGACCACAGGGGCGGCCGGGAACTCCAATTGCCGCCGGCCGCTGTCGACATCGAAGAAGCTGAGTCCGGTCGTATTCACCAGGACGACAAGTTGCCCGTCGGGTGAGGGAATGAAGTGGGCGCTCTGCTCGGCCGGGCGGAGCTCCGTGGCTGCCGCGGTGTCAGCGTCGATCAGGTAGACCCCCTTCAAGGGTGTGTGCGCTCCCTCGCCGTAACCATGGGCCTCGTAGGTGTTGCCGCTGTAGAGCAGGCGATGGCTATTAGGGATCCACGCCAGCCGCGGGAAGTTGGTGGAGTCGGCTTCGGCGGCGTCAACCTGCTCGCGCAGCTGCGCGGCCGATACCAGCTCACGCGGATTCGATCCGTCCCGACCCACCACCCACAGGGCAGATTGCTCGTTTTGATCGTAACCGCCGGCCGTGAAGAACGAGCGGCGCAGGAACGCCACCAGTTGTCCGTCGTGGCTCAGCTCGACCCGGGTCACGTCGCCGGTGTCGATGATGGTCTGGCTCTGGCCGGTGGCTTGGTCCCAAACCAGGAGGTCGCCGTCCTGAACGTAAGATACGACTGCCGCCTGGCCGATTGCCGCACTCACCGGGATGACCGCCATCGGATCCTGTGTCGCCTTTGCCGCAGGCGTCGGCGCGGCGGTCGGCGCGTCAGATGGCGTCGCGGCCGGAGCTGAGGTCGCGGAAGGGGCGATCGTCACCTCGTCCCGCGGTGTGCAGGCCGACAGGAACAGGCCGGCGAGCAGCAGAAGTCTCCAAGATTGGGACGAGCACTGTAAGGAAGTAGGTCTCAATGCGGACATGGGTTTCTCGGTCTCCATCGCCGTCAGGCCAGGGCGGTCTGGGTGACACCTCGGACAAAGAGCAGCCGCGGTTAGGGAACCCGGATCTGCACAAACGGCGCGGTCCCGAAGGGCGACCCGTCCGGGGCGAACAGCTGCCATTGCCCTTGGTAGGTACCCTCCTCGGAGGGCGCGATCAGCGTGACGGACAGCTCGATCTCCTCGCCGGGCCGAACGGTTGGGAACAAGGGAGGACTTTGAGGGTTCCGATCCAGGGTCCCGAGCGGCGTGCTCCGCGGCCCGGACATGCGATCGCCGGCGAGGAACGCGAACCGATACCCCGCGTCCCAAGTGCACGTGCCGCTGTTGCGGATCCGCCAAATCTTGCGGAAGACCGTTCCGGGTTCGAAGAGAGTGCCGTCCGGCACCGTCACATCCGAGACAAACTCGGAATCATCCTTGCAGGTCGCCGCCACGGCGTCGAAGCTCGCCGGATCCTCGGCTACCAGGGTCGCGCCCCCTGCCAGGTCGCCGAGATAGAGCTGCCGCGGCCGGGAGGTGGCATACAGGAATCGATTCCCGTCGACCCACTCGAACTCCCCGAATTCCAGGGGGATCTGGATGGCGGGGCCACACACCTCGATCATCTGGCTGGCGCCGGGGCAGAGGGGGTAGAACTCCCTTGGACTCTTGCCGTCGAACACGTAGGCCGAGCCTCCGGGCGACCAGACCGGGAGGGTAATGAAGGTGTCGCGCGGCGTGGCGAGCGGGCCGAGGTCCTCGGGCAGGGGGACGATGAAGGTAGCCGCCGCCACCTCTCGACCGGCGAAGCGCGGCGAAAAGAGCCCGCCGAGTCCGCCGAGAGTGAGGGCAGGAGCGGACTCCACGCGCTCAACGGTTGCGCCCTGAAGGACCATCGCCGCACCCGAACCGTCCGGCGCAAAGATCACCTGGAGGTTGGCATTGTCGACGGTGATCAGCGCCTGGGGCTGGGCACCCGCGACCGGCACACGCCAGACGGTAATCCCGCTCTCAGCCGGAGCCGCGATCAGGAAGGCGCTCGAATCTTGTGTCCAGACGCCCCAGGGTGTGAACGCGAAGGGCACGCCCTTGGCCGGGTAGGTCAACACGTCGCGACGCAGGCGGGCGCCGTCGAAAGAGTAGAAACTGAGGCCGGTCGGCGTCACCATCGCAACGTTTCCCCCGTCCGGCGATGCCTCGAACTCGGCGCTGACCTCGGCCGGGGCGACCTCCGCCCGAGCCGAGCTGTCGGCGTCCACCAGGTACACGCCACGCTGCGCGCCCCCGCCTTGGCCGATGAGGCTGTAGGTGCTCCCGCTGTACAGCAGGCGATGGCTGTTGGGAATCCACTCCAGCTGCGCAAAGTCGGAGGAGTCGGCCTCGGCGGCGTTGACAAGGGCGCGCAGTTCCGCCGCCGATATCAGCTCGCGCGCATCCGAGCCGTCCATGCCCACGACCCACAGGTCGGATTGTTCGTTGTTGTCGGTCCCGCCGGCGGCGAAGTACGATCGGCGGACAAACGCCGCCAAGGCGCCGTCATCGCTCAGTTCCACCCGGATCACATCCCGGGCGTCGATGAGAATCTGAGTCTGACCCGTGGCTTCGGACCACGCCCGAAGGTCGCCTTCCTGGACATAGGCGACCACGGCTGTTCCTTCCGCCGGGCCGGGAACTGCGGCGAGGGGGGGCAGGGTGAACGAGGCGGTGACCATGTTGAAGAGGTGGAACAGGGGGTCGCTCACCTCGGGGGGGTCGTCGGGATCGGGCAAGGCGAACTTCAGCGTGTACAGGCGATCCTCCCGCACGAACAGCATTTCGCACGTCGTCCCCTGCCCGGCGGTTTCGGTTAGTACCACGGTCTGGATGCCGGCGATCGCCGCGGTGCAACGCCCGGGTTCGAAGCCGCCCTCTCCGGCTACGACCCTCCCATCGGCGATCTGGGCGGCGGTCCTTCCCTCGGCGTCGGTGACTTCGACGGCGGCGACGAGATTGTCGCATCCCAGGCTGTCCCCTTCGCGGACGAGGCACACGGCATGCTCGTAGGAGTCCACCCGAAGCAGTCCGTCGGGGTACAGGAAGCAGTAGCCGTCCAGTTCGTGCGTGAGCAACTGTGTGCCCTCGGTCGGCTCGGGGCAGCGCGGGTCGGGCGTCGGCGCGGCCGCCGGCGAGGCCGTCGGTGAGGCGGGCGGGGCAGTTGGCACCTTGGTAGGGTCAACGGTGGGTGGAACTGTGGCAGGAGCGCAGCCTGCGAGGCCGATCAGCGCCACCAGTGTCAACAACCGGGTCTTAATCATGGATAGGCTCCTTCGGTTCTCATCGAGTCGACTTGACGCGCGGCCATCAATACCAACCCCCTCGGTTCATTCTGGGACTTGTAGGGTCCGTCCTTCTCTCTCGCATCTCGCAGGCTACGGCCCCCATTTCATCTGATGGCCAATGGGCGCCAGCCATACGCGGCCGCGCTGGCCTTCGGTGTCGTACAACTCCAGGACACCGCCGTCTAGATTCCAGGTTCGTGAAGGCGCGCTCGATACTACGACCATACTCGCGTCGGGAGCCCACAGCGCCTCGACCATCAGCACGAAGTTCTCGTCCCGAAGAACGGTCCAGCCGGTGGCGCCGTCGGGCTCGGCGCGGACCAGGCTGACCGCCGGCGCGTCCAGGTAACCTGAATCGGCGTCATAGGAACCGAAGAAGAAGTAGAGCCGACCATCCCTCGCGAGGTGGGGCTGCATCGGCAGATTGAACGGGCCGTCGTCGGCACGACCGGGGATTAGCGTGCTGATTTCGCCAGATGTGCCATCCACCCTCCACAGCACTCCAAACCGATAGGTGGAGTCGTAGAAGCCGGCGACGCTGTACAAAGCCGAGCCGTCAGCCGACCACGCCGCGCCGCCGAAGAAGTTGCAGCAGGTGAGGCCCTCTTCACCGCCCGAGAGGTGGACCAGAGCATCGTCGGCCGGAGTGTAGATTGCGGCGGTTTGAGGGCTGTCGGGGGGATGACCTACTCCGACAAGAAGCTTCGTGCCGTCCGGGGCATAGCGTTCGGGCTCATAGGTTTCGAATGGGAGCCTAAGCCCGTTGGGGAGAGTGACGGTGGAATACTGATCCGAAATCACGAGCTGAGCGGAACCCGCCGCCAGGTCGTAGAGATTCACGCCCTGATGACCAAAAGCGAGTGTACTCCCGTCGGGCGAGAAGACGGGGTTGGTGATCCAGAAACTGCTCTCGCGAGGGCCGCCATCCGCCAACACGCGGCGGCTCAAGCCATCCGCATTGACCAGCATCAGTTGATTGCTCGAGACATAAGCAATGCTCCCGTCAGCTACCGAGACGTCGTAATCAGTCACGTCGGCAGGCTCGGAGGTGAGCTGCGACTTCGTCTCGCCATCGCGACCGATTAGGAAGAGCTGAGAAAGGCCGGCATCGTCGTTACTCAGGAAATAGAGGGAATGAGGGAGCAGCTCAACGGGCGCGGCTGACGCACTGGTCGGGGCGCGGGCAGAGGAGTCGGGGAGATCAGGCGGAGTGGCAGAGGGGCTGGATAAGGGGATGGACATGGCGTCGGACGGCAATGCGGACGTCGGGCCCGCCCCCGACGTCGGCCCGTCTGAGCAGCCGGTAAGCAAGATAACGACTGGCAGAATCAGGAAGTGCGGGAGATAACTGGAGGATCGCCTCACGTGGTCAACTCCGTATGGGGGTTGTGGATAACGCCCGTTCCCTTTGGTGCGGAATTCCCCTTAGATTTCGGAGACCCCGTTGGAACCGACCATCTCCTGACAATCTCCATTCGGAGAAAGACCAAGTTGACCTATTTTATCCTAAGGACGGCGAACGGTTATCACAAGATTCCGTTTGCCCGGTGGCCTTTGGGAAGCGGGTCTGCCCCGAACCGTACCGGTCGACCTGCCCAGGCTGCTTCCGGTCCGCGGCTGAGGGACCACTACGCAATGACCGTCCGTGAAGTGGGAATCAGCAAGGTCAGTGCTAGTGGCCCGATGATCAGCAGCCACATGGCCCCTCCTAGCCCCAAGTGCTGTGCCGCATAGCCCAGCCCGGCCGACACGGCCCCGGCTGCAAATGCCGACAAGGCGTTGACCGCCATCACTGTACCGGAGGAGCCCGGCCGTGTCGCATAGGCCTCGCCTTGCAGGACTGCATACCAACCCAGGCGTCCGACGCCGATTACGACCAGCAGGATCAGCTTGGCGGTGAGGCCGGGGAGCCACAGCCAGAGCGCGTACAAACCTGTGACCAGCGCTGCGGAGATGCGCACCAGGCTGCGGCCCGGTATCCGTTCAAGCATCCGGACGGTCAAGAAATCACCAGCCAGGCCAGAGAGCATGAGCAGAGCTGCAACCAGGCTCGCCTGTGCCGCGGATACACCAACCACATCGGTGAAATAGAGAGGCACGTACATGGAGAACCGATCGAGCAGCATGTCCGAGAGCTCGAGCAGCACAAACCAGCGCAGGAGGGCTGGGTCGGTGACCGCATGCCAGAGTCCCTTCAGGAGGCTGGCTGCGTTGGCATGACGATGGTTGGGCATGTCGGTGGGAAAGCGACGGCTGCCAAGCAGGACCACCAGTAGCAAGGCGGCCACCGCGATCGCAGCGAAGGCCCAACGCCAGCTTGCCCCGACGAAGAGAACTGCGGCGAGCATCAGCGGTCCGACCAGGCTGCCCAGCGATCCGGCCAGGCTCCAACGCGCCATGGCTTGGGGTTGGCGGCCCGGATTGAGATCCATTAGCGTGGCCTGAGACAAAGTGACGAACGCACCGCTGGCGGGGGAACCGAGAGCGAACGCGACCAGCAACGGCGGGAACCCCCAGGCGATGGCGATTCCGCCGAACGTACCGCCCACAGCCAAACCACCACCGAGGATGAGCGCCTGGCGCCAGCGCGTGTCCCCGAGCAGCATGATGAAGGGCTCAATCAGTCCCGCCGAGACCGCCGCGGCGCCGAGCAGAAGGCCTATCTGGGTGTAGGAGAGGGCCAGGTCCGATCGCAAGACCGGGAGGGCGGCGCCTTCGATGGTGAAGGCGACCTCATCAAAGAACTCGATCAATAGAAGAACGGTTGCGAGAGGGAGAGCGACGTGCAAGCGTGGCCGAAGCGCGTCAAGTTTGGGTTTCAGTTTGTGGGGAACCATGGTCAACCTCACTTCGCTGGAGCGACGGTTTTGGGAACACGAACCGTGTCGACCAGCGATCGAGGCGGGCCACGATCATTGGAGCGTAGTGACGAGCGTCAGTGGCGGAAGTGGGTGGGATATTTGGTCATTGCGATGGTGATTCTACCGCATCTGCGACTTCGGCGGAACGGCAGGCGCGTTCGAACTCCTCGGCCCGGAGATGGGCTTCCTCGTCCTCGCGGTTCGGCTTATAGGAGCTGTTGGACCACATGTCCAGGATCTTCATCCCTACCGCCACGGCGGTGTGGCGAAGCGACAGTCACCTCTCCAATAGCTCTATACGCTCTCGTCGGCTTCGCCGTGCGCGTCGACCTCGGTGGGGTTGCGGGCAATTGGCGGCCAGCCAAGACTGCTTTAGAGCATCACGTCGCCGTGGCCGGGTCCGCTCTCGAAGACCGCCTGCCCCGCCTGCTCTTTGGCGGGGTCCGTCCCGGATGATCTAACCGGGATCCCGCGTTCCCCCTTCGGGGATCTTCGACTTTGCGGGGCAGCGAGTGGTTCGGCGACCCGTCTTGATCTAGTCCCCTGGGACTTTCCTCACAATCACGTTCTTGGTGGGAGGATGAGCCACGCCCCCATGAGGAGGAGGCCCAGGCCAGCCAGCCTGCCGAGTCGAAGTGGGATCGGCGGGGCGCCTCCCCACCCGAGTGTGTCGACTAGCAGCGCCACAAGCATCTGGCCGAAGATGATCGTGGCCAGCCCGGCGGCGATCCTAACGCGGGGAAGCGCGAAGGCCATCCCTGCGATGATGCCAAGGCCCAAGACGCCTGCCAAGATCACTATGGTCGTGCCTAAGGTTGTTATCGGCTGAATGGTCCTAACATCCCGGAGGACAGCCAGCAAGAGAAGAAGGATCGCGACGATGGCACCTCCGGCTAGATTCACCAAAAGCCCTGTGCGGATTGGCCCGATGAGTCTGCCGGCCCAATTGGTAAGGGTTGACTGAGTGCCTATGGCCAAGCCACACGCCAAGGCGACTGACAGTGCGGTGATGGTCGACTCCTTCATCTTGCCTCCTTGAGCCACTCCGAGATGTTTGTGCGGGCGGATCCTTGAGCACTGGCATCTTCGCGGGTATTGGCGGTATTGGTCCGCCTAACGGTGAGCGTTACCCGCTGGTGGGCGAGAGGGGATGATGCTCATCGTCCAATGGATGCCCAGGTGTTGACTCAACTCCTTTTGGCGGCACGAACCCCATCAGTCGAGTGCACGCTGTGTTGGGCCGCCGCTCGAGGCAAGCCAGCGAATTACGTCTTGGTGTTCTCGGATTGCAGGCTTACCCACCTTGCACATCGGATAAAGTCCAGGTGCTCGAGAAGTCACCCGGATCAGCCGGTTGCCCCTCAACTATACAGATGCTCCTTTGTCATCAAGGAGTGGAGACCCCAGCGGCAATTGCCGGATACGCGCGGAGCACACCCTGGGATCCCAGCCAGCCGGCCACGTACACCGCGCCATCGGGGCCGACCGCGGGAGACGATTCGCCCAATCTAAGGCTGGGATCCTCGAAATGCTCGGAAAAATCGGTGGAGTAGGCGTGGAACCCGCCGGTGTTGATCAGGTAGAGCATGTTCAGGGTCAGAGCGGGCGAGGCGTCCGTATACCCCCCGGTGTCCTGAGTGCGAAAGATCTGCCCGTTCTGATTGAGCGCATGAATACGCCCTTCGAGATCGACGGCATAGATGGGCGAGAGAAAAAACGCCGGCGTGGCGAGGAACGAGAATCTGTCCTCCGATCGCTCTGCCTGGTATTCCCACAGGAGATTTCCCGATGTCAGGTCGTAGGCTCTCACGAATCCGTCACGCCCGCCCAGGATGACCAGGCTGCCCGAGACAGCGGGCGAGGACTGCTCGCGCAGGCTGTGCTCCTGCTCCCACACCAGAGTCAGTTCAGGCGGACTCCAGATATCGGCGCGCACGGTGCAATACCGGTCCGCGACCACTATCATCGGCGCCCCCGGCCGTGCAGGCACCCCGGTTTGAATGGCGACAGTGGCCTGCGGCGGGCCGAGAAGCTGGTACCATTCGCCGGGTGCTGTGCCGCTGGAGTCGAAATCGGTCCCTAAGTGGTCGACGAACTCGTCCCATAACGTTTCGAAGAACTCGCCGAGCCCGGGGCCCACGCCTTCGAGTTTGAAGCTGCAGTTGCCGATCTCGGTGTGGATCCGATTACCGTTCTGGTCCAGGATATAGAGCACGCCTGAACATGAATTGGCAGGGCCGCGTGCCTGCTTGCCTGCATCGGTTGCTCTTCCGACGTCCTGGTGTTCGTCTAGGGCCCCCGAGGCGACGCGTAGAGGGGCCCCGATGCTCTTCCGGGGCCCCATGTTCCTGATGGGGAGCCACCTGCCTGCCAGCCCCCGAAGCGAAGCATAGAGGCGTCCTGGTGCAGTTCCATGGCCCCCGGATCGTAGCGGAGGGGGCAGCCACCGAGTGGTTAGGCGGCGTCTTTCCCTTGGGACTTCATCTCGATGATTGGTCAGGATAAAGCCGAATGGATCCTCGATTCAGATAGCGCGCGCCGGTGTCAAGTCGTGGATTGCGTTGACATTTGGGCGGCGCTGCATTCCCTACGCTCAGTTCAAAAGGGAGGCCTAGCGTCACTCAGCACTGGGCGCGTAGCGTCTTCCAGCGCGAACAGCCAGGCCAGTGCGTGCTCTGCGTTGTCGCCACACATTTCCTCATCGGGCCGCAGCCGAACGCAGACCGCCGGACGGTCCGGTCGACCGTACATGCGGCATCGATTGTCGGGGGTGAGCTGAACACAGCGGACACCGCCTGGCTTACCGTGATGCATCCTAGGGATGGGTGAAGAGATCGACAAGGCAATACAACACGCGCCACAACCGACACGACACTCCATGGGCTTCTATCCTGAGAACGACTATTGTGCTTGGACTTGCATATTGAGAATGAATGCGATGGAAGTGTATCCTGACAGGGGCCTGTACCTTGGTAATGGCTGAGAGTATGGAATGCGACGGGTAGAGGCTTCGCCGCCTGACGGCCGAGATAAGTCGCCACCGGCTGAGGCGAGGGTTGCTCGCCAAGAGTCTACACCCACAGGCCGGGACCTTTGAAAACCGGCCGGGTAGGTGGTCGGCTTCATTGAGTTGTAGGGCGGTGGTTTTCTAGTTCGAGCAAGACAGCGCAGGGTTGCCAATAGTCTCTATTTCTTCCGTCTTGCTTTGGCTCTTTCCAAATTCTCTTTTGCCCTGAACTTCACAACTTTGCTTATCAGGGCGAACGGAATTGGCTGATCTAATGGAAATTGCACCGATCCCTTCGCCCCTTTATAAGCCGATAGCTCCCTTTGGAATTTCGCAGTTGCTGTCGGCGTAGGATAAAACCCGATATGCCGCTTGAAAGCAGCAAAATGAACCAAATTACCCTTCAGGGTGAAAGTCGGCATTCGATAGCTGATTGTTTCTTCCGCGTCTGGCGCCGCCGTCTTGATGGTCGACCTTATCTTCTCCAGTTTGTCTTGAACATCTTGTGGGAAGCCTGCGATGTATTCATCGATACTCATGGGTACTGTTGGATCAGTCTTCATTCCCTCTCCTTCGACATTCGTGCGAGCTTTCTAAACCGCCCAGCGGGTCCGGGCTAAGCCGCTCGGCGGTCCGGGTTTGGTGCCTTCATTCTGTAGGACGAACAGGCACGCACAATACCACTACGTTTTCGCCCGCCAGCGCAGCCGGCTTCCCTGGCCTGCCCGCCAGCCCCCGAAGCGAAGCGGAGCGGGGTCCTTGTGATCCTCAAGGGCGGCCTAGGCAGCGAGGTGTTGGGCGACGCACAGATTGTAGATACGCCTCCAAATGGACCACCATGCCTTTGATTTCGGCGCAGATCATTCCTGTCGGGCACCCTCTAATTCTTCTAGGATCTTGAGTGCGTCTGATTCAAGGCGCTGAGGATCCCACAGCCTTCTATATTCGCGTAGATCGTCCAGTGCCTGTGCATGATGACTGGTGTAATAGAAGGATAGTCCGCGTAATCGATAGTAATCGCCCCATTGAGGAACGAGGTCGATCAGCTTGCCAAAATCGGGAATAGCTTCGGCAAATCGGCCCAGCGCAAACAACGCCGTGCCACGTTCGAAATACCACTCACCATCTTCGGGCTCTTGCTCAATCCTCGATGTCATCTTTCGAATAGTCCACTCATGGTGTGCCTCCGGCGTCTCAGGTAAGTGTTCAATTGTCCCATCTGGCCTGAACACGACCGCACCGGGCGGCGGAGGGCCACCGACAAAGATGTTGAGTTTGCCAGGGCGTTTCTTCGGGTTTGAAGGGTTGTTGCTTGGCATGTCATGTCTCCCTCAGATGATCATTTGCCGATTATGTAATTCACTCGTTCTGTGAACTCTAGATAGGCCGCCCAACGGCCTCGCCTGCTTGCTTGCCCCGATGCTCTTCCGGGCCCCGTGACCGAAGCGAGTGGGGTCCCATATTCTTGATGGAGAGCTGCCTGCTTGCCTGCATCGGTGCTGTTCCGATGTCCCGGCGTACTTCCGGGGTCCCCGAAGCAAAGCGGATGGGGTCGCTGAGCATCGTCCACCCCGCCCAGACGGGGCCGCCTGTCCCGCCTGAGCTTTGGCGGGGTTCGTCCCGGATGGTCTTACCGGGACCCTGGTGCACTTCCAGGGTCGCGAGGCACTCCCGAATCGACGCGGAGGGGGCCCCCCTGGCCTGCCTGCCAGCCCCCGAAGCGAAGCGCAGCGGGGTCCTTGCGCTCCTCAAGGGCGGCCTGGTCAGGCAGCGAGTGGTTGGGCAGCTCAACGGCCTTACCAGATGATATGCGAGTCCCAGTTGGAAGCGACCGAGGTACGGGCGATCTTCCTTAGAACGGAATGATCTTCGCCGAATCTGCATAGTGCGTCACAGTGCTCGCAGAGGTCGTCAAAGGGAATGAAGCTGATAAGAATATCAGCAAGATCCCGCTTGAAGGCTGGGCGGGCGAATTGGGCCATGACTTCCTTCTCCCGCTTGTCGGGAGCGACAAGGTAGACGTTGCACGTGCAGCCGGGAATGGAACGCACCAAATCCTCGAGCCGGAGAATCCCGGAGTAGATAGATGTGCTCTTCTCAACCTCGAACGCGCAGACTATTTCGGGCGTATCCGGATTGAACCAGATGACATCGATCAAGCCGACTGTATCCATGATCTCAGATGGCCAGCCCATCGAAGGCAATTCGGGAACAGTCAACTGTGCGAAGGAGTGCCCCTCGTACGACCGGTGTCGGTCGTTCCGGGCGACATAGACCGCGTACTTCAGGGCGCGGCCAATTTTGATCAGCAAGTACTGAATCTGCGTATGCTGACTCTCATCAGCCTCTTCTGAGAGTACCTCCTTATGCCGGGTGCGAGCAACCTTCTCCGCCTTTGCCCTTTCTACCGCCAGGACGGAGTCAACATTCGCGGAGATCAACAACCGACCAGACCCGAGCTCGAAGAGCAAACCGGCGAATGCTCCCAGATCATTGGAAAGGAGATCGCGCACTTCCGAGTTGGTGCGGACGATGACCTCTCGCATGGCGAGATAGCTGTCCCACGAACCCAGTCTCTTCTTGTCGGAATACAAGGCGTTGAAGCCGTTGACCATCGCGGTGTTGGATGGGGGGACGATCGTCGGATGGAGGAAATAAACGATGTTGGCAACGGCCGGACCAAGACCCTTGATTTGAGCTGCGGCTAAGCGGCTCATCTCGGCTAGAACTTGGTCTTCGCGCGTCGCGTTGAGGCAAGCATCCAGGAATGCCGCGAATCTCCTCTTGTTGGGTTCGTTCTCATAGATGTCGGGAATCCGGAGTTTGGGCTTCCAGTAGAAGGGGTGGGCTGCACCTTGAAACACCTGCTTCTGTTCAGTAATCGCAGTGAGGACGACTTCGAGCGGAGACTCTTTGAAATCGGCGCCGAATGTTCCTGCAGCGACACTGTCTACTGTGTCACGTACGCCTCGTTTGATGGCGCGGAAGGCCTTCATTCGGTCTGCGCTGCCCACGAACCACGTGTTGTAGACCGACTCTGGGTCGGACTTGTAGCGATCAATCACATCGATTAGGGTTTCCGATGCCATGATCTACCATCCCTCATGAGGACCTTTGCGTGAGCGGCCTAACGGTTTCGAGCTGCCTGCCCCAGGAGCGAAGCGGATGGGGTCGCAGATCCCGGGTTCTGTGCGGGGAGCCCCTGCAAGATAGCAAGAACAGGCGGCCCGGCCAAGTCACGTCCAGATTATCGCGCCGCCGTGGCCGGGTCCGCTCTCGGAGACCGTTCGTCCCGGATGCTCTAACCGGGATCCCGCGTTCCCCCTTCGGGGATCTTCGACTTTGCGGGGCATCGAGTTGTTAGCCGCCGCTTCTACACTTCGTGTGAGGCTCGGCTCTGTCTGGTGCCGCTCAAGACTGCCCTTAACGATTCTGAAGCCTGTAGGGTACGCCAAAGAAGGTTGTCTCACCAATTAGGGTTTCTATCGCTAATCTGTCTCGATGCGAGCCATACCAGAATAGAATATCCCCTTTGCCAGAACAGGTCGTAGTATCGATCTCAATTCCCACGAACCCAGGATTGACCTGTTCAATGCGGAGAATCAGGTCTTGGTGTTCATCTACAATGCTTTCGACTTGGGATAGCTGCGGCAACTGCTCACAAGAGAAATAGTGGTTCCTGTTGTCGTAAATCGCATCATCGATGAGTCGTCTGAGCACCTTGGTTTGGGTTTCAACAGCCAAGAGGCTGAGACAAAGAGCAAGAATGCCCATTGCCAAGAGGACAGTTGCCGATTTCTTATGCCTGCTCACCAGTAGTCTCTTCCTCTTGTGTTGATCCCCTACTCTCGGTTGTGGCCGGACTCCTGGGCATAAACAAGGAATAGCCCATGCGTACGCTTCCGTAGGCGGCTAACGGACTCGAGCTGGGCGGCCCGGCATAAGCGGGCAACTCCTCCCTACTCTACGGCGCCCCGACGGGCCGAGCAAGTGGCCCCGGGAGCGCCGCCCGCCGGGCCAGCTTCAGCGAGTTATTGGGCGGCGCTGTACACGCTGGCGAGAGTGCCTACGTTTGTGCGGCCCCTACCCGCATTACTCGGCTCGGCCGGGCCCCGTCCCGCCTGCGTGCACAGCGGCCGGGCCCTTGGTGGGCCCGGCTCTGTTGTCGACGGCTAGACCGCGGGGCTCTGCTAGTCGTGCCGGGTGCTGGTAGCGGCGATTCCAGCCGTGATGGGGGAAGGCTTGAAGCCTTTGACGACGAGGTAGACGCCGAGCGAGAACTCCCACGCCGCGATCGGGAGTGCGGCTAGCGCCGTGGCCGGGGACACCTGTCCCAGGACGCCGAATAGCGTGAGGGTCCAGGCCGCGACGAGCAGGCCTGCTCCGATGAACCCCAGCACGGGAAGAACCCGTGGCACTAGGCGCGACTGGTACATCAGTGAGCCCAGCAACACGGCGTTCACGGCCGGAATGAAGCTCTGTCCGAAGAGAAACGTCCAGTAGTACTGGGCGACCAGCGCCTGACCGGCGACCAACGCACCTGCTCCGCCTCCGGCCTGCCGCAAAGTCACCACCGACAGGAGGCTGACGATGCCAGCGTAGATGGTGGCGGCTTCCAGGACCCGCGCGCCGACGAAGCCCAGCGCGACTCCTTCGTTCTGCCTCTTGACCACCGGGTACAGCGTGACGGCGGTGCCGATGCCGGCGAGGGCAACGATCATCTCCAGGAAGACGCCAAGGAGCACGGAAGTGTCCGGGCCGGGGCCGACGACGTAGTTCGGAGCGCGCACCGAACCGTAGAGAGCGAGGGTCGGAATCGAGACAAAGGTGAGTAGGTAGAACACGCCCGCGACCAGCGCGGTCTTCCTCAGTGAGTCCATTGGGACTCGTTTCGTTGCTGTTCGGTCGGTGATGGTCATGTCATTCTCCTTGTGTTGACTAGTGAGCACCTATCGAGGGGCGATGGCGGGTACGTCGGGCTGGCCGGAGTCGGACTGAGTGACCGAGACCAGCGACAGGCCTCCGTCGGGCACATCCTGCAACACGCCATGCAGCGTGGCCTGGTCGAGGAGCGGGCCTGAAACGACGGTGGTGCCGTCGCTTTCGTTGGGTAGGCTCAGCCCGTCAAACCAGGCGGCCCATCGGGAATCGAGGTGGCCCCCGGATTTCGTCCTATCCAGCGTAGTGATGACGGCCGGTCGATGTGTCGCTCACGGTGCTCCTTCTGCTATTGCTAGCCTAGCTGGATCGCCGCCGCGTTTGCGGATGTTCCGTGGTGTGATCGCGACCCAGAAGAAGGGTTTCCTTTGCGACTCCGCACGCCACGGCGGCCCGTGAGATAGGCCGCCGAGTGCAATAGCGTTCACGCCGCGGCAGGTATGCGCTTGTCTGACTTCACGGTCTTCACGCCAACCACGAGCAGGTATAGGACCATCCAGACCTCCGCGATGGCGGGCACGATGACAATGAACGAGTGGATCTGGTTGGCGAAGTCGGGGACCAGGAACGCCGCGAGCAGGTCCACCAGGTAGCAGACCGTGGCCGCGACGAGCACGACGCCCAGCGCCTTGGGGAACAGCCCTGATTTGTAGGCGAGATACCCAAGCGGAGCCAGCCACAGGCCAAAGAAGACCTGCGCGCTGAGGGTCCCATAGTGCTGGATGTCGAGCATAAGCAGCACGAGCGCATTCGACCCCACGGGGCCGAAGGCGGCCGCATAGGTGCTGTCGGTTGCGACCTGCAAGCCCTCAAACTGGAAGACCGCATTGAGGGAAATGATGCCGGCCGCCAGTGAGACCAGGAGCACCATCACGCCGGCTGCATTCTTGTGGACATGCTTCAGCAGCAGGTAGAGGGCCACCGCGGTGAGGACAAAGAAGACCGCATCCACGAGGTGGGCGACGACGCCCATGCGGACGAGTCGGGCGTTCGCGAGGACGTTCTTAGCCGTGGCCGCCGCGTTGCCTGCAACATAAATCTTGGGGTCCACGAAGCCCTCGGCAAAGCCCCCGAAGATGCCGACGAGCAGGTAGTAGACGCCCGCGATCCTCGCGAGGCGCCTGGGTGAAGACATGCTTTCTCCATTTATCTCTGTATTCACCTTCTCTCCTGGGAGTCTCTCTTGTTTTGAATGTGGGGCTTGATTGAGTACGGCACACAGCTGTAACATGAGTGGGGAGGCTCTCAACCCTCCCCACAACCTAACTTCCATAGCTTTGCCGCGCTCAAGAGCTCGCTCGTCGCAGATGGATTGAACCCTCTAGCAATGAGTCGGACGCCCAGCGAAGACTCCCAGAGCGGAATCGGGAGCGCGGCGACCTCGCCAGCACGGACACTCGTCCTAAGGGGCCGAACACAATGGGGGCGTGGGCAGCTAGGAGCAAGGGCGCTCCGATCGTCACAGTGGCTGTTCTACAGAGCTAACGATTCCTAGACAGCATATCAGATGTGTCTGTGAAAGCCACTCGCATTGGTCGATCCAATCCACTGTAATCCAAATCGGAAATGAAGCCAAATGCAGCCTCTAGTGTAGTCAAGTTGGCATAAGCTGCCCAACGGCCTCGAGCTGCCTGCCCCGTGTTCTGGACGGGGATCCCTTGGAAAATCACAAGGACAGGCGGCCCGGCCGAGGCACGTTCAGATTATCGCGCCGAGCTGGCCGGGTCCGCTCTCGTAGACCCCGCGTTCTTTGCGGGGCAGCGAGTGGTTAGGCAGCCGATGAAGCAGAGTCTGTGATCGGTGCAAGGTCGGTCTTGGAGGCCAGTTCACCGATCATGAAGTATGTGGAAAGGACCACAGACTCTGCGAGCGGCCTTGCGATTGGCTCGTGGGCGGACGATTGGAGCTCGATCAGCGATCTGATGGAAGCCGAGAGCCTTTCGGCCTCGTCTCTCAGAAACTTCCCTTCGGAGCCGGTGACGGTCTTGCGATGGAGAAAGGCCGAGAGCCGATTCGCGTACTTGCCTTGGCGGACGTCTAGCTTTCCCCCTGGGCCGTCGCCGGGCAAGGGACCGTAAGTCTCTCTTTGATCTTGCCACAGGTGGTTGGCGAGATCATTGAGTAGGTTGCGACACTCGAGGACCGCAGATCTCCATGATTCGGGATTGTCCTTTGCTATATCGTCCTGGATTGCAGAAAGATGGGAAGCGAGCCCGAGGTTCTGGAGGGTGTTGTCGACCCGTGTCCGGTAGCTCTCCCAGATGTTCTTTACTCTGTTACCGTACGCCAGTTGTGCGTAGGCGCTTGATACCCAGTCAAAGACGTTCTTCTCGATCTGGGATAGGGCGTAAGAGATAGTGCCTGGCTGGAAGGACCGCACTCTACGGAGGGTAACGGTGGTACTTCGTGAGGGCGATGGGGCTTTCTTGGTCTCCTGGAGGTCCTCGTTGTACCCGATCTTGGAGCCCGTGATGAACCAGGCCACGCCCGCCTTGACGTCGAGAGTCTCTGCCTCCTCGTCGTAAACGGCAGAGTCTAGTCCGTCCATCGCTTCCTCAGTTTGATATTCGATGGTCTCATAGGTGGATCCTTCGAACTTCCATTTCTTCGTGCCTTGAATCCTCCGGTTTAAGGGAAGGGGTGTGTTGGGGTAGTACCCGTTGAGCTCCTGGTGGAACCACTCCTTCCCTGCTTGCCATCCCATGATCTCGCAAGCGTGCTGACACCGGCGCATGATGGAGATGAGGTCGCGGTTCCCTGAGGTGAGATCGCGGATCACTTCACGGAAGATCGCGATCGCCTCTTCGTGTGGCTCCATTGAACCCTCGCTTGCATTGCGGCGAGGCCGCCGAATGGTCTCGAGCTGTCGGAGATCCCGCATTCATTGCGCGGAGCGGCCCGGCAGCCCTGGCAGCCCTGGCAGCCCCTATTCTCGCGCATTGTGGCGCGCAACGAATCTTGGCCTTGCCGGACGCCAGCTAGGTGAGCAGCAGTGACTTGTTAGGCCGCCACCTCTCTGTATCTATGGAAATGGTTTGCCAAGCACATAATCCCAAATGCAGTCATGCGCGTCCAGTTTCGTACAAGAAACTTGAAGGTACAGGAAGGCGTTTTGGTTCTCTATCTCTGCGATTCGTTTTTCATAGTCTGGCATCCTTGCGAAGATCAGGCTCCCCAGGGCTTTAGGAACAAATGGAAATGGTAGACTCACTTCGTTTTTGAGAAAGCTAACTCGGAGGTGTATCTTGTCATTCGATTCGGCCGGAATGACGACGGCAATGACAGGATCATCTGTCGGATGGTCGGAACAATCGAAAACCGCGAAATCTTCAGATTCAGGAAAATGCAGTGACTCCACATCGTTATAGATCGAATTGAGGATATAGGGTCTCACTGTGCCAATGACCGCATCTTGCAGTATGTACCTATATCCAAAGGTATGAAAAGCATTCAAGTACGCCGACGTGATCCATCCCGCTCTAGCCAATTCAGGAACTGCCCTTCTGTCGGGATGGACCAGTACCGAAAACCTCTCGCCTGTCCGCGCGAGAGAACGGAACCTCTCTTCCTGCCTCGGGTCATTTCTGGCCCAGGCTTGTCGCTGCTGATCGACCTCGAACGTTATCTTTCCCGATATGTCATCACCGTGTTCAATGCGAACGCGAGCCCTTAGTCTGATGGGTTCCTCTCCTGGCCCTGTTCGTGCTTCCAAAAGCCGCTCGCCAAACAGATCGCCCGACTCCTCGCCTCTTCTCAGACCCTCGAATACCTGGGCCTGCTTGTCCCCCCGCCTTCCCGCATTAGAGTTGCATTCATGGCAGAGTAGGATATGTTGATGTCTTGCCAGTTCGCTTTGACTATGGCTCCGAAAGTCTTCTGGCCAGATGTGGCCTACGGTGAGTACGTCAGCGCCTATGTCGTCGAGACTAAAGAGCCGATGACATATCGGGCACATGAATCGATTCGCGAGTTCAGGATGTATGGATTCTAGATCCTGGGAGTGGGCGCGGAAGAGGCTTTCTCTATGAGACGCCGTTGACACAGTATCGCTCCACTAGGGGTTCGAATGGTGGCATACCGACTATTCTGCGTCGGCTAGCGGCTGTGGCTTGTCATGAACCACTCTACGGCGAGCCCCCAGGCGCGAGAAGCCTTAATTCGGCGCGAGCTGGCCGGATCGGCTTTGCTGAAGTCAACCACTCTCGCACCCAATCCCGTCGTGGTCCCTGTCGAAGTTGTGTGGATCGGGCGCAAGCACGGTAAACCGGCGGAAGGAGATATCCCCACAATCGAGGTCGGGCGGGGGCGGCGGGATGCAGACCGTCGGGTAGGATGGATCACAGTTGGTCGGTACCTGAGTTGCGGCGGGCTTGCCTGTGGCGGTCGGGAGGGACTCGATTATCGGGATAGCTGCCCACATCCCAAGGCCACTGGCCTTGGCACCCGTTTCCGCTTCCCGGAAGGTCAGGAAGCAGGCGGTATCGGGTGCATAGCTGACGGCCTGAGCTTGTCCCTGCCTGACCAGCTCATAGTTCACAAAGACCCCATCCGCGATCACGTACCGGAGCAGGCGGTCGTAAACGTCGGTCTCAGACACGTCTTTCACCAAGATGACGGTCTTCCCCTCCACCAGTTCCCGGTTGGCCGCCATAGCGGTCGATCCGTAGGGCTCAGCGGGCTCAGGCGTGTCCATCCCGATATACCGCAGAGGGTAGTTGACACCGTCGATGTCCACGCGGATCGTATCGCCATCCGTAATACTCACAACCCGGGCAACCTGCCGAATCGTATCCTGCGGGATGCAGCCCGCCCCGCTCGCCTCGGGCAATGCCAGAGGCGGCGCAGTCTCGATCGTCGGAGTTGGCTCAAAGGTGAGGGTAGCCGTCGGGCTCGGCGGGGGCGTGTCGGAGGGCGCCGGTATATCTGTGGGGAGGGCAGTGAGTGTCTCGGAGACCCCAGTCGCGATCCTATCCTCTGTGTCCTGAGTAGGGCCGGGTGTCGAACAAGCACTCGCCAGGAGAACGACGGCGGCAAGTGTTGTCAAGGAGCGTTTCATGTCAGTCCCCCATCGACTTGTCTGTGAATGGCATCCCCCGTTCCCCTTGGTCAGGCTCTAGCTACTGATTCTCGCGCCCTTCCCCAAACGTGCAACCGCCCCGAGCACCCGAGGGGGACGGGCGCAAGGAGCGGCTGCATGCGACATTATACCCTCTACCGGCGGGCGCCCACTCCGCCGAACCGCTTGTCGTCGGCCGGGCCGCATGCTATATTCTAGCGGGCGCTAGAGTGCTCTAACTACGCCGGTCCGACCCACTACGAACTGTACAATCGATATCTACATTCTCCCCGAGGGATCCCAAGATGATGTCTGATCAGCGGAGGCGCCGTGCTTGAAATGCAAGGTCTCATGCCCTTCGAGCGTATCGCCATTTGGTGCGTCCTGGGCGTAGCCCTTCTCGGGTTGCTCTACGCTTCCTTCCTCAGGTCGCAGATCATGCGCGAGGACAAGGGAAGTCCGAAGATGATCGAGGTCTGGAACGCGATCCGGGCCGGCGCCGACACCTACCTCGGACGCCAGCTCAGGACGGTCCTGCCCCTGATCCTTGTCCTCACGGCGGCGCTTTTCCTCTCCGTCTACATCGTTCCTCCCAGCCCGGAGGCGCTCGAACGCTTCAGCAACCAGACGTCCGATCAGGTCCGCCTGATCATCGGCGTGGGTCGGGGGCTCGCCTTCATGATGGGCGCCACATTCAGCCTGATCGTCGGCCAGATCGGGATGCGCATGGCGGTCCAGGGCAGCATCCGGGTTGCCGCCGCCTCGAGGCGCTCCTTCAGTGATGCCTTGCGCATCGCCTATCGCGCCGGGACGATCACCGGGATGCTGACCGACGGCCTGGGCCTTCTGGGTGGGACCCTCATTTTCATCTACTTCGGAATCGCCGCGCCGGACGCGCTCCTTGGCTTCGGCTTCGGAGGGACACTCCTGGCGTTGTTCATGCGCGTTGGGGGCGGAATCTTCACCAAGGCCGCCGACGTCGGCGCCGATCTGGTGGGCAAGATCGAGGCCGGGATCCCCGAAGACGACCCACGCAACCCGGCCGTCATTGCCGATCTCGTCGGAGACAATGTCGGTGACTGCGCCGGGATGGCAGCCGACATCTTCGAGTCCTACGAGGTCACGATCGTCTCCGGATTGATCCTGGGGTTGGCCCTCTGGCACATCACCGGACGGTTGGAGTGGATCATCTACCCGCTCCTGGTGCGTGGGATCGGCGTGCTGTCGTCGATCATCGGGACGTACGCCGTTCGCGGAGGTCCAGGCAAGAGCGGTGATGCGATGAAAGCCATCTTCCGTGGCTTTCTTTCTTCTGCGGCGATCTCGGTTGTGTTATTCGGGGTGGCCGGTTACTTCTATATGTCCGACCTGCAGGGCGGCTGGTGGCGACCGTTCGTGGCCACGGCGGTTGGCGTGCTCCTGGCAATCAGCATCGACCGTTTGACGGAGTATTTCACCGGAACTCACGGCGCCCCCGTCCAGGAGATCAAGAGGGCCACCAATACCGGCCCGGCGACGACGATCCTCTCGGGGATCGCCGTCGGCTACGAATCAAGCGTGTGGTCGATCCTGGTGATCGCCGTGACCATCGCCGTTTCGATCCTGGTCTTCGGTACGATCCCCGGTCTATCGCCCGTCAACCAGGTCACTTTCATCCTCTACGGCGTAGCGATGACCGGGATCGGCATGCTCACCCTGACCGGCAATAACGTCGCCATGGACTCGTATGGCCCGATCGCCGACAACGCCAATGGGATCGGTCAGATGGCTTGGCAAGAGGACAACACGCAAGCGACCACAGACGCTCGACAGATCATGGCCGACCTGGATGCGGTGGGCAACACGACCAAAGCCATCACGAAGGGCGTGGCGATCGGCTCGGCCGTCATTGCCGCTGTGGCCCTCTTCGGGTCCTTCCTGGTTGATGTCAGCCGGGCACAAGCGACCCTCGGGATTCCGCTGGAACAGCGGATCCAGTCGCTCGGTATCCGGATCGATATTCCGCAAGTTTTCGTTGGGATGCTGATCGGCGGGGCGCTTCCCTGGCTCTTCTCCTCGTTCGCCATCAACGCCGTCAGCCGGGCGGCCGGACTGATTGTCGAGGAAGTCCGGCGCCAGTTCAGGCTGGGTGTTCTGGAGGGCAAGGTCCCGCCGGACTACCATCAAGCGATCAACATCTCGACGACGGCCGCGCAGAAGGAACTGGTCTCGCTGGCCCTCCTGGGTGTCGTTACCCCGATCGTCATCGGCCTGGTTCTTCAAGTGGAAGCCTTGGGTGGCTTCCTGGCGGGGATTATTGTCTCCGGCCAGCTGCTGGCCGTCTTCATGAACAACGCCGGCGGCGCGTGGGACAACGCCAAGAAACTCATTGAGGATGAGCCGAGTGATCCGTCGAAGAACACGGGAAAGGGGTCGGAACGTCACATGGCGGGGGTTGTGGGCGATACCGTCGGCGATCCGATGAAAGACACCGCCGGACCGGCCCTCAATCCGATGATCAAGGTCGTCAATCTGGTCTCGGTGATCATTGCCCCGATCGTCGTTCAGTACAATCCGCTCGGGACGATCGCCTGGATTGTCGTCGTGCTTCTTACCGCCTCGCTCGGCTGGGCGGTCTGGCAGAGCAAGCGCCCTGCCCCATCGATGGCCGTGATGCCGGCGGGGGACTAGCTCTCCACCAGTCGAAGCCAGTCGGCATTCAGAGGACAGGATCCGGCTCGGCCGGGTCCTTCGCTTTCCAGTGGGCGGTGTTGACGCTACAATGCATCCGGTGCACACACCCATGGCGTTAACCCACTTGCGGGTCGAGGGAGTGAATCGCGCGCTCTACCGCGCCGCGTCTCGGGTCGGCGGTTGGGCCGAAGAATGATTCCGGCCGCCGGATCGGGTTGCCCATCCTGCACGCGCCCGGCGTCAGGAGAACCATCGAGGAGCAAACACCCGGCATCTGTCACGTCGCCCTCAAGCGAGCGTGATTCAAGGAAAGGCTGAGGGCTGACCGAATTCGTGTGCGACGGGGCGGTAATCAGGTGATGCCGGAAGAGGCCATAGAAAGCAAGCGCGCCGCCGCAGTCGGCAAGCCCCCGCAAGACAAGGGCCGCATCGGCGGGAGCACGGCCATCGGGTCCAGCCCTTTCCTCCATCCGTCGCTGTTCGCCATCCTGCCTGTCGTGTCGTCCCTTGCAGGGAACATCGAGATTTTCGGTCTGCACTACGCCCTGCGCCCGATGCTGATCATGCTGGCTGTTGCCGAGGGAGCAGCCGTCGTGCTTTGGAAGATCCTCCGACACAAAGAGTTGGCGGCACTCGTCACTACGGTCTTCCTGGTCCTCTTCACATCCTACGGCCATGTCATCATCACTATACGTTTCTTCCTCGGCGGAGAATTCCTTTCGCCTCACATCTATATCGCTCCCCTGTGGGTCGCGATGTTCATCTTTGTCGTCTGGGCTGCATCCAGGGAAAGGGACCGATTAGGCAACTTCACCGGCATCATGAATGCCACTGCCGCCATCGCCCTGGCCGTGCCGCTGATCCGGATTGGAGCCCACGAGGCACAAGTCAACCAGCTCTGGGAACCCGAAGGGATTCGCGAATCATCCTTCCCCCGGGCGACTGACGACGGACAGATGCCGGATATCTATTACATTATCCTCGACGGGTATGGGAGGGAAGACGTCCTGAAAGATGTGTATGATTTTGACAATGCCGGGTTCCTTTCGTTTCTGGAGGAGCATGGCTTCTTCGTCGCAGGGCAGAGTCGGGCTAACTACGCTCAGACGGTTCTCTCACTGGCTTCGTCCCTGAACATGGAATACCTCGGCGAAGTCGCCGAGGACGTCGGTGAGAGCTCGCAGAACGTCAGACCCTTGGCGCGCCTTGTCCGACACAACCAGGTGCGCCGGCTCCTCGAAGGTCTCGGCTACACAGTGGTCGCTCTATCGACCGGCTACCGCCGGACGGAGCTCGAAGACGCCGATCTATTCCTGCGGGCCCCGGAGGCCGGGCTTACCACCCTGGAGAGCTTGCTGATCGAGACGAGCGGATTGATGACGGTCTACGATCTGTCACCGCTCCTGTCGTTCCACCCGGCGTACCCGGGGTATCTCTCGCATCGGTCCCGGACTCTCTTCTCACTTCGCGAGCTCGAGGAGATGGCTCGGATCGCCGGACCGAAATTCGTTTTTGTGCACATCGTGATCCCGCACCCGCCCTTCGTCTTTGGAGATGACGGCCAGGAGGTCGTGCAGAATCAATTCTACGAATTGGGGGATGCCAGCGACTACCTGGGAGGCTCGACAGAGTACATCCAGCGATACACGGCCCAGCTGGAGTTTCTCAACCCGCAGATCGAGCAGGTCATCGAGAAGATCATCTCGAGCTCCGGCGTTCCGCCGATCATCATCATCCAGGGAGATCACGGCCCGGCCGCGTACCTGAACTGGTCGAAGCCGCCTCTTGAGAGCGACTTGAGGGAAAGAATGACGATCCTCAGTGCTTACCACTTGCCGGGGGTGGACACGCAGGCGATTTCCAACTCGATCAGTCCTGTGAACACGTTCAGGGTGCTGTTCAACGAGTACTTTGGGACCCAGTACGACCTCCTCCCGGACGAGAGTTACTATTCCTCGACCAGACACCCATACGAATTCATGCAGGTTCCACGCGAAGTCCTGGGCAACTCGGCTGTCGAAGCGACTGCCCCTTGAGGAGGATCTGGCCGCATGTGGGCCCCGATGGAAGCATGAATGGACCCGAAGGAGCAGAGTCTGAAATGGCGAGAGTGAGTTCAGCCTCCCCCAGGAAATGGCCTCGTGGCTGAGAAAGGTTTGACTCCCAGCGTTCCGCCCTGGCGCCGGATACTCCTCCCGGAGGAATACAGGTTCTGGCTCGTTGGGTTACTGATTTGCACGCTGGGAGTGGTCGTGCGGTTGATCGTCGGACCTCTGATCATCGACGACGGCTACATCTACTTTCGCTATGCCCTGAATGCGGCCTCCGGGAATGGTCTTATTTACAACCAGGGGCAGCCGATCTTTGGCGTGACAAGCCCGACATACACGTTGATTCTCACCCTCGCCGCCATGCTTGGTCTCGATCTGCCTCGCGCTTCGATATTCCTCGGGATAGCGCTGGATCTCGGCAGTTCTCTATTACTCCTGGCGATTGGCAGGAAACTGGGAAGTAATGTGACCGGCTGGGTCTGCGCCGTGTTCTTCGCCGTGGGTCCGAAGGCCGTTATCCCCGGGCTTTCCGGCATGGAGACTTCATTCTTCACGCTTCTGATCACACTTTGCCTTGCTTGCCTGGTGGATCAACGTTTCGGGCAGGCCATCTTGCTCGCCGGCCTAGCCGGGGCCACCCGTCCGGAAGGCTTGGCCCTCTTCGGCGTTACTGTGGGATACCTGGCCTTTGAGGAGCGCCGTTTCCGACTCAAAGACACCCTCCTCGGCGCAGCACCGATACTCGCCTGGACGGCAATCTCCCGGATCGCGTATCAGGGATGGATCCCCAACTCCATCACAGCCAAGGCCACCGTCTTTCCAGCTTATGTGAGTCCCTTCCACGACACCCTATTGATCATCCGTTATCTCACCAATCCGTTTGAGTTCACCTCGACCACGCCCGAGCTGGGATGGGTGAATCTGGTCGTCGGCTGCCTGGGAGCCGTGGGCTTGGTGGACCTCGTTCGAAAGTCCAGAGGGACACGGTCTTTCTTGGTGTGGGCCGCGATCATCGGCGCGGCATACGCCATCATCAACCGCTCGATGTTCCCCTGGTATCTTGGGCCGTTCTTTCCCTTGTCGTCGCTGGTCTTGGCCTGCGGATTGGACAGACTGTGGACCGCCGAACTCTTCAGGACAGGCCTCGCCCGATCCTTCCCGTACGGAGTCGGAGTACTCCAAGGGATCGTCATCGTAACCCTGGGTGCCACCTTTTGGGACGCATCCGTTTCGGCGGGGCGGGTGGTCCGAGTGGATCAAGACCACCGCGAGGCGGCATACCTCGAGCTTGGCCGCTGGTTCGATGGGCGTCTTCCGCCGGATGAGCCGATCGCCTCGGTTGAAATCGGTGCCATCGGATACGGGTATCCCGGCCCGATCCTGGATTTCACGGGACTCGTGAGCCCCGAAGTGTTACCCTTCTACGCGGAGCCGGGATTCGAATTCCACTACCCTCACACCGTTCCCGCGCGGGCCGTCGAACAGCTCGCCCCACCGGTCCTGGTGACCTACGACACGTATGTCAGCGAGATCCGCTCGACCCCCTGGTTCCAGCGCGCCTACCCGAACGAGGCGATCGTCGTGCCGCTGTGGCAGCCATACGGAACGTTGATGGTCTTTTCGGCTCCAGGGATCCCTCTCCCGCCGTGAGAACTCCGAACCGATGGGCAGTCGCCCTCGGGACACCTGGATACAAGGCCTCCAACTGGCGATGCGCTCGGCGGCCAATGGCTGCGGTCACCTCGATGAGCGGCAGTCGAGGGGCTCGTCCGGCGACGAACGGGCCATCACCGCGAACGACAGGTTGACGCATGACACAACCGTCTTCAATCGCCTGCACTCTGGTCCCTTCGCCGATGCATACCCTGGAAGGGCATCCAGAGAATGCTGTCCGATTCTCCGGCTTGGGGTCCATCGTTGACGGTCCTCTCGGGGGACGCCTCATCCCTCTCGATTCGATCCCGGCGGAGACCGGGGCGTTGATTGCGGTCCATCCAGCCGCTTATCTCGAGGCGCTGCGCCAGGCCTGCGCTCAGGGTCCAGGTTACGTCGATTACGCGCCGACCTACGTCACCCCGCAAAGCTATGAGTGCGCGCTGGAGGCTGCCGGAGGCACACTGCAGGTGTTGCAGACGATCGTTTCCGGGAAGGTCGAGCGCGGGTTTGCACTGGTGAGACCGCCCGGGCACCATGCGACGGCGACCCGCGCCATGGGGTTCTGCCTGCTGAACAACATCGCCATCGCCGCTCGCTGGGCGCAGACGGTGCGCCTTCGGCGGGTGATGATTGTCGATTTCGACGTTCACCACGGAAACGGGACCCAGGAAATCTTTGAAGCCGATCCGGAGGTCCTTTACGTCTCGACCCATCAAGAGGGGATCTACCCGGGTACGGGCTTCGCCCACGAGACGGGAGTCGGCGACGGCCTCGGAAGCGTGATCAATATCCCCCTTCCCCCGCGAGCCGGCGATTCCGACCTTCAGCAGGTGTTTGACCAGATCATCATCCCCGCCGGAATGCGCTTCGACCCCGATCTGATCCTGGTTTCGGCAGGCTTCGATGCCCACTGGCGCGACCCGCTCGCTCAGCTCCAATTGTCCTGCCAGGGATACCACGCGCTTACGGCGCTTCTCGTCAGTCTGTCTGAGCAGACCTGCGGCAAGATCATGTTCGTGCTGGAGGGAGGCTATGATCCGGAAGCCCTGGCGGCAGGTACAGAGGCTGTGATGTGGGCTTTGGCCGGCAAACCGCCATCGCCCGATCCCATCGGCCCGGCCCCATTCCCCGAGCCTGACATCGGTCGGCTGATCGGCCGCATCCTAGAAACCCATAACCTCTAGGCCCACCGGGAGGAGCAAGGCGCCGGCTGCCTCTTTTGCAGCTCGTCTGGATCCAATCTTGCACGGGTTCGGCCTCCGGGTGCGCCGACGTGATGGTACCCTGGTCTCACCCGAATGTCGGCAGTCCCCTCTCGAATACCGAGCGCACGAGCGCGTCGGGCATAGCGCGAGCAGTCTACTTGCGAATTCCATCACTCTAGGGCATACTAATTGTTAAGGTAAGCGTATGGCCGAAGTCACTCTGCGCGATTATGTGAAAGCCGTCGACCAGCTCATCGATCGTGAGAAACTCGATGAGGCGATCGCCCATTGCCGTTACATCCTTGAGTCTCATCCCAAGCACCTCGACACGTACCGTCTCCTCGGAAAAGCCTACCTCGAGGCGAAACGCTACGGTGATTCAGCGGACATCTTCCAACGCGTGCTCTCCGCCGTGCCGGATGACTTTGTCGCCCACATCGGCATGGCGATCGTGCGCGAAGACGAGGGCAACCTCGACTCCGCCATTTGGCATATGGAGCGCGCCTTCGAAACCAACCCTGCCAACCCGGCGATCCAACAGGAACTCAAGCGATTGATCGGCCGGCGGGACGGGCTCGAGCCGCATAAAGTCAGGCTCACCCGCGGGGCGCTGGCCCGGATGTATGCACACGGCGATCTCTTTCCGCAGGCGATTGCCGAACTCCGATCGGCGCTCCAAGAGGACCCCGATCGCCCGGACCTCCAGGTTCTGCTCGCCGAGATGTACTGGCGCACCGAACAGAAAGCCGAGGCAGCCGAGGTCTGCAATCAGGTCTTGCAGAAGCTCCCGTACTGCCGAGAGGCAAACCGAATCCTGGCGGCTATCCTGCACGCCAGCGGCAAAGTCGATGAAGCTGCGGCATACCACCGGCGCCTGGCAGCGTTAGACCCGTATGCGGCCTATGTAGAGAACGTGACCATCGATCCAAGCAAGGTCGACGCCGCCTCCCTCAAATTGGAGCGACTCGAATGGCAGGCGGGCAGACCACTGCCGGCCACGGTCGAGGCGGCGCCCTCCGACTGGGCCTCGACGTTGGGAATGGGGGCGGGTGAGGCTGGGGCCGCACTGGGCGAGGCAGGTGAGACGCCGTCCTGGCTCGAATCGGCGGGCGAGTTGCCGACGTCAGAGCAAGCCCCGCCGGTGCGCGAACCCGTGGTGGAGACGGCCCAACCAATCGCAGTACCAGTGCCGCCGGCGGAAGACATCCCTGAATGGATGGCCGAAGCCGGCTGGAAAGGAGCCACGGGCGAGGCGGTGGAAGGCCCGGTGTCTTTCTCCGACTCCGAGCTGAGCTCGCTTGAATCCGGGGTTCCCGCTGGAGCGGCGCCCGAGGAGGGCGAACTTGCGCCGGCCGAGATCCCGGCATGGCTTCAAGCCAAAGCACCGTCTCCTGAGGAATTGCTGAGGGCAGAACAATCCGCCGAACCTCCAGTCTTCGAGGCTCGACCTGGCTCTGATTGGATGAACGAACTCGCCGAAGACGCCCGGGCCATAACGCCGGAACCCGCGGCTGCGGCGGCTGAGACAGACCGGATCGGTGGGGAGTTCGGACGAGAGTTCGCACAGGGTGCTGATGAGGAATTGCAGACGCCATCAGCGATTGGGGCTTCAGACGAATCCCCCGCTATCCCGACATGGCTGGAAGAGGTCACGCCTGGGGCGACATCGACGATCGTAACCTGGCTTGGTGATCGTGCCAAAGAAGGGCCTAAGTCGACCTCGCAAGAAGGAATGCCCGCGTGGATGAAACAGGCTCCTGCCTCGGCTTACGAGGCGGGTGAAGAGCAACCTGCGGGTGAGGCCGAGGAATCGCCGAGCTGGCTGCAAGAGGTTGGGGCGACGAGCGAGGCGATGTTCGGGGAGGAGAGTCCCCAGGAGGCTCCTGGGGGGCCCGGCACTGCCACTCCGGCGTGGCTCTTCGGCGTGGCCGAAGCGGCTGCCCTTGAGACTTCGCCGGACTTCGACGAGATGTCCGGATTACGCCAGGGAGACGAAGTCGAGCTAGAGGCTCCTGAGATGCAGGAGGAGCCGGGCTCTCCGGTTGTGCCGGCTGCCCCCGATTGGCTAACGGCCATCGCATCCGCCGAACAAGAGCCTGCAGTCGAAGACGTCACGACCGACGACGCCTCGACCGAGTGGTTGAGTGGACTGGCGGGCGAGGCTGTGGGCACTTCGGCTGACACCGGCGGAGCCGGCGCACCAGATTGGCTAGAAGGACTTGGCACACAGACTCCTGCGGCCGAAGGCGCGGCTGGGTCAGATATGGCCTGGCTCGAAGGACTCGGAGAGACCAGGGGTGCTCCAGCTTCTGAGGTCCCGAATTGGCTTGACGGCCTTGGCGCACCACCTGCCGAAGCCCCTGCTGCAGAGAAAGAGCCCTTGCCCGCCTTCGAAGAGTCATTCCTGGCCGAACCCGAAGCGTCAGCGGCGCCCTCGGAGGACAATATCCCAGGGTGGCTGGAGGAATTCGGCTCGGCCGCCCTGGCTGAAGAAGCCGAACTTCCGGGCCCCGATGCACTTGGCGTGGATGATCGTACCGGGGGTGTCTCAGACCTCGGTTGGCTGCCGGAGCCCATGATCGGCGCCGAGGCCGAAGAGGCCGGTTTCGAGGCAGCTTTCCCGGTGGACGAGACGGCGGCGGCTCCCCAAGGCGGACTCCCCGGTGGGCCTGTCGACGACGACGAGGTTTTCCGTTGGTTGGAGGATCTGGCCTCCAAGCAAGGGATGGAGCCTGAGCCTTCCATTGCCCCCTCGTTCGGATCCGAGGGGCGAGCCGATGCCGGACGGCCCTCGCTCCGCTCTGATGCCGAGCTACCCGAGGAACCAGGAGAGGGGCTCGAATGGCTCGAGCGCCTGGCTACAGAGCGAGGCCTCGCACCTGAAGAAGAGATGCTCC
>Ga0209641_10000692_pt1 | contig 31320 bp, 26 predicted proteins | sample RifCSP16_1_FD_184022 | JGI IMG/M metagenome (GOLD analysis project Ga0209641, IMG submission 184022) | Soil microbial communities from Rifle, Colorado - Rifle CSP2_sed 16_1 (SPAdes) (version 2) | ecosystem: Environmental > Terrestrial > Deep subsurface > Rock core/Sediment | place: Rifle... | reverse complement strand
TTTTGGGTGACATAGAGATCAGATTCAATCCTCTATTCTACAGTCAGGTTCTTTATGAGTTAACGTTGACCGCTTCGGTCAGGTTTTTTGTGAGTTAATTCAAGGCCTTGATTATTCTCATAACCCTGAGTTACCCTGCCAGGGTACTAACTGACATATTATGCAATACACTGAACTCCGCAAGGGAACCAAGATTACCATCGACGGCGAACCATGGATCGTTACCGAATACGAATTTATGCGTATGCAACAACGTAAAGCAACGGTAAAATGCACGCTCAAAAATCTCATTACCGGACGAACATTGCATAAGACTTTCCAACCCTCTGACAATCCCGAGGAGGCACAATTGGAAAATCATCGATCACAGTATCTTTATCGTGATGGGGACAGATTTGCTTTCATGGATCAAAAAAGTTTTGACCAATTTGAAATGACCAAAGAGCAATTAGGAGATGCCACAGACTACCTTTTAGAAGGCGCCGATGTCGACATCATGTACTTCCAAGGCAAACCTATTACTTTACAGTTACCACCCAAAGTTACTTTGAAAGTTATTGATACTCCACCTGGGGTAAAAGGCAATACAGCCACTGGCGGTACCAAGAAGGCCAAACTCGAAACCGGCATCTCCATTACTGTTCCTCTCTATGTCGAAGAAGGAGAATCAATCAGAATCAACACCGAGAATGGAGAATTTATTGAAAGAGTGAAAGAAGGGAAGTAGTTAACAATTAACGATTATCAATTAGAACTCAGAACATCCGAAATGAGTCTTGAGCTCATTGTTAATTATTAATTTTCAATTGATAATTTTTATGAGTGTGTTCCTCTCTTCCAGAGTGACCATGGACGAGTGTCGACACGATCACCGATAAATTCGATGAAATTATTAAGGATTTTGGCGTTTTCACCGCGATTGATCCATTGTTTGGGAGCATATTCTTTTATGCCATAAGGCGAAACAAAACCATTGATTACTCCTATTTCTGTCGAGTATTCGATGAAACGGACAAAGACATTGCTTAGTCCGACATCACTGTAAACCGTACCTTTGGCTTGGAAATTTTCAGGAATAATTAAACCGCTCGCATTGAGGGCAATCTTGATTGCCTCTTCACGATTGATGTTTTGGACTATACGGAAATACTGGTCGTCATATCCATGGACTATGCCATAATATGCAGCGCTATACACATAGCGGAAGATTTCATCGTTCTTGATATTGTGTTCCCAAGTAACAGGTAAGTCTTTGAATTCGGGTATCAAGCCTGCTTGAATTTGCCCTTCAAGATAAGCACGGTCGAAGATATAGAGACAATTGGAATTGAGTGCCTGACGAACAAATTCCCAACGAAGCATCGGACGATCTGCTTGTGCGGGAGAAAGATACTCAAAAGTATTAAATTCATTTCGGCCATTGCTGTAAACCCAATCATTGTACTCAACTATTGGCGCTATCCAGTATTGAGCGAGAGCATAGAAATTACCACGCATGAGTCTGCGTAAAGAATTTTCTTGCCATCTATTAGCAAATTCACTCACAGGAAGGATCTTTATCAGTGAGCGATCCAAAGAGAATGAACCGTCAGGATTTTGTTTGAGCGGTTCTGTGGACACGCCCTGTCTTTGTTGCAACAAAGGACTATTCGGCCCGCTTAATGTGTCAGTAAACATGTCAGGAAAATCGAGCGTCGTTACGGTTCCATGGAGATTCTCGATATAGCTCTTTGCCCAATGGTTTGAAGGCACATCAAAGAATTCATGTACAGATAGCGGTGCTAGACAGCTGATGCTTGGCTCATGGACGACCGGTTTCTGTATACGAGCTCTTTTTCTTTCTTCCTTGGGTGGAGTTGTTGGTGTCGGCGTAGGTGTAGGAGTGATCGTTGGTGTGGGTGTAGGGGTAGGAGTTGGTGTAGGCGTAGAAGATGGAACCTGTTTAGAGAATTCCACATTACTAAACTGACTCTGTCCAGCTGCACAATCTCCCTCTGTACGAACACGATAATAATACGTGACATTCAGCGTCAGGTTGATAAACGTATAAGAAAACTGCGTAATCGGGCCGATAGTTTGTAAGATAGTGCTAAAATCAGGCTTATCAGAAAGCTGAATAGTAAATTTAGGGTTTGTAGCACAACAGCTCTGAGGATCACTCGGGATCAAAGCCCAGGAAATAGTATTGCTTGTGCCAATGGTTTCTGGAGGTTCGAGTGCCAAGATCGGTGCATCAATAGCCCCCTGCTTATCGCAGACAAAAAGAGTCAACACGGTACGATCCTGGCCAGTGCGCGCACGAATCTGTGCCCAAATTACCTCACAGGCCTTGTCTGCTAGCGGAGTCAGCAAAACCAAAATGATCGGTATTACTAATTTAATGATTTTTTTGAGGTGAACCCCTCCAAACATGTTTTTTTTGTTTTATAATCTCTTTATATTTTAACAATAAAGCAGGGTCCTTGTCTATAGAAGAGGGCTTGTGCTTGCCATGGTTTTTACCAACCAATATTCATGAAAATCCTTTCTCCATTTGAGCCAGTCAAGACACTATTTTTGGGTTGTAAAAAATTGCAAAAATGCGATGATAATTTCAAAGTTCTCAATTTTTGAGTTAGGTGTTATTTAGAATTTAGAACTTAGAATTTAGAACTTTCAAATGGAGTTTTCCTTATTTACTGACGGTGGTGCACGAGGTAATCCCGGCCCCGCAGCTTGGGCTTTTGTCCTCTATGATGCTCAGACAATAGTTGCAGAACAAAGCGGCTATCTTGGTACCACAACCAACAATGTTGCCGAATACAGCGCATGTCTGGAAGGGCTTCGGTATATAGCGAAGCAGTTCGGTGGAGGAAATATCATCACCTGTTATGCCGACAGTGAACTCTTAGTTGAACAAATGAGCGGAAGGTATAAAATAAAATCTCCCCATCTCAAAGTTTTGGTGGGAAAAATGCGGGAATTGGTCGAACTGCAAAAAAAAGTGACATATCAGCACATTGTTCGAGAACACAACAAAGAGGCGGACAGGTTGGTAAACAGAGAGCTTGATAACTCAACATAACGATTCGGGCTTGAGTTGAAATTCCATTGTTAATTGTTAATTGATAATTTTAAATTATTAGTTCATGTCACATACAGTCTTCTATAGAAAATATCGGCCCAATGCCTTTGAACAAATAGTCGGTCAGGAAGCGATTGTAGCCACGCTCTTACAAGCATTGAAAGAGAGTACCGTAAGTCATGCGTATCTCTTTTGTGGACCACGAGGAACCGGAAAAACCACATTGGCGAGACTTATTGCAAAAGGAGTAAATTGCTTACAACTGGGGGTGAACGGTGAACCATGTAACAACTGTTCTACCTGTACTGACATCAAAAACAACGCCTTTCCTGACATCATAGAAATCGATGCAGCATCCAATCGCAGCATTGATGATATCCGTGAACTGAAAGACAAAGTACAATTCATGCCCTTACAAGGAAAGAAGAAAGTCTACATCATCGATGAAGTCCATATGCTCACCAAAGAAGCATTCAATGCGCTCCTAAAGACTCTTGAGGAGCCTCCTGCGCATGTGCACTTCATCTTGGCAACAACCGAACGACATAAGGTACCTGCAACAATAGTCTCGCGCACACAAAACTTCTCACTTCGTCCTCTGACTGAGAGCAAGATCATCACATTACTTACGCATGTAACACAACAAGAAGGAATTGAGGCAGAGGAAAATGCCTTGCAAATGGTGGCACGAGTTGCTGAGGGAGGGCTACGTGACGCTCTCACTCTCCTGGAACAATGTGTCATCGACAAGAAACTTACAACGACCCTTATCGAACAGCAACTAGGTTTCGTACGTCAGGAGATTCTAGAAAAATTTTTTGATCTCTGGGAAGGAGGTGATGTAAATGAGAAGCTTAATTATTTAAAACAATTGTACGAGCAGGGAATTCACGTTGATCAATTTGTGAAACAAGCAATTCTGTTTGCCCGTGATTTACTTCACGATGCCGTCATCAACCATAGAGCAAATAAAACCTGGTACATTGGATGTTTGAATGCTCTTATGGCTTGTGAAAAACGCCTAGCCCTAACTCCCCTGCCAATATTGGCACTGGAATTGGCATACTTGGACTTAACACATTCTTCGGACATTGAGAGGAATAAGCTTCCACCACCTAATATTACTGTGAAAGAAGTTGCTACGACACCAAAAAAAATCGAAGTCAAACCTATAGTCACAGGAAATAATCAAAACTGGCAGAGCATGGTGAGAAGTATTACAAATCCTACACTTAGACTTGCTCTTCTCCATACGGAAATTTCTCGAGAAGGAAATCTCATGAGTATACATTTCAATTCCACTTTTGAATTGGAAAAAGTAAACAACAACTCTGGCGTTCAAGCGATCAGAGAGGCTTTAAAAAACGGTTTCAATGAAAATCTTGACGTTAGCTTCAAAGTAAAGGATGATCAAAGCCAGTCCCCAGAAGTGTTGAAAAAAATACAGACAATTTTTGGGACCCAGACCAACCCGATTTAAGCCTATTTTTGTCTTCTATGAGCGAGTTTCTTCCACCACAAAATCACGAAGCTGAGCAGAGTGTTTTAGGCTCAATCCTCATAGACAAAGATGCTTTTATCCGTATATCTGACTTTTTGCTCGTTGATGATTTTTATGAAGAGAAACATCGTCATATTTATAGTGCAATTTTGGAACTGTTTCATCGTTATCAACCCATCGATGTTCTCACCGCAGCCAATATCCTGGAAGAAAAAGAGAAGCTGGAAGATATAGGTGGTAGTGATTATCTTATTGAGCTAACCCAGACTGTTCCTACTTCTAGCCATGTCTACAACTATGCTCAGATAGTGAAACAGAAATCCACTCTTCGCAAGTTAATTGTGGCTGGGCAGCAAATTTCAGCGCTGGGATACGATGAAAAAACCGACACCAAAGAGGTGCTCGAGCAAGCAGAGAAATTTTTGTTCTCCGTGTCACAGACCTTCATCAAAACAAAGTTTATTCATATCAAGGACGTTCTTGATGAATCATACGACCGCATCGCAGAGCTACACGCCACCATGGAGCGTGATGGAGAGGCTTTCCGCGGAATAGTAACCGGATTTACGGACCTCGACAAAACCCTCTCCGGTTTACAGCCTGCAGATCTCATCATCTTGGCTGCTCGTCCTTCAATGGGTAAAACAGCCCTTGCTCTGAATATTGCTCAAAATGTTGCCCGTCATGGGAAAAAAACTGTGGGCATTTTCTCACTTGAAATGTCCAAAGATCAATTGGTGGAACGCATGTTCTGTTCGATTATGGGACTTGATTCATGGAAATTGCGCACCGGAAAATTGACCGATCAGGACCTCCGAAATATCGGTATTGTTATGCAAGATCTGAACAATATTAATATTTTCATCGATGATGCAGCCGACTGTAGCATTGTTGATCTGCGCACCAAGGCTCGCCGCCTACAGCAGGAACATGGTCTGGACCTGCTTGTTATCGATTATCTCCAATTGATGAATAGCTCTCGTCCAAATTTTACAAATAGAGTACAAGAAATATCAGAAATTTCTCGCTCACTCAAACTCTTGGCACGTGAGTTACAGGTACCAATTATTGCCTTATCTCAGCTCTCCAGAGCGGTTGAATCCAGGCAGGAAAAGATTCCTCAACTATCTGACCTTCGCGACTCTGGCTCTATCGAGCAGGATGCTGATGTTGTTCTCTTCATATATCGTGATGACCATTATAATCCCGACACCAGCAATCGTCCTGGTAAAGCTGATATTATTATAGCCAAGCATCGTTCCGGTCCGACTGGAAAGATCGAACTCGGCTTCAAAAAAGAACAAGTGCTTTTTGTTAGCCTTGATAGGGCACATGAATTGCCTCCGGAAATGACTGAAGCATCGCCACAGAAGACAAAGGCGAAGTGGCGCAACTAATACAGTTCTGAGTGCGGAGCGCTGAGTGCTGAGTTGATTTCCTTTCCATTGGGTGTTATCTTCCTTTTTGCGAATAATAATCATTCTCATAGAGAGATATTTGCGCATAAGAATCATTCTTAAAAAATGGACGACAGCGTTAAGTTACTCGGTGACAAAAAAATCTCCCTCACTCTTCAAAGAAGAGTGATTCTTGAAGAACTTATGAAAAGAAGCGATCATCCCAGCGCAGAAGAGCTTTTTAATTGTTTACGCGGCAAGACACGCAAATTAAGCCTTGCTACGATTTACAGAACCCTAGAAACGCTCCTGGAAAACAACCTTATAGTCGAGCATACCCAGGGCAAAAATGCCGCCCGCTTTGAAATAGCAAAGGGACAACATTATCATGTTATTTGCCTTAAATGTCAGAAAATGGAAGATATTTTTGGCGTTACCATTCAATCTTTAGAAGATGAGATCGCCAAAATGACCTCATATCGCATTGAAAAACACAGATTGGATGTTTATGGCTTGTGCCCTGACTGTAGGGTGAGCCAGATTCCTATCCAAGCAGAAGGATAATTGTATGAACATCGTCGAAAAAGTTACAAATATTCATCTAGTAGGTATCAAAGGAGTTGGTATGACTGCCCTTGCGCAAGTCCTCAAAAGTATGGGCAAAAATATCACCGGCTCGGATAAGCCTGAAGTTTTTTTTACTGATGCTATTTTACGGAAGCTAGGTATCTTAGTGCATGAAGAATTTTCTGCTGATCATATTCATGCCAACACTGAGCTTATCATTGCCTCTTCAGCTTATGGTGATGACAATCCTGAAATCGCAGAGGCAAAAAGACGGGAAACTCCTATCTTAAATTACCCTCAAGTATTGGGGATTTTATCAGAAAAGAGAAAAAGTATCGGTGTCGCCGGTACCCATGGCAAAACTACTACTACTGCTTTGCTGGGGCTAGCCATGACAGATTTAAGTCTGGATCCAATGATTATTGTGGGCTCACAGGTGCCGCAATTTGGAGATACCAATGCTCGTATCGGCAAGGGAGACTATTTTGTTGCAGAGACATGCGAATATCGCCGCCACTTTTTAAATTTTCATCCTCAGGCAATCATAATTACCAATATTGAGGAGGATCACTTGGATTATTTTAAAGATATCGATGATATTCTCCTTGCCTTCAAAGAATACGTTGATCGGCTACCTGCTGGAGGTACTGTTGTTTGTTGTGTTGATGATAATGGCGTACGGAAGATGTTGGATATAGTTGCTCGCACAGATATACATATTGTTACTTATGGAGAAAGCAAAGAAGCGAACATTCGCATGAGCAAACACACGGTGAATAATGAAGAACAGGCTTTTGAAATAACCATAGGGGAAAAATTCTATGACTTTCAGATGCTGATCCCCGGCAAACATAATTGTCTTAATGCTACGGCTGTGATTGCTTTGACATGGTCACTTTTTCACAAAACCATGGCTAATAATCAACTTATCCATTCCCTGCAAAAGACCGTACGAGAGTTTGCATCTACTACTCGGCGATTACAAAAAGTCGGGAATTTCAATGACATGATCATTTTTGATGACTATGGCCATCATCCCACTGAGATCAGAGCAACTCTTAAGGCTTTAAAAGATTTTTATCCTGATCGTTATTTGGTCGTTGATTTTATGCCTCATACATATACGAGAACAAAATCTCTCTTTGATGAGTTTTCCCAGTCCTTTGAAGATGCTGACATGGTAATTATCAATGAAATTTATGCTTCAGCACGAGAGCAACCTATACCTGGGATTAGCGGAGAAAAACTTGCCGAGTCAATCAAGTCTCACAAGTCCAATGTTCACTATTTGCCCAAGCAAGAAGTAGGAAGTAATATTCGAAAGAAAGACCTTTCCAAAAGTATATTTCTTACCATCGGCGCCGGGGACAATTGGAAAATTGGTCAAGAATTACTTTAATCATCATGAATGCTATTACTGTTTTTGATACTCTCTTTCATCACATAGAAGGCGTATCATTTTGTGTAAAATATTGGGACAAAAAGACAATAAACTATGGCATTGATAAGCCTGCTTTTACAATTATTTTCAAAAAACCGGAGGCACTAGACGAAGTTCTAACCCATTTAAGCCTGGGATTTGGCGAGGCCTATACCAGAGGTGATATTGAGATCGAAGGAGATATACAAAGAGCTCTTGGCTTACTTTTCGATCCCCATCTTAAAATTCGCCCTAGTATTAGAGCCATTCTCCATATCGGATGGTTGCAATTGGTCCACAAAAATCATCTGAAACAAGCAAGGAAAAATATAAGCCACCACTATGACGTAAGCAATGAATTTTATGATCAGTGGCTCGGAAAAGAAAGAATATATTCATGTGCATATTTCAAAAATGAAGATGACGATATCGATACTGCCCAAGAAAATAAATTGGACTATATTTGTCGCAAGCTGTTACTAAAACCAGGACAAACTCTTCTGGATATTGGTTGTGGTTGGGGGGCTTTGGTCCTTTATGCGGCAAAGAAATACGACGTGAAAGTTATGGGAATTACTTTGAGTAAGAACCAATTGGAACGTGCCAGGAAGCGAGCTAAACAAGAAGGGTTAAGTGACAAAGTAACTCTAGAGCTTTGTGATTATCGTGAGCTGGCAACCAGAAATGTTAGTTTCGATCGCATAGTCAGCGTGGGTATGATGGAGCATGTAGGGAAAAATCACATTCATGAGTATATGGCAGCCAATAATAAACTTCTCAAAGAAAATGGCGTGGGATTACTTCATACCATTGGTAAAATGAAAAGCGGCCGGATCGATGCATGGATGGAAAAATATATTTTCCCGGGAGCATATTTGCCTGAACCAGGAGAGTTAATTGACGGGTTTCGCGACGCTGGTCTGGAAGTGTATCATTTAGAAAACTTACGCCCTCATTATGCACTCACTCTTAAGTCTTGGGTCAAAAACTTTGAAAAGAATATTGAAACGATACAAAAACTTGTAAGCCCTGAACTTGTCCGTATTTATCGACTGTATCTCAATGGATGCGTAGCCGCGTTTACGTATGGGGATATCAACCTTTATCAGATCAGTTTTTGTAAAGGGTACACCAATCAGGTACCGGTCCCACTGACCAATCATTATTTGTATGTTTAAAGGTTTCTGGGAAGAGCTCCCTCGTCCGATTATTGGTTTGTCGCCTATGGACGGTGTCACCGACGCCGCTTTTCGTTTCATAGTCTCAAAATATGGCAAACCACTTCTTCACATTACTGAGTTTGTTTCGGTAGAGGGCATGAATGTTGGTAATCCGGCAAAAGTCTTTGAACCTTTCAAGTACAGCGAAGTAGAAAGGCCGGTCATCGCGCAATTGTTTGGCACCGATACAGAAGCCTTTTACAATGCGGCAATTATGGTCGGTGAAATGGGCTTTGATGGCATAGATATCAATATGGGTTGCCCGGCAAAGAATATTTCTGCTCGAGGGGCCGGGGCCGGTCTTATTCAAAATCCCAAACTTGCGAAGGAAATTATTCGCTCCGTAAAGAGAGGCGCCAAAGATTTTGCAGAAGGTAAAAGCAGTCGGGATTTGGATTTACCCCAAACAACAAAAAAATTTATGGCTCAGAAATGGCAGCAGTCTGCACAGAAAAGACGATTATTGCCAGTTTCAGTTAAAACCAGAATAGGTTTTGACGATATTGTCATTGAAGATTGGGTTCGTTATTTACTTGAGGAAGAGCCCGTAAATATTTCCGTGCATGGACGCACACTAAAGCAAATGTATACAGGAGAGGCGAATTGGGAGGCAATTGGTAAAGCTGCAGAAATTGTAAAAAAAACCGAAACAAGCATTTTGGGAAATGGCGACATCAAGAGCGTTGCCGATGCGCATACAAAGTTGCAACAATATCACTTAGATGGAGTTCTGATCGGTCGTGCCAGCTTTGGTAATCCATGGATTTTCCAAGGACATTATCCAACGCTTCCAGAGCGCCTAAAAACGGCACTTGAACATGCTTATAAATATGAGGAACTCTACGGCACAACCTTTTTTCATCCTATGAGAAAACATTTAGCATGGTATATGCATGACTTCCCAGGAGCCAAGGAATTACGGGTGGAATTGATAAAAACCAACAGTGCATCTGAAGTTGAAAAGATATTATCTTTAATAACAAAATAGAACAAAAGCCTTAATGATCAATCATTACTCCTTAATGATTAATCGCTTTATGCTAGAATGTAGTGGATCTAATTTGTTTATGAAACCACTTCACATTCGCCTTTCATTGCTGTTTGGTTTTTTAGCGCTATTTCCCTTCATATCTAACACTCAAGCTGCAACAAGTATCGATATATCTTCTACACAGGACATTATTAAACCTGTAATTGACAGTGCCGATTCTGTAGAGGTCAATAAAAACATTCTTTTTGATGGTAGCAGATCGATAGAAGATAAAAGTGTGACAAATATCCGATTTCTTTGGGATTTCGGTGACAATACAGTGGATAGTGGCGTTGAGATAGCACATACATATGAAGAACCTGGCGAATATAACGTAACACTGAGCATTCAATATGCTGGACAAACACAGCAAGTTCAAAAGTCTGTCTTTGTCTTTAAGCAAGCACAAAGCATTTTGATAACACAAGATTATGAGAAATCAGACTTCGAGAAGCTGATATCAAATCTCAAGCAAAAGTCCATTTCCGCTCGCATCATCACCTTGAGTGAAAGCCTCAGCCAGGATGATCAATCTTTTATTGAAAAAAGTACTTTTATTTTTAGCACGGCAAAACCCGCCGATCTTGTCACAAGCAAATATCCAACACTCCTCAAAAACAAGACACTTGTCATCATTTCCGATGATAATTTAACCACCCTTGAACGTCTGAGTAAAAACAGCTTCGCAAGCATTGGTGCAGAGAAAATCTTGCTCACAAATATTGAAGCTCTCATGCCCCAGGAAGCCGAGACAATGTCCGTTGCCGAAGCCACAAACCTTACTGAACTGAACGGTATTCTTACCACACGTAAAATTGCATTTGTACAAGTAGAGACACAGGAAAGAATCGGTATCACCAATTTCATGTTGGCGATTACCAATTATCTGAGACGAAACGGTGTTCCTGACATCACTTTGTTTTTATTACTCAGCATTCCGATCATAGCGACAATAATTACTTTTTTTAGACAATTTGTCGGTATTGCAACTCTTGGTATATACACTCCTATGGTTTTTACACTCACCTTTCTTATTATCGGGGGGATCATAGGGAGCAGTACTTTTATCGTTATTGCAGGAGTGAGTATAATTCTGCGCCAAATAATGAACAAGATTCGACTTATGTACGTTCCCAAAATGGCCATGATTTTGATCGGCACGACCTTGGCGGTAATAGGTTTGTTCGTTGCATCCGCATTTTTTAATGTAAGGGCGTTTATTGAAGTAGATATTTTCCCTTTGATACTCTTGTTAACGATGGGTGAACGTTTTATCAGTCTGCAACTGGAACGCGGTATGAGAGCTGCATCTTTTCTTTTTTTAGAGACTATCATTGTAGCTTTGATTATTTACCTCTTACTGGAATGGCAACGCGTAAATATTGTTGCATATCCAGAAATCATTTTACTGATGATTCCTTTAAACTTTTTTATCGGCCAATGGACAGGGTTAAGATTGTCTGAGTTGCTCCGTTTCCGGGATCTCCTGGATACAGCTGAACAGCAGGAATCTGAAGAATAACCAGATCACATGAAATTTCCAACGGGCATACTGGGTATCAATGCCAGAAATCTCCTCTACATACGCCCCTTCAATAAGAAAAAGGCCATACAGTTGGCTGATAATAAACTGGAGTCCAAGGCTTTTTTTCAGGCACACGGCATCCCCACCGCCAAAGTATATTCTGTCATTCGAAACAAAAAAGATTTAGAGCCTTTTCGCTTCAGGAATATTCCTGCGAAAAGTTTTGTTATCAAACCCAATCGTGGTTTCGGCGGACAGGGCATTAAAATCATCCTGGACAAAGAAAGCGTACGCAAAAAGAAAAGTAAAGAACTCAAAGCACATATATCTGATATCCTGGACGGAAATTATTCCCTGACAAACGCACCAGATACCGCGATTATTGAACAAAGAATTATTTGTCATCCGATCCTGGCAGCATTTAGTTATAAAGGGCTTCCTGATATTCGCGTGATTGTACATAACCTCATCCCCGTGATGGCGATGCTGCGTCTGCCTACAGAAGAATCTGACGGCAAAGCTAATTATCATGCGGGTGGGGCAATAGCCGGCATAGATTTGGCAACCGGGAAAATCACACATGCCGTTATTCATGGCAATTATGTAAAACAATTACCCGGTCAAACACAAAAGATTATCGGCGTACAAATTCCCAATTGGGATCAAATACTCCTAACAGCGGCAAAGGCACAGCTGTATTCGAATATCGGGTATCTGGCGATAGACATAGTACTCAACAAAAAGGCCGAACCCCTTGTTTTGGAAATGAATGCCCGGGGGGGGCTGACTATTCAGGTGGCGAATAAAGCAAGATTACGTGAGCGACTTGACCGTATCAAAGGATTGACCGTGAAAACCCCAGAGAGAGGTGTTCGTATAGGAAAAGAAATCTTCGGCAGCCATGAAAGCACGACAACCGTGGAAGATGAATTGGAAAGAATTTCCGGAAAGGAGATTCTCAGTTCTTATGAACCCATTGAGGTGGGAGTCGGTCGCAACAAAAACCAGCGAACCATAGCTCTTTTAGACACCACAAAGATCTACACCTCACTCGATAAAAGCATTGCACACAAATTGGGACTTGTAGACAAAAACTACAAAATATCCGAGAAGCCTGAGTTTTTCTCTATTGTATTAAAGCTGGGAAAGAAGAAAGTGAAAACATTTGTCACAGTTAGAGATTATTCCCAACACACATACAAAGCTGTCATCGGTAGAAGAAATTTGCGCAATATTTTTATCGATCCATACAAGGGTTTGCCCTCAACCTTTCTTGGTGCTCCCAGTGTTTTGCCAACACCTCTGGATCAGGAAAAAGAAGCCGATCATCTCGTTGCGGAAATTTATAAGAAGATATTTTTCCTCTACCATGTAAAGCCCATCAATGTAAAAAGTGAATATGAAAAATGGCAAATAGATAACAATCACATGCCTCAATTCCAATATCGAGAATTGCCCGCCCATTATGAAGAAATGATGAAAGATCTGGAGAGTATTCCATGGTTTGAGTCGGACATCGGACAGGTAATAAAACTACGCTCTCAGGAGCTGGTTCAACAAATAAAAACGGTTAAGAATGCCGGTAAAAAGGAATTTAACGAGCAAGGACAAATGCTTTTTCGACAATTGGATAAGAAGGAATTAAGAATTGCTGAAAAACACATCAAGTTAGAAAAAAACATCATTAGCGAGAAAGCTTCACTTGGCGCCAGTGATATAAGTAGATTTTTTAAACAAATCATTCAGGATTTAGAATTGAAGGAATGGAAAGTTGTCATTGATGAACACCACCTGAGCAGTATTCGTGTCCTGGATAATTACCAAATAGGCGTACCCAAAGATCGCAAAGTGACACTTTCCAGGCTCCTTCAGCTGGCGGCACATGAAATCCTTACCCACTCGCTCGTGCGTCACAATGGAGAAAAACAAAAATGGCGTATTTTCTCGTATGGCTTTCCCAAATACATTTATGTTCAAGAAGGATTAGCCGCTTATAATGAAATGCTGGCGGCTCCGGAGTACAAAAATAACGTTTTGAAACGCTCAGCACAAAATGCTCTTCTGGCATATTATGCTCAGAATGAAACCGGACCCGAACTGATGCAAAGAATTTTAGATTTATATTCTTCCAAAAAAGCCTGGCGTACTTTTGTTCGTCTCAAGCGAGGCTTGGGAGATACCGGTCAACCGGGAGGACTGGGAAGAGAAAATGTTTATTTCTTGGGCCTTTTGCCGTTTCTAGACGTAAAACGCATACCAAAGATCTATTATTGCGGTCGAGTTAATGAAGATCATATAGATACTGCTAAACGCTTTAATTCCCTTGATACTTTTCATATTCCCAAATTTCCTTTGCATCTAAAAAATGAATAATAAACAGGCTTATATACTGCTCGCCAAACCTCCGGTATTGGGTCAAGTTGGACATTCGCTCCCAGGGAAAATCTCTGAGGAGCAAAGACTAGAAATCTATTCATCATATCTGAGTGAGACGATCAGCTATTTCAACACTCTTCCAAACATTGACTTGATTATTAGCTGTGAAGAGCGATATCAAGAGGTGTTGCTGCAAAATCATTTTCCTCAACTAAAACTCTCCAAGGTAATAAGCGGCGATCTGGGTGACAGGCTGGAAGAATTAGCACATTATGCACTCTCTTATTTGGAGTACAAACAGGTATTTATAACTTCTCAAGAGTTTATCTTTGTCAGTGAGGAAAATCTCCATCGTTGGGGAAGAGTTCTCGATCGCACCAGCCACAGCATAATTCTTGTTCCTTATGAGAATAACTTGGGTATTGTCGGCCTCAACTTCCCTTTTACTGGTCTTTACGAGGACGTTGTTTGGCAAAAAGCAAACGTCATAAAACAGCTTCAAGGTAACATTAAAAACCTCCATGTCAAAAGTACTATCATAGAAGAGGATGTCTTTTCGGCTGAGTTATCACAAAATTATCCAGAAACTACACAACTCATGAAAGCTATATCGTGACGCTACTTTTGATCTAGCATTCGTGCCTCTCTACACATTTGCTCGGTAAGCTCTACAGCATCACCAAGATAATTTTCCGGTGTCCAGCTTTTGAATCTGTTCTTTTCTTCAAGAGAGATATCTAAGGCATCAACAAAGCCGTGTAGACGATCTTTGGTGATAGGACCCTCCTTTGCTAAGGCATCAAAAAGTTCATATGGATTGGCCACGCCGAGAAGCCTCAAGCGAGTTTGAATGCCTGAAGTAATGACAGACCATCTATGTTCCAAATCAGCTTTTATAGCGTCGGTTTTTGGTTCCAAATCACGAATATCAGATGCAGCATTTTCTAGGGCTAGTAACGCGTACGCAAAAGTGACACCGAAATTTCTGGCTATAGTTGAATCGGAAAGATGACGCTGGAAACGAGATTGTGGAAGTTTTTCGGCCATCTTTTTGCATAATGCACTGGCAATAATGGCGTTACCTTCACTATTTTCCAGATCAATCGGATTACGTCCTTTATGCGGCATCACTGAAGACCCGATTTGTCCCTTACGAGGTCTTAAGAAAAAATAATCATGTGACAAGCATGCCCACAGATTTTGATCCGTGATTTCTACTATATCCATAATTTCACCTATGAGGTGGAGCAGTTCAGCCCAACGATCATGCGGTTCAATCTGTGTAGTAAAAAGCTGTGGTTCCAGCCCAAGGGACTCCACAAACTCAATGGAAAATTGCTGCCAGTCGATATTGGGAGCAGCAGCTTTGTGGTCGTGAAGATTGCCAACAACACCGGTCATTTTCCCGATTAAATGAAAATTTGCAGTATTCAATCGGTGCAACTTTTTTGCTAGACGATGGCCAGGAAGTGCCACTTCTTTACCAAGAGACGTAGCTGGAGCTTCTCTGCCATGAGTCCTTGATAACATAGGAATCTCTTTCCACTCCTCGGCACGATCAATAAGTGCATGTACCATTTTCCAACCGGCAGGCACCAATACTTCATTCTTGGCTCTTTGAATAGCCATATTCTGTGCAAGATTCGTCACATCTTCGCTCGTCAAAGCAAAATGCACCATGCCCAAAACATCCTCCACACTGGTACCTTTCAACTTGTCTTTTAGAAAATATTCTATTGACTTAACATCGTGGCGAGTTGTCGTCTCCACTTGTTTTACTTTACGAGCATCATTCTGTTTAAATCGTAAATATACATTTCGCAGCAATACCAACTCTTCTTCAGTAAATTTCCGCACTAAGCCCTTTTCAGAAATAGCGATCAAGTATTCTATTTCTATCTCTACACGTCCTTTGATCAATGCAAACTCAGAAAAATAAGGACGCAGCACTTTTGTTTTCTCGGCATAACGACCATCCACAGGAGAAAGAGCAGTCAGTTCATTTAACTCAACAAATTCATTCTTTACCTCTTCAATCGAAACACTTGATTCTTCCGGCCTCATAGAAAAAGTTAATGATGTTTCTTTATACTAAAACATCCATGGATGGGCAAATGTGGTGCGCGATAGTGGATTCGAACCACTGACCTTTATCCCGCTTTGAAATTCTTATGGTGGAACCGGGTGGACTCGAACCACTGACCTCCACAATGTCAATGTGGCGCTCTAACCAACTGAGCTACGGTTCCGTAAATGTGCGGGATCAATGTAACGCTCTAACCAGGCTGAGCTAATCGCGCATGTAGGCCCAATATAGAGAGATTTCTTTTATGGCACAAGATATCTTAGCCAACACTCGCCGAGACCTTCATGGCGACCGCTTTGTCGAGCACACTCGGGATAATATTTTCCGGGCTCAAGAGATTATCAGGGACACAACTTGCTAAAGCTTCAGCAGCCCGCAATTTTATTTTGTCAGTAACTTTTGTAATTCTTTTGTCGAGGAGACCACGGAACATCCCCGGAAATACCAAGACATTATTAATTTGATTGGGAAAGTCACTACGACCTGTACCCACGATATAAGCACCAGCGGCTTTGGCTATATCAGGCATGATTTCCGGAACCGGGTTGGCCATAGCAAAAATAACCGGTTCTGTATTCATAAATTTGATCCATTCCGGTTTTAGAACATTCGCTGCAGAAAGACCGATAAAGATATCCGCACCATTGAGAGCAGTTGGCAAATCTCCTTCCAGGTTCTCTATATTCGTTTGAGCAAGAATACTCTGCTTTTCGCTATTTACATCAGCACGACCCTTATGAAGAATTCCTTTGGAATCACAGACAATAATATTTTTAATCCCGTATTCTATCAGAAGTCTGGTCGTCGCCAAACCCGCAGCACCGGCGCCATTTACAACAATTCGCACATTTTCTTTGGATATTTTCTTTATTTTGAGAGCATTGATCAATGCTGCGAGGACGACCACCGCGGTCGCGTGCTGATCATCATGAAAAATCGGGATATCCAGAGCCTCTCGAAGTCTTTTTTCAATTTCAAAACATTTGGGAGCAGCAATGTCTTCGAGATTGATACCTCCGAATGTTGGAGATATTGCGACTATTGCTTGGATAATTTCTTCAGTATCTTGTGTCTTTAGCACGATAGGATAGGCGTCGATATCCGCAAATTGTTTGAAGAGTATGCATTTGCCCTCCATGACCGGCAAGGCGCCATATGGTCCGATATTGCCCAGTCCCAATACAGCAGAGCCGTCAGATATGACAGCAACCGTATTGCCCTTAATAGTATAATTTTGCACTTCTTCTGGATGTTCACCCAAATATGAAGATACAGCTGCAACACCAGGGGTATATGCAACGCTGAGATCCTCACGGTTCATTATCGGACCAAATTTGCTAACAATAGCGACTTTCCCATGCGTAGCTTTGTGTTTTTTGAGTGACTCCTGACCGTAATCCATAAATTTTCCCAGAAAAGACAGTAAAAGCACTCTAACAATTCCCGCTGTAAAAGCAACGAGAGGATTCGGCATGCCGAATCCAAATTCTAAGTTCTAAATTCTAAGTTACACCTTTCAACTATAACTTTGAACCCTTCGATACACTCGGGGCAGGCCCTAGAACTTAGAACTTGCAAAGTGTGTTATACTTATATGAAGTGGATTTTTATGCATTCTTATCAGATTCGTGTACTCATCTCGTGGTTTCTCAAATTGTTCTTATTGGCCGGACAGACCATAGGTCATACCATTGTTCTTGCCATGACTCTGGAACATTTTGGCTTGCATAGTGTGCCGCTTTTGTTTTTGGCAATTGGTGTAAGCACGCTCATAGGCACATTGCTTCTGAGATTTCTCCCAAAAACGATAAAAAAAGAACATCTTATACTGCTGTACTCCAGTGTACTTCTCGCGTATTTGATTCTCATCCTGAGTCTTGGCACCTTCGGCCCTATTATTGCGTCGATAGTCATTGCTCTTGGTATTCTACAAATGCCACTCGGCATCATCACCAGCTATTACATCGAAGAATTGTTTTCACCTTTGGAAGCACGAAGAAGCCTGCCGCTCATCGAGTCAACCGAAGGAATATCGATGGTTGCCTCAGGACTTACGATCATCGGTTCACTCGTGCTTGGGATATCGGTACCCTCACTCCTATGGCTGTGGCTTGCCAGCCATATTGGTTTGACTGCAATCTTTGGCATATGGTTGCTCTCTCATAAAAAAGTACCATCACTTCATCACTTACTTCCTGAGTCATTTTTTAAGCAAGAATGGAACATTTCCTTTGCTACGCCTCTCAAGGCACTGATGCTAAGCATGTTTCTCATCGTTCCATTGGCAGAGCTCTATTTTACCTCTTCCTTTGTAGAACTTTTCGGAGAAAAGGAGCGAATCATCACTACCGGTATCGCTTTATTTCTGGCTGCCTCCGGAATTTTAATCTTATGTAACCAATTTTTTATAGCTCCAAAGTTGCTCGCCAGATCCGGCAGTATGGGGACTTTGCTCTCCGCGATACTGATGACTACATTGGCAGCAGGCTTAAGTTTATTGTTTCCGGGATTTTGGCTAGCGGCGCTGGTGAGACTCACACATGAAGGGTTTTTGCCGGTGTTTAAGTTGGGTTATGTCTCGACCCTCTACGCGATCCCCATCAGTAAACGTCTGGAAATGAAGTCTTTTGTTGATGGGATTATCATTCCATCAGCGATGATTTTCGCTTCGGGTTTGGTCGTCGTCCTAGAAAAACTTATTCATGGAGAAATCTTATGGCCCCTTCTTGCTGTATTTATTCTCTGTATCACCGGACTCGCATTTGCTTTTTTCCCTGCTCTTAAGAAACGTTACACTGACTACCTGGTCAGCAATCTCCACAATGATTCGCATACGTTCAAAAAAACACTTTTACAAATACTTTCCGAACCTGGTCATGACACTGCCCTCAACACCATGCATCGCTTGCTTAAGATGCCTCGGGAGCAAGAAGAAATAAAAGTTCAAATTTTAAACACCTTAAGCACACTCAAAAAACAAAATTCTCTACCGGTAATTTTTGAGTCTGTGCGGCATGAAAATAACATGATACGGCTCGCTGCCTTGCAAGCCTTGCAAGAGTATTCTTGGAACAAGGAGAACGTCTTTGAGCAAGGGTTTTCACGTTTTCATTTGCTCAAGATATTGAGAGAATTATTTGCCCGGGAAACCAATGATGAGGTCAAAATGACTATTGTAGATTTACTTGCGAAAATCGATCATGAACATGTGATAGAATTTCTTGTTTCGGCACTCGAGGACAGTGACCCACTCCTACGTGCACATATCATACGGGTAATGGGAAGGTTTCCAGATCCGCATATCTATCACTTCATTGAACCTTATACCAGGGATGCCAATGCATGGATTCGCGCATACGCTGTCGCCGCTTTGTGGCAATTCCCCCAATATCGTCTCGAGCTACTGGTGCAAATTGTGAAGCTTCTGAGTGAAGGAAACAGTGAAGCAGTACAAGCAAGCACTTTTCTCTTGGGTGAATTACGCTCGCAGCAAGAACACCGACTTGAAGAAGGCGACTCAGAGATTGCCCTAGAAGCCGCCTTGGCTCTAGTAAAAATCGGAGATTATTGCGGAGTGGATACAATTGTCGAAAATATTCTCACAAAACCTGTACTATTACGTAAAGTTGAGCGTGAATTGGGAACAGAAACGAAAAGCATGCGAGTCATCATGCGTGCATTAGAGAACGCGGTGATACACAAAATAAGCGAGCATATCTTGCTATTTGAGGGCAATGAAAATGTGATCGATGAAATGGAAAAGCTCTATCATCTGGTAGGTGCCGAAGAAGAACTCTATCACCTGGAAAACCTTAGGACCACTTCTTCGATTTGACGATCGTATCAACCAAACCATATTTAAGAGCCTCATCAGCGGACATCCATTTGTCACGATCGCTGTCCTTGGTGACCTGATCAAGTTTTTTACCAGTGTGCTTTGCCAAGATTTCATTGAGCCGTTTCTTCGTACGCAGAATATGATTAGCGGCAATTTCAATATCACTCGCCTGCCCCTCAGCACCACCCAACACTTGGTGAATCATCACCTCGCTGTTAGGCAAAACCATTCTTTTCCCTTTTGTTCCTGCAGCCAAGAGTACAGAGCCCATCGAAGCAGCAAGTCCCACACACACGGTAGAAACCGGCGCCTTGATATGCTGCATAGTGTCATAGATGGCCAAACCAGCAGACACTGATCCTCCGGGAGAATTGATATAAAACATGATATCTTTATCGGAGTCTTCTTTATTCAAAAATAACAATTGAGCGATAATACTATTGGCGACAGCATCATCAATTGCTGTGCCGAGAAAAATGATTCTTTCTTTCAGTAAACGCGAATAGATATCATAACTTCGCTCACCTTGGCTTGTTTTTTCAATGACATAAGGGATAACGAAAGACATGGGGAATGTAAAATTTAAAATGTAAAATTGAACTCAAACAACACAATAATTATAGCTCTTATTTGCCTTGTCTTCCATCTTCTTATGGCAAATGCAGGTGACAGGCGAGCTACGCAGGTGACAGGACTGGTCCTCTTCACCTTTGACAGCTCCTTTCATCACCTTCCACCTGAGCTTCTTACCTTCTTCACCTTCTATTTGCCTAGGGCAAATTGCCGGGTGTATGATCACACCTTATTAATCATGGAGAATATGGGAATTTTTGTTCCAAAAAGCTTCGCAGAAGAAGGAATTGAGAACCAAAGACCTATCATTTCCATACAGCCTGTCGCAATTTTGGATGCAATATTCATGCGACACGGAGAGCAGTTTTCTGATGGAGAACAAAAAAATCGCGAAGATCGTTTAAGTGAGGTCGGGAGAGTACAGGCTATCGAGTTCGGGAAGAGCTTAATCGACCGAGATGGGGTTTTTGGGTTCTGTGGCGATACGAAAAGAGCCCAGGAATATCTCAGTATCATTTTAGAAAATTGCCAGGCTCCAAGAAAAGGTCAAGCCCGCATTCATCCATCGCTCAATGCCATTGATCCGCGACTTGGATCCGAAGAGTACGAAACACACCGAAGAGAGCAAATAGAAGAGTTGGCTTCTTGGATAGACACATACAAAAGAAGTGTAAAGACAATGAGAGAAAAATCACGAATGAGCATACTCTTCGTGACTCATACGCATATCAATGAAAGTTTACTTGAAAAAATCATAGGCGATCCGGAAAAATCCGCCCTTTTTGACCCCACCACTGTAGTACGTCCATTTGCACCCGGTGATCACTGGATACTTCGCACATCGAGGCCTCCCAATGGGAAAGAATCAAGTGTAATTATTTTGGGGCAAAAGCAATATCCATTAAATGAACAAGCTTTTTCGAGTCTTATCGAGGGATATTTGGCTCGAAATCGTTATAAATCTACACGTATCGTTGCAAGCGAACAAATAGGTGAAACAAACGAAGTTCCTTTAGAAAAAGTATTTCTCGCTTTTTCAGTAGTTCGTGACAATCCCATGATTGCAGCAAAACCTGCAAAAAATGAATATAATTTTCAGGTCGAAAAACGTTGGATATTCTGTGAATATATCAAATTCCTCGTTCAAGAAAGCGATGCATTAGCACAAAAGTTAGGTGACAAAGAATGTTCAACTTTTTCGAGAAAAGCGGCCGATGTCGCAGAATGTATCAAAAAGTATGCACAGGATTTGATACACAACCATGTACACCAGAAAGACGCCAAAATTTCGGTATCTGCACATGTTGGTTTCGCAGAAAGTTTTCTTATAAAGTGCCTCATAAAGATTGTCCAGCTAAAACCACATAGCCAGACATCTTCCGCGGAAAAACTCATTGATATCCTGGAAAATGGCTTTGAAAAAAACAACCGTCTGCAAGTGGATATTGCCAAGGGGACATTAAACACTGTTCACATCCGAATACGTTTCGATAAAAAAATACAATCCACCGGAAAAGAATTCCATTTCGATGGCGAAGTCCCCATGGAGGTTATCGAGCAAATAATAGCCGAGCGGACATAAGTTTTCTGGTTTGCCATACGAAGCTCTACAGGAGCGCAGGCTGGCGGAGAGGGGGGGATTCGAACCCCCGCGCCGACTTACGCCGACCTACAGGTTTAGCAAACCCGCCTCTTCAACCACTTGAGTACCTCTCCTTTTGCGTTGGTTGAATAGTCCCCTTAGGGAACGTTGCCAGACTAATCAATATTGTCGTCGATGACAATAGCTTTTTCGAATACTCATGCTACAATCCAACCTTATAAATTCACTTACCATGATCGCCGATCTCGAAGACTTTTATTATCACGCTAAACTGTTTGTAAAAGCATTTAACAAATTCATTCGCCCATGTCAGCTCAAGGGCTTAGCTTGGGTCGACCACATTTGCTTTAAGTGTGACTCTGCAAGAACGTATAAAGAGATGAGAGCTTTGTTTGAAAGTGAAAAAGTTTCAGAATTTATCTATCAGTCGAACATTGCCGGAAGGAGAATCGCATGCGTACAGCTGAGAATGGCTATCCGAACAGCACTGGGGCCGATTCAACTTCTTGAACTTTCTGACAAAAAACCGAGAAAAGAAGAAAGGAGCCATTTTGATCATATAGAGGTATATCCAGAGGGCATTTCTTACACTTCTATGGTCAAACGAGTGGAAGAAGCCGGTATTACACTGACAAAGGACGCGCGACCACATCACACAACGCATGATGCTCTTATTGACGCGCATTTTAAATTGCGCCTCACGAGAGAACCTCTGATGAATAAAATTATCCGTGATGAAATAAGCAGAAGAATTCGCTAGGCAGCGGTTTTTTGCGGACCGACGATGCTCATTAGCTCTGATAATACAGCACGAATATCGATAACTACTTCCTGTACCTGACAATGCTGATACTTGCTTATATCAAAGGCACGGTATTTCATCTCACGGCTCGTCTCGTCAACACGGAAAGACCCGCTAAATTCATTGAAATCAAAATGTAACGCATATACGGATGGATATCCGGGCAAAAATTGAGCTTTGACATGAGCTCCATTGGATAAAACTGCAGAGACGGGATTTTCTCTGACAATGTTTTTTATGGTAGTTAAAAACTCTCCTGAAGAAAGAGAAGGACTTTGAGACATAGACTATTATTAACAAAGATTGGGCGGAAAGAGCGTTTTTTGCATTTTCTGGGCCAGATGTTTTAATGGAAGAAGATCATTGTCTAAACACGGGAAAATCTCGATAGTAGTTATTGCTTCAGCAAGATATGCCTTTGCCTGGATTTTCTCTTCCACTGAAAGTTTGTTTTTTTCATAGGCTCGTTCCAACTCTATGATGTTATCTACGATAATTAATAGTGATAGGCAGAGCTTAAAAATATCGGGTCGACTTGTCTTAAATGAAGCTAAAAGAGTTCGGTTGATATTCATCAAACATTCTTGGAAATTTTTCAGTTCAGCAATTTCTTTTTCTAATTTACCCAGCTTTGCTGGCTCAGATGGAGTATCGCTTACCGTTTCGGGAGGAAAAGAAGATCGAGTCATGGCAAAAAGCTTACGTCAGAAACTTAACGATATGAGGCTTCAATTTAGCCAATCTTTGTTTAATGAGAAAGATATATTGTGAAATCTCTTGATTCTCTTTCAATAAACCATCCATAAGTTTTTCATGGCCTTCCACGGCCTTTTCCCAGTACTTTAGATTTTTAGGAGAAACTTTTGGTTCAGGAAAAAGCATTCGCTCAGCTTCGTAAATAAAGACAATTGTCGGACTGATTTCTCGGAGGGGAAGAGAGGCTTCTTTTTTTTCCCATACCAAACCAACCATCTCTCTATGAAGATGCAAAAGGAAATTTCCCCACTCTCTCTCAAGTTTCAATTCTTCAACAGAAGATATGGAGGCTTGAGGCGCCCCAAAATGTTCGGCGTCATTCGATGGACGATGAGTCATTGTCATAAACTTTTCTTAACGAAGCAAGAGAGTATCAGAAAAGAAATATTTGTCAACCAACAACAGTCTATTCCAGGAGGAAATTTTGCTTTCTCGCCAAATATTTATCCAATTCAAATTTCAATGCTGGAAATTTTTCTAAGGTAATGTCTTCATTCAGGAGCGTTTCAGCTGCTTCGCGAGTTTTATAAATCAGGTCACTATCAGTGAGGGTGGCCATTTTGAAATCCGGTAATCCACTTTGTTTCGTGCCATAGATCTCACCTGGGCCACGAAGCTCTAAATCCAACTCAGCCAGATCAAAGCCACTATGGTGTTTTTCCATTGCCCTTAATCGTTGATTGGAAGTGGAGGATTTACTGTCGGTAAATAACAAGCAATATGACTGGTATTCACTGCGACCGACTCGGCCACGAAACTGATGTAGCTGAGCTAAGCCAAAGCGATCAGCTCCTTCGATCAGCATCATCGTGGCATTTGGTACATCGATACCCACCTCGATGACCGACGTAGAAACTAAGATGTCTAATTCTTTGTCAGCAAAAGATTTCATAACACCTTCTTTCTCTTTTGGTTTCATGCGTCCGTGAAGCAAGCCAATTTTCCGCTTAGGGAAAATATCATTTTGAAGACGTTCATATTCTTCAGTAGCAGCTTTTACTTCGAGAATTTCTGACTCTTCTATCAAAGGACAAACTACAAAAACCTGTCGGCCTTTGGCAATTTGATCATCGACAAACAAATACGCTTTCCTTCGTTCATTTTCAGATACCACCCGTGTGATAATTTTTTGTCGTCCTGGAGGAAGTTCTTTTATGAGTGATAGATCCTGATCACCATACAATGTTAAAGCCAAACTTCTTGGAATGGGAGTTGCTGTCATAAGAAGCAAATGCGGCGAGCCATGCGTCTTGAGCAGAGCTCTTTGCTGTACCCCAAAACGGTGCTGCTCATCGACGATGGCGAGTCCCAGATTGGAAAAACCTACTCGTTCTTGAATGAGAGCATGCGTGCCGATGATCACATCCAGGGTTTTATTTTTCAATGCCAAAACCAAATCATTTTTACTGCTTTCCGTTGTCGAACCGACAAGCAATTCAGCGCGAATGCCATATTGGCCAAAGAGTGGCAGTAGAGTCTTGGCATGTTGACGAGCCAAAATCTCGGTGGGCGCCATCAACGCTCCCTGATAGCCAGACCTTACCGCCTGATAGAGAGCGATTGCCGCTACAACAGTTTTGCCTGATCCCACATCCCCCTGAAGGAGACGAAGCATCGGTACAGATTTCTCCATGTCTTTGAGAATCTCAAAAGCGGTGATCTTTTGATCCTTGGTCAATTGAAAGGGCAATTTACTGACAAACATTTTAATTTCCTCACTGCGCATAGGCATCTTTTTCCCTTCATCTTGAGATTGTTGCCAAGCTTTTCTCTTCATTTGCACATTGAGCTGCATAAGAAGCATTTCTTCAAATGCCAAGCGAAAGCGAGCAGTTTTAAGTTCTTTTTCACCGGTCGGAAAATGCACTTGCTTGATCGCCCAAGCTTTTGGCATCAATGAATATTTTTCTTTAAATTCTATGGGCAGAAACTCTTCAAATTGATCGGCAAGACTTAAATGCTGATATATCTGCGTGCGTAACCAGCGAGAAGAAACGCCCTCAGTCTCGGGATAGACCGGTACCAAACGAGCCGTATGAATTTGTTCGTCTTTCACGATCTCGACACTCGGACTTTGCATGCTCACTTTCCCAAAGGCAAATTTTATTTTCCCGGACAGTATCACTTCCATACCGGGTTTTATTTGATTGATGAGAAATGGCTGATTGAACCACACCACTGACAATGCCCCACTCTCATCACTGACTTTTGCTTCGGTTAGGACCTTCCGGCTCCTCGTTCGAATATTTTTTATCTGATGAACAGTTACTTTTACCGTGTTTTGTTCATCGCGCACTATATAAGCAACCTGTCGTATTTCAGTCTGATTGTCGTACGTTCTTGGAAAATGTTGCAGCAAATCTTGCACGATAAATATGCCCAGCTTATTCAGTCTTTTCAGCATCTGCGGACCAACGCGCGGTAATTCCGAGATTGATGAAGATAACAACATATTTCCCTGAGTTATGAGTTCCAACTTAGAATTTTGAACTTAGAATTTAGAACTTATTCCCTATCAATCGCTATATCTCTAGGCAAGAATGTTATCAGATGACTGATAATATCTCTACCCTTGGGGACTTTCAATAAGATATGATAGCCAAACTTACCCACTCGTCGATGCATCCACGTAGGAGTGGGGCCGAATATTTCCATTTCCAAGCCTAGAGATATCTTTTGATTCTCCAATAAAACTTTGGTGCTATTTGCAGCGTCTCTCGCCTCATTTGAGCCCGGTCGATAAACAGTCAAACGAATCAAATCACAAAAAGGCGGATACCAGAATTCCTGACGGAAACCCAACTCTTCTTTTTTGAATGCCTCGTAATCATGATTCACTACATGTCGCAGAACCGCGTATGTAGGATCATATGTTTGAATGATAACTCTACCCTGTTCATTGCCACGACCGGAACGACCGGCAACTTGCGTGAGAATTTGAAACGTTTTTTCTTGAGCAGTGTATTCCGGAAAATGAAAAGACAAATCGGCAAGAATAACCCCGACCAGATTTACTTTGGGCAGATGAAGGCCTTTAGCAATCATCTGTGTTCCCAAGACAATGTCGTACTTGTGATTTAAAAAATCATGATAAAAAGCGCGATACTTTTCCGGTGACGTCATCGTGTCACCGTCAACACGGATCGTGCGGGCATGCGGAAAAAGGTTTTCTAATTCCACCAGAATTTTTTGCGTTCCACTGCCTAAAGCTTTCAGCGTTACACCGCCACATTTGGGACAGGAGGTAGGTGGTTCTTTGGTATAGTCACAATAATGACATATCAACTTTGCGGTCGGGTCAAAACTACGATTGTATTCTAAATGCACGGTTAGACTGATTTCACAGTGAGGACACATCTCCCTATGCCCACATTCACGACATAGATAGCTGGTGGCGAATCCACGCCGGTTCAGAAAAAGCATCACCTGTCTTTTTTCATGCAGCTCATGTTCAATTGCTTCTTTAAGTCGCTCAGAAAGTGGTGAAAAATTACGAGCTTTGAGCTCATCTCGCATATCAACCAGTTCGATATTTGGCATGGTGCTCGCCACACGAGACGGGAGATGAACAATCTCTTGCTTCGGATCACCGTAACTCACTATGCCAGGAGTAGCACTTCCCAATATCAATATACTGCCGGTAGTCTTTTGTAATTCCCGGGCAACAGTGACCGCATGATATCGAGGAGACTGATCTTGATGATAGCTGCCCTCATGTTCCTCATCGACAATGATCAAACCAAGATTGTGCGCAGGCGCAAAGAGTGCGCTTCTCGCACCTAATACCACATTCTTAGTTCCGTTTCTTATTTCATCATACATGTTTCGTTTCTGTGCAGGCGTTATCCCCGAATGAATAACTGCAATTTGCCCAGGAAAGCGCTCTTCAATTCGAGCTAGTGTTTGCGGCGTTAAAGCTATTTCGGGTACTAAAATAATTACTTGTCCTCCCCGTTTTAAAACCTCTTCTGCCACCCGCAGATAAATTTCCGTTTTTCCCGATCCCGTCACGCCGTGCAGCAACCAAACTTTCTCATTTTCATCTAAGATTTTTTCTACAATTCTATTCTGTTCCTCAGTAAGTATTGGTTTTTCATGTTGAGTGTGAGTTTCAACTTTGAACTTAGAACTTAGAACTTTGAACTTGCGTTTTGGAATCTTCCACTGTTCTTTCGGCAGAAACAATAGGACCGATTTCAGTAGCGGCACCGCATAATAATCAGCAAGCCACTTGGACAGTTTAATTTGAGCAGCACTTAATGCCGGTTTTTCAATAGCAGCAACCTCTTTGACTTTAAAATCCTCGTCAGTAATAGGTGCAGTTCTTTCAATCACCAACCCCAACATTTCATTATTACGAAAAGGAACCCGAACCAAAAATCCCGGGACAATATCCTCTTCTGAGGCATATGTAAGAGGCCCCACTTGGAGGCAATATTTTTCCGGCAAGAGAATGTGGTAGAAATGCATAATTCAAAATTCTAAGTTCTAAATTAATACTCTAAGAGTTCCAATACAGCTGGCTACGGGCACCAGAAAAAGCGCCTTAGAAATCTCACCCTTTATAACTTTTTAAGAAATTTAATTGCATCGTCCACATTTTCAAATTTTTTTACTCGACCCTTTTTAATATCTTCCTTAGACTCACGAATAGCTTCAATTAAATAGGGTGACGGTTCCTCATGTAAGCTTAAGTAGACAGTTTTGCTTTTGATAAGTTGGCGCAGATATCCATTGATAAGGGCACTGAGACTGATCCCGAGTTCTGCAGCAACCTTTTTGGCTTCCGCTTTAACTTTTGGATCGATTTTTACATTGATGACGCTCGACATAGTGATGTGTATTAAGTGTATACTTAGTATATACCAGAAAAAGATATGGAACAATAGATTCATAATGATCAAATAGAGAGAAAAGTCAAAGAGATTTTTTTCATTTTTCGTCTGGTACGATCAAAAAGCTTTTTCGCGAAAAGCCCTATTATTAACGCTACACAATGATCAAAAAATTATCTGCATTTCTTGTGATATTGAGTATGGTTGTTTTTAGTTCAGATATTTTTCTTTCGCCACCGGCAATGGCGGCAAATTCGATGGATGTGGTCATCAATGAAATCGCCTGGGCGGGCTCTACCGACAATTCACTTGATGAATGGATAGAGCTTTATAACAACACGACCTCAGTCATCGATCTGACGAACTGGACAATTGAAGATGACAGTGGAGCCCAGACATACGCGCTCACAGGCATAGTCCCAGCGCGCGGGTATTTCCTACTGGAAAGCAGAGAAAGCGCGACATCAATCGCAGCCGATCAAGTAAGAGTGCTATCCCTCAGCAACAATGGCGACTCTTTGGTTTTGAAAGACAGCGGTAGCAATGTCATAGACACGGTAAATAGTGGCAGCACGGCATGGTTTACGGGATCGGCAACAACACACGCAACAATGGAACGCCTCAGCACCAATGTGTCAGGTGATCTTCAAACAAATTGGCAAAGCAGTAGCGGTGGAGGGACGGCCACGAGTAGTAGTGGAGGAAGTATCTTGGGGACACCCAAGGCAAGTAATTCCGGCATTATTCCCGAGCCTCAAATACTACTTACGGCAGATAATACTGAGGTATCACCCGGTGAACAGATTATTTTCAGTGTTACCGTGACCGATGCAATTGATCTGAGTAATTATGGTTTTGACATGACCTATGATGCAAGCAAACTGCAGTATATCGAAAGCACCGAAAAAGCATTTTTAAATGAAAGCGGTACTGTGACGACATCATTCCAAAGTGGACTGGAAAATGGCGATGAAGGAGTGGTGGTCGTGGGCAATGCTCGAACCATTACACCGCTCACGGGAGTCAGTGGCGATGGTGAATTGTTTACAGTGACATTTGAAGTTGTCGATGGCGCAAGCGCTGTCTCAAGTTCTGTGACAATCGCCAGTAGCAGCTTTCTCAGTTCGCCAACAGGAAATATTTCTGTGACGAGTTGGCCAAGTAGTACATTTGCTATTACTGAAACTTCCACTGTAACCACAGTTTCCAACCTGCAAGCAAATCCTGGAACGGATCGTTATAGTATCGCTTTGGCGTGGGATGCCGTGAGCGGAACAGAAATCAGTTACAAAGTGTATCGACGAAACCCTCATGACACATTTGATCTTTTAGGCACCACCGCATTGCTAAATTTTCTAGACAATGACAGTGTCGCAAATGGTGGAAATATCATCCCAAATTTTGATTATGAGTATCGCGTAACCACCTATAATGGCATTGAAGAAAGTGTGCCTGCCCTTGTCACAGGAACAGACATTCGTGGACTCAAAGGAGACAATACTCGCTCAGATCGTGTCGATGGTCATGATTTGGAAAATATCGCCAAGTCCTGGACGGTAGATGATAGTCAGACAAACTTTCCCGTCCTGGCAGATACAAGTTTTGACGGTACTATTAGTGGCAATGACTTGATTGATTTAGCAGTGACTTGGGCCAAGACATATCCTTAACACACAACGGGGCCCTTTCCTTCTGGGAAGTGCCCCTCTTTTTACTTGTATGCAAGAAATCATCCTTCAAAAAACAGATGAAAACGACGTCACGGTGGTGTACGAGCTCAAAGCCGGTGACATTCAACATGATCTTATTGGGATAAGCGCAACGCTTCTGCTGCCTGATGAAGTCACCTTCAAAGACTTTGTGCCCGGAGAATATTTTGAAGAAGAAACAAGCGAAGTAACATATCTCATAGCCCCGAAAAGTTCAGATCCTACGAAACTTCTTGTCGGCATTGCATCCTTGGGAGAGAGCAAATCCCAAGGTAGTGGAACAATCGTGACATTGCATTTTACAAAAACCTCACCAGAAACAAGCAGTTCTATCCAGATTTATGAGTCCTCGGCTAGTGGCAGTGTCGAAGGACAGAGGGTGGATTACAATGATATCTTATGGCATACAGAAGTCGTTTTACCGACAACGGGCCCCCTCGAAATATATGGAATATTTTTCATAAGTTTTTGTGCGGCCATATTTTTATTCCTTTTTTACAAAAAACTCTTTCACAACAACTTACCTAAAAAGACAAGAGGAAACATCATAACAAGGCTCTCCTTGTGATATAATGTAATGAAGTCAGTAAAGGCGTAAAATCTTACGCCTCAACAAAAACAAAAATGCCTTCAAAGAAAAATAAGAAAAAAAAACGCAGTTCTGTAAAGGCGCAAAATCTTGCGCCTCAACTCAAGAAAAAAAGAGCGCAATCGAAGTTGTGGAAATTTATCTTTACAGGATTTAAAAAACGTACATCATCTTTGCACCCAAGGATGAAAATTGCTCGTAAAACCTTGAGCAAAAGAACCATAGGAATCAAATCAAACAAGAAGATCCACCTCACAATCATTGGCTTGGTAGTACTCATTGCCATTGGTTTAAGTTTGAGCCCATTCCAAGACTATTTCAAAGCCAGTATTCTTTCCGTAAAACAGAAAAATGCAGTAGTCACGAGCGCACGTGCCAGACTGGGCGTGCCATATCAACTTGGCGGCCAGGGACCCGGAAGCTATGACT
>Ga0209641_10000691_pt1 | contig 31328 bp, 27 predicted proteins | sample RifCSP16_1_FD_184022 | JGI IMG/M metagenome (GOLD analysis project Ga0209641, IMG submission 184022) | Soil microbial communities from Rifle, Colorado - Rifle CSP2_sed 16_1 (SPAdes) (version 2) | ecosystem: Environmental > Terrestrial > Deep subsurface > Rock core/Sediment | place: Rifle... | reverse complement strand
GCCGTACTGGCCCTCGAGCCCTTCCCGGGCCAGGCGGCGCAGGTTCCGGGCGGCCCGCGTCGGGTCGAGCATGGCGGCGAGCGCGGTGGCGTAGGGAGCGACCACCAGCTCGTCGCTGAGGCCCCGTTTCAGGCCGAGGCCGGGGACGCCGAAGGCCTTGTACTGGTAGTTGTCGTGCCGGTCCACGAGGTTGTAGGCGGACTCCGACATTCCCCAGGGCACGGCGCGATCCCTCGCGTACTCGATGTGCCGCCGTATGGCCATCCGGCATGTCTGGTCGAGCAGCGTCTCCGGATAGCTCTTCATGAAGAGGAGCGGCGTCAGGTACTCGAACAGGGTGGCGCTCCACGACAGGAGGGTGGGAGTCCCGTCCACGCTGGTGATGAGCCGTCCCAGGTGGAACCAGTGCGTCTCCGGGAGGTCGCCCTTGGCGATGCCGATGAAGCTCGCCAGCCGCGCTTCGGAGGCCAGGAGGTCGTAGTAGGAAGGATCCAGACGGCCCGGCCCCTCGGCGTCGGCGAGACGATAGCCGATGGCGAGGATCCGGCGCTGCGGATCGTAGAGGAACCGGAAGCTCATCCCGTCTGCGAACGCGGCGGCCCGGCCCGCCAGGTCGAGAAGGCCCGCCTGGCGCAGCCCTTCCGCAAGGGTCATGAGCGCGCCCGCGAGGTTGCCGCTGTCGACGGTGGAAACGTAGCGCGGCGGGAGCGGCGCCAGGCTCTGCGTGTCGTACCAGTTGAGCAGGTGGCCCTCGTAGCGTTCGAGCCCCTCCATCGTGGTGAGCGTGGCGTCGACCTTGAGGGCGAGCTCATCCGTCTGGATGAAGCCGAGATCGTGGGCGGCCAGGGTCGCGAGCAGCCCCATGCCGATGTTCGTGGGCGACGTCCGGTGGGCCGTCTGAGGTTCGGGTGTCTCCTGGAAGTTGTCCGGGGGCAAGCCGTGGTCCTCGGCCCCCATGAACGTCTCGAAGTATCGCCACGTGTTGCGGGCGATGAGACGGAGGAACTGACGGTCCTCTTCCCCTAGCTCGACACGTTGTGGTACCACGGGCTGGCTCAGCGCATACGCGATGAGCGGTGCTATGGCCCACAGGGCCAGCACGGGGAGGGCCACGGGGAGCGCCGCCGGACGGGCGACCCACGCCAGGATCAGACCGAAGAAGGCGATCAGCGGGCTCGAGATCATCTCCACGAGGAAGAGACGCGCGCCGGCCCGCCTGGCCCCGCGCTCCGCACTCGCCGCGGCCGTCTCCCACTCCAGCAAGCGGCCCCGGGTCGCCGCGAGCCGGCCGAGCGTCAGGACGATCGCGTGGGCGCTCTCGTATGCCTGGCTGGCAAGGAACGTGAGTTGCAGTGCAACCTGGGCGAGGGCGGTCTTCACGTCTTCCCGCACGCCGCGCAGGAACACGCGCCACGGCTGTGGTGGCCGGGGGCCGGCGAGTGCCTTCACGAGCAGCGGATAGAGAGGAAAGGCCACGGCGGCCAGGATGGCGGCGGTCCACACCACCGGGCTTCCTGGCAGGAACGCCCACGCCGAAAGGAGCAGGGCGACGGTCGCGGGGGCCACGAGGCTGCGCCTCAGGTTGTCGAAGATCTTCCACCGGGAGATGAGGGGCAGGCGGTTGCGCCTGAGGCCCGAGCGGGTTGGAGCCCAGGGGAACAGCCACCGCAGGATCTGCCAATCGCCCCGCACCCAGCGGTGCTGGCGCCGCGCATGGGCGAGGACGCTCGCGGGATAGTCGTCCACGACCTCGACGTCCGTGACGAGCCCGGCGCGTGCGTAGACCCCCTCGAAGAGGTCGTGGGATAGGAGGGCGTTCTCGGGCACGCGCCCCTCGAGGGCCGCCATGAACGCGTCCACGTCGTAGAGCCCCTTGCCGGTGAAGATCCCCTCGGCGAACAGGTCCTGGTAGGTGTTCGACACCGCGGTGGTGTAGGGGTCGACCCCGGTGTGGCCGGCGTAGAGCCGGGCGAAGAGCGAGCCGGCGGCGCTGGCCATGGTCACGCTCACCCGGGGCTGCAGGATCCCGTAGCCCTCGGTGACACGGCCGAGGCGGGCGTCGAAGTGGGGACGATGCAAGGGGTGGGCGATGATGCCGATCAGCTTCCTCGCGGCGTCTCGCGGCAGCCGCGTGTCGGAGTCGAGGGTGAGGCAGTAGCGCACGCGGGGGAGGATAGAGACGTCACCGACCTGCACGGAGAAGCTCGTGTCCGTGGCCCCGCGCAGGAGGCGGTTCCATTCCTCGAGCTTCCCGCGCTTGCGCTCCCAGCCCATCCAGACGCCCTCCCTCGGGTTCCACTGCCGCACGCGATGGAACAGGAAGAAGCGGCCCGTGCGCTCCTCGTCGAACCGGGCATTCAGGGCGTCAATCCCAGCCCGGGCGGCTTCGATAATCGCCTCGTCCTCCGGCATCTCGCGAGAGGGGGCGTCGGCGAAGTCGCCGAGGATCGCGAAGTGGATTCGCGGGTCGAGGTTCCCGAGAGCCAGGACCTCGATGTGCTCGAGCAGCCGCGTTACCGCGGGCACGCTCGTCAGCAGCGTGGGCACGACCACCACCGTCCGTGCATCGTCGGGGACTCCGGCGGGGAACTCGAGGCGGGGGAGGCGCCGCGGCGGCGCCCAGCGGGCGGCCAGGCGCTGGACGAACGCGATCGCCACCTCGCTGGCCGGCAGCAACAGGAGCAGCGCGGCGCCTGCTGACACCCAGGGTGATGCGCCCTGCCCGTGGAGGTAGCTGATCCCGAGGCCCAGCAGGAGGGCCGTCACGAGGGCGATCAACCCGAGGTAGACAGCGGTCGCCTGCGCGAAGAGGAAACGCCGCGCCCGCCGGCCGAGGCGGGGACTGTAGGCGACGTCGGTCTCGAGGTCGCGGCGGCCCTTGCCGATGAGGTGATGGCCGACGTGGGCGGCGCGATCCGCCGCCTGTCCCCCCTCCGCCGCCTGGCGAGCGCTCTCGACCGCACGCAGGGCCACGCGCCGCTGCGCCTCCCCGGTGGGCTCGGACAGCTCCTCCACCGCCTGGCGGTAGCGGTCGCGGCTCAGGAAGTCCATCCTCCCGTAGGCACCGGCCGGGTCGCGCTGCAGCACGCGCTCGACCAGGCTGACCGCCTCGAAATACTGGCTCCAGTCGAGGGTTGAGCACAGACGGAGGCTCGTGATGACGTTCGCCACCGAGACCTGGGTCGCGGCCTGGTGCTGATGCTCGCTCCGGATGGCGTCCTCGGAGGTCATCTCCTGGGCGAGGAGGTGCGTGTCGACGGCGGTGCGGACGGCGGAAAGGCGGGGACCGTACTCGCGCAGGCGCGCGAGGAGCTGAACGACGTAGCCGGTGTGGAGGTGCCCGGGCAAGGGCGGCGGCCGGCCGTGGCCGGCGGCGTCGATCCGAGCCACGTAGGCGTCGGCCGCGCGGCGGGCCTCGCGTGCCTCGAATCGTCTCCTCGCGAGCCGCCTCAGGTTCTCGATGAGCGCCAGCTTCAGCATGCTCGGCCAGGCCCAAAGCTCGCCGATCGTCAGCGGGGCCAAGGTCTGGTAGCTGTTCAGGAAGCGCAGGAGCTGCTGCCGGTCCAGGCGACTGTCGCTGTGACGGATGAGCTCGACGGCCATCGCGTAGACTCGGGCGTCACCCGCGAGCTCCCGGAGGGCGAGCTTGGGCAGCTCGCGGTAGTAGCTTTGCGGGAGGTTGCGGCGCACGTCGAGGATCTCGGACGCCACGAGATGGAAGTTGTCGAGGAGCCATTCCGCGGCGGGGGTGATGAACTCGCCCCGGTGCACGTCGTCGGCCAGGGTGACGTAGGCCTCGCGGAGGACGCGGGCGTTGTCCTCGAGGCGCGGTAGGACATTACGCGACGCGCGCCGGGGGTTCGGGTCGAGCGTGAAGCGGGCGGCGAGGGCTCTCGCCCTCTCTTCCAGCCGTTCGATGCTCAGCAGCTCGTCGCGCAGCGGTCTCACGGCCTCCGGCGGAGCGTGTTTTCGAAGCAGGCCGAACAGTGCTTTCAATGTCCTCCCCGCGCTGAATCTCTCCGCCCACGTGCTCGGCGGGCGGGCGCCGTGTCGCCGGACGGTCCAGTTTCCTCTGGTGTTACTGCGGAAACAAGCGTCGCGAGTGACGGGCTGCGAATTGGCCCGCTTCGGGCGGACCTGTCTTGACGCTGGTCGGTCCAATACTACTATCTGCGCTGCACACGGGGCACGTGTTCTTGATTCGCGCCGGTTTCTCCCGCCCGCAGGTCCAGCACGAGCAGCGTCACGTGGTCGGCGAAGGCCGCGCGGGGCCGCCCGGTCCACTCCCCCAGCTCGACGAGCAGGTCCGCCAGCAACGGCTCCGGGGCGAGGCCACGATGCGCGTCGACGGAGCGGCCCAGCCGGGTCGCGCCATAGGCCTCGCCCGTGCGGCCCTCCGCCTCCAGCACCCCGTCGGTATTGACGAGCGCCGTGAAGACCGCCGCCGTCGACTGCTGGCGCTGGGGCACGAGCGCTCCCGAAACGAGACCGGTGGCGGCGAGCGCCGCGAATGCCACGAACACGGTCGCCAGAGTGCGGAGCTCGCCGGGAAGCGCCGCTCAGGCCCGCCGCAGGGCGGCCGCGCCGAGCGTCACACGCGGCCACTCCTGCCGCAGCACGGCCGCAACGTCGATGACCGCCGTCGTCACGCTCGCCTATCGTGGCCCGGAGGAAGACAACGGACCGGCGCCGTAGCCGGAGCTGCGGCGCCGGTGGAGAGCGGGCTACCGGACGATCGTGACCTCGTTGAGCCGCACGGGCTCGCGCTGGTAGTTCTCGATCTCCAGCGTGCTCGTTTCCTTGTTGAAGGAGAGCTTCGCCATGGTGATGGCTTTGCCCTGGCCCTTGCCGTTGGCTCCCAGGCGGATCTCGGCGAGCGAGAACTCGTAGTCCCTGGAGCGCGGGTTGTTGCGCGCCTCCCAGAAGCTGATCGGCCGGTCGGTCGCGACGACGATCTTGCGCGTGCCGTCGGACATCTGGGTCTCGCGCGCGAAGTGAAGGTCCCATCCCAGGCTGTTCGACGTGCGCGTGAAGCCGCAGCGCGGCTTGATCTTCTGCAGGGCGGGCAGCAGCTTGTCGCCGCCCTTCTCGATCAGGATTCCCCTGAGGCTCTCGATCTCCTCGGGCGTCGACCAGCGCTCGATTACGATGTCGATCGTGCTCGTCCGGGCGCCGCTGTTCAGGTCGACCGCCCACGCGCGAATGCGAAGCAGGGCTTCGTCTTTTGCCGCTGCCGGAGATGCGGTGATCGGCAGGGCGAGGGCGACCGCGACGAACAGCGAGAAGGCGGCTCTCGGCGTGTGCTTGCGGCTCATTTCAGACTCTCCTTGTCTCTGGGCGGGATCTTCGGCCCGCGATTCGACCGGGGGTTACAGGAGCAGTATAGGTCACCCGGCCCTCGGGCTGCCCGCGGCGGCGGCTTCCTGACGGGGGGGCCTGACGCCGGATCAGGCCTTGCCCGCCGCCTCCATGACCCGCTTGCGGGTGTAGGCGATGAGGCCGCCCGCGTCGATGATGGCCTGACGGGCCTTCGGGAGCGGCACCAGCGCGAAGGTCTTCCCGGTCGTCTTGTTGACGACCTTGTCCGCCGTCACTTCGAGCTCGTCACCTTCGTTGGCCTCGATGTCGGGTGCCGTGACCACGTTGAGTCCGAGGTTGATGGAGTTCTGGAGGAAGATCCGGGCGAAGCCCCTGGCCACGATCGTGAGCTCGTAGCCCTTGAGGCACGAACAGGCCTGCTCGCGCGAGGACCCGCAGCCGAAGTTCTTGCCCGCTACGATGACCGAGCCAGGCGGGACCTGCCCCGCCTTGAGCTTGGTGTTGAGCTCCGCGTCGTCGGCGAAGGCGAACTGCGGGGTCTCCCCCGGGAGCACCGTGGCCATGTAGCGCCCCGGATAGATGACATCGGTCGAGATGTCGTCGCCGGTCTTGAAGACGACCTGGGCCATGGCTACGCTCCTTTTCTCGGGTCGGTGATGACGCCGGCGAGCGCCGAGGCCGCCGCCACCTCGGGCGAACAGAGGTAGACCTCGGAGTTGGGGTTGCCCATGCGGCCCTTGAAGTTGCGGTTGGTGGTGCTAAGCGCCGTCTCGCCGTCGCCGAGGGCGCCCTCGTGGACGCCGAGGCAGGGGCCGCAGCCCGAGTTCATGACCACCGCGCCCGCCTTCATGAGGTCGGCCACGTAGCCCTTCTCGACCGCCTCCTGGAAGATGCGGGCGGAGGCGGGGAAGACGAGCATGCGCGTGCCCCTCGCCACCTTCTTCCCCCGCATGATGCGGGCGGCGGCGGCGATGTCGTCGAGGCGGCCGTTGGTGCAGGAGCCGATGACGATCTGGTGCACCTTCGTGCCGAGGACGGCCTCGATGGGCTTCACGTTGTCGACGGCGTGCGGGCAGGCGATCTGCGGGACGAGAGAGGAGGCGTCGATCGTGATCGTCCGCTCGTAGACGGCGTCGGGGTCGGGGGTCACGAGGGCGAGGGGGTCCCCTACGTGCGCCTCCTGGCGCAGGTAGCGGACGGTCTCCTCGTCGCCGGGGACGACGCCGGAGGTCGCGCCCGCCTCGACCGTCATGTTGCAGAGGACGAGACGGCCCGAGGTGGACATGTCGCGGACGGTGTCGCCGTGGAACTCGATGACGCGGAAGTTCGCGCCCTCGGCGGTGAGGAGGCCGACGAGGTGGAGGATCAGGTCCTTCGGGCCGACGCTCGCGGGGAAGCTGCCGTTGACGACGACCTTGATCGTCGGCGGCACCTCGACGTTGAGGGCCACGCCGAGGGACCAGACCGACGCCATCTCGGTGGCACCGATGCCGAAGGCGAAAGCGTTCAGGGCGCCGTGGCTGGTCGTGTGGGAGTCGGTGCCCACGACCACCGCGCCGGGGCGGACGTAGCCGTTTTCGGGCAGGATCTGGTGGCAGATCCCTCCCTCGTCCCCGCGGATGTCGTGGAAGCGGGTGATCCCGTGCTTCGCGACGAACTCGCGGACCTTCTTCTGGTTGCTGGCGGTCTTGGGCGACTCCGCCGGCACCCGGTGGTCGAAGATGATGGCGATCTTCGAGGGGTCCCAGATCCTGGGCTCGAGGCCCGTGTCCTTGAAGACTTCGGTGAACTGGTTGATGACGAGGGCGGCGTTCTCGTGGGACATGGCGAGGTCGACGGCGGGCTCGACGACGTCGCCCGCCCGGACCGCGTCGCGCCCGGAGGCGTGGGCCAGGATCTTCTCGACAACTGTCATTGCCATCGACGGCCTCCGCTAGACGATGTGCTTGCCCCTGAGCGTCGCGATCTCCTCCCGCGAGTAACCGAGACCGGTGAGGACCTCGTCGGTGTGGACGCCCAGGCGCGGCGGGGGGGACTCGATCGCGCCCGGCGTCTTCGAGAGCTGGGCGGTCAGGCCGAAGAGCTTGACCTCGCCGATCTCGTCGTCGACACGGACTGCGTGGAGCGCCCGGCGGTGCTGCACCTGCACCTGCTCGAGGGCGGCCTGGAGAGAGAGGATGTCCCCCGAGGGGACGTCCCGCGCGTTCAGGGCCTCGACCCAGCAGGCGGTCGGCTTCTCCTTGAGCTTCTCCTCGAGGAGCGGGGTCAGGGCGTGTCGGTTTCTCTTCCTCTCGTCGCGCTCCTGGAAGCGGGGGTCGGTCTTGAGGTGGTCGAGACCGAGGACCTCGGTGAGCGCCTCCCACTGCTCCTGCTTGTTGGCGGCGATGTTGATGTGGCCGTCCTTCGTGGCGAAGGAGCCGGAGGGGGCGGCGGTGAAGTTGTCGTTGCCCATGGGGATCGGGGGCTGGCCCCCGATGAGGAGGTTCGCCGCCACCCAGCCCATGAGGGGCATGATCGAGTCGAGGAGCGCCACGTCGATCATCTGGCCCTCGCCGGCCTTCTCGCGGTGGTAGAGGGCGGCGAGGATGGCGAAGGCGGCGTTCAGCCCGCCCACCGTGTCGCAGACGGGGAAGCCGGCGCGCAGCGGGTGCAGCCGCTCGTCGCCGTTGACGTCCATGACGCCGGAGAGGCCCTGGATGATCTGGTCGTAGGCGGGCCTCTCGGCGTCGGGGCCGGTCTGGCCGAACCCCGAGATCCCGCAGTAGATGATCCGCGGGTTGATCCCGGCGAGCACGGGGTAGCCGAGGCCGAGGCGCGGCATCACGTCGGGACGGAAGTTCTCGACCACGACGTCCGCCTTCGCCACGAGCTTCAAGAAGATCTCGCCGCCCTCGGCGGCCTTGAGGTTGAGCGTCATCGATTTCTTGTTGGCGTTCTGGGCGAGGAAGCTCGTGCCCATGAGCATCTTGTTCAACTTCGAGACGTTGCCGAGGATGCGCGCGAGGTCCCCGCCCTTGGGGTTCTCGATCTTGACGACCTCGGCCCCGAGGAGCGCGAGGTGCAGCGTGCAGAAGGGGCCGGAGAGGACGTTCGTCAGATCCAGGACACGGACCCCGGTCAGGGCGCCCATGGCTTCACTCCACGGGGACGGCCGCGGGCTCGGGAATGGGGCCGGTCTTGTGCACCGAGCCCCGCATATCCCGGTTGAAGAAGCGGGCAACGTCGCGCGCCAGCTCGATGAGCGCACCAAGGTCGATGTCGCGGCGCCGACCCGTGCGCTGGAGGAAGTGCACCAGGTCCTCGGTGCAGGTGTTGCCGCCCGCCACCGCCGTGAACGGACAGCCGCCGAGCCCGGCCACCGAGCCCTCGAACGAGGTGACGCCCACCCGCAGCGCCGCGTAGCAGTTGGCGAGGGCGAGGCCGTAGGTGTCGTGGAAGTGGCAGGCCCACTCCGCGTCCCGGTCGAGATCGCAAACCGCCGCGTAGAGGTCCTCGACCTGCTCCGGGACCGCATGGCCCGCGGTGTCGGCCAGGCTCAGGCTCCTGAGGCCCGCGTCAAGGAACGTCTTGGCGATGGAGACGACCCGCCCCCGGGGGACCGGTCCTTCGTAGCCGCAGCCGAACGCCGATTGGACGGAGACCTGCACGCGCTTGCCGGCGGCGAGGGCGGTCTTCGCCATGGCGATGATCCGCCGGTTGGCCTCTTCGATTCCCATCCCCGTGTTCTTCCGGCTGTGGGTCTCGCTGGCGGAGACCCCCATGCAGAACATCTCGACCCCGCAGGCGAGGCCGCGCTCGAGGCCCTTCTCGTTGAGGACGAGGCCCGAGAGCGTGACCCCCGCCGGCTTGCGCCCGGGGGCGGTGAAGTGGGCGAAGAGCCGGTCGGTGTCCGCCATCTGGGGGACCTTCTCTGGATGGACGAAGGAGCCGACCTGGACGATGTCGACGCCCGAGCGGAGGAGCGCCTCGAGCCAGGCGAGCTTCTGCTCGGTCGGCACGACCTGCTTTTCCATCTGCAGACCGTCCCGGAGCCCGACCTCATGAATGAAGATGTCGGCCATCGAGCCACCTCACTTCGTGGCGGCCACCGGGAGCTTCGCCGCGATGGCCTTGCCCATCTCGAGGGTGGTCGAGCCACCCCCCATGTCGTAGGTGCGGACCTTGCCCTCCGCGATGACGGCGGCGGTCGCTACCTCGAGCCGCTCCGCCTTGTCCTTCTCGCCCAGCCACTCGAGCATCATCTTGGTGGCAAGGATGGTGGCGATGGGGTTGGCCTTGCAAAGGCCGGCGTGCTTGGGCGCCGACCCGTGGGTGGGCTCGAAGACGGCCAGCTTGTCGCCGATGTTGCCGGAGCAGCCGAAGCCGAGGCCGCCCACCATCTGGGCGCAGAGGTCGGAGATGATGTCCCCGTAGAGGTTGGGGGCGACGAGCACGTCGTAGTTGAACGGGTTCTTGAGCAGCCACATCCCGATGGCGTCGACGTTGGCGTCGTCGCAGGCGATCTCCGGGAACTCCTTCGCGACCTTCCTCGCCTCTTCCAGGAAGAGGCCGTCCGTTGCCCGCACCACGTTCGCCTTGTGAACGATCGTCACCTTCCTGCGCCCATGCTTGCGGGCGAACTCGAAGGCGGCGCGCACGATCCGTTCCGAGCCCCTCTTCGTGTTGATCTTGCAGGAGACGGCGTACTCGTCCGCGGGCAGATCCGCGAAGGGCGCGAAGGGCTTGGCGAGCCCCTTGAGGGTCGTGGCCAGCTCCGCCGGCACGGGCGAGAACTCGACGCCGGCGTAGAGGTCCTCGGTGTTCTCGCGGAAGACTACGAGGTCGATCCCCTCTTTGTAGTTGAGGGGGTTGCCCGGGTAGGCCTTGCACGGCCGGAGGCAGACGTAGAGGTCGAAGAGCTGCCGCATCCTCACGATGGGCGAGCGGTAGGTGAGGCCACTGCCCCTGAGCCCCGGGACGAGCTCGGCCTCGGCCGCCTTGACGGGCTTGGAGGTGATGGCGCCGAAGAGCGCGGCATCGACCGTCTTCAGGAGGTCGACGGTTCGCGGGGGGAAGGCGTCGCCCTCCCGGCACCAGAACTCCCAGCCGATGTCGCCGTGGACGTAGTCGGCCGGGAGCTCGAGCCCGTCGAGGACGATGCGGGCGGCCTCCATCACGTCCTGGCCGATGCCGTCGCCCGGCAGCCAGGCGATGCGGTACGTGCTCATGGTCGCGACCTCCAGGGCGCAGGTTCTGCAGGCTCCCGCCCCGAAAGGTAACGAATAGCACGAAGTCTGCCAAAGGGACCGTCCGAACCGCCCGAACCGCTCGAAGCGTCACGTGGCGGCGAGCGGGGTCCGGGGCTCGGCGCGCACCCCGTCTGCGGGCGCGCAACTTCGAAGCACAGCGGCGTCCTCGCCGGGGCCCCGCGCGCCGACCCCCCCCACGCGAGCGCAACCGGCGGGCCGTTACGGGGTGACGAAGACGGCCGAAGACCAGCCTGGCAGCGTCAGCCGCAGCCGCCCGCGCTCGACCGAGGCGCGGATGCCGGACCCCAGGCGGTCCTCGAGCAAGGTGCCGTCCGGGAGCCCCGCCGCCGCGGCGGGCGTGTCGATGGCGGCCGCACCATCTTCATTGTTGAGCGCCACCAGCGCCGCGCGGCCGTCGAGGAGGCGCGCGTAGACCCACGTCCGGTCCGCCACGTGAAGGTTGACCATGCCTCCCCGTCGCAGGGAGGCCGTCTCGCGCCGCAGCTGCAGGAGCCGCCGCACGTGCGAAAAGAGGGCCTCCTCTTCCGCCGTGCGGCCCGTCGCCTCGAACGCGCTCCGGGAGTCCTCCGGGAAGCCGCCCGGGAAGTCGCGCCGGTTGTCGGGATCGCCGCCCCCCGGCAAGCCGATCTCGTCTCCGTAGTAGACGAGCGGCGTGCCGCGTGCGGTGAGCAGGAAGGTGAACGCGACCTTGACCGACGCGGTGGAGGCGGCGGGCTCGCTCCGGAAGCGTGCCACGTCGTGAAGGCCGAGAAAGGTCACGAGCGAGCCGGGGTCGCGGTAGAGGTGATCCCGCGCGAGCACCATCGCCGCCTCGCGCAGGGAGCCACCGCGGCCGAAGGCCTCCCGGATCTTGGAGAAGAGCGGGAAGTCGAAGAGGGTGTCGATCCCGGAGTCGATCCCGTCGTAGCGCTCCATCCCCCCCTCGAAGAACGAGACGAGAACGGGATCGGCGTCGAAGAGCTCGCCCACCACCCGAAGGTCCGGGTACTCCCTCTTGATCGCGGCCATCCACTCCCGCCAGAACCGGCGAGGCACGTAGGGAAGGGTGTCCTGACGGATCCCGTCGAGGCCGGTCACCCCGACCCACCACAGCGTGTTCTGGATGATGTAGCGCGCGATCTCGGGGTCGTCCTGGTTGAGGTCGGGCAGAATGTCGATGAACCATCCCTCGAGCGTCCCCCGGCGCATCTCCGCCGTGCCGTGGGGGTCGTGCAGGGTCCACGTCTGCCAGACGTTGGCGAGATGCGAGGCGGCGGTGCCGTTGTACCAAGTCGGGGTAGGGGAGTCCTCGACCCAGGGGTGGTAGGGCCCGGTGTGGTTGGCGACCTGGTCCTGGATGATCTTGATCCCGTGGACGTGCGCCTGCCCCACGAGCTCGCGCAGCGAGGCGAGGTCGCCCAGGTGTTCGTCGACGCCATAGAAGTCGACCGCCCCGTACCCGTGGTAGTCGGTGATCGCCTGGTCGTCGTATCTCTCGCGCTCGTTGAGGTGGTTGACGTTGTCGTACCAGGGGTTGAGCCAGAGGGCGGTGACGCCGAGGTCGCGGAGATACGGCAGCCGAGCGGTGATCCCACGCAGGTCGCCGCCGTGGTAATAGCGGGCCTTCCGTCGGTCGAGCAACCCGCGCGCCGCGGGCGGGTCGTCGTTCCCGGGGTCGCCGTTCGCGAAGCGGTCCGGCATGACGAGGTAGATCACGTCGTCGGGAGAGAAGCCCTGGAAGCGACCAGCCCGCGGCAGCGGTGCCTTGAGCTCGAATGGGATCTCAGCCGATCCAGCCGAGGTGCGAACACGGAGCCGCCGCGGCCCCGGGGTCGCATTCGGGTCGATGGTCACGTCGAGGAAGAGGTAGGTCCCCGCCGCGTTGACCTCGGCCGGACCCGCCTGCAGCCCGGTCCCGGCCTCGACCACCCGTGCTCCGACGAGACCTGTCCCACGCACCAGCAGGCGCACCGGGTTGATCGAGTGGCCAGGCCACCAGCTCGGCGGCTCCACCTTGAGGACCGCGGGCTTCGCCGCCGCCGCCGAGACCGGCGACGAGGCCGCGGCGGCGGCCAGGAGGAGCAGGGCTCTCGACGCTCGCCGCACGCTCACCTCCCACCTCCCGCCGGCGCGGCCTCCCGCACCCGATGGACGAGGGCGGCGGCCAAGAGCAGGAACGCCCCGCCCGCGATCACCGCCGTGAGACGGTCGTTGCCGAGCAGGTGCAGCATGATCCAGCCGAAGAAGAGCGAGGCGAGGATCTCGGGGATCACGATGAAAAAGTTGAAGATGCCCATGTACACGCCGGTGCGCTCCGGAGGGAGCGAGCCGGCGAGCATCGCGTAGGGCATCGAGAGGGTGCTGGCCCAGGCGATCCCGACCCCTATCATCGACAGGAGCAGCACCCAGGGCGCTTCGATCACGGCTACCGAGAGGAGGCCGAGGGCACCGGCGGTGAGACACAGCGAATGGGTCGCGCGGCGTCCGAGCCGGTCGGCGATGCGCGGCAGGGCGAACGAGAAGACGAAGCACACCGCCGAGTACATCGCGAAGCACAGACCGGCCCACTCCACGCCCTGTTGGTAGAGGGGCGAGCGCTCGTCGGGCGCGCCGAACACGTTCCTTGCCACCGCCACCGGGAAGTACAGCCACATGCAGAACAGGCCGAGCCAGGTCGCCATCTGCACCGGGGCCAGCCGACGCATGGTGGGCGGCATCTCGCCGATCGCGGAGAGGATCTCGCGCGCCCCCCCGGCGATCCCGGCGCCCCGCGCCTTGCGCGCGCGGAAGGCCTCCATGTCGGCGGGTGGGTACTCCCTCGTGGTGACGATCGTCCAGAGCACCGCGGAGAAGAAGGCCACGGCCCCCACGTAGAAAGACAGCCTGACGGTGAGGGGGATCGCGTTCCCGCCGCCGCCGCCGGCGACGCCGAAGACGTTCGTGAGCAGCCAGGGGAGCGCCGAGGCCACGACCGCGCCCAGGCCGATGAAGAGACCCTGCATCGCGAAGCCGTGCGTTCGCTGCTCCTCGGGCAGCAGGTCGGCCACGAAGGCCCGGAAAGGCTCCATGCTGATGTTGATCGAGGCGTCGAGGACCCACAGGAGCCCCGCCGCCATCCAGAGGGCGGCAGAGTTGGGCATCGCCACCAGGCCGAGCGAGCTCAGGATTGCGCCCACGAGGAAGTAGGGCCGCCGCCGGCCCAGCCGCCCCCAGGTGCGGTCGCTCATGCTGCCGATCACCGGCTGCACGATCAGGCCGGTGAGCGGGGCCGCCAGCCACAGCATCGGGATCTCCTCGGGCCTCGCCCCGAGGTACTCGTAGATGGCGCTCATGTTGGCCATCTGGAGGCCCCAGCCGAACTGGATGCCGAGGAAGCCGAACGACATGTTCCATATCTGCCAGAAGCTCAGCCGGGGCTTTTCCATTCGGTTCTCCGCCGACGAGAGTCTAGCTCGTCCTGGCCGCTCCCTCCGAGGATCGGCCATCCGCCCGTCAGGGGCCGACACGGACCAGGCCCGGCACGCCGTCGAAGCCGGCGTCGAAGCTCATGATGCGGGTGACGCCCTCGCGCGCCATGACGGCGACATGCAGCGCGTCGCGGGCCGAGAGCAGCGGCGCGCCCAGAACGAACTCACGGGCCCGCTCCACATCGGCCCGCTCGATCGCCACGACCTCGTCCACGACTCCCAGGATCGCGTCGAAGGCCGGCTGGATCGCATCGCGACGGTCGATGGCGACGTAGCGGTGCAGGATCTCCTGTAGAACCTCGGCGCTGGTCATGAGCCGCTCGCCAGCCGCGATGGCCGTCTCGAGCAGCCGCCGGGCATGTCCCTTGTGGGGATGGGCCGAGCCCACGAGGTACATGGGGACGTTCGAGTCCACGAAGATCATCGGGGCCGCTCGCCGAGATAGCCGGTCTCGATCTCGCGCAGCATCTGCTCGATGTCGGGGGCGGGGTACCCGTGGCGCGCGGCGGCCCGCACCACGTCCAGCTTTTTTCCCGCCTCGGTGCGCGGCTCGGCTCGCCGCGCGGAGCGCAGGGCCTGCCGGACCCATTCGGCGGTCGTCATGCGGCGACTCCGGGCCGCCCTCCGGATCTCGGCGAACTCCTTCTCATCCAGGAGGACCTGGAGGCGTTTACTCATTGCATGAGTCTAAATGACTCATCATGAGTAGTCAATCGCCAACCGCCCCCGGGGAGAGTGCCGTGAGGGTCAAGCGGTGACTCAGCGCGTCTTTTCGGCCTTGCCGGCCGGCCCTGCCGCCGGGCCTGGCCGATCCTCCGTCCGGCGAAGCGCCAGGACCGAGTCGCGGATGGCTTCCGCCATGCGGACCTTCTCCGGCCAGGAGAGGGCCTTTCGGCTCTTCTGCCACTCGGTCTGACGCCTCAGCAGATCGCGCACGTCACGCATCGAGGAACCTCGCCATGAACCGTATCCAGGCCTCGGCGAGGCCGTGTCTCTCCGCCAGCCGCGCGATCCCGTTGCGGCTGACGGCGCCGGCCTCCAGCAGGGACAGGATCCGGGCGAAGTCCTTGGCCCGGCCGACGCTGAGCGCGATCACGGCCAGATGCTCAGCCCCGACGACCTTCAGGGAAACGCCTTCGAAGTCCGCGACCTCCGCGCGGTCGAGCGCCTCCCGAGTGAGCGGACTGAAGACGGGGACGAACTGGACGGGCCACGCCCCGACACGGATCGCCTCCCCCTCCGCTCGGTAGCCCCGCTTCGCGCAGTAGTCGTAGATCGGCGCGAGCACGTCGAAGCGCTCCACCGCCGGCATCGAAACGAGCACGTCGGCATCGATCGTCGCGACCGGCTCGGCGTACCGCATCTGCGCCACGGCGCCGAAGAGCGCGTAGTCCGAGATCACACCCACCGAGCGCATGTCGTTTAGGAGCTCCGCAAGCTCTCTCACGGCTTCAGCTTACACCCCGGGATCCCGCCGGACGTGGCCGCCGCTCTGGACGCAAGCCTCAGGGCGCGCCCGCCCACCACCGCCTCAGGTTGTGGGGGAAGGTCGGTCCCGGCGGGCGCGGCAGCCAGGCCCGTGCCTCCTCGTTCGTCGTGCGGCGGCGCCAGACCTCGAGGAGGAGGCTCGTGAAGCCGCGCTCCATGGCCCAGCGGTGGCTGGCCGCGAAGAGCGGCCGGGACACGGTCGGGAGCGCCCGCGCCAGGGGGCGCTCGACGTGGCCCCAGAAGTGGAAGCGCACGACGACCCGCTTCCCGGCGGGATCGAAGAACCAGGCCCCGATCCCGGCCAGGTCGCCGCTCGTCTCGACCGCGATCTGTGTGGGCCGCATTGCCCCCGTGACGCGGAAGCGCCAGGTGAGCGTCAGGGGGAGGAATGCCTTGGTGCGGACCTCGACCACGCGGCCGACGCCGTGCGCGTCGCCGGGCTCGAGCGCCCGCGCATCGAGGAAGACGGCGGGCCACCAGCGGGGGAGCGACGCCGCATCCGCGACGAGGTCGAACACCTCGTGCGTGCTCGCCTCCAGCTCCCAGCGGGTGAGGAAATGCTCTTCGTTCGTGGCCATGGTCGCGGCGCGATCTCGCCGCGGACGGGCGAAGTGTACCCCGCCGCGGATTCGGGGCGGAGACCCCCGGGCTCCCTAGCGGAGGCGGACGAGGGAGATCTCGAGACGGCGGGCCTGGCTCTCCGCCGGCTGCCACTGGACGAGGATGGGGCTCTGGTAGGTCCCGCGCAGGAGCTGCGCGCGACCGCTTCCGTCCCGGTCGGAGGCGAGGAAGCTCACCCGTCGCGAGCGCAGAAGGCGCCGGGCGGGCACGGCCATCACCTTGGCCATGAGGCGCTCGAGGACTCCCTGGTCCCAGTGCAGGGCCTCGATGAGCGAGTTGAGGAGCCGGGGCAGGTCGTACTTGGCGTAGTTGATGGTCTTGCTGGGGATCGCGAGGGGGTCGTCGATCATGTGGCGCCCGCGCTGGACCGCGAACTTGAGCGGGTCGTGCAGCACCTCGACGAGGTCGTGCTTCATGAGCATCGTCTCGTACTCGTTGACGGTGAGGCCCACGCTCCGCTCCGCCGGCCCGAGGGCGATGTCGACCCGTCCCTTGCCGAGACCGGCGCCGGCGAGGAGCTGGTTGACGGTGTCGATCAGGCCGAGCCGGGGGTCGGCGAGGTTAACGGAGTCGATCGGGTGGCGTGAGACCGGCACCGTGAAGGAGGCCCGCTCGATCACCTGCTCCTCGTCGTAAGCCAGGATCGTCGTCTGGCGTCGCCGCGGCGTCTCGCCGTTCGTCCCGTCGAGGTCGATGAAGTAGACGGGGGCGAGGGGCTGGTTGCGGTAGGTGACACAGTTCCGCATCCCCGACCCGATGAAGGTCAGGTGCGAGTCGGCGTTGCGGGGCTCGACCTCCTTCTGCTCGTCGCTGAGCTCCGCCCGCAGCTCCATCTGGTCGTGTCGGTAGTCGGCGTTCGGCGGGAAGAGAGCGCGGAAGGCGTCGAAGAACTGGTGCACCCGACCGTGGTGGTGATGCATCCGCGCGGAGAGGCTCTGCTCCAGGTAGCCGGCCGTCGTGTGCGGCGAGCAATAGAGCGTCCTGCGGTGGGCCTGGAGCAGGTCACCCGCCTCCGCCGCGATCTTCTCGTTGACGTCGATCGCCTCGAAGCGACGACGGGGGCGCAGGGTCAGGTGGAACTCGGCGGGAGTGAAGGCCATGGCTGCGGGGGCGCGGGTAGTGACCCTGCGCCTGGGGCAGGATTGTCGCACCTTGCGCACGTTCGCGCCAAACCGCCCCGGGGACACCGGCCGCCGGATAACGGGGGGACGGGGCTCCGGCCGAGCCCCTGAATCGAATGATCGGTGTGACTCCCGGTCCATCGAGGGCTAGAATTTGGGGCTCGTTCGGGCTTCTCTGCCGGAATCACGGAGGCATTCTGATGACACGCAAGGCATTTCTGGGCCTGGTGTGGGGGGCGCTGCTGGGCGCCGCCGCCTCGGCCCAGACCGTCGACGAGCTGATCGCGAAGAGCGTCGAGGCCCGGGGGGGCCTCGAGAAGATGAAGACGGTCCAGTCGCTCCGCTTGACGGGGACGTTGACGCTGGGGCCGGGCCTGGAGGCCCCGGCCACCCTCGAGCTGAAGCGGCCCCGGAACATCCGAATGGAGGTCACGATCCAGGGCTCGACCGGCGTCCAGGCCTACGACGGCCAGACCGGCTGGGGCATCACCCCCACGGGCAGCCGGAATCCCGAGCCCATGCCCCCGGACGCGGTCAAGGAGATGGAGAACGAGGCCGACATCGACGGCCCCCTCGTCGACTACAAGGCCAAGGGCCACCAGGTCGAGCTCCTGGGCAAGGAAAAGGTCGAGGGCTCCGACACCTGGAAGCTGAAGGTCACTCGGAAGAACGGGGACGTTGAGCACATCTTCCTCGACGCCGAGGCCTTCCTGCCGATCCGGAGCGAGTCGAGGCGCACCGTCCGCGGCAGCGAGGTCGAGATCGAGAGCACCATCGGCGACTATAAGGAGGTCGGCGGGCTTCTTTTCCCGCACTCGATCCAGTCCGGGGCGAAGGGCGGACACGGGAGGCAGACGATCACCATCGAGAAGATCGAGGTCAACCCCGCGATCGACGACTCCCGATTCAAGATGCCGGCCCCGCCGCCCGAGCTGCCTAAGGAGAACTGACGCGATGAGAAGGGGCAACCGCACGCTCCTCGCCCTCCTGGCCGCCGGGGCCCTCGCCCTCCCCCTCGCGGCCCGGGCCGAGGAGGTCAAGATCGATTCCGACACCTTCGGAGGGCTCGAGGCCCGCTCGATCGGCCCCGCGGCCATGAGCGGCCGCATCACCGCCGTCGACGCGCTCGAGGGCGAGCGGCTCACGATCTACGTGGGCTCCGCCAGCGGAGGGGTCTGGAAGTCCGTGGACGGGGGGCTCGCCTTCAAGCCGATCTTCGACAAGCACACCCAGTCCATCGGAGCGGTGACCATCGACCGGAAGAACCCGAAGACGGTGTGGGTGGGCACCGGCGAGAGCTGCACCCGCAACAGCGTCTCCGTCGGGGACGGGGTCTACAAGACGACCGACGGGGGCGAGACCTGGCAGACGATGGGCCTCGCCGAGTCCGAGAGGATCACGAAGATCGTCATCGACCCCGACCACTCCGACACCGTTTTCGTGTGTGCCACCGGCCACGCCTTCGACCGCTACCCCGAGCGGGGGGTCTTCCGCACGACCGACGGCGGCAAGACCTGGGAGAAGACCCTCTTCGTGGACGCTGACACCGGCTGCTCGGACATCGCCATCGACCCCCAGGATGGCCGCATCCTCTACGCGGGAATGTGGCAGTTCCGCCGCCAGCCCTGGTTCTTCACGTCCGGGGGCCCCGGCAGCGGCCTCTTCAAGTCGACCGACGGCGGCACGACGTGGCGGAAGATCACGAAGGGGCTGGCCGAGGGCGAGCTCGGGCGCATCGCGATCGCCGTCTCCCCGGTGCGTCCCAGCGTCGTCTACACCACGGTCGAGGCCAGGCAGACCGCGCTCTACCGCTCCGACGATCTCGGGGAGACCTGGGCGCGTATGAACACGTCGAGCGCCGTCACCGGCCGGCCGTTCTACTTCTCCCACCTCGTCGCCGACCCCAGGAACTGGAATCGCATCTACCGCCCCGCCTTCTCGCTCTCGGTGAGCGACGACGGGGGCAAGACCCTGAGCACCGTCGGGGGCGGCGGGCTCATGGGCCCGACCTACCACGTCGACGTCCACGCCCTCTGGATCGACCCCACGAACCCCGAGCGCCTGGTCATGGGCACGGACGGCGGCGTCTATCTGTCGTACGACCGCGGCACGCACTGGAGCTTCGTGGGGAGCCTGCCCGTGTCGCAGTTCTACCACGTGAGCTACGACATGGAGTTCCCGTACAACGTCTACGGCGGGCTTCAGGACAACTCCACCTGGTACGGGCCCTCGCGCCGGCCGGGCGCCTTCGGCGGGGGGGTGGGGAACAAGCACTGGAACTCGCTCACCGGCGGCGACGGCTTCTGGGCCTTCGTGGACCCTCACGACCCGGACGTCGTCTACAACGAGTACCAGGGCGGGAACCTCTTCCGCATCCGCAAGTCCACCCTGGAGCAGAGGGACATCAAGCCCTCGCCGCGGGCGGGGGAGCCGAAGTACCGCTTCAACTGGAACACCCCCATCCACGTGTCGCCGAGCGACCCCGGCACCATCTACTACGGGGCGCAGTTTCTCTTCCGCTCCCGCGACCGCGGCGACAGCTGGGAGCGCATCTCACCCGACCTCACCACCAACGACCCCGCCAAGCAGAGGCAGGACGAGTCGGGCGGGCTGACCCTCGACAACTCCACCGCCGAGAACCACTGCACGATCTTCGCCATCGCGGAGTCGCCGAAGAGCCGGGATGTCATCTGGGTCGGGACCGACGACGGCAACGTCCAGATCACTCGCGACGGCGGGAAGACGTGGACGAACGTGGTCGGCAACGTCCCCGGTCTGCCGAAGAACGCCTGGGTGTCCTCGATCCAAGCCAGCCGCATCGCGGACGGCACCGCCTACGTCACCTTCGACAACCACATGGTCGGGGACATGAGGACGCACGTCTACCGGACCACCGACTTCGGAAAGGCCTGGCAGTCGCTCGTGACCCCCGACCTCCGCGGCTACGCTCACGTGGTCAAGGAGGACCTGGTCAACCCCGATCTCCTCTTCCTGGGCACGGAGCTCGGCCTCTACGTCTCCGTCGACGGCGGGAAGCAGTGGGGTCAGTTCACCGGCAAGCTGCCCAACGTGGCCGTCCGCGACCTCGCCATCCACCCCCGCGACCATGATCTCATCGTCGGGACCCACGGCCGGGGGATTTTCATCGTGGACGACATCACCCCCCTGCGCGGGCTGACACGGGAGGTGGTGCAAGAAGACGTGGCCTTTCTCGCCTCGCGGCCGGCGCCGATGCTCATCCCCGCCTTCGAGTTCGCCTTCGGCGACGACGGCGAGTTCACGGGCCCGAACCCTCCGGAAGCGGCGATGATCACGTACTACCTCAAGAAGCGGCACCTCATCGGCGACCTCAAGCTCGAGGTCTACGACGAGAAGGGCGGGCTCGTCTCGACCGTGCCTGGCGGCAAGCGGCGCGGCCTCAACCGCGTCCCCTGGCCCATGCGGGCGGCGCCGCCGAGGATGCCGGCCTCCCCCGTCTTCATCTATAGCCTCTTCTCGCTCTTCGGCCCGCGGGCGCCGGAGGGGACCTACACCGTGAAGATGATCAAGGGGAGCGACACGTACACCACGACGATCTCCCTCGTCCCCGATCCGCGCTCGAAGGTGACGGCGGCGGAGCGGGCCGCGCAGCGCGAGACGGTCTGGAAGCTCTACGCGGCGCTCGAGCGGCTCACGTACGTGGTCGATTCGATCACCGAGCTCCGCGACCAGGCGAGGGCCCGGACGGAGAAGCTGCCGAAGGCGGATGCCCTCCGGAGGCGGCTCGAGGCCTTCGCGGAGGAGATGGAGGCGCAGCGGGCGGCGCTCGTCGCGTCGAAGCAGACCGAGGGCATCAGCGGCGAGGAGAAGCTCCGCGAGGAGCTGGGCATGCTCTACGGCAACGTCAACGCCTACGAGGGGCGCCCGACGGAGTCGCAGACGACGCGCATGGGCGTCCTCGGCAAGCAGCTCGAGGATGAGCTCGGGAGGCTCGGCGCTACCTCGGACAGGGAGCTCGCGGCCCTGAACCCGCGGCTGCGGGCGCGGAAGCTGGACGGTCTGACCAAGCTCACGGCCGAAGAGTGGGCGAGGCGGCAGAAGGGGTGATGCGGCTCAAGTACACGCGGCTCGACGACCGGCTCTACACCTACCTGCTCGCCCAGCGCAGCCCGGAGGACCGCCTGCTCGCCGAGCTGCGCGAGGAGACGGCGCGACTCGGCGACCCGGCGGTGATGCAGATCTCGCCCGAGCAAGGAGACCTGCTCACTCTTCTCGTGGCCGCGATCGGGGCCCGGCGGGCGATCGAGGTCGGCAGCTTCACGGGGATGAGCGGCCTCTGCATCGCCCGCGGCCTCGGCCCCGACGGGCGGCTCCTTTGCTGCGACGTCAGCGAGGAGTGGACCCGCATCGCACGCCGGTACTGGGAGCGTGCGGGCGTCGCGGAGCGCATCGAGCTGCGGCTCGGGCCGGCGGGGAAGACGCTGGCCGCGCTGCCGAGCGAGCCGGCCTTCGACTTCGCCTTCCTCGACGCGGACAAGTCCGGCTACGGGGGCTACTACGAGGCGCTCCTGCCGCGGCTCCGGCGAAACGGGCTGATCGTCGTGGACAACGTGCTGTGGGAAGGCAAGGTCGTACGGGCGGACGCGCAGGACGCGGACACGCGCGCGATCCGCGAGTTCAACGGTCGGGTGGCGTCCGACCCACGGGTCCAGGCGGTCACGATCGCCGTGGCCGACGGCTTGATGCTCGTCCGCAAGCTCTAGGGCGCTCGGGGAATGTGCTCGGGCTCGAAGCGACACCGGGAAGCACCGCCGCCCGAGATCACCTGTGCTTCACAGGCACGAGGCGGAGGCCCTCCACGCGCTCGAAATGTCGCCGATTCCGTGTCAGCAGCCGCCCGCTGTGCTCCAGGACCATCCCGGCGATCAGGCTGTCGGCCATCCCGATCGAAGCGCCCGCTTTCTCCAGGTCACGCCGCACCCGGGCGGCACGATCTGCGGCCCGGGAGTCGAGGTCCAGGGTCAAGAGCGCCTCAAGCAGCTTCCGGACCGCCCGCTCCTGCTTCGCGCTCCGCGCCCCGGCGAGGGAGCTCGAAGCGGGAGACGACGGTCAGTCACCATGCCCTCCTCGGCAGCGATCCCGGAGGCCACGAGGGAGGCGACTGGCTCATGGCCGGAAAGAAAGTCGATCAGGACGTCGGTGTCGGCCACGATCAACGCCAGGAGTTCCGCAGGGCGGCGGCCTCCTTGCGAAGCCGCTCCCCCTCAGCCCGCGAGAGGGTCCCCTTCAGGGCCAGCGCTTTCCTTCGGCGAGCTGCCCTGGCCGCATCCGCCTTGAGGTAGGACTCGACCGCGTCCTCGACCAGGGCAGAGAACCCCTTGAGCCGGCGTCGGGCGGCAAGCTCGAGCAGGGCCGCCCGGTGCTCGTCCTTCATCTCGATGGTGGTGCGCACAAAGCCATTGTCATGCATGTGCATGCACCTCCTCAACCGGCCCCGCCGACGCCACCCGCGCCTGGCCCCGGGGATAGAATCTCCCATCGATCCGGGAGGGGCCATGAGGATTGGGGCAGCGTGCTGGGTTTCCGCGGCGCTCATAGCAGGGGCGGGTGTCGCGCGCGGGCAAGTCGGCGAGGTCCGGGCGCTCGCCCCGGACGTCTACTTCCACGAGGGCGACATCGCCAAGGGGCACTGCAACAACGGCTGGGTCGTGCTCGAGGACTACGTTCTGGTCGTGGATGCGAACTTCCCGTCCGGTGCGCGCGCAATCCTCCCGAAGATCCGGGCCCTGAGCACGAAGCCCATCCGCTTCGCCTTCGACACCCATCACCACGGCGACCATGCCTACGGGAACCAGGTCTGGGTGGACGAAGGCGCCGTGCCGCTCGCGCACACCGGCGTCGTCGAGGAGATGAAGAAGTACGAGACGGGCCACTACGGCGGCAAGCCGGGGCGGTGGGAGCAGGAGGCCAAGGAGCGCGAGGACCTCAGGGGCAGCCGCCTGAAGCCGCCGAGCCTCCTCTTCCCGGACCGGCTGATCTTCGACGACGGACGGCGGCGTGTCGAGCTCCTCCACCTCGGCACCGCGCACACGCACGGCGACGCGCTCGCCTGGCTCCCGCGCGAGCGGATCCTGTTCACGGGCGACGTCTGCGTCAACGGCCCCTTCAACTTCGTCGGCGACGGCGACACCTTGGAGTGGATCTCCGTCCTCGAGAAGGCCCGCGCCCTCCAGCCCCTCGTCGTGGCGCCGGGACACGGTCCCTCCGGCGACGCCACCCTCCTGGAGGACCAGGCGGCCTTCTTCCGCGAGCTGCGGCGCGCGGTGAAGGCGGCGAGCGAGGGACGGACGTCCGACGAGGTGCAGGCGAAGGTCGAGACGCTGCGCGCGGAGATCCTCAAGATGCCCCGGATCGCGCGTTACGTGCGCCCGCCGGGGGAGCAGGGCTACGACCCGTTCGCGGCGCAGGTGGCCAAGGTCTTCAACGAGCTGACGGGGAAGTCCTTCCCGGACAAGAAGGCCGAGATCGAGGCACAGCAGATCCACTTCGCCCGACACCACGGGCAGATCCACACGGGCTCGAGCGCGGGCGACCACCAGCACTGAGGCTGGAGACGCCACGGTCCTGTCGATATACTCCCAGGCGAGTGGGGTCGCGCGGGAGCGCGCTCGTGTTTGATGGACGCCGATCCCGTCCGGGTCGGTCAGGCTCCGAGCGCGCGCGCGCGACCCCCGAGGCCCCTAGGCTTCGAGCCGATCGATGAGACGGCGGGCGAGGGCGGGGCCCGTGCCCGCCTCCTCGTGCTTGAAGAAGACGAAGGCGCGCTGCCAGGGCTGGGCGCGGATCCGCTCGACCCAGGCCGTGAGGTCGGCGTCGACGTAGTCGGCGCGGCGCAGGCGCAGATAGCCCCAGTCGGCGGTCGGGACGACCGGCGCCCCTTCCTCGCCCGACTCGTCGGTGTCGGCGGAGACGAGGGCGGCGTTCCGCCCGCGCAGGGCGGCGTAGACCTCGTCGTCGAACCAGGTCTCGTGGCGGAACTCGAAGGCGACCGGGTGTCCCGCGGGCAGGAGGGCGAGAAAGTCCCGCAGCCGCGCCGCGTCCTTCCGCAGGTGGGGCGGGGTCTGGAAGAACACGGGCCCGAGGCGCGGGCCGAGGACGGTGGCGGTCTCGTAGAGATAGCTCACGGCATCCGCGGCGTCGGCGGCGAGGCGCTTCTCGTGGGTGATGCGACGCGAGGCCTTGAGCACGAAGACGAACTCGGGCGGGACCTCCTCCGCCCAGCGGGCGAGGAAGTCTTTCTTCGGCATGCGGTAGAAGGTGTTGTTGATCTCGACGGTGGGGAAGCGCCCGGCGTAGAAGCGAAGCATGTCCGCGCCCTTCAGCTCCTCCGGGTAGAAGCTCCCCTTCCACTCCTTGTAGCTGAAGCCGCTCGTGCCGACGAGGACGCGCATGTCGCTCCGCGCGGTGCTGAGACTCGCTCCGGCCACGGTATCACGGAGCGAGGCGTGGCGGGCCGTGGCACTTCAGCCACCGCGTCGTCGTGGTAGGTTCTGTCGCGTGCCTTCGGCCCGCGGCGCGATGGGGCTGGCCGCCTTCCTGTCCGGGGCGGCGGCCCTCCTCTTCGAGACGCTCTGGTTCCGCCAGGCATCCCTCGCCTTCGGCAACAGCGTGTGGGCGGCGAGCCTAGTGCTCGCGGCCTTCATGGCCGGCCTCGGCCTGGGGAGCGCCCTCGCCGCCCGGAGGGGTCGCGGGCTGCGCCACCCCGCCCGCGCCTACGCCGCCCTCGAGCTCTTGATCGGCGCGAGCGGCCTCGCCCTCGTGCTTCTCCTTCCGCGTCTCGCCCCGCTCCTGGCTCCTCTCCTGCGCTCGCTACTCGACAGCCCGCTCGCCTTGGGCGGCGCCCGCTTCGCCCTGTCGGGATTTCTCCTCGTCCTGCCCGCGACGGCCATGGGCGCGACGCTGCCGCTTCTGGTGAAGGCTTCGCTCGAGGCCGAGGCCGGCTTCGGCTCCGCCCTGGGTCGGCTGTACGGCTGGAACACCATGGGCGCGGTCCTGGGCGCCCTCGCGGGCGAGGGACTGTTGATCGGCCGCCTCGGCCTGAAAGGAACCGGCGTCGCCGCCGCCCTCCTGAACGTCGGCGCCGCGCTCGTAGCCCTCCTCGCGACGAGGAGCCGCGCGGCCGAAGGGACCATCGAGGATACGGTCGCCCCCCAGAGGCTCCGGGCAGGATGGCGCCTCCTTGCCGCCGCCGCCCTGTGCGGCGGCGTCCTCCTCGCCCTCGAGGTGCTGTGGTTCCGGTTCCTGATGCTCTTCGTGCACGGGACGAGCCTCGCCTTCGCGGTGATGCTCGCGGTCGTGCTGGCCGGCATCGCGCTGGGCGGCTTCGCCGGGTCGGGGCTCCTGAAGCGCCGGGCGGACGCGCACCGCTCCCTGCCCGCTCTCGCGTGGGTCGCGGGTGCGGTCTCGGTGGCGGCGTATGCACTCTTCCGTCACGCGGCCGACCGCGTGCCGGCCTACACCGCCGATCTCGGCTCGGTCGCCCTCCTCTCGCTGCCGCTCATGCTCCCCGTGTCGTTCCTGTCGGGCGTCCTCTTCACCTTGCTCGGGCGCGCCCTCCAGGAGCAGACCGGCGAGGCGGCGCGCACGGCGGGGACGCTGACCCTGGCCAACACCCTGGGCGCCGCCGCCGGATCTCTGCTGGCCAGTCTCGTGCTGCTGCCGCGCCTCGGCCTCGAGCGGTCCTTCTTCGCCCTCGCCGTGGCCTACGCGGTCACCGGCCTCCTACTCTGGCCCCTCGCGCCGCCTTCCCGCGCCCGCGCGGCCACGGCGGGAGCCGCGCTGGTTTCCGTCGCCGCCGTCGTCGTCTTCCCCTTCGGGCTCATGGAGCGGCGCTACCTGGGGCGGGTGATCGAGCGCTTCTCGGCGGACGGCTCGCGCCTCGTTGCGCGCGACGAGGGGCTCACGGAGACGATCCTCCTCTTCCAGCGCGACTTCCTGGGGCGGCCGCTCAGCCACCGCCTGGTCACGAACGGCTACTCGATGTCGGGCACCGAGTGGGGATCGCGCCGCTACATGGCCCTCTTCGCCCACCTCCCGCTCGCGCTCCAGGAGCGGCCGCGCCGGGTCCTCCTCCTCTGCTACGGGGTGGGCACGACGGCGCGCTCCCTCGCCGCGCACCGGGAGATCGAGCGGATCGACGTCGTGGACATCTCCCGCGCGATCATAGACCTGAGCCGCATCACGACCCCTCCGGGCGCGCCCCAGCCTCTCGACGACCCACGCCTGCGCGTCCACGTGGAAGACGGACGCTTCTTCCTCCAGACCACGCACGACCGCTTCGACCTCATCACCGGCGAGCCGCCGCCCCCGAAGTACGCGGGTGTCGTCAACCTCTACACACGGGAGTACTTCGCGCTCGTCCGCGACCGCCTCACCGACACCGGCCTCGCCTCCTACTGGCTGCCGATGTGGCTGCTCGAGCTGGAGGACGGCCGGGCCGTTAGCCGCGCTTTCTGCGAGGCATTCGAGGACTGCACACTCTGGACGGGGGCGGGCCTCAACTGGATGCTCGTCGGGTCCCGCACCGGTGTCCGCCCGGTGCCGGAGTCCACCCTCCGGCGCCTCTGGGCCGACCCCGTCGTGGGAGGGGAGCTCGCCACGCTCGGTATCGAGACCCCGGCCGCCCTGGGCGCGACCTTCCTCGGCGACAGCGCCTTCCTCGCCGAGTGGGCCGCGGGCTCGCCGCCCGTCGAGGACGACCATCCGGCCCGCCTCTCGAGCCGCATCCCCACCCCGGGAAGACTCGAGCCATCGGTCCTCGAGACCACGGACGCCCGCCTCTCTCGCGAGCGCTTCGAGCGCAGCGACTGGGTGCGCCGCGTCTGGCCGGGACGACTTCGCGCCGAGACCGTCGCCGCTTTCGACGCGCAGGACGCGGTCACCCGGGCCCTCGTCCCCGACGAGCGGGCCTGGTACCTGAAGCTCGACGAGGTGCGCCGGGTCTCCCCCTCCGCCCTGGGACCCTTGCTCCTGCTTGGCAGCACGCCCGACGAGCAGCTCCTCGCCGCGGAGGCGGCCGCCGAAGGCCCGACCGCCTCGGTTGCCCTCTACCACCTAGCGCTGCGCGACCTGGCGCAGGGTGATCCCGACGCGGCCGAGCGACGCCTCGCCGAGGTGCAGGCGCGCAACCCGACGATCGAGCGCATCGCGCAGCTGCGGGCCCTCGCCCACTGCCAGGCCGGGCGGTCCACGGAAGCCACCCGCCTCGGGGCGCCCTGGCTCTCGGGGGCCGCGGGCCCGAGGGCGGACCGCGCATTCTGGGAATGGCTCCGCGATCGATGCTAGCCTCGGTTCGGGGCAGGGTACCAAGGAGCGAGGCGTGTCGGAGCGCAGGGAGGGTGTGGCGGCCGGCATCTCGCTGTGGCTGGTCCCCGACGGCGCGGCGTACGAGCTTCTGGCCGCCCGCATCCGCACCCTCGCCGCCTCACACGGTGGTCCCGTCTTCCCACCCCACGTCACGCTGCTCGGCGGGCTATCGGACGAGCACGAGCAGGTCGTTGCCTCCGCCCGCCGCCTCGTGGGTTCGATGGCCGCGTTGCGGGTTCGGCTGATGTCGGCCATGGTGCGGGACGAGTACTTCCGGCGTCTCGTGCTCGAGGCGGAGCCGACGCCCCCTCTGGTGGAAGCACGGGCGGAGGCGCTCCGCGCGCTCGAGGTGGCGGCGCGCCCCTACGAGCCCCACCTGAGCCTGCTCTACGGCTGGGCGGACGTGACGGAGGCCGACGCCGGAGTGGACCTGCCGCTCGTGCTCACGTGCCGACGCCTCGCCGTCTGGCGCACCGAAGGCATCGTGGAACGCTGGCGCCCGCTCGGCTCTGCGGAGCTTGCCCCGGGGTCCCGGTGAGGCGGCGGCTCCGACTCGGAGCGGGGGCGTTGGCCCTGGCCGTCCTCTGGACAGGAGTACCGTCGGCGGCGGGGGTGCCGGCCCCGGGCCGCTACCGCAAGCTGTACCACCTGCTGTCCACCGCCCTCGACGGCTGGGAGCGCGCAATGACCCGGCGCCCGACCGCCGGGGTGCGGCCGGTGTGGGGGGGCGAGCTGCTCGTCGCCAACGCCAACCGCGGCGAGGAGCTCCTGAGGCCGGCCGCGCTGCCGGGCGTGCGCCTCTTTCTCGACCGCTTCCAGGCGCTCGGCCTCGACGGCGTCACCGTGAACGTGAACTACCCGCTCCTCGATCGGAGCTTTCCGCGGGCGAGCGAGTACGAGGCCTTCTACCGCGAGGTCGCCCGCGAGGTCCGCCAGCGCGGCCTCACGCTCGAGGTCGAGTCGGGGGTGCTGTTCGCCAACACCGCCTTCTCGACCGTGCGGTTCGACTACGGAGCGCTCTCCTGGCCGGAGCTCGAGCGCACCCGACGAGCTCACACGGAGGCGATCCTGCGCGCGATGGCGCCCGACTATCTCGACATCGGCGCCGAGCCGGATACCGAGGCGCGCCTCGCGGGGAAGCCGGAACTGAACGATCCCGAGAGGCGCGCAGAAATGATCCGGACGATCCTTGCTGGCCTCGCTCGCGGCCGGACCCGGATGGCGGCCGGGATCGGCACCTGGGGCGACATTCGCTTCGTGCGGGCCTACCTGGACCGGACGGACCTCGACGCCGTCGCCCTGCACCTCTACCCGATCGGACGGCGCACTCTGCGCACGACCTACGAGGCGATCGCGATGGCCCGGCGCGCCGACAAGCCCGTCCTCCTCGACGAGTGCTGGCTGTACAAGGCGGGGCCGGGCGAGGGGCAGAGCATCGCCGCGAACGAAGCCATCTTCCAGCGCGACCTCTGGTCGTTCTGGACCCCGCTCGACCAGCGCTTCCTGGGGCTCGTGGACCGGCTCGCGCGCGAGGAGGGCATCGTCTACGTCTCGCCGTTCTGGAGCCACCAGTACTTCGCCTACCTGGAGTACGACCCCGCGCTCGACGGGCGCCCCTACCGCGCGGTCAACGCACGCTACCTCGAGCAGGTGCGGGTCGCGGTCGAGACCGGCGAGCTCTCCCCCCTCGGCCGCTTCGTGCGGGATCTGCTGCGCTCGCGGGCCCGGTAGGGCATTCGGGTTCAAGGGCTGACCGGCCAGCTCTCCCACGACCCGCGCCAGTCCCGCCACGACGCGCGCCGTGCGCTCGTAGTCCACCTTCTCGGCGGTGTCCTGCGCCGTGTGGTAGGCCGGATAGCGGAAGAGCGCCGTGTCGGTGACCATCACCGCGGGATAGCCCACCTGCCAGAAGGACCAGTGGTCCGACCAACCGACGCCCGGGATCACGTCGGGTAGGGCGGCGCCCTCCGAGGGAAAGGCGGTCGAGCGGCGGAAGGAGCCGATGGCGCGGCGGACAAGGCTCCGGGAGCGGGTGTTGCCCACGAAGCCGATGAAGTTCGCGGTCTTCGGGTAGATGAGGCTGAGCGGGAAGGGATAGCTCTGGCTGCCGGGCGCGTCGGAGTAGTAGCCGATGCTCTCCAGCGAGAACATCGCCACGATCGCCTCGCCTCGCCCTCGGGCGCGGCGGGCGTGGTGGAGGCTCCCCATCGCCTCGCTCAGGTAGAAGGGCGGCTCCTCGTTGACGAAGGCGACGAAGCGCAGCGTTCGCGCGTGGCGCGCGGACGCCAGCAGCCGCGCCAGCTCGAGGACCGCCGCCACGCCGGTGGCGTTATCATCGGCCCCGGGGCTGCCTAGGACGGAGTCGTAGTGCCCGCCTACCAGGACGACTTCGCCGGCCAGGCCGGCCCCCGGCCGCTCGGCCAGTACGTTGCGCACGGTGCGCCCTTCGGCCGTGAACGGCTCGGACGCGACGCGGTCGCCCAAATCCCGGAGCGACGCCTCCACGTACTCGGCCGCGGCCTCGAGCGCCGTCGGGCGCCAGAGGTTGCGTTCGCCGATCTCGCCGGCGAGTCGCGCCACGTGCCGTCGAAGCCGTTCGCGCAGCTCTACCTCCTCGGCCGTGGGCGGCGGCAGAGGCCCGCTGTGTGAGCGGCCGGGCATGCGGATCATGAAGGCGATGCTACCGCCGAACAGCGCAACGAGCAGGGTCCACGCGAGCAGCCGCAGGCGGAGCCTCAAGCGTCGCCGCTCCTGGCCGTCCCGCGGAGGGGTCGAGCCCGCATGCCGTCTAACATTGAGGCACAGACCTGCTGGCGCTACGTTCTCTCGTGTCCGTGGGAGGGCCGAGCCATGGCGATGACGTACGAGGTCCAGTGCGGCGGCTGCCGGGCCGAGCTCGAGGTGGAGGTCGCGTTGGAGACCAACGAGACACTGGCGGACGACGAACCCGAGGACGTCGTCCTGCACTGCCCACAGTGCGGTGGCGCCTTCACGATGACCCTCGACACTGGCACCGAGGGCGTCGACATCCGCCTCCGGAGCCCCCGGGCGCGATAGCAGCGCCCAGGCCTTGGACTCGTTCCAGACCGAGTTTTCACGGCTTCCACAGCTCGATCGCCCGGGCGTAGCTCGTCGGGCATTGAACTCCGAACGGGTCGTTGAAGAAGATGTCTAGCCGGCCTGGACGGCTTTCGCCGCCCCCTCGAGCGAAGCGAGCACGGCCTCGGGCGCGGTCCCGCCCGGGAGCGATCTCGCCCGCACGGCCTCGAGCGGGTCGAAGAGACCGGCGAGCCGTGCGGCGACGCCGGGGGACACGGAGGCGAGCTTGATCGCCGCGGTGTCGCGCAGGGACCGGCCCGCCTTGTGCGCCTCCGCCACCAGCGAGCCCACGAGGGCGTGGGCCTTGCGGAACGGCATGCCCTCCCGCGCCAGGGCGACCGCGAGGCCGGCCGCCATCATCTCCTCTCTCCCCGCCGCCGCCCGCATCGCCCCCCGCCGCGGGACGAGCCGGCGCACGAGCCCCGCCATCACCGCCACCGAGCCCATCGCCGTATCGGCGGCGTCGAAGACGGCCTCCTTGTCCTCCTGCAGGTCCTTCTGGTAGCCGGCGGGAAGAGCCTTGAGGAGCACGAGCAGCCGCACGAGGTCGCCGTCCACCCGCGCCGCCTTGCCCCGCACGAGCTCGAGCGCGTCGGGGTTCTTCTTCTGGGGCATGAGGCTCGAACCGGTGGTGAAGAACC
>Ga0209641_10000688_pt1 | contig 31401 bp, 62 predicted proteins | sample RifCSP16_1_FD_184022 | JGI IMG/M metagenome (GOLD analysis project Ga0209641, IMG submission 184022) | Soil microbial communities from Rifle, Colorado - Rifle CSP2_sed 16_1 (SPAdes) (version 2) | ecosystem: Environmental > Terrestrial > Deep subsurface > Rock core/Sediment | place: Rifle... | reverse complement strand
AACTCGACTCACCGTCTTGTTACCCTGAGTCGAGTTGTAAATCATCACCGCATCAAAGGCGGTTGCCAATGTCACAGTTGTGTACACGATGGAAGCAGTCGGCGTACTAAAGGCGGTCGTGCTAGTACTCGTCGGCGCGATCCAATCTGGTGAACCTGTGAGGTCAACTCCGCCCGCGACGTAGTTTGTCCCTGACACTTCACCCGTTGCTGTATATACTGTGGACGAGGCATTGACCGTTGCCGTAGTGAGGTACAATGCAGCCTTGAATGAGTCAGCGGTCGTTGTGCCGCGAGTAACTGTGGTCCCAAACGCATGAATCCCGTTTAGGAGTTCCACCTTGAAACTCGTTGCCATTGCTTGTGTGTTTGCCATTTATTTCTCCTAGATGGGTTGGATAACCCCCGACATTGGGGGCATCTTTTTGAGTGTGACATGCGCCGAGCGATGCACTAACTCACCATTGAAATAATACTCGACCCAGGTGGTTGTTTCGTTTTCATTGTCAATCTCGCCTGTTCTCTTATTCAGCAAGGCGATGTCCATTTCCCCGTGAACTGTATTGACAGTCTCAGGGATTGACTTTAGGCTTCCTTTCCATTCTCTCATGTCACCCTCCTGTGATTCTTTAAGAGTAGGATAATCCTGTTCTGTTGTCCCATACATTTGTGAAGTTGTCTGACCCAACGGCCCACTTCATGCCAGTCAAGTTCGAGTTACTGTCGTACTCTAATCTTACAATCCTCCATACACCAGAGGATTGGCTAGACCCAGGAGCGGCCTTCCCTATATAAATCAAGAGGCCGTTTGAATCAAACGCCAGTAAAGTCGTGAACTTAGTAGGTTCATCTACTGGAATACGGATGCCAGAAACAGACTTGACAGTCACCTTTTCTTACCTCGTATAACACACTAGTGTATTATATATAATGCACTGCGTCAAGTTTATTTTGTGGTAATGGAGCGTCTAAGTTCGGTTATTTCTATTGCGAGTGCGTTTTTATCGGCCCTGAGTGCTTCTAGTTCGTTCCGCATGGCAAATAGAGCATCTTTAAACCACAGACTGACCATAAATGCTCGCACAATTCGGTGCAGTAAGCGGCTAAATCTCCCGTGTTTTGGGCTAATTATAAGCATTCCCATTATGGCACCGAGGAAGTGAGGACAGCATTTATAGTTCCGCTAGTGTAATTGGATACTACAGCCTTCATCCAACGAAGCGGAAGGTCAATACTTATAAAACTATCTTCAGTAATATCTACACCTAGTTGTGTACCGGCTGTGACATTACTAGGTTTTGTTGCGGCATTTGATCCTTGTAACTGTACAGTAGCAATGCTGATTCCAGTTATATCAACAGAGAAATTACGAAACCCACGCACATCTATCCACACGCCTGTCGTAGTCGCTACAGCAGCATCTAAGAGCTTCCATGAAGTCCAGTATGCCCCTGAGCCATAGGAACCTTGGTCTACAGGATCACCGTGAGCCATTACGTTCTCCCAACCGCCGGTAAGAACACTGTGTCAGATGGGATTGCCAAAAGATTGACGAAGATATTCGCAGACACTTTCGCTGCCTGTGGGATGTTCGAGATTAACTTGATATGAAATTTCGCGGCGTCGGTGATATACACGGCTACCGGGAGCGTCAACTCATGTGTTCCTTTTTCCTTCACTAAGCGGAGAGTATGGTCTACATCATACGCAAGTGTTGGGTTTAGGATTAAAAGTTCAAGGTACAACTCCGCAGTAGCATCCACAGAGAAGACGACGCCAACTTTGTACCACCCACGCGGCAGCGGGGCAGTCTCAGCGACTACGGTGCCTGGAGGCGGGCCGGTAAAAACGACTCCACCATACCAGTTAAAAACTTCCGACTGTGCATGACGTTCTTTCTCCAGCATTGCGGTTCCGGCTAAGGCACGCTTCATAAGGTCTTCGCTGTCCTGGCGGTTACGAGTCTCAATGTCCTTCGCGTGAATGTCAGTGGAGATCGGGACTCCATCTACCACACCTTTAATGATATACCACTCACCGCGCTTGTGGACTTCAAGGATTGTCACCTTTTGTCGTTCGTCGGCCATGACTACACCTGAATCAATACAACACGCCGCGATGTTGTAACGAGTACACCCATCGGGTGCTGCATGACAAGTTTAATGTCTTCCCCGATTTCGGGAGCAAAAATTGGGATGGTTCTTGGTGCGCCCCGTGGTACTGGTTGTGTTACGGGCACCAAGCCACCTTCAGCCGCCACTGCTTCCGCAGTCGCTTTCTCTGCTTCACTCACTGACCGCGTGCGAAGCTTCGTCCCTAAGTTTGACTCAGGGAAGAACACTAACGGTTTAATACAGTGATAGCACGTAATGGGTGTGTCTACAAATGTCTCTGGCGACGGCTGCTGGCCTACCGCCACAAAGTCCGCCGCGTTGGGCTTTTCTTTTGCTTCAAGCGGACGGCTGGACTTGTATCGTACTTGCTCACACACACGACAAAAGGCGACATATGTTTCTGCCATGACTCCCTCCAATGTGCCAGATTGCCAGTTACTTCTTCTTCGACTGCGCCTTCATCATCGCAGCAGCGGCGGCTGCTTTATCCATACGACCAGCCACACTTTCCCAATTTGGCCACTCGATTGTTTCGAGCAGTGACTTGCGATCAATGGCCTGCATTCGGAACAGCATAGACCCGAGGCGCTTGAGCATGGTTTTGGACATGACTGCGAAGGACGCAGGGTCCACGTACACTGAATACTCCTCAGGTTTCTCTAGTGGCTCCCAATTCACAGGCTCATAGGACTGTCCTTCGACAGCAGGAATAGTCCGAGGGGTAGTGTACCCCATCGCCATCCGAGCGAAGATCATTTCCGCGAGGCGCTGCACGACGTTGTACAGCATACGTGCGCGGAGCCGAGTCGTGGACTGCGACTGCGCGATTTCAGTTTCAGTCAGATCAGCGGAGATGTTCCCGCGTCCTGCTTGGCCCGTGCGTGGCTCAGAGAACCCAAGCAAGCGGCGTTGCAGCGCCAGCATACGCTCGGGGGCTTGTACCATGTCCGGTGGCATAGGGGGCGGGTACACAATCTTCACTTCAGAGTTCGCGTTGATTTGTAATACCTGGGCGGGAATGGACGCGAAGCTTTCCCAGTCCAGTCCGGTATTTCCTATGGCAACCACCAGCCCGTTATTCAACCGGATCGCGTTTTCCACCTGAGCAGACAGCATCTTGTTCGCGGCAAGCTGGAGTTGCTCAGTCTGTTGGACGAAGCCGTTAGACCAAAAGCGGCCTAGGGCTGGCTCAAGGATCACACGCAGCAAGCCGAAGTCTCGGTAGTTGTATGGGCCGTCCCACAGGATGACACCATTACACCCAACGACGCGGCGGGCGAATGGGTAGAGTGCCTTTTCGCGTGACACCAGTATCTTATTCCCATTCTCGTCTAAGCGTGGAGTTCCTTCACTGTCTAGCTCCTCCTCAACAACGGACTCCATTGCGGGATCACGGAAGACTGCATCAAGGATGCGAGCGCGGGACTTCTTAAACCCAAGGGTGGAAGTCTGGAAGATTGAACTGGAATATAGTGGGCCGCTGTAGTATGACGTGCGGGGGCCTTCAGGACTGAACGACCCAGCGCGTTCCTTAGCACTGTACCGATCCTCTGGCTTGACATACATCCCCTTGATAGGGAACAAGCGGCGAACGTCGTACAGGTCCATGACCGTCTCTTTAATGACCATGTTCCATTTGATGTCGTTCACGGCATCGGGGTCAGGCAGGACGGTACGAGGATCGCGGTGTTCAACTACAACATCCCCCATCCCGTTCGCCGCAGCCGAATCCCACTGGACATCAATGAAGCCAGTCCCAACAATGAGGGACCACATGCAGGCGTACAGTAACTCAAGGTCTACAAAGTTCCGTGCCCACACTGCGCGGAATGCACGCTCCGCTTTCGCATCTCGACCTTGTGTATTTTTATTGCGGGATACATAAATACGAAGCTGCGACTCGCTTAAGTCGCTCGCTTCAGACAGAATGAGCGTGCGAAGCTCGTTTGCGACAATAGGCGGGCGGTACGAGGGCATGGTTTTTGGCCAGTGCTTCCCGTAGAAGATATTCAGGGCGCTGTCAAATTTAGAAAACTCCGCCTCGTCTTCTCGGACTCGCTCAGATTCGTTCGCGGCGCTCTCCAACCAGCCCCACATCTCGACTTCTTGGGGGGTGGGTGTATACAAACCCGCAGGTGTGGTGGACTCATCCTTTAGAGTCAGCGTAGACTTAGCAGCCTCGATGTCTTCCATACATTATCCTTGGTATTGATTAGTTAAGTACCACTGCACAGCTTCAAGAAGTGAATGCTCACCGAATTCTTGATAGGTCATGTCGTCTTCTGTGAACGACGCGGCAATGGCTCTGATTGTGTCTGCCACAGTCTCACCTCGGCCAGCGGCCATCGTTACCAGCAACTCTCGATCTCCTTTACTTAAGTAGCCGAGAGACAACGACTTGAAGGCATCAGGATCGCCTTCGAGGATCGCTTGGAGAGGGAGAACCCAGGCCGTGTTGTTTAGACCAGTCAAGCCAATGCGCTCTGCAAACATAAAATACATCGGCTGGTCGGTCAAGGTTTCGGGGCTTTCCGGTCCCGTGGCCTCCGTAACAGACGTGCCTGAAATGGGGGATGTTGGACTGGATGAGCCCGAAGGTGGTGCAGCCAGGCCAGGCGCACTTCCAGTTAGTTTCTCGATCAGGGACTTGAGTTTCCATTTTGCCATTACCCTCCTCCTACTCTTGGTCTTGCTCTCGAATAAGTTCTAAGGAAGCCTTAAGTTTCTCCATGAGTTCTTCTTGAGAGTCCATCGTGGCGGTGTCGGAATCATCCATATGCGTCTGATGCAACTCGACCGCTGCCTCTAGTGTCTCTTCAAGTGACTCAAGCATTTCACTGATGGATGACATAGTATCTCCTACTGTCGTGGTACATAACGGTCGAGTGTTTGATCGCTGAGCGCACGGAGCGACTCACACCGTGGACATATAAACATCCAGTGGCCAGGTCGCCAAAGTGGGTGTCGCTCGTTCAACAACTTCATTTCTAACCCACACGGACGCTCGGGCTTTCCTCCCATTTCGTCTGGGGCGGTACAGCGAGGCGCTTTATACTTTCTCATACTTTCCCTCCAACCAGATGCGACACTCGGCGTTTCGACGATTCACTAAGCCAGGAATCTTCACGCCGTTGTCAAAAACCCATCGGAGCAGCTGCCGAGGAACTTCGTTATACATACCTGCGTTAAGGAATTGGCGAAGAGTAGATATGCGTAAGGCATCTTCACCGACATTGTACGTGAAGGACACTAGCGCGTCGAACTGTTCATTCGTAAGCGGGACTGTCACTAACCGACCCACAGCATCTTCGGCTGTTTCACAATCCTCCGCGAGTAACTTCTCCGCTTCTTCTTCAGTGAGTGGCGGTGTGTCAGGCCCAACGCCTTGGGTGTTCCCGTACCCGTTCGTCCACACACCACCAGTATCCTGATATGGAGTCGCACTGAAGGACTCCCAGGACTTAATAAATGCAAGGCCTGCTGGAGTGAGACACCGATTTAGTGTTCCCTCCGTTGTGTCCATTATTTGTTGCTACCGTTCTTACTGGCTGCCCAGTGCATAATACCCTTCTCGACACCGCGAGTCGCAGTGAAGAGGCCACCAATGAGACCGAATGCGTAGAACGCCCGTTGTGCAGCCGCTTCGAGGTACTCAGGGCTTGCGCCGGTCAGGTACATAGCGAAGCCTTCAATCGCAATCCATGCCACAAACGTCGCGCACATCAACAGAGGGCGGACGCGGCGAACGAACGGATCACCAGACTGCAAAGCGGCGATCTGAATGTCGCGCTGAGCTTTGTCGAATTCGGCCTGTGCTTGCACCAGCATGGTAATCACCGGCGCAGCAACCGTCATCATTTCGTGCTTGAACTTGAGTCGCTCTTCGTCGGTGGTGGAAACTTTATCTATTCCATTAAATACAGAATCGAGGAGCGAACCAATGAAAGGAATTGCAGCTAAGAAACCCATTAGGATTCTCCATATTCATATAACTTTGAAGCAAGAAGAAGGAAGAACAACGAAGGAGCGCCGATGACCCAGCCAAGTCCCCTAGCAAGCGCCTTCATCATACTATAACTCCAACCAATTCTTCGTCGCAGTCCCAGCTTGCTCACGCAACACATCACCGACTCGCTTCTTTGCCCGCGCACTTGGGTCAAGCTGCTCGACGATCTTAATGCCTTCAGGCAATTCATCATCACTGACAACGGCGATGGCCTTGCGCGGCTCGAAGTAATTCTCTTCGCGGGAGCGAAGGGCGACAAGGAAGGCAATCACTCTGTCGTCCCTGCCGTGTTCGGCTTCATACTTTCCACTGTCTGTCCGAGTGAAGTCCGCGAGTTCATCAAGTAACTTTTGTTCATGGATGGTACACAAGTTCTCGTTCAGGGCACGGCGGCCCGCTTCAATAAGCAGTGGGCGACTGAAGACGTTCGTTTCCCACCCATACAGGCGCGAGCGATATAAGCGAATCTTATCAGGGCGGCCACGCCACATATGTAAGTTCGGATAGTTGTGAACGCGAATCAACGGGTCCTGCACCGCGTGGCCGGTGTTATTCACTTCGACGGCAACAACCGCCTTGTTGTACCACAACCCAACAGCATTGAGTGCGATGGCAAAATCCCACGGGGCAATCGTACCGTACACACAAGCGACCTGTTCGAGTGTCTCAATATCAATGACTTCTGCACACGCGGCGTTTCCGCCAATCACTCCCGCCGCTGTGTCAGCACCAATGACATACCGGCGGCCTTCTTTTGGCTTTGCCCAGACGCGCACCTCACCTTTTAGGTCGTCGGTGAACTTCCAGGTGTCGTCCTGCGGGCACTTGTACATCCGACCTCGCCATTGTGGGGGGCGAATGTTTGTTCGCTGACGAATGAGTGCGAGAGGGTCGAATGCTGGAAGCCCGCGAGAAATGAAGGCCTCTTCGGGAGATGCGGGGTATTCCTGGTGGAACACCTCCAGCGACCCTTGGCACTTCGTCTTGATAGCGAACCGTCGCCAGGCAAGTTGCTCTGGCGTTAGCCCATGCGTCTTCGCAATCAGCTTCTCTTCTTCATCCCATTCAGCTTCCGGCAGTCCTGGGGACCGCCGATACTTTGACATAATAAACCACGGGATGAAGATAGGGATAAGGTCTGACTCTCCACTAATGGCCCGCTGCCATTCTTCGTAGAATAACTGGCCGTCACCAACCTTTCCGTTCGCTGTGGATTCAAGAATCCACATCGTATCGTTTAGGTCCGGCATGACTTGGAACAGGCCAGTGAGAATTTCTGGTTGCTTCCAGAATGCTACTTCACTCGCATGAATGCAAGTCTGGGTCGTGCCTCTCCCCTTCGCGGACACGCCAGCCGAAATGACCCGAAAGCGCGACGTGCCGGTTTTGAAGGGGAACTCCAGCACTTTCACGCGGGGTGGGACAAGCTTCGGGAGTGGCAGGTAGTCGTAAAACAGCTTCGCCATGTTGAACAAGGCGTGGGAGGAATCGAGGTCTTGGGCCAACACCAACGATTGAGTCCCTGGCTGTTCGAGTGTCCGAGTGAATGTCAACGCCTCGAAGAAGGTGGAGGCATATGTCTGCCTCGACTTCAAGACGATGAACCAAAGCCGCTGGTCGAGATCAAGTTTAGGAGATACGTGCGACCAGAGAATCTCCTGGGACTCACTGAAGCGCATTGGGACAATCCAGCCTCGCTCATTGCGAATCTGGAGTCCCTGCATGAACCGCTTGAAGCGATCCGAGCGGAGGCCACCAACTTTAGACTGACCGCTCGGCACGAATTTGGCTCCTACGCTTTAGTCGCTCCTCGATTGCCGCGAGTTCTTGGTCAGAAAACGTGTCCGCTTGGTGTGCCTTCACTAATGACTTACACTCCGCGATGTCTACGTCAATTTGACGAAACTTCTCAGCAGCAGCCTGGAAGTCCTTTCGCATCACTTTCCACGGGAGGTAGGTATAGTGATACAGTACATATGCGACTGCACCAACGATTGCCGCCTGCGAAGCTGTGACGAATCCTAGCCAGAAATAGAGCCACATATTCCCTCCTTGACAAACAGAACTATTCGTTTTCGCTCTTGGGCGGTGGAACTGGCGAATAGGCTTTCTTAGAGCCTACCGGCGCAATGTTCCCTTGTTCGTCTGTGTCAATCGGGGTGCCCGACTTCATCAACTTCAAGTTCGCGGTCTTCTTCTGTGCGTTCGTCTGGAAATAAATCTGCGCCACTTTCGAGAGCCTCCTTCACCTTTGGACTGGAGGTGAATAAGTCAGTTTTGCCGTGCAAGTAATCTTGCAGGCGCTCATACGCGGTCTGGTCGTCCTTTTCCTTGACCTTACTGGCCGCGACCTCAGCAAACATTGCGTGGCGGTCACACGCGATGGCTAAGTTAATGACATTGACCGCGCCAAACTCGAATTTGATTTCGTTGTATTTCTCTAAAAGTAAGTCACGCAACTGGCGGAAGCCGTCGCTGGAATTCTCCGACTTCAACTTCTTGACAATCGCCTTGAAGTTGATTGGGTGCTGGCCAAGAAGGCTAGATTTCAAGCCAGTTCTTGCTTTGACTGCGCCGCGTGACGGGACGAACTGGGTGAACCGCGCTGGCTTCGCTGTCCCTGAGCAATCCTCGATGCCCGGCAAGGGTAAGTTTGGTGTATTCATCTTTTCTAAATCCAGCATTGGCCACCTTTCTCCAGAGACTACGTGCGCCCCGCGAGGCCCTGACACTGTTTGACCAGGACTTATTTCCGACGGTGCCTCGCTTGAAGCAGGCACGGAGTCCCCGTAGAGCTTGGCGAGTGTGGAAACGTCTGACTTGCTGATCGTCAGGATAGGCGATTCGGTATTTTTCAATAAGGACTTTCGCTCTTGCAAGGAAATCCTCCCTTTTCTCCTGTGCCAGCCAGGATGGAACAATGAACTCCGCGTCGAAGTCGAGGAACATTATGGCACTAACTCGGGACCAAACATTATGTCAATCATGCGGGACAAGTCTTCTGGTGACTTGACGTTCACTTCTGGCGAGCGAGCCATCCACTTCGCCCAGAGTTCACTAGGGAGTTCTTCAGCCGCGTATGCGCCAGTGCGTGCCAACTCTGCTTCTCTACCCGGAACCCACTCAAGCCCGTGCGTCAGCTTTCCGGCTGCACCAGTCAGGTCTTCAGCGGCGTGTCCGAGTTCTTCAGCAAGGACCGACGGGGCTGACTCTTCACCTACAGTGACCCACGGGCCAGTCCTTTTGATTGGATTATAAAAGCCACCGTAATTTGACACCCCAGCCTTCCCGCCAGGCAGCGTACTGATGGGGACGGTCTTTTCATGGCCGAGAAGATACTTCAGTACTTTAGACCGAAGTGGGTCCGTTTTGTATAAGTCGTTTAGGGCAGACCAAAGCCCTGTAGCTTTTGGCCCATATGCGTGAATCTGCCCAGGCATCCCCGACGCCATTCTCCCACCAGCCCGCTCCTTTTGTGTACTACCGAGGAGGAAGCGAAGAATTGGACCGAATGAGCCAGCAACCTCGGGTATTTCGCTACTTAGGGCTGCTTCAGTCTCTTGAAGCTCTGGACTAACCGGGACGGCCATCGTTACTCCTTGAATACGAAACGCGCCCCGCGGGGGCACAAGTAGATACTACACTATAACACGTATGACGCAGTGAGTCAACCAAAAAGTGCGTCTTCTTTATAAAATAATCATTGACAGGTGCAAGTGGCCGTGTTACACTGGTTGTCTCACCTCAAACAACCCCACTACACAGCGCGTGCAGCCGGGGTGCCCACCGAACGAAAGGAGCTAAGGAGTATGCACAAACTCACTTGCTGCGACTTCGCAGCAGAGCATTATCCACCAATAGAATCAGTAATTAGCGGAGGAATCCTTGATAAAAACGGTATAACAATCCTGAGCGGCGAACCCGGAACCGGAAAATCGTTACTGACCCTTCAACTCGCTATGAACATTGCAAACGGCGACCACTTCCTTGGATACCTTGTCCCTCGACCTCAAAACACTCTCCTGATTATGAAAGAAGTCCCACCTGCAACTATCCAGCATCGCTTACTGACTCAAAATAAAGACGATACGGCCTACCCCAAGACGCTATGGATAGACACTGACCCACTTAATTTCTACCTCGACGAACCTGTAGTTATGCAAGCAACAACTCACTGGCTCAAGAAAAATAAAATTGAAGTCGTTATCATCGACCCGCTTATTGAATTCCACCATCAAGACGAGAACGACGCTAAGGGAATGAGAGCAGGTGTCATTGACCCTCTACGTGCATGGCAGCAACTTGGCCTTTCTATATTTATTGTCCACCACCATGCGAAGTCAAACGAGGACAACCCCAGGGAAGGCTTAAACAAGATGCGCGGCTCAAGCACGCTTGGCGGAGCCATTGATACAAACGTCCAACTCTCAACCCTTGGAGGCTACACTAGAGTTCTTTCCTTCGCTAAACTCAGGAACCACGACCACCCACACTCTGTTATAAAGCTTACCTTCGACCCGCTCAAGTGGACGTTCTCTCGGACAGACTCTTTATATACCATTCAGGAGCTACTGAAGGCCCATCCTGAGCTTTCTGTCCCTGAAGCGGTAGAAGAGGCCGTCAACCGAGGCATTTGCTCAAGGGCGACCGCCTACCGTAAAATTGTGAAATTGAGGGGTGAGACAAGTGAGACAAAAAGTTGAGACACCGCAAACGCTTTGTTGTGAACAAGTTACAGCTTGTCTCACGAAAAATCTCACACCTTACTATTAGGGGGTACTGAGACTGAGACACTGGCGAGTGAATCACTCCTTTATTGATGCTTCCACACGCGCCTTCGCCGCTCTCCCCTCAAGGAACTTTTCCACAATCGCTTTAGCCGTCGGGGTCATCTTGTCCGTTTTATAAGCTTCAGTCATGGCATCCACAACAATCTCTTCCAGAAGCCCTGAAACACTCGTTGATAGCGCCCGTGCCACCCCCGAGATAAGCTCACGAACATCCGGCCTGCACGCTACTGTTGTCCATCCGTAATTAGCCATCATGCTCCTCCTTGTTTGGTACATTATCACAAATACACTTTAGGCTACCCTCAATAATCTTCAGTGAATCAGGTGCTTGCCTGTATGTACCACAGTCCTTACACTGAAACGCTAACTCATTATCAAGGCGTTCCCACCTTCCCTTACTGCCTTTCACTGTGAACATATGACTCCTTGTAGCCCAGGGCAGACCCCCAAGCCAACGCTGCACACACTCGGTATGAGCATGGCTATGGTAGAGCCAGCGAGATTCGAACTCGCAATCACCAGCTTGAAGGGCTGGGGGCTTGACCGTTCGCCTATGGCTCCGTGGCTGTGGAGGAAGGACTCGAACCTCCAGCGCGGTGCTTAACAGGCACCTGTTCTACCGTTGAACTACTCCACAACTGGAGCTAGACCGAGGACTCGAACCCCGCACCCGCTACTTACAAAGCAGCCGCTCTACCTGATGAGCTAGTCTAGCGTCCTGTGACCCGACTCTGTGTCACACGTACTTGGTGGCTGTATAAGGCACTCAAGTCAAAACACATTCCGTCACTAAGAGTCACAGGTAAGTTATAGTAGGCCAGTGTATAACACCGGCCCAACTCCTTGCACACTTGGTACATGAGCCAACTTACGGAATATGCACGTCTTTTAGTGTTGTTTCAAAAAAGCCATTCGCTATCCAACCACATACTGAACACTTATAATGCTTCTTCTCTTCTACGTACGTCCACGTATGCCACTTACATCGAGGCTTCTTTTGTTCGTATAGGTTTAGATAGTACATTACAGCAAGAAATACAACCAGCAGCCCCCAGATAATCAGTACCTCTCCGTCGTTCATAGTCCCCACCGTTTGTCTTTTACTAGCCCCGCAGTGATTGCACAGCGCATACATGCCAAGTCATCACCATGCTTCACCCATGTTGTGTGTGTCCCGTGTGTTTTACACGTAAGTATGCGAATTCTCTTTCTTTCTGCTTTATGCTTCAGTGTCCGTTCACTGGCCATCCCGCCCTCCAGTGTCTCGCGTGGCGCACCAGTAAACCAGTATAAACACTAACACAACACTCACATACGCTTCAATGAGCCATACTAGCACCTAAGCACCTCCAGGGGTATGTAAACCCAAAGCTTCTAAACATACGAAGCAGCCAGTCTGAACACGAAAAGCACGCCCATTCATATTCCATACTTGACCCAACACGGTAGCCGAATGGCAGGCCAGTCGTTATAGGTGCTGTCTTCCCACACGCGAGGCATTTCGGCTTCACTTGTCAACCCCTTTCGCAACCGGCACCCAGAACTTCTCCACACACACATCCCAGATGGCCTCACTCAAGCACCCAATCACTGCCACTGCCTCGTCCACCCTCATCCACATGTCCATCCCACCCTCACACCCCTTTGCTTTGCTGAACGTGAGGCACACATGATCGCCTGGTGGAATACGAACGCCATTCACTTCACGCTGCGGCCTTTTCACATACTTAGCACTTATCTTCGCTTTATTGCCTTCGTATGAAAACGACTTCGCCATGCTCATGCCCTCCTGTGATGTGTGTGTGTGTGTTGCACCTAGGACATCCATTCTATCACACTTCTATTATAGAAACAAGAAAAATGGTGAAAATTTAGCGAGAAACCGAATCGAATTCCGAAGGGAGAGAGCCCGCCCCCACCCCGGCTTGCTCGCGGGCGTGTGCGCGTGTGCGTGTGCGCGAGTCCCCCGCGTGTCTGATCGGACGCGAGTCTGCGCCTACCGGCGCGTGTCTGATCCGACGGGCGCGCGTTTAGTCTTACAAGTCTAGTAAGTCTTACAGCACTTGCTACACTAGGGAAGACTTCGGACACGCGATGACGCAATGCGTCATGTGCCAAATCGGCACAGTTTGGTGTGTTGGTCGGCACACTAAACTGCGCCAAAACGGCACACTTTTAACGCACCGCGTCACGTAACGCATCGCGTCAAGTGCGCGATTTCGTTGGGTTCGACCGCGCCGCACCGCGTCATGGTACACACCCTGCACACCATGTCGGCCAGTCGCGGCTGTCACCCCATCACACAGGGCTAAGTGCCCAGGAGGATCACCATGAATCGGGCAGAGTATGAGGCACGTATTGCTACCCTGGAATCGGAAAATCAAGCCCTTCGCACCAGCAAGTTCACCAAGCCCACGCCTAAGGTGTCCGTGAAGGGCGCAGTCAGTATCTACGGCTTGGGCAAGTTTCCGGTAACGCTGTACAAAGAGCAATGGCTTAGGCTCTTTGCGGCGCAGGCAGAGATTATGGCCTTCATCACGGCCAACGACAGCAAGCTTTCGGTGAAGCCGAAAGCCGACACCGGCGAAGTGCAGTAAACCCACGGGCGGGGGTGGATAACATATCGCCCTCGCCTACACTTTATCACACGGGCGAGGCAAGGTCAATGGCAAGACTTGACATGCTCCTGAAAGCGAGGCTTACAGTCTTGATGACGGAAGGTCAAATCCTCGCTGCTGCTCAAGCTAAGGGGATTAAGCTTGACTTTCTTGATAACGGTGAGGTAAGGTTCAAAACACCTGACATGATAAGGGCTAGTCGTGCAGCTTGGTCGGATGTGCTGATCGCCTGCGCTGGTAGGCAGGCAAAGCAGCAAGCTAACAGCATTTGGCCGAAGTGAGGTAGCATCATGGCCACCTTCACGGTCCAGGTTAACGAGTATCCGAACTGTGATTTTTGCCGGTTGAACGGTGTCAAGTGCCATGCGCTTGTGGACGGCAAGACTAAGCTTGGCCCTTGGGCGTTCATGTGTCTGCCTCATCATGAGCGTGTGGGTATCGGCTTGGGGTTAGGCAAGGGCCAGCTTCTAGTCAAGAGGCAGGTGCAGCCTACGAGCAAGCCTAGCAAGCTGTCAATCCAGGCTATTATTGACCACAAAGCTAATGCTTAAGGATGGTCTGTACAGGGTATGTAACTCATACCTGTGTGCAGGTTTTGTGGTCAAAGATGGCCGGGTAGTCAGATGCGCGCCAATCTTGAGGAGATTCATCCAGCAATACATGAGGATAGCCCAGTGGATAAGTGGGTAGCACAAAGTAAGCCGTGCTGTAGTAAGTGTGGTGCTACACTCGTTTACCGAGACTATGGTTTCGGTAAGGACTGGGATCACCCACTAAACAAAGGTTGCACGGTGAGGGAGCGGCCATGAGCATTCTACTTAAGCCAAGGGACGACAAGGGACGGTATCACATACCGATCATCCTGAACGGCGAGGTTATCCACTACGTCCGCGCCTATTGTCGTTTTAGGGCTGAGAGGTTTGTGCAGAGGTTGGCGGGCAGGCAGATACACGCGACTGTGGGTGGTCGGTGGATCAGGGATGAACTTGGGGAACACTTCGAGTCCGGTTATTGGATAAGGCAAGAGGCTTAGTTATGGATACTACATACGAGGTCCACGCATACTGCGAAAACGAGAATTGTAGGGACCACAAGTTTCTCTTTGCGGTTGTATCTACTGTCCCGGCCAAGTGTCATGTGTGTGGGACTGAGGCAAAGACTGTGGCTCTGCATCCTGCACGGTCGGTGGAGGATAGCATTGGTGGGACTGACCCTGATTGACGGAGACAAGAGATGAGAAGGGTACTGCCATGATTAGTTTAGAACAAGCGAAAGCATTGGCCCTTGGTGATATACTTCACGAAACGGGCTACTTCAACGCCGACGGGACTTGCCGAAGGTGGCGAGTGAATGGGAGGGTGAGGACATGGAAGCGTGACGCCTCGCGTGTCCACGTGCCAATTAAGCACGGCCTATATTCATACGATGCACTTACCAGCCTCACAGCGTTAGGCACAATGCACTTTCCAGACGATGCGACTTGCTTACAATGCCAAGCGGCGCGGAAAGGTTAGGGGTGAATGAGCATACAAACCATCAGACCCGGCGCAGTGTATGCGTACATCATCTGTCTCGTCATTGTGGCGCTTGTGTTGGTCTTGGCACTAGCAAATTGAGAGGAAGGTCATGGAACCTGTAATGGCCCTGAAAGCTTTCCTCACGGCCCTTGCAATCCTGTTAGGTCAGTGGTCAGGAGCGGATAAGGCGCAGTGTAACTACGAACTGCGAGACGAGAATGCTGTCATAATCTGTGCCTTAGTCTCCCCGAAGATACTTAAGGGGGATAACATACCGGACTTTCCAACAAGGAAGTTTTGAGCGGAGGTAGTCATGAAACCATTACCGTATCTCGTTTGTGCTGGTTTGCGTGGGCCAGATGTTGAAAGCCAAGGAGCGGAAGCTTGGAAAGTCATAGTAATTGCACCGTTACGGTGGTTTACAGCGAAAGCTTTGGGGGTCGATCCTAATGAGTGGTGCTTTTCCGGTTTTGTGTTCCCTCCTCCGCCCTTTTTATCGGAGCGGAATTCGCTAACACTAAACAGAGCTAGATCGTTTACCAGCACTCAGTACATAAACGAGGCACATCACGTGATGTCTCACGCAGGAGACGCCTATACCGCTTTGATAGCATTTACCTTGGAATATGACGCCGCCCTTTCCTGTAAGATTGAGGAATATAAACAGGTACTTACGGAAAACGATTTGCTCCCAAGAGAATGACGCCGCAAATGACACAACTTGAGCGTCTCGAAGCTGAGAACTTGTTGCTGTCTCGGTTGAGACAGATAAAAGCTGAGGTACAGCTTAACAAAAATCCCTGGTCTATGTGGATTAGAGTCCCAGGACATGATGGTGCTGTTCTGTCGCATGAACAGTATCATCGGCTATTGGAGTTAGTCCATGACGAGATCATGACTGTGACAGTGAATGACAAGCGCGTAGGGTGGAATTTCGGGGCGAAGTTTGGTGCCGGGTTGGTAAAGGCGATTGAAAAAGGAGGAGAATAGTCATGGCAAAGTCTTTCGTTGTCGCGTGTCGGACATTCTTTGGGCAGCTTCCGCAGCAGAGCCTCAAGGCATTCGCTGATGATGTAAAGAAGCTAACGGACGCGGATAAGGCCGAGCTTATCCCGTTGTTGGCCGCTGAGTTGGGTGAAGAGGTTACGCTTACGCAGCCTTCTGCGTAGATGCTACAAATGATGAACACTGAGCGACTGTACGAAGCGGCGGAGATGCTGTACGGGCGGCTACTTAAGCAAGGTACTAGTGTACTAAGCAGCGAAATCAAGTACCTGGACCCATACAGCATCCCAGCCCACACAAGACGCTTCGTGTTTGAGTGGCTCGTAAAGGAGGTTCAACGTGAGAGCTTACTGCAAGGCAAAGAGGTATCGGGCGATGCTTCGGGAGAAGGTACTGTCGGGGCTATCTAACGATCCATCGGGGGTTATGAGGAACCCCGAGACATGCTCACCGCCACTCATGCGAGGGAACACTAAGATAGTCGAGCATAACTTAGCGGGCTACAAGGGTGCGCGAGGGAGAGCCCGAACCGCACCAAAAAACCGCCGTTCGGGTGGGAGGCGATTTTTGGCTCCGCTTGACGCGGCGCGGTATTTGGAGAGCATAGGGAGAGCCCACGTTGAGGTGCTGCCTATAGGTTATGGTCAACAGATCGTGACTGAGGTTACGGTAAGGCGTCCAGGGTTGAAGTTGCTTGGGCTGGTGGAGTACATCCAGAAGTCCTGTGTTGTTAGGGTGGAGAAGTAGTTATGGCACACAAACCTGACTTGGAGATTAGTACGTTCCAGAACAGGCCAGCGTATCGGTACATCCGGGCGTCGGATAATGTGCCAAAACATGCTGGATACAACCCACAGGCTTTGGTTAAGTTGTTTAATCCAGCGGGTGCGGGCACATGGTACATAGCTGAGTACGATCCGACTACTCGGAGAGCCTTCGGTGCTGCACATATCCATGAGTTCGAGTTTGGATACTTCGACATGAAGGAGCTTGTGGATTTCCGTGGGCAGTTCGGCTTGCCTATCGAAAGGGACTTACATTGGAGTCCTCGTAAGTTATCGGAGTGTAAAGGAACATAGTTAGGAGTGTGCCGATATGCCAAAGGATAAACATTCAATGGGTTCTGCTCCAGTAATTAGGTGTCCCGACTGTTACACCGAATGGTTGGCAAGCCAACCCCTCACTCTTAGGGGCTTTTGTATAAGCGAGTGCGAGTGTTGCAGTACTGCTTATGGTGTCGAGTTTACGTGCCCTTGTTGTAAACGAACGTGGAGCGAGTAGGGAGGCTGAGGGACGCAACATGGCAAGAGTGTACAAGTTGTACCCACTGTGTGAATCGTTTGGGCTAGTGGTGAGGTTTAATCCACCACACATTAGGGACGCCGACTTAAAGGAGAAGCTACCACAAGCCACGTATTGTCGCTTGAACGAATGGCTAACTGGTCAAACGACGTTTACAGAAGGCCCGTATCCTTGGGACGTAGAGCAGTTTCTTTCTGGTGACTTGAGAATCACTGACTGAGGAGCCACCATGAAAACCGACGGGAAGCGTTGCCCAGTATGTCACGCAAGACTTGACAAGGGCTTTTGTAAGCGGTGTCATCTTGAGAAAATGGAATTGAGGGAAGGGACTGCAAACCTACCCCGTGAACCTCGCTGAACTAAGTAGGTAAATAAATGCGCATCACCAAAGCAGAACTCAAACAAACCTCTCTCTCCCAAGATGTAACCTGCTCAGTCGCGGTTTCCTTTTCAATAATCGAGGCAACGAAGTTCATTGATTATTACGATCATGACGAAAGGAAAGTGCTGGAAGCAAGACTGCTTCTGAAAGTTAAGCAAGCCATCGAAAATGTGCTTAGGAGGTAGAAATTTTGTCGCCTAGGCCAGCCATGCTTTGCTTTTAAACGAGAGGGGGATAGTAAGGTGAGGCAATCACTTATCGACGGCCTATTTGTCGGCCCACGCCCGAAGCTAAGGGACTTTGAGAAGATGCCGAAGGTTCGCACCGTTGTAACACTGCTCAAGGAGTCAGAAGGCCCTGAGGCTATAGGTGCTGCTGTTCTCAAGAGCGGCAAAGAGTGGCTGTGGCGGCCTATAAGCTTTCGGCCTTCTGGAATGAATTGGACGCCACCAGCAGCCGTCATACTTATTGCAAGGGAAGTCCTTGACCGAATTAACCAGGGTGCCGCCGTGTTCGTGCATTGTGCAGCGGGGATTGATAGGACTGGCGTAGTGTTGTATACTGTAGCTAGGTTGAAAGGCTATAACTCAAAGGCGTCAGTCGAACTACTTGATAGCGCATACCAACAACTTAGTTTAGGTGAGCGGAAGGCACAGCAAGCGAGGGTAATCGCGCATATGACTTATGAGGAAGAATTCAATGCCAGATAAATATGTACCAACTGACTGGCCGCTTGGTAAGTTAACGAGGGGGATTTTTGGGTTCACTTCTCCGTTTGGTGTTGAGCTTGATAAGCGTATCTGTGCAATGCCGATGAGGGAGATTAGAGTTTCCGGTGGTTCACTTATAACAGATAACCATGAGCTTGTTCTGAGTTCGCACGTTGCAGTGTTTAAGGCGCTTGGGCTCCAGAATGCGCCGTTAATAAGCCGAGGGAATGTGAGGGAACGTTTGTATGGCCTGTATGGGAAGTGGAGGGACGACGCTGGGCCTTCTATGGTCGAGGCGAATGTCTTCTTTTATAGACTAAATCAAATGTTGCAAGGTTTTCGCCTTGTAGTGAGTCACGTCGGTACGTTAGAGGAATTAGCTCAGTCAGTGAATTTTAAATTAAGACTTCCGAGAGGAAGTCGCCTTGCGCTTGGCCTTTTTCTTGTGACGATTATGGAGGCGATTAGAGGGGTGATGAGTACTAAAAAAGTTCATCCCTTAATCGTGTCTGGCATTAAAGAATTCCTTACTGAGTTAGACGAGAAGTTTTGCGACGAAATGCAGCATGTGGTTTCGCTCGTTTCTAATAGAAAACTTAAGGACATACCGGAAGGGAAGACGAAGTGCTGGATGTGTGGAAAAACAAAGGAGTTTAAGTACTTTAGGTGCCTTTCGTGCTTAGCCTGCTCGTCATGTTGTGCCGACGACTTGAAGTGTAAGCAGTGTCGTCAGATCGTATGTGACTTTCTTCCTATCAATCGCGAGAAGAATGAAACATCGGTTTGCCCTGTTTGTTTGGATTGCATCTTTTGCTGTAAATGCTGGCGGTGCGTTTCGTGTAACTTGGCTCAAGATAAGGAGTATAGTGGACATTGTAGCAGATGTGGGAGGTGCCATAAGTGTTGCACTTATGCATGCTGGAATGCTAGTTCGTATTCGGCTGACGCAATAAACTTAGGCGCACTTCTTGGGGTCCACTATAGTCTTGAGGGGATTCATGCGGTGATGAAGTCTCGAAAGGACTTTGAAGATAGTGGAGGATTTAAGCAACGACTAGAGAGAGAGATGGATGAAGTATCGAAGCAACTGACTAGACTACTCTACGACCAAAGCGTTCTAGCGTGTATTGGAGAAGTGAGGCACTACGGAGCGCGGGCTTGTATCGGTAACTTACTTGCAGCCAGCAACGAAGTAATTCTGGCTATAGGAGTTGTTTTACCTCAAGTGTTCAGGGCCGTTGCGAATGGACGGGATGCTGCGTATAAGAACGCTAGAGTTTATGATGACAAAGAACTGCTTGAGCTTTCCTGTCTATGTTTCCTTGCTCCTGATAGGTGGGATGGTGGATTTGGCGGAGTAGCGTGGGGAGCAATCGCAAAGAACGCGCTAGAATTCCGCCTTGGTACAATTTCGCAGGCCGAATTTGTGGAGAAGGCAATTACACTTGTGCATAACGGTGGCTCATTCATCTTTAAGCCGACGGGGCTATTTCATTCGCCTCCTGGGCAAAAACTTTATGCTATTCTAAACAGAAAATTCGAGGGCATGCTTCCTGAGTATGACTATCCGCCTGTGCTGGTAAATCCTGCACAGAAAAAACTGATTGAGGAAGCGGAAGGGTTCGGGCTACTCAAGCGAGTGGGCGACGCGGTGCAGTTATTGCCCGAGGCAGTTTGGGGGGTGAGGTACACTCCTATTGTGTATGATACTACTCGTAAATTAAAGGGACTTCCATCCTTGGATACAGTAGAGAAGGTCATTAGTAATAACAAGATACCCCTTAGTCATTATTACGATAGACTTAAGGCGATAGGTAAAGAATATAAAAATTTCCGTAACTAAAGGAGGTTACAATGTCGAAGTGGTGGAAGAAAGGTGGAGTGATTGGTCGTGGCCAGAGCCACAAAGACGACAAGACACACGGGCCAATTAGTAAGTGGAAATGTCATGAGGGAAATATGTTTGTGTTTGATTCACCGTCTGGTGTACTTAAGTTTCATGGTGCGGGGAGGACCCGTGGACTTCAGGAGAGGGCTGGCTGGCTGTACCTTGACTGTGCCGATTTGTACTTGCCTGCTGTTATGTGTTCCGGCTTTGCACCTATGATGTTAGCGAGTCATATACCAAAGAGGCTTCGGGTTGGAGTAGATTGGCCCGATATGGGTATACCTCTTTTGGACAAAGAATTCTGGTTGGCACTCCTTAGTGACCTTGAGCAGCTTGCAGCGAACGTGAAGAACAAACCCTTGAATGTTGTGGCGTGCTGCCAAGGTGGGCACGGTAGAACTGGCTCGGCTCTGTCGGTAATTGCTGGACTTTATAAACTGGCGGATAATCCAGTAGAGTTTGTTCGAAAGAAGTACTGTGATAAGGCGGTAGAAACGACGGGTCAGGTCAACTACGTGAAGGACATTACTGAGTTAAAGTTTACAGCAGAACCAGGAAAGGGAGTGTATACGGGGTTGACTTCTGGTATTTATGACCCTGTAGGTTATACTCCGTACAGTGGAGTGCATATAACTGATGATACACCGCTACATTACTACCGAAAGGGAGTTAAAGTATTTGGTGGTGGAGCGCATGACGAAGGGACCGGCTCCACTAACAAAAAGCTCACAGACGCAACTCAGTGGGGAGTGTGTACTGTGTGTCGCGGGGACGCAATAGATGGGACGTGTGTAAGCTGTTGGCTTGATGTTCCTTATTGCGACTGCCCCCTAAACAAGTAACAAGAACGCTAAACCGAGAGGAGGTGAGCCTATGTTGAAGCAATCGCTGGCAGGGACGGGCAAGACCTACGTGGAAGTCCAGGCACGGATGTATCCTGGTGGGGTGCTGCATGTCCAAGGGAGAGGCCATAAGGCGAACCGTGAATACGGTATTGCAGTGAATCTGGCGGTGCCTAGCGATGTTCGGTCGTTTTTCAATCGAGAGGAGCCGAGCAAGGCATCGAAGCTTTCACAGGCGAACACCGGGGCACGGTATATCCCTGGGCAGGTGCGGTCACGTCGTGGGTATCTGCATTTCCAGTTCAAAGATGGCGGAGCGAATCGGATGTACGGCATTGCGTTTGATGTGCAGCGTACTGCGTCATCCGACGCCTCTACTCTGTGGACTTGGACTGCGGAGAACATCATCGGTAGCTGACGTGGACTAGGGACTTAACCTACAGTGGCCTCATACTGGTCCTATTCCAGCCTGTAGGTTGGTTCCGCTTTACCTATGGGGGAGTGGGTGAGACTGTCATATCTTCAGAAGTCGGCCTCACTCACTCCCCTTTAGAGTACTGGAGGAGCCATGCTTATCTGGACAGGGTTTACTAAGGCTGTTACGTGGCATACCTCATACTCGTACGTTGGGTTCGGGTTGCTGAACCGCAAGCTATTCGTAACCCTTCGTGTGTGGTTTCTCCGCTTCCATGTGGAGATAGGGAAGGTAGTATAATGCCCACCAAATTGAGCAAGGACAATAAGGCAATCATTCGTGAATTTTTTGAGGCGCTAGAGGACAGAAATTGGGACCTAGCCCGTCGAATTTTCGGCGCAAATAGGGATTTGCTGGCGGAGGAGTTACCAAAACTGAAGTGGACTATACCTCTTCCACCCACACACTTATGTAGTAAGGAGGATTAGTCATGGTAGAGTCGCAGGTTAGGCAGTGGTACTATGCGTTCCTTAATCAGACGCGCGATACACTCTTTAGTCAAGTGAGTAGCTGTTGTCTAGGGTTGTACAATCCAAGGAGTCAAGATAGGACGCACGTTTCACGTAAGTGGCGGGATAACGTGTACGATAGAGAGGTACTGCATATTTCTCCTATGCCGTGTATTCAATTCGACGGCAAAGTAGATGCTTTCACCCCCGGATTCGAGCTTATAACTGTACTTTGTACTGACGGTAAGACTATAGGACACCATAAACCTGGTGAGTGTCCATTCATGGTCCCACCTGGCCCCAAGGAGGAACTAAAATGAGCCACCTTGCGTCGTATCCGAAAGTGTATGGGTATGGGCATAAATACTTGACTGACTTACTAAAGAGTGGTGTTACTGTAGTGCAGGAGAAAGTGGATGGGAGTCAGTTTTCGTTCCGTAAAGTGGAGAGCGGTGAGGTACAGTTTCGGTCAAGGACTGCGATAATCCAACCTGAACAGCCACCGAATATGTTTGCGCCTGCGGTGAAGTATGTATTAAGTGTGGCAACCTTGTTGGTGACTGACGCAACTTATAGGGGTGAGGCGTTTCATAAGCCAAAACACAATGTAATGGCGTATGCAAGGGTGCCGCATGGGAACGTGGCATTGTTTGACGTAGAATATGAAGGGCAGAATTTCATTTATCACCCTCAAACTCTTAACGAGTACGCCGAACACCTCGGACTTGAGCCAGTGACCAACTACTTTTATGGAGATGCGTCACAGCTTTCGCTAGAGAAGTTAATGGAGTTTCTTAAGTATAGGTCCTTCCTCGGTGGGGGTGAAGTTGAGGGTATTGTTGTTAAGAACTACGATAGATTTGGTATTGATGGGAAGGTGATGATGGCGAAGATCGTGAGTGCGGACTTTAAGGAGAAGCACCGGACAGAGTGGAAGGGGATGGGGCAAGGTAAGGGTGACATCGTGACCCGGATTGTGGAGGTACTCAAGACTGAGGCACGGTGGCGTAAGGCTGTGCAACACTTGAGGGAGGCTGGCACACTACTGGAAGAGCCGAAGGACATTGGCTCAATCATCTTGGAGTTGAAACGTGATTTACTGGAAGAGGAAGGCGAGTGGCTAAAAGAGCAGATGTTTAAGGAATTGATTGGGGACGTACTGAGGGGTGTGTGTCGGGGCGTGGCGGAGTGGTATAAGGCGGAGTTGATGAAGGCTACTGAAGGAGTGGATGATGGCATGGATACGAGGAGCGCCAAAAACGCCGCGTTGGGTGAGGGGAGCGGCGGTTGACGCACCGCGTTAGGGGGGGGGTATGGGGGCGGTAATGGAAATAACAGGGCTGACAATAACACCGGAGAAGAGAGCGTATAGTGACGGGTATAGGGATGGATACGTCGCTGGCCGCAAGCATGAGCATGAGTTTCTCGTTTCGATTCTTGGGAGGCGGTTCACTGAGCTACTTGATTCATACGTTCATGTGGTACTAGAGGAGGCGTATCAGGAGTATGAAAGAGGAGGGAGTGGGTAATGAAAATACTGATGGCTAGTCTTGTTTTGGGTGTCTCGCTTCTTGTCGTCAGTTCGTTTGTCTATAAATACATTCACAAGGAGGACCTGAAACTTGTCGGTAAGCTTGTCGGTATTACTGTTCTCGCTATAGGGTGGTTCCTGGCTGTAGTTTGGGCTTTTTTAACTCTTGTAATCTAGGGGTGTATTCATGAATCACGTCATGGTAGACATTGAGTGTCTAGGCTCCCAGCCAGGGTCAGTCATTGTTAGTATTGGTGCTGTTCGCTTTGGCTTGCCGGTAGGGATAGCGGACACCGACCCATTCTACAGGAACATCTCCATTAAGTCAAGCATAAAGGCGGGGTGTACAGTGGATGGTGATAATGTAAAGTGGTGGCTTACGCAGTCAAAGGAAGCGCAGGAACGGCTGTTTGATCCTGCGCCAACAGGATTTCATGAGGCGTTGAGTGCGTTCAGGCAGTGGTATGGGACACCAAAGTTTACGTGGTCACATGGGTCAAACTTTGACTTGACACTACTAGATTCTGCGTATAGGCTCCTCAATCAGATGCCACCGTGGAAGTATAAGCAGGTGCGCGACACTCGGACGATGTTTTGGATGGCTCCTGACTATGGGAGGTTCGTGAAGGAACGGAAAGCTATGGTCCCGGTCGATGGGGTGAAGCACGATGCGCTTGCTGATGCGATCAGGCAAGTCCATTGGGTGCAGTCAGCTTACAGGCTGATTCTCGGGGAACGGCTGGATCAAACGCCGGAAGTGGAGGAGTCAGATTAAGGAGGGCTGTCATGTTGTCCTTAGTGTTGGCAATCGCACTTACGCTTCCTTTCACTTCACTACTGGAGTTTGCAAGATCGGGTACTCCTGGACCGGGGCTGTATTCGTGCGGAAATCAGCGTCCGGTTCTTGTGGCACGGGTAGGTGCTGGGGCTGGAAAGACTTACAGGCTGGTGTACGAGCCTATGGACTACAGGTTTATTTTATCACTGATGAGTGAGCAAGGTGATATGGAGTATTCGTGGTTTGGTATCATAGATAGTAATGAGGAGCGGTCGTTCAGGGTTGAGTTTGAGGGGGCGAGAGAAGAAGTCATGCAGCGGGTTCCAGTTTTGTGTGATTATTTATATCGTTGAGGACTAGCTAGGCGTGAATTAAGGCGCGACAAATGTGAGGGCTGCGGAAACCCTCATGACAAATCGTGCGCTGCCGCAGCAGAAACCGGGGTATTATAACCTCGGCACGCTTATTTTTCTGTGATGTACGCAAGGTGAGGGGAGAGGAGGCCTAACATGCTGAGACAGTGTTGGCGTTGTCTGAAGGTCCTGTGGTGCCAACAAACGCCGTTCGGGTGGCTATGTACCGAGTGCTACTAGGGGCGAGGAGGCGAGATGAGTAATGTTTGTCCTGCTTGTGGATATATGACACCATATGAAAGTAATGTACTTACCGATCGTCGCACCCGCCTCGCCGCTGCGGAGACTGAGCGGAATGAGTTAGGGAAGATGTTTTCGTTACTCAATGACCAAAGAAATCTCGACATAGAAAGATATGAAGCCGCCCTCCAACAGCGTGCGGAGCGGGATCGGGACACTCTCCGCGCCGACCTGGGGCGGTGTGTGGAGGCGATAAATACACCGTGCGGGGAACACTGTTTAGGTTGTTGTCACCATGTAAATGCCGCACTCTCCCCCTCCGCCGTCAGCGCGGGGAAGGAATGGGCGAGGATGCAACTCACTGAAATGAACTACCGCAAAGAATTGTGGCTGAATCACGGACACTCTGGGCAGTACGGTGACGATGGAGAGATGCAATGCAGTGAGTGTATTCCGTTCGGCTTAATAGATTATGAACGAGAGCCAATAGACAAGGTTGAACGAGTCGCGGAACAGGCGCGAATGGTGCGTACACTCTGGGCAGTACATAGATTATAGCGGGGGAGGCGGAGGAGGCAGAAAGGTGAAAAATAACTTGCAAGCATTCATAGACGAAGCGAGGTATAGAATCGTCAGCTTTTTCAAGTGGTTGCATCTCTTCATGCCATTCAAGTTTTCATGGCGAAGTAAGGTGCTGACCAAAGCGATTCGTTCTACACGGTACAAGCAGTGGCGGCATGGGTGGAAGCCTGTGGTTATTAAAGTGGTCAATACTGAAGTGTCGGAGCATGATTGGATGGGAGTTGAATAATGAGATTACGTGACTTAACAACTACACTCCCGTCACCGTCTGAACACGACGAACACGACTTCTGCCAGTTTTCGTGGTTGATGAAGTACCGTCAAGGTGTCGAGCGGATCGAATCCCGCATGGGGCTTTTGGTTGGAAAAGCCCTTGACGCCGCGTTGAATTTGCATTATAATAGTGCCCCTGTGGATCAAGCGGTCGAAAAGTACAGCGCCAGGATGCGCTTGTTTCGTAAGGAAAATTTGGATGTGGAAGAGGAAGAGTGGCAAACGTGGGAGAATCAGGGACTTGCCCTCACCCAACTGTACGTGTCCACCGTTCCTCGTCTTGACTCAGACTGGGCGGAGATTGTAGCGATACAACCTAAACTTGAGTGGCCCGCCCCAATGCGCCCTGACTTGGTACTTCGTAAGGCTGACGGTGCGCTGGCTGTCCTCGAAGGGAAGATGGAAAGCCCGTTTGCCGATTTGGATTATGAGAATCTCAAGTATGAGTTGGCGTGGCAGCCTTTGCTATATCCAATCGGCGTGTCAAAGTGGATGAAAGAACCAGTGCAAGAAGTCATTATGGAGTACCGAGTTCGGGGCGCTCCGGCGAAGGGAAAGTATAAGGTGAAGGAGCCGAAGATTGTCAGGCATTCTATCCCAGTGGAAGGGTGGAAGGCAAATATGTGGTTGGCTTCTGCGTGGAAGGCGAACTTGGAGATGCGTGACCTGGCGGCATTCGCGGTGGAGCCTGATCGAGCGTTGAATGATATACCGAGGCGGACGCGAAATTGTATACAGAAGTATGGGCATAAGACGTTCCCGTGTAGCTTCTTTCTCGCGTGTTCGGTGAACATGCACCCATTAGAGATGCCAGATTTGTACCATATACCAAAGTGGAAGCAGGAGGTGAAAGCTGATGGGACACATTTACAAGAAGCCACCGGATCGTGTCGGGAAACAAGAGAAACCTAAGCGGACACACTAGGAGTTCTAAACATGAAAATTCCGCAGGAGTTATTGAAGGAAATTAAGTGGACGGACGAGGATGCCGCACGGGGGACGATCATGCTCCAGGGGCCTCCTCGGTGTGGGAAGACTGTACTGGCGCAGAAGTTAGCGGAGGCTGTAGTCGGCAAGAATAACACCTTCTTGCTCGATTGGCCAGAAGAGGAAGGGACACCTTCACTTGCGGACGTGCATGTACCATACAGGACGTTGACAAACGAGACTGACTTGGAGCTATGGTACTCCCGCATTAAGAAGATGCAACCTGGGGCAATCATTTGGGATGGGTTGGTGTCAAGTTATTGGCTCTTGATGAACGAGCGCGTGCCGTCGGGGGTGATGCCAGAGGATCATGGCAAAACCTGGATGTCCTGCGCTACAGCACTGCGGCGATGGATCGTGCGGTTCAAGTTGCTGTCCCACCTGTTCGTCATTACGAGCCTTGTGTGGCCCGATAAGGATGAGATTACTGGCAAAGAAGGCCGCTTGCAAGTAATCATTCCTGGGCAGTTAAAGTCGAACATTTATGGCCTGTTCAGCTATAACCTTCTCATTGAGCTTGAGGATCAGCCGAATGGTGAGGCGATTCGTATTCTGCGGACTAAGCCTGCACAGCGGTTCGTGGCTGGGATTCGCGCACCGATCAATAACAAAATTCCTGCGAAGATTAGCTATGACCTGAACAAGCCTGGAACGGCTGAAAAAATTGTGGAGTTAATTGGTATTAAACCGTATGTGGAGCCTGTACAAGAGGAGGAAGCGAATGGTGGAAACAGCAATGGAGGACAGCCTGTTAGAGAAGACGTGGGAGCTACTGAAACCGGAGGAGAAACTGGAAGTACTGAGAGCCGCCCTAAACTGCCTAAACGAAAGGTTCTTAAACCATGAGCATGGTGTGTCGGGACTTGTGATGGTTCCGGTGGATAACACCGACTTAATTTAAGGAGGAAACAAACCAATGACTGAGGAAATCCTTGACGAGATGAACGACGAAGATTACTTTAACGACGCTGACTTGTCTGAGCCTACGTTGCTGCCTGCTGGAAAGAGGTACATTGGCAAAGTATCGAAGGTGGACACGTCTGCGACTGAGCCTGGGAAGTTGAGGAAGGTACGGGTGGCTGGTGGAGAGCGGCAAGTGAAGGTCATTTCTGTTGGAGTGACTGCGCTCAAGTTTGCCACTGGTGCTATACTCCCGGCTGACCAGAACTACCGGACCAATGGCCGGATTGATTTTTGGGTGAGCAAGGAGGACAGTATTGGGCGTCACTCGTTGTCGAACCTGATTCGGCGTATAGCTGGACTTGAAGATGCAGACCTCATCGGTGTGGCCCTGAAAGACGCGGCGAGTCACTACCTGCCTGGAGGGTATATTACGTTTGAAGTGTCCCACCGGCAGGCGAAGATTCAGGGTGTGGATACTACAGTGCAGGACTTCAAGGGGATTAAGGTGGCGACGAGTGAAGAGAAGGGGTTTGTGGTAGGGTAAGTCACAAAGTGGAGGACGAACACTGAATAAGCTACTAAGTATCGTATGGCATCTAGTGTGTTTAGGTTTAGCGGGGGCAGTAGCTTATGATTTCTACCTCCAATACACTAGAGTCACCTCACTAGAGGCTGAAGCCCCCGCTGAGATTCTTATAATTCCTAAAGAGCAGTCCAGAGTGAAGCTGGAAATGGCATGGCAGCGCGAATTTAAGTGGTATAGGAGGAGACACAATGCAAGACCCCCGCATGAAAACCTCTACTTGGGTCCTCAAAGACGCTAGCGACACTGTTGGCGGTGAGTTTATTCTCTTTAAAGGGATGCAAGTCCCGATGATGCCGAACGGGATTGCGATTGATCGAGTGGAGTCTGACCAGTATCAAGACAAATTCTACAACAAGGATGGGGTGCTTACGTTTGTCTCTGGACGAGACAGTACGTGGATGATGCTACACCGGGACATTCTTGACCGGCTAACACTTGAGGAGTTTGTGTCGTTTAATGAAACACGGAAGGCAGCAGTAGATCACGTTGAAGCTTTAGCGAGGGACGAAGCTGAGAAGGCGTACCCACTAAGTAAAACTGAAGGCCACTTACCTTACGGCTTTGTGCCTGTAGGAACGGGGATGCAACCATCACCGCACCAAAAAAGGAAGGAACCCACAAAGAAGATTGATCCGCAAACTGGACATGAGTATCTGTAAGGAGGGAAGATAATGAGTGACTCGACAGTTCAGCCCATTTTGAAAGAAATTCTGTATCCTTGTGTGCGTGTGAGGACTGGTGAAGCTGGAGGTTCTGGCACAGCTATCTATGCGAAACAGAACGCGAAGGGTGATTACGAGAATTATGTAGTTACTTGCTGGCATGTGATTCAAGATGCGATCACCATTCAGGAGAAGTGGGACGCCCTACTTGGACGGATGCGAAAGATCGAAACACGGGCGATGGTGAAAGTAGAGTTCTTTAAGTATGAGTACGGTGGACGAGCGATTGGAACACATGGGGTTGAGGCTGAGATTAAGATGCACGACAAAGATCACGATGTCGCCTTGCTCCGGTTAAAGCAGGTATCCTCTCCAATGGAGCATGTAGCTAAGCTCTTTACGAAGGCGGACACCAAGCAGATTCAGCTACTTGACGACACCATTGCGGTTGGATGTTCGCTTGGGCATCCTCCCCTGATTACAAAGGGGAAGATTACGTCTATGTCTGACATGATCGAAGGGATGTCATATTGGATGAGCGATGCTCAGATTGTGTTTGGGAATTCTGGTGGTGGAATGTTCCATTCGTCTGATAACTCATTCATTGGTATTCCGTCGAGGGTTGGCATTGTTGGGTGGTCTTCGCCAATTACGCATATGGGGTACTTTACAGACATTGAGCGGCTGTATAAGTTGCTGGAGCAATGGAAGTACCAGTTCATCTTCGACTCGTCCGTGACTTTTGAAGAGTGCGAGAAGATGCGTGAGAAGCTCCGCCGTGAGGACTTGGAGTTGCAGAAGCGTGGGTTTATTGAAGAGGAGAAGTAAGGAGGTGTAATATGGCGAGTGTAGTAAATACTGAAATGCCGGTAGTTCCCATTCCGCCTCCATTCGAGTTTATCACACTTAGGTTCTCGTACAAAGAGGCTCAGGCACTCCTTGAAATAACGGGGTTTATTGGTGGGCCTGCTGACACATCTCTAAGAAGGTTGTTCAGCGACCGTAGCGACAGCATACGCGAGATACTTAGTGAGGCCGGAGTTAAACCTGGAGACTTTAAGGTAGAAGGCGCAGTCTACTTTCTACCTCCTTCCTTAACTAAGCGATGACAAGTGATGACAAATGAAACCGCTAAGTGTCTTCGATGTTCAACCGAAAGACGGGCGTTGTGTGTGGTGGAGGACACCACGATGGGCGTGGCCCGAGCAGCAACCTGAGTGGCATAAGGACCAAGGATTCTGTGGCCGAGCGGATCAGTTTGGGATACGATGCTGTAAGTCTACACAGCGTATACTAGACTGTTACCAGCCAGAGGAGGGCGTTGAACCCAAAAAGCGGAAGGACCACCTATGGTAAAATGTGGCGAAGAACGTGGCCCTAAGTACCCCTGGAGAGACGGTCAGGATAATCCCTTCCCTAACTTAGAAATTCCCGAGGGTATTACAGTGTTTGAGTGGACGACAGTCGCAGGGAAGGTATACATTGCCTACCTTGGCGCGAGTGGAGATACTCCTGAGGAGGCGAGAAGCATACTGATAGACAAGATTCTGTTAATGGCGGTAAATGAAGTGGACCCACCAGAAGCGCCACACCATTTGTGGTAGTGATAAAGGAGGAAGAGATGTATACAGTGAAAGTAGTAAGAATGAGTCCCGATTTCTTTAAGCTTGGGTCGGTGAGTTTGTGTCGTAATGCAGTTCTGAAGGTGATCCCTGACCTTCGGCAGCTTAAAGAGTACGAGGCGGCTAAGGTGTCGTTCAGTCAAACATACATGAGTAGTCATTGGGCAGGTGGATTCAGAGTCTCAAAGCCAGGGAAAGTGTTTATGGGCCGCAAGGGAAGTCTGGTTTGGATAAGTGCGGCGTATCCTAAGATGCTGTCAAGCGCCTTCGGTACATACGAGCCAGAGCGAAATGACCGAATTGCTATTGTGCGGACAAGCTTCGTGAAAGCCCTTGGCATTGACCCAAACGACGTAAGTAACTCAGTTTGCTCTTTTGAGTTTCAAGGGATTAAGGTTGAGAAGATCAAGAACTAGGAGCGTCCATGCTAGACAAGCCGGATGCGTGTAAGCCGTGTAAGTGGTATGGAGATGGAAAGGGATTTGTCCCCGATGAAATTCACCCAGGAGCGAAGATTACATTCTGTGCCCAAAACCCAGGCGAGAATGAGGAAGAGAAGGGCAGTCCACTAATCGGGCGTAGTGGCAGGATTGTAAGTGGAAGTCTGGAGAAGTATGGCCTAAAGCGGTCTGACGCCAACTGGATGAACATTCTAAAGTGTAGGTGGCAGCATGAAAACGAATTGCCCGACGCACGGTCTGACCACCGGCGCCGGGCTCAATCCATTGGCAAAAAGGACTGTGAACGATGTTGAATCTAGACTCAATCCGCATCGGCCGCAAGCGCG
>Ga0209641_10000686_pt1 | contig 31410 bp, 46 predicted proteins | sample RifCSP16_1_FD_184022 | JGI IMG/M metagenome (GOLD analysis project Ga0209641, IMG submission 184022) | Soil microbial communities from Rifle, Colorado - Rifle CSP2_sed 16_1 (SPAdes) (version 2) | ecosystem: Environmental > Terrestrial > Deep subsurface > Rock core/Sediment | place: Rifle... | reverse complement strand
CTATATGCCCAAAAGGGCAACGCTTCATACGAGGGTAGTTTTGAGCTTCCACTGTTAGCAGACAATGTTGGTCACTTCCTATATTCCTGGTTTGGAAACTTGGTAACAACTGGTGCTGGGCCATACGTCCATACCTTTAATGAGGCCGCAGAAAAAATCGCATATACTATTGAACAGAACCTACAAGACCTCTCTGGACGCTTTTTCGGATCAATCGTAAACACCCTAAAGTTTTCAGTCTCTAACGGTGCGCCGATTGTGGTTATGGCCGAAATTAAAGCCAAGGGGTTCAACGAAGTTGCGGCAATTACCCCAGCCTATTCTGATTTAGCGGCATGGCGATCCGACACGGCAGAAGTGAAAGTCGGGGGAGTAACGATTGCGACATTCCAATCCTGCGAGGTTGAGCTGGTCAATAACCTTGAGTACAAGTACGTTATCGGTGGAGATGGTGAACCGCAATACAAATACACCACGGGGTCGGAAGTAAACATCAGCATGGAGGGATATTTTGATTCTGCAATGAAAACGAACGTCTGGGATAAATTCAAGAATATGGACGAAGTAGAATTTGTCCTAACGATGAATGGGCCATCAAGTGAGGTTTTAGTTATCACTTGCCCCAAGGTAGTGCTAACCACAACCGAAACTCCAATAGCCGAGGACTACAACAAAATCTCCGTAGAGGCGAAGGCTATATTTGACGGTACGACCGATAAACTGGTTCATGCGGCATTGACAAACTCAGTGGTATCATACTAATATCGGCAAGATGACAGATATTAAGACTGCTTCGGGATACTTGGTAACGATACGGGAAGAATTAAACTACGGACAGTTTTTAGAATTACAAAAGACCTATGCCTCTTTGGCTAAAATTGATATAGACACACAAAAAATTACCGAGATTAATCCTGTCGGAGCAATAGATAGCCAGAGCAAAGCTATTGAATTGGTGGTAGTAAAAATAATTGACCCTAGTGGTAAAGAACTAACCGATTTAGTACAGGCCGTAAAGGAGATGCCAATACAGGATGGCAAGCAGATTTCCGAAGCTTGTAACAAGATCGCAAACGAAGCGAGTATCCCAAAAAAAAATTAGAGTTGGTCAAGATTCAGGCATTTAAGAGTTTCTACCACAATGACCCCGAACTTCTGGGGGACAAACAAACTGTGACAATATCGCTTTGTGATGGGTTTGGGATTACCTATACTGAACTAATGAAACAGCCGAGCTGGTGGGTGCAGACGATGAAGATGTATAAACTTGGCAAAGAGATGGCTATATCGGAAAGAAGTAAGCAGAAAAATAAGGCTCCGGACATTTCCAAGTATAAAATTCCCAGGGTTAAGCGATAAAATAAAAGCATGGCAAGCGATAGCAGGACATTGGAGATTTTATTAGAAGCGAGGGATAACGCCTCAAAAGTTGTTAACCAAGTTTCCGATAGCGTCAGTAGTTTTGGCAAGAACACGGTAGGGCAGTTAAAAAATGCCAAAATAGCTTTGGCCGCAGGACTGGCCGCTACTACTGCTTTTGCGGTAACTAGCGTACAGGCTTTTATGGAGAGCGAGGATGCGGTATTTGGATTAAATGCGGCATTAAATAATCTTGCAAATACGGGGGATAACATAACGGGTGTACAGGAGCGGGTATTGGAGTTTGCATCGTCATTGCAGTCTATGTCCAGATTTTCTGATGAGGCAATCGTTTCCGCCTCTACTTTAATGCTCCGACTGGGAGTAGGAACGGAGACAATTCAGGAGGCAACCCAAGCTACTGTTGATATGGCCGCCGCTATGCAATTAGATTTAGGAGCCGCCGCACAGGCTGTGGGATTGGCTTTATCATATCCGGCCGAGGCACTAGGAAGGTTAAGGCGACAGGGGATTATATTTACAGACGATCAGGAAAAAATGATTAAGGGCATGGTGGATGTGGGAAAAACCGCAGAAGCCCAAAGATTCATACTGGATGAACTTAGCGATAGATTCAGTGGTACTGCCTCCCAGTCTGCAAAAACATTTGGTGGACAGTTAGACGTTTTGAAAAATACAGTTAACGATATACAGGAAACTCTGGGTAAGGGGTTTGTAGAAACTCTCCTTAATTTAGTCGGGGGAATTGATAATGTCTCCGCTAGACTAGCCGAGTTTAATACTTGGCTACAGTCACACCAGGAGGTGGTTGCCGCAATTGTAATTGCCGTTAGTACGCTAGCCGTTGTCTTCGGAGTATTGCTGGCTGGTGCATTAATAGCCGCTGCCGGTACGGTCACGTTGATTGTGGCTGGCATTGCTCTGTTAGTGGGGGTAATAGTGGGAGCCGCAGTTGTTATTGCCCATCATTGGGAGGGTATCGTGTTTATGTTCCAAGAGGCGGCAAACAATATCGTTTTATCCGTACAACTGATGTGGGGCGCAATTACAACTTTTATTACAGACATTATTGCCGGGATTGCCGGTTTTATTACAAGCGTGAGTACCGCATGGAGCGAGTTTTGGCTGTCCACACTTCCGTTCTCTATCGGGTATTTTATCGGTTGGATTTCCGTTGCTATACCGCAGATGATTGCTAACTTTATAATGTGGATGGCGGTACTTCCGATCAAGGTTGCTTTAATTTTCACCGACTTAGTAACAAAAGCAATTGCATTGCTTACACAGCTCTGGACATGGATTACTACTAATGTTTCCTCTTGGCCTGGGAAGGTACAAGCGTTTCTAAGTACCCTTCCTGGAATAGCCGAGGAGATATTTATTAAAATGCAAAAGGCCATCCAAACCAAAATTGACGAGATGTGGCAGGGGATCAAAGATTTTGGCGACAAAGTAATTGGAGTGTGGAACAGCATTAAGGATGCTATCAGTGGTGCTGTTAGCAAAGCCGCCGAGGGAGTTAAGGCGGGGGTCAAGGGTTTTACCAGTCGGCAATTCGGTGGGTTCGTTCCACAGACTGGGCTGGTACTTTTACACGAGGGGGAGTTTGTATTATCCAAAGATATGCAGGCAGGCAGATCACCTGTCCCCACGGGAGTACAGCAAACATTTAACCAGCCCATTACAATTAATCCAACGCTATCAGGCGAGCCGGACTTTGATTTACTTGGTTATAAACTTGCCTGGATTTTGCGCAATACAAGATGATCACACAAATTAGATTAGCTGGCGAAGCCCTTACTAATACAAAGCGATTTTGTACTGGTATCCGCAACCTCAATTTCCCAGAAGTAGATTGGAGTAGCAGTAAGAAGGGTGCTTATTTTGGTCGCAAATCTTCCGATGTAAAATTCGTGGCTAACAAATTCGGAACCGAATGGGTTGTCGTGGGTGATGACTCTACCGATATTGCCGATCAACGGGAAGACTTTGCAGAAGTTATTGGCCGAGTAGTTTCTAGTGGATCGGCCTTGCTTGAAATTGATAAGGCAAATGGAGTGGATTTGCAAGCTACGGTTAAGGGGGTTGATCTGTCCGGCGATGTTTCTATCAATGAACCCTTTACGGCAACAATGCTGGTTGAGTTTGAAACCGAGAGGCCGTTCCTAGAGAGCCAGACGCTAGCACAGATGGATGTCTTCATTTTTTCCGGTGGAGGGACACCCGTACCCATGCCCATTCCGCTAGATATGTCTGTCGGGGGGACTAACGAAGTCGTACTGGCCGTAGGGGGAAACTACAGGGCATTTCCGATATTCCGATTTCAGGGGCCACTATTGAATCCGTCCTTGCAGAACGTAACCACCGGCAAAACATTAAACATTACTTATAACCTTGCTTCAGCAAGCGATGTAATTGAGGTTGATACCTACCTTCGCACTGTCAGGTTCCTCCCGACAAACAATGTGGCAAGACAATATGCCACGGGGGATTTTTGGACGCTGGCATTGGGGAACAATACCATCCATCTAGGGGCCGGTAGCAGTAACCCGTATGGGAAATGCACAATCTCCTACCGGGATACCTACCTTGGCCTATGATAAATTTATATATAACCGACAGTAGTACCGGAAATGTTATAGAGATTCCGTATTTGAGCATTGGACTTACCGAAGAATTGAATGTCGGGAAGGATTGCAGACTAAGCCTAGACTATTATGCGGTTAAGGAGGCTTGCGATAAATACAGTACAACCCCCTTATTTTTGTTAACTGCGGGGATTCGGCAGGTTACGGTAGAGAAAAACGACACCCCTATATTTTCAGGAGTGATTACCGACTTCGCAATTCAACAGAACAATAGCGGTAGACAAGTAATAGAGGCATTTGCGGTAGGATTTTTTAACCTCTTGGCAAAGCGGAGGACCATTAATAAGCGAGTATTTGTTTCTACCGATGCCGGAGACATAGCCTGGACTTTAATTGACGAGAGCCAACAATCAGACTTACCCTATTCCGACTTCGGTATTACCCAGGGATTAATTACTACCTCCGTTGATAGAGACAGAACATTCCGATTTGCAAACATCAAAGAGGAAATAACTAAAATGAGCAATAACAACTTGTATAACGGCTTTGACTTTGAGATAGACAACCTTGATCGGTTTAATGTTTTCTACCCGACAAAGGGTAGCCAGAGGCCGAACCTTGTATTGGACGAACAAAACACATTGGCGTGGGGAGTGCGTAAGCCATTGATTATGAGTCTTACAAACAAGGTTTATGTTTTAGGCGAGGGGTTTAACGATGACGTATTGTTCGTGACCAGGCAGAGTATCCCCGCATTCAAAACCACATTCAAGTTGTTAGAGGAAGTTTTGTCGGCACGGGAAATAATTACCACCGAAACATTGAACGATAAGGGAGATAAGTTGCTTGCCGACTATCAGGCTCCGATCCTCTCTATCCAGCTTACCCACCTTGACGGCGAGCCGGACATTCTGAACTATGAAGTCGGGGACAGCTTGAAAGTAAACATTGCGCCGATGGAGATTAACAACGTGTTTAAGAGAATCTATCGCCGGAACATTAAAATAGACACTAACAGCCAAGCCTCCATTACTTTAGACATGAAATAACATGGCAGACGACCTACCTATAATTTTTCAAGAACAAACCAAGCGGATTGAAGCGTTGGAGCGATTAGTAGCGATCCGTGAGTTATTGATTCCGCCGGATGGCAAGCTGGTGTTTGACCTAAAAGCATCCGATCCCCCAGTTGAAGATGGACGGGTTTATTACAACACGACCACCGACAGACTCCGAAAGTGTGAAAACGGAGTGTGGACAGACATTGGTGCGGGTGCGGGGGTAGGGGACGTTGTTGGGCCGGCAGGGGCTACCGCTGACAATATCGCCGTATTCAACGGGATAACCGGAAAGATTATTAAGGATAGCGGCAGTAAAGTCTCCGATCTTGTTTTGAAAAACGCCCCGATAACAGGAGCTACTAAGACAAAGATAACTTATGACACAAAGGGTTTGGTTACAGCTGGGGCCGATGCTACTACCGCCGACATAAATGATTCTACAAATCGCAGATACGTTACCGATGCAAACCTTGTGGTCATAAATAACACTTCCGGAACAAACACGGGCGACCAAGATTTGTCGGGATATGTGCCGACCAGCCGGACGATCAATGGAGCCGCCCTATCGGCAAACATCACTCTATTATTGGCCTCCGCTCATTTTCTGAACCAGGGGACAACTACAACGGTATTGCATGGTAACGCTGCCGGTAACCCCGCATGGGGGGCTGTAGTGGAGAATGACATAACCTTGGTAGATGTTACTACTAACGACTTTACTACCGCTAAGCACGGTTTTGTGCCGAAGGGGACGAATCTAGGGAAGTTCCTCAAAGACGATGGGACTTGGGCGACAGTTGTAGGCGGTGGTGGGGGAATGGGGGGAATGGTAGAGAACGAAGTACCAGGTGGTGCGGTCAACGGAAGTAATACAGCTTTTACTACAGCGGGTGCATTTATCACCGGATCGTTACAGGTGTACCACAACGGGGTGCGGTTGAAGGGTGGGGGAGAAGACTACACGGAAGGCTCATCTGCTTTTACCATGGTTGTAGCTCCACTAACAGGGGACATCTTGATTGTTGGATACAATACTTCTCTGGGAACCGGCACAGGTGGTAGCAGTTCGGTATTGAACGAAGTCCCTGGTGGGGCAGTAAATGGGATCAATACTGTTTTCACAACCGCTAGCACGTTTTTAACTGGGACGCTTCGGGTTCACTTAAACGGGCAAAGATTAAAGCCTGTGGGCGTTGACTTCACCGAAGGAGTGGGGGGGTTCACAATGATAATTGCTCCGCCGTCCGGAGACATACTCTTAGTTGATTACGAGATAGCGTTTGGTACTAATTCTTTAATTGTAAACGAAACCCCCGCCGGTTTGGTGAATGGGTCTAATACTCTGTTTACCTTATCACTGCAATATGTCGCCGGAAGTACACAGGTATACCGTGACGGGCAACTAATGAAACCCGGGGGGAATGACTATACGGAAACCTCACCTACCGCCGGAACAATTACTTTTGTTGTCGCACCTGTTACCGGATCGGTTATTTTGGTAACTTACCAGAATACAGTATCGGCTACGGGTAATGCCGATACGGTAGACGGTTACCATGCCAACGCCACACCGACAGCTAATCAGATAGCAGTATTAGATGGGAGTGCTAATGTACCCGCTAATACTGTTGCGACTGGGAGTATTGAGACTGCCGCCGTCACGGGGATAAAAATGGGTATAGTTATTGGTTGCGAACTAGAACACTCTGGGCCAGTTTCTATGGCAAATGGTGTTTTTACCACCTTGGCATTTGATTCGGAAGTATGGGACACGAATTCTATGCATAGCAACGTAACGAATAACAGCCGTATAACCATTGTTACTTCGGGGGTATATATGTTCATGGCACAGGGGTTATGGGCAGGAGCGGCAGGGGGAACACAAAGACGAGTTGATTTTTACTTTAACGGGGGAAACCAGAGTCGGGGATATACAGTCAATCCAGTTGGAGGAAACAATATAACGTGGAGCATTTCCCTTATATGGTTCATACCCGCCGGAGATTATGTGGAAATTAAAGGATACCAAGATTCCGGAGCGGCAATTAACTGCACGGCACATTTTCAATGTTATAGACTAGGACACTACACTTAATATGCCATCACTATTCCGAAATGAACAACTGAAAGCCGAAAACGGTTGGATTGCCGCTAACGAAACCTGGACTTACAACAGTGCAGATACTCCAACTTTTACATTCCTAATTTCCGGAGATAAGACTGGCAAATATAGTGCCGGAATGAGGCTAAAATTAACCCAAACTTCCGTAAAGTATTTTCTAATTACAAACGTGGTTTATTCTTCGCCGAATACGGTAGTGACGGTTTATGGTGGGCCTTATTATTCATTAACGGGTGCGGCAATTACTGTCCCATTTTATTCCATGGTCAAGGCTCCGCAGGGGTTTCCGTTAAGCCCGACAAACTGGACATTTCCAGCCTATCTTGGTGGGGGATTACAGGCCAACCCCGTAGCTGGTACTTGGTATAACCTTGGATCTGCGAGTATAGATATACCAATCGGGATCTGGCGAGTTTATATGCAGGCTGTATTCCAAGGATATGATGCGGGCAGTTCTACAGGCGATAATTTCCTTAGCCTTTCTACCTCGTCTAGTTCTGAAAGTGATTCCGAGGCGACAATCAACTTTTTCATTCAGGGTGGTACGGCTTATGCTAAGACAACTATTTTCAGGGAGGTTCCAGTTGTGTTAACTGCAAAAACGACTTTTTATGTAATAGCAAAGACCAGCACTGCTAATGTTGATCAGATAAGCGACACCGCAATAGTTATCAAATGCGTGAGTTCATACTTGTAATATGCCAACACAGGTAAATACAAACCAGATCAAAAACTTGGCCGTTACTATGCCGAAGATGAGTTCGGGTTGGCAGACATGGACAAACATAGCCCCGACAGGATATTTGACTATGACGTATACCGCAGTAACGATTGTAGAAGCTAAGTACGTTGTTGTCGGAAAAATATGCTACTGCAAAGCTATCTACCACGGGACAACGGGGGGGACTGCACAACCACGGTTAACTGCGACACTGCCTGTTACTGCTGTGGGGTATTCAACTGGGCCGGTAAACCTTGATGATGCTGGTCAGATGATAGGGGTAGCACAGACGAATGGTGATACAAGCCTCACTATTTATAAATACAATGGGGCAAGTTGGAGTTTAGGTACGCTACGATATGTCGTGTTATCTATTTTTTATGAAATTGCCTAAACTGAAAGGAAACTGAAATGGCTGAAACAAAACTGAAAACACAATCATTACAAGATCAGGCGGTAACCCAAGCTAAGATGGCAAAGGTTCCGATCATTGGCTATCAGTTAGCAACTGGGGGAGATTGGACAAGCAGTTCCACTACGCCGGTTGATGTTGCGAGTTTAACTTTGACTCTGGGTAGCGGGATGTATACCATCATGGCCTTTGGCACCATCTCGGTAGACGGTGACACCTTAAATGACAATATCAATTCGGTTATTTTTATTGACGGATTACAGATGCCAGGTGTGGGAAGTGCCAGGGCTAACCCTACGGGGTCATGGACGGCCTGTCCGGTATTTAATATAAGAACCAATAGAACCGGAAATGTTATCGTGAAACTATCTTTTTATCGGCAAGCGGGAAGTGGGACTGTTACTGCCAGAAACCAGCACGGATCAATTATGGCCGTGGCCTTCCCTGAATAGTTTTAATTGTAAAAAGCAGTAAAATAAAAACATGGCTGTTAAGACAAAGTTCAAGATTGAGATTCCAGAAGAAGTACAGACGGTCATAAATGGCTTGGGTTACACGGTCAAAGATTGGCTGAAAATACAGATGACGGGATTATTGCGTGGGGTACAAAAGAACAAGGAGAAAGACTTACTAAAAGATAAACTGTCGGAAATTAATACCCATGTCAATTTAGTTAGAGGTAAAATTAAAGTAGATGAGGCATGAGCATATAAAAATATGCCGCCCGTCCGTTAAAATAAAAACATGGCGATATATACACTAAGAAGCGGAGGTACGGCCCACCCAGAGGCTTCGGTCTTGCAGACACTAACCGATTTGGTGAATCAATCGGGTGTCTACAATGCTATGGGAGCAGATTTTGAAGTAGTAGAACAGGCCGTCCCCGATCTGACGGTTTTAGTGGGAATGGGGAAGGCCTATATCCGAGGAGCAAGCACCTATCCTATCCGTGCGACAGCCGATGAGACTTTAGCGATTGCCGCCAACTCATCCGGAAACCCAAGAATTGACGCAGTGGTTTTGTATGTAGACCTTTCCGAAACCGCCAACGCAGATTCTTCTAACGTGGTGAAATTGTTTGATGTAGTCGGCACTCCTGCCGCATCCCCAGTTGCTCCTACTAACGGTGATATTTCAACCGCTATCGGTGCGTCCAATCCATTTATACGGCTTGCCAATGTTACTGTTGCCTCTGGGGCTACGCTAATTCTGGATGCAAACATTACCGATACCAGACCACAGTTTTACACATACATTTACACCGAGGGATGGGTTGATTTAACAGACGGCGCAACCATAAATGTAGACCTTAATCTTGGTCGTAAGTTCCGAGTGACGATAGCGGGAAACCGCACCTTTACTCTTTCCAATTTAACCAGTGGCAAGACCTTTGTAGTTAGGGTGAAACAAGATGGCGTTGGAAGCCGCACAGTTACTTGGTGGGGAAGCCTTAGTTGGCCCGATGGGATTGCGCCCACATTGACGCTCACGGCAAATAAAGCTGATGAGTTGGTATTCAACTGTCTGGATACTACCAACACAGAAGGCTTTGTCGTGGGTCAAAATGTCTAACAAAAACAAAATCACAGTATTCGTAATTCAGGCCTATGTAGAACGTAGTGACAGTGGATCGTTGAATGATGTCTGTTCATTGGAACTGATAGATGAAACGGCAGAAAAGGCCTTGGAAAGAGCCAGGCAATTAATTGATAAACCTTTCTACCGTGTCTCCCAGATAATAGAGAAGGAGCAAAATGGCGATACCCATTAATGTAATTTTCTTATGGTTTTCAACCCACGCCTCAATCCCCGCTGGATGGGCTAGGGAAACTTCTCTGGACTCTGTGTTTCCAAAGGGGACAGCCGTTTCTACTAACCCTAACGTCCCTGGTGGTTCTGCGACCCACTCACACACTTCTACGGGGCATATACATACGCAAAACTCCCACTCCCATACGGTTTCAATTCCCCAATTAAGCGACTCTACTACGGGGGATAACAGTAACCCGCTCAATTTAACCGGCACACATAACCATCCTGATTTTTCTGTTTCAAGTCCATCGGGCGGTGGGCTTCAATCTACCTCTGCTTCCTGGGCTGTAACGTCCAGCGACCCCGCATTTTACTCCCCCATTTTTATCAGGTCTAATGGTGGTGCAGCCGTTAACAGTATCGGGTGTTTGTGGTCTAAAATAGCGGGTACACCTACTGGTTGGACGTTTTGCGATGGTAGTGGTGGCACGCCGGATTTACGCAATAAATACCTTAAAGGTGCGGCTCCTCTGGGAGATGCCGGAGCAACTGGCGGGACGATAAACCACTCCCACGTTGTTGATCACACCCACACGGTTTCTTCACATACTCATTCTGGTACGACTTCTACCTCAACCTCTGGCTTTCTAAGACAAGATGAAACAAACGGGAACAAATCATATCTAAACCATACACATCCTGTAACGCTAGATGCTACTACGGCAGGAATTACCGCTTTTACCGGAACAGCTGGCTCCGGAAATACGGTTGAACCATCTCACAAAAAATTAGCTCCGATTAGAAACACGGCAGGGGTCAGTCAGCCCAATGGCTTAATTGGTATGTGGCTGGGAACTCTAGTTACAGTTCCGAGTGGGTGGGCTCTTTGTGACGGGACAAGAGGAACGCCGGATATGCGGGGGTTTCATGTAAAAATGGCAAATACCCTAGCGGAGATAGGAAATACGGGAGGTTCAAATACCCACGCACATACCGCACACAGCCACGTTCATACCGCAAGTAGCACACACACCCATACTGGCTCGGCGGCAAGTGATAATGGCACGGGTAAGAATGGATTGGGCGGTCATGCTACGACACCGGCGCACACACACCCTTTGACTGCCGTAACCAGTACATCGGCCGTATATTCCACAGATAGCATGGACTCTTCCTCTACCAGTAACGAACCAGCATTTTTAACTGTGGCCTTTGTCCAGAAAGTATTTGATGTCGGCGGAGGTTTATTAATGGCAACACTATGAAAAAAGCTGATGAACTACCAGGCTACTTCCGAGAATACCTTGAGGAAAAATTTATTAGGGTGGAGGATAAAATCAGTGAGATAAAGCGAATCATTGATTATCTCAAAACGGAAACCCAGACTAATCACGAGTGCATGACTTCCGTTAAAGTTGCGCTGGAAGACAATACACGGGGAGTGGGGGAAATTAAACCTAAGCTGAAATTGTTATTTTATATGATTGCCGGTATAAGCACTATTTTGATAGTTCATTTTATCCAAACTGGATATTTACACGGCGATTCTATCGTTAAACTCATGCAGGGATTATTCGCCTGGTTTTAGAAACAAAAATGTATAACCCATTAATTGCCCAGCATATAATATAAACATGGCGGTTGAATTACAGATACCGACACTCTCTGCGATCGGGAAATGGCAGGACTACCGACAGGCGATTTATGGCGATAGCTTTTCGTGGGGGCCGGTACTCGTTGCTGACAAGGTTGATTTCGTGGTCATGCACCACTCCGTTACTGCACAGACCGCCAAGAGCGACGGTAATTGGCGAGCGGAGTGTGACAAGATCGCCCACCTACACGTTGACGGAAGGGGTTGGGGCGGAATTGGGTACAGACTTATCATTTGCTCTGACGGTACGGTCGCTTATGTCGGGGATTTAAGCCACGGGGGAAGTAATGTTGCCAATAATAACGACCACGAGATAGGCATTTGTTTTGTGGGCGATTTTACAAAAGAACTTCCGACTGCAAACCAAGTCCATTCGGCGTATTTACTCTGCACCTTCTTATTGGGGTTAGAGGCCTTTCCGCAACTAACGGGATGGGACTGTGTTATCGGACACCAAGACACATACCAACATCCGAAGTTTCCGGGGGCTACCGCTACTGCCTGCCCTGGTAGCAACTGGAAAGTTGCTGGGGATAATCTTAGAACTAGAATCATACAAGACAATTGGAGCGGCTATCCTAGTCCTAGTCCGGTAGTTGCAACTCCACCACCTGCCCCACCACCCAGTCCTACACCGCCTCCAGTTCCACCGACTCCGCCGGTTGACCCGTGTGAAAATATCAAGAAGGAACTAGATACCGTTAAAGCAAAACTCTATGAAATAGATACAGTTATGAACGGAAGCGGCTGGTGGTGGGTGAAATACCGCAAGGTCAAAGAGGCCTTGAGTCGCTAACTATGGATAGGGACGACACCATATTTTTTCAAAGACTAGAGGACGAGATAAAGAAAGTTGTCCGAAGACAGGACACGATGCAGAAGTCATTGGATTTGCTTTACGAGGACAGGAACATTTTGGAAGATTTGGTCAATAAAATGAACTCATTGAGCGAAGCCGTGTCCAGAATCCGAGAGAGGTACGATAAAAATACGGCAGAGATTAAACAGGAGATGACCGAGAATAAGGAGCATTTTGCGATTAAGGTTGAGGAGGCCGGGGAACAGATCAGCGATAGGCTGGGAGAGGTTGTAGACACCCTTGCAGGTAAGCGCATAATTGAAATACGTCCGGGGTTTATTAAAAGAATTAGGGCGAAGCTAAAAATATAGCAAATATGACAAAGAGATATGTTATCACTACCCCAGATGGTTTCAACCGACTAGCGGGCTTACACGGGCTGGAGGTGATATAAAAAATGGGACAACCCAACACAGAAAAAATAACGGCCATCGTTTCTCCAAAAGGAAAACTTTTATATCAGGATATTGTTTCTTGGTTAAAAACCGGAGCCTTGTTTTTAATTCCGGTGGCATTGATTTACTTTACTGCCGTACAAACTGCGATAGCAGACGGATTTACCTGGGCCGATTTTATACCGAACCAGATAACACAGGGATCTATAGCAACTTGGTTTCTAAGCCAGATTTTAGCTATTCTGCGAAAGTACGGGACAGAGAGAATCTATGAAACAGGAGACTAGATTTGCATAGATTGGTGTAAAAATGCATAGATTGGCTTGCGGGGCGGAGTTTGTGTCCAGGTTTATATATACCCGATAAAAGCGAAAGCCACCATTGCTGGCGGCTCTCTGACCCAAGGCTTGCGACAAGGGCTTCGTGTATATTAATTTCAAGTCGGTTGTGTGTCAATAGCATTAGGGAAACCGGAATACGGCGAGGAAGTCTACGCCACGAGGGGCGCAGATGATTCCCTTTGTCCCAATACCCCAGTTTCCCCCTACATATTAGACTCCATTGCAAGCCGGTGCAGAAAAAAGTCAGAAAAAAATCAGGTGACTATTTTGGTTGTTTACATATAGACAAAAAAGTTATATGTTGCTTTTAATTGACCGTTGCTACATAATCAGGGAAATTCCCCAATGGTTGTGGCAACGGCGTTGGGGATTTTTTTATGGTGTTAGATAATAAAATTTGGCAACCAAAAGAAAAAGAACTATTTTGGTACGTTTCCAGAACAATGCGTGTATTTTCGGCACGGTGGTTGAATAGTGAAAATAAAAAAAATAATAACCCTCACTTTTTAATGGCAATTAGTTTTAATTGTTTCAAAACTAAAGAACAGGCAGAAGAGGCTAAAAACGAAATTCTTAAAACTTTAGAAAATCTAAAGCGCAAGTGGGCAACTTGAGAGTGTCGGGTGGCTTGCGAAAACAAATGACGACCCGTCCGAACTAACGATACCCAGAGCCGTACTGGTACACCATCGGCAGGGGAAGTTAATAAGTAGAAAGGCGACATGGCCCTTCAGGCGATAGGAGGGAGTTACCCCCGAAATGAAAATTTCGGCTGAAGCAATCGCTTATATTTACACTTACTTCTCTTCTAACAGGGGTAGTTAATAATAATTATTATTATTCTTAATAACTAGTAGTAGGGCGAGGATAATTGTTTATAACTAGCGTGGGTCGTGGCTAAGAAAATTGTTTATAACTTGTTAACAACTTTTATAGGGAGTTTACAACTAGTTGACAATAGCGAGCGGGAGTTGACAATGAAAAACCGCCAGCATTGAGTCCTTTTTAACAAGGGCTGTGCCAATCGCTAATCCAACGATGGGCTTATACTGGCGGTGGATTGATACAATGTTATCCGGTTTGTACCTAAAAATCAATTTAGTTTGGATGTTGCCAGACTATTACAGAATATGTTACACAAAATGAGTGACAGAACAAGATAACGGACATTCTTGGAAACGGACTTTTGATCCGGACTTTGACCCCGATAACCCACCAGAAGAACCCCGAGTTGATTTATCAGAAAAACAGAAGGCGTGGTTTTATCGGGTGTTTGCACATTTTGCCCATGCTGTATTGGGTATGCCGAAGGGAACAATCCCAGACGCTATCCCTAGATATACCGAAGAGCGGGGCTGGTTTCATGTGCCTGCGGTTAAACCCGACTTGAATCATATCCGGCCCGTTGGATGGCAGACACGGGTAACTAAAACACCATATAACACGGAGGACAATGTAGTTCCCGTATCCAGATATGAACATACGGGGCTAGGGGCGACAGAAGATGATTTTGTAGTCCATCCCGATGCACAGGAGGCGGCGCAGAATTATGGTTTATTTAAGCAGGGAAAAATACCAAACCCTTTTGTAACCCTCCATGACGACAGAAGAGCAAAAACAAAACGGGGGGAGAAGTACTGGGATGATTCTTATGATGCGGCGATGCAAGATTTTAACGACCGAGCCAGACAGCAATACCACCAAGACTTTCCAGACGATCCGTTCCCTGAACATCCAGCCGACAAGAAGAAAAAGAAAAAACGGTGGAATGGTAAAGAATGGGTATAAGAGCCTGGTAAATGAACCCAAACTGGACATATATATAAATAGTAGTATAATAGGGGTATGAATACTGCAACTGGAAGCAAGAACCTATGTAATAAGGAACGAAAGGTATGGGAACCTTATGAGATTTGGGTAAACCTGGCTGGATGGGAATGGCGGGTACTTAAAAAATGGCAAGCTGACGATAATAAACCTTATGCTCGGTGGTTTTGTGCTGTTAAAAGTCCTCTGACTTATGGCTCGTGGGAATACGGAGATACCTACGTTGAAGATGTTAAAAGTAATGCCTATCAAAAACATACCTAATATGACCGACCAGCAACAAATAGCGATATTAAACGATGCCTATAAGAAACAGGAAATAGTTATTGCCGCACAGAGCCAGACGATTAAAGAGATGAGACAGTTGATAGATAAAATGTTTGCGGCCCATAAATATACATTTGAGCAACTTAATTCTTTAATGGAGGACATCCGTGGACGATATAACGAAAAGTAGTACCCGTGACTTAGTGGTATTTTGTAAGACGTTAAGAGACTGGTGGGGCAGGGGGAGTATTACTAGGCAGGAAGCACTAGATAAGGCACAGCCGGCAATAGATGAGTTGAACCGGCGACAGAAACAGATCGCTAAAAAATTTGGCAAACGACCCTATCCTATTAATTTTAATAGTTTCATCCACCGATGGCTTATATGAAACGTATAAGGCGCATTGACACTATATATAAATGATTAATTGTAGTATAATGAAGCTATGAACGATACGGATAATTGGAATATAAAAGATTTAGTATCAGACTTAATTGGACATACCGCCGAAACCGTACCGCAACCTCGTGAGATTATCTGGGCCTCTGATTTGGGCAAGCCATATATTGACCGCTGGCACCAGATGAAAGGTACGCCGTATTCCAACCCCGCAGACGGTAAGGGTTTAATGACATTCTTTTTAGGCAGACAGATTGAAGAAGGATTGACGGGGATGTTAAAAACTTGCCAGATAGCTTTTGACTCACAGGACAAGGTTGAGGTTAAACAGGAGGGGTGTCTGCCTGTAGTTGGACGGCCGGATATTTATTTGGAAGTTAAAGACTGGGACAAGGTAATTGGAAGTATTGACGAAGTAATAGCCAAGCTGGGAGATGGAGAACACAAGGCTAAGGATAAGAAAACGGCATTGAAAAACCTAATACTAAGTTGGAAGATCAAATACCCGCAGGGATTGCCTAAGACTATTTTTGAGGTGAAGTCTATCAATAGTTACGCATTTAAGTATCACAAGGGTACACAAGGTCTATCCAACGCCTACCCTCACCATAAACTGCAACTTTATACCTACTTAAAGGGACTAGGATTGAATGAGGGACACCTGGTTTATATAGCAAAAGATACTGGCTGGATTGAGGAGGTAGTTATCAGAAAGTCTAGTGTACTAGAAAAACTATGGGACGATGATGTGCGTAAATTCTCCGAGTACTGGCAAAAAAACGAAGTTCCTCCGCTAGAACCATTTACAGACGGCGACAAAATAAATTGGAGAGTTAGTTACTCACGCTATAAAGACCTGCTCTACCACAATGATTTCATCCGCACAGAAGAAGCTTAAACATGTTGAGTTTGGCTGGGACGGCCAAAAGCTGGGTATTCTTCGCTGGATAAAAACCAATGCTCCCGATGGAGAGCCGGATGTCTACCCAGAATCATTGAGCTTAAACAAAATTGAAATGATGTCTCTGGTACGGTTTACACTCCGGATATTACAGTATTACCATCCTGCCCCGAGAGGGGGTGTTTTACATGGTAAGAAAAACTAAACACTATCTAAAGCGACACGATTTAGTAGAACTTTATGATGATTTTATTGCTGGACGAACGACTAAAGCTTTAGCCAAGAAATTCCGAGTCTCATACACCACCGCAATGAATGCCATCAAAGATTTACAGAGATATCTTACTGGCGATAAAATTGAAAGGATAAAATCTAAAACAGAATATGAGATGGCGGTTGAACTCATCAAGGCTAAAAACGAATCCGGCGGTAATGGTTATCACAAACCAGAGATAGTCCACATTGAGGAACACACCACGGTATTTGTCGGGGACGCAGAAGCGAACCTCACAAAGGCCTGGGACGGGTTGCAAGAGGCCATTGCTGGTTATGTGGAGGAGAAGGTTGCAAAGAATACTGCGGCCATCCAAGAGGAGTACCAAGCCTTAAAGCAAGTCGCCTCAAAGTCTAACATTGTAGGGTTTCTGAATGCGAGGCTAAAACAATGAAATACTTTGCACCGAAGGAGAAGGGGCGCAGACTTGAACTCCGCTTTGCCAAGATGTTACGGGAGAGCGGTTTAGATTCTGATGCTAAAAGGATGCCTAGGAGCGGAGGGTTTGAGGGATTAAAGTCCGACATCTGGACTCACTTACCTTGGCAGTTTGAATTGAAAAACCAAGAAAAGATAGCTTTCTGGGATTGGTGGACTCAAGCCGAGGCCCAGAAGCGGCCAAACAGGCCTCCGGTGTTAGTATTTACAAGTAATTATCGGCCGATTATAGTCGCCCTAGAAGCTGGGGAGTTCCTTAATTTACTTAAAGAGTTGGAGGATTACAGAGATGAACAAAGGAAAAATACACGCCATGCTTGAAAAATGCGCCAACCACGTATTTGACGAAACTATAAAGGATGGAGACTATTTTCAGAGCTTGGAGTTTAGGGTTGTATTAGAAGGAAATACTGGGGGGTTTGAGACTGTGATTATTTACAAGACGAAGGACGGATTTTTTGAAACCGATCCAGAAAAAGTATGAGTAAAGACGCTTTGGAATTATTAAAACGGGTTGCGCATCAAGTCTGGGAAAAATATGACGATACTTTCGGATATAGGAGCGACAAACAAGAGAGGAATGAATCAGTATCTACCGATATCTCCGATAATGTTTGGTTTTTTTGGGGACAGTTTGACGGAGAGAATCAGGGAGAACTTGTGCGAAGAATACAAGAGGAACCGGAAGATACCGAAGGACGGGATGAGGCTTTAATTTGGTTTTCTAAAGTTGGAATTACGGGGATATGAAAGTTTACAGACTAAAAAAACTAATTGACGGCAAGTATATTAAACAGCAAGGGTTTTACGCCCCAGTGCCAGACCACGATTATAATAGCGGGATAACCTATGATGACGGAGAAACTTTTGCTGTTGAAGTAGGAGTACAGCGAAGGGAGTTTGCTAATTTTGCCGGTGCAGTTACTTATCGGACTTTCACCGATCACCACGGACGGGGGAAGTACAAACTAGCATACTTCAAATGGCCGGACGAATAGTTGTAGGAGAGTTTTTCCGAGAGGCCCAACAAGCCCTAGATCGGGTAGAGGAATTAAACAGAAAATATGGGCGAGATAAGTATGCCGCAGTCGGGTTTGACGGGGGACTTCTAGTTTTAAGTAACCGACAAATTAACGAATTTAACCTTAAAGTCCAGCAAGACTATGAAAAAACAAAAGGTAACAGCAATTGATATAGAGGAAAACGAAATTCATACAACCGGAGTTGCGTACTACCGGATAGATACCCATTTCAAAGATTTTCTCCAAACCTGCCACAAAAAACACGGTATAGTTGGGTTTGTGTTTGAAGATGGAAGTTACAATTTTGGTGTAGTATTGGGAAAGAATGGAACCGAGGGATCAGTATGAAAAATTGGTACTCTTTGCCATATTTGTTCTTCTACCTATTCTGCTTTGTTTTTGGATTGTCACTCGCATATTGGATTTATTTAATTTCGCAAACATTATGATTGTAGAGGGGGGTGAAGAAATAAATGTCTAAAGGTAAACAAGAAACACCTCTAATGAAAATGGAAGGGCCGTGGATGACTGCCTTAATTGTTTTGGGGGTAATAGCTGTTATGGTCGTTTTCTTTTTCTTTGTAACGGGCAAGGCAAGAGCGACCACGCAGGTAACTATCTGCCACGCTACCAGTAGCCAACAGAACCCATACCAGAAACTAACCGTGGATTGGAACGCAGTAGACGGCAGTGGTGGGGGTGACCACAATACAAGTGGACACCAAAATGGGAACGATATTATCCCTCCTGGTTTCTGGGATTTTAACGGCAGGAATTGGACTACACAGGGACAAGCGACTTGGAACAACAACTGTAATGTTCCCCAGCCGACCCCTATTCCAACTCCGACTTCGGTTCCTCCTACGCCAACCCCAGTTCCTCCCACACCGACACCCCAAGTGGATGTGTGTACGAACATTGCGGGGAATCAAAGTGAAACACCTAAATACATGACCAATACCGAGGGGTACTGTGATTGTGAGAAAGGTTATCACCGAGAATATGAAGAGGAAGAATACCTGGAAAAACCAGGAGACAACGACTACTTTTATTGTGAGGCAAATGAACCGGAGCCAACACCCGAACCAACGCCTGAACCCACTAGGACACCAGAACAACCGCTGACCCCAGCACAAGCTGGTGGTGCGCCGGTATGTACCGATCTAAATACTATTTTGCTTCCACAGAATCCTCATGTATTGAGAGCTGGTGCGATAGCGACAGTGAAGTGGAACAAGACCCAGGCAGATCAGGTCAATATCTACTACACCGAGGGAGAACATAAGTCCCTGCCCATTAGTTGGACTCATTCAGTCCGTGATGAGCAAAACGATGGATATGTAGTCATTGGCGGATTAAACCCGTCACTGGCATATACTTTCGGATTACAGCAAAAAGCGGGTTGTGGCGGAGGCCCAATCGTAGTGATACCAGACGGACCAATTACTAAGTTGTTCCGTGCAGTGTTTTACTACTGGCAACAGTAGTAGTCTGCGGTTTGGCCCTTTGTCGCATTTGGGCCAGATCAGAGATTGATCGTACTTTACAAATTGATAGATGGGGTGCGGACAGTGAACCGCAAAGACAACGGAGTTATGTTGGGGACTCATACGACGTCTTAATCCCAACCCCTGGAGCGTGAAGGTTGATACTTCTACTCCGTGAGTAAGTTTCAAAGCAACCTGCAAGTCAAACCTTGCCCCCATCTATCAGCGTGGTAAGATACGATCGGCATCTGGTTAAGGACAAGTGGGGCTTGGCTGTTTAGTAGGAAAATTGTGCAAATTCCGAAGTCAACAGCCTTAATTTCCGCTGTCAGACCCACGGGGCGGAGAGTAACAGACCTGTCCAGATGCCACTTGATTTTAGGTATATATATATTTATACAATTATGGTATAATCTGTTAAGAGTATGCAAGAAGCGGGATTTGATAAAAACCTGAATGTACCGAGAGCCGGAGGCCTTTATATTAAACTTACGGCGAAGGGCGAGAAGATCAGATTTATAATCGCCGCTCCCCCTAAATATGAAACTAAGCATTGGATAGGAGACAAAGAATCCGTGCTGTGTGACAAATATAACTCTCCCGATAACAAAACCCCATGTACTTTTTGTGACCAGTGGCAAGCCATGAGACAAGTTGCCGGAGATGATAAAAAACAAATGGAAGTTGCTAACAAACTAAAACCGCAAGCCACGTTCTTTTACCCGATACTTAATCTAAATAATAATACCGCCGGCATATTCCAAACCGCTCCTAGCGTTCACTGGACAATCGTTGGTTATAAAGACGATGGGGTTGATGTCTTTGGCTGTGCCTGGGGAGTAGAGAGAACCGAAGTCACCGGAAATTATTACGTTACCAGAAGACTAGACAAAGTTGACCTAACCGAAGAACAGGAGGAGGCCTTGGAGAAAGCCAAAGGACTAACCGTAGGCAAAGGCAAGGAGTCCCATACAGTAGTTGAAGACATACCCAGCGATACGACAGGAGCTAGTCTTGCGGATCAAATTCCAGACGACTTATAAATGACCGACATACAAGCTGTAAATGAGAGGTACGAAGCTATTAAGGCGGCACTTAAAGTCCAAGGTGGGTTGTTTCTTTCCCTAGGCGCACTACTAAAGGACTTTAGAGATAACAAGCTGTATGAGGCATTACAGCATCCCAGTTTTTTATCATTCCTCTCCGCTCCCGAAATTGGACTCAAAGAATCAACGGCCTACTCATACATTTCTATTTATGAGATTTTTGTAGAAAAATATGGTTTTTCCAGAGAACGGGTAGCATTAGTACCTTTTTATAAACTACAGTTGGTTGCTCCGGCGATTAAAGACGTAGACAAAGATATCGCCGAGGTATTTTTATCTAAGGCCGAGAGTTTAAGTCCGTCCGATCTAAAGTTAGAACTTAAAGAGGAAACGGCCAATCAGGGATTTGATACCAGACTAGCCTATCCTAGTATCCACAGGTGTAAGGATTGCGGTAAGTGGGTGGTGGGATTAACCGATGACGAGATGTGCTGGGGACACAAAGTATGATATATTTATATATATGGCCGATATGTTTTCCAAAAAGCATTTATTAATAGCTCTTGCCAAAGCCGGACTTCCTCATTCCTATGTCACCTTAGTTGGCTATGAACGGCGGGGAGTAATTTCAAAACCCAAGAGTGCTATTGGATTCGGGAACGGTAAGTGGAGGTTTTATTCTTCCGAAGATATTGCCCAGATTGTAAATGAAGTTAAACAATATCGCCACAACATTCGCAGACCCCAGGCCACCAATCCGGGGGTTAACACGCCAACAGAAAATAGTAGTATGGCTTAAAGCGATGGTATTTAAGGTAGTAGAATCTGCTATGGCGGGGTATGCCCCGGCAGAAGATTAAAGATTAAACATAAGACCATAGACTACAAGACGGCCAAGAAATATAACCTACCGGAGAAAATAACAGAAGGAAAATTGAAGTGATATTATTGGGGAGATGGAAGATAGGACGATTTGGGATATAAACAAACTTCGGGAATGGGATAAAAACCCCAGATCAATAACTAAAGAAGGACTGGAACGGCTAAAAAAACAGATTGTAAAACTGGGTCAATATAAACCGCTGGTAATAACCCCCGATGGAGAAGTGTTAGGGGGGAATATGAGACTAAAGGCTTATCGGGAGTTGGGAATTAAAGATATTTGGGTTTCGGTAGTTGATATTAAGGGTGGGAAACAAAAAATTGACTATGCGCTTTCCGACAATGACAGGGCGGGGTTTTACGAGTTTGACGAAGTAACTCTCCTGATGAAGGATTTTCCGGAGATTGAATGGCAGGACTATACCGTGGATTTACAACCGGCACCGCAAGTAACTTTCTTACCACAACCCTTTTTTCTAAGTACATTATTTGATCGGGCAGACATTGAAACTCTAAAACCGAACAAATATAGTTATCGTCAACATCCACCCGAACAAATTGACCATCTAGTTAAAAGTATCCAGCAGAACGGGATTTATAAAAACATCCTCATAACCAAAGACGGAACTATTTTAGATGGTCATGCGGTAGTTCAGGCTGCTAAAAAATTAGATATAAAAATAGTGCCGGTAAAGATTCTCCAGATTGAACCGGATAGCGATCAGGCACTTAAAATAATTGTTTCAAATAATGAGATGGGTAAATTTACGGAAGTTGATGACCGGAAACTAACCGAAATACTGAAGGAGATTAAAGAAAAGGGCGATGCCGGACTTTTGGGAACGGGGTTTGATAACCAGAAACTAGCCAATCTCTTAATGGTTACCAGATCGGCAAACGAAATAAACAGTAAGGACTCTGCCGCAGAATGGGTAGGGATGCCAGAGTATCAGGGGGAGGCAAACCACATTCAGATCATTGTCAATTTCAGATCGGTTGAAGATAAGATCGCCCTACTTAAACTATTGGGCGAACCGCCCAATTCCCAGGATAGATCAATTTGGTATCCGCACAAAGAGCGTGAGGATTTAACCTCCGTCAAATTCCAAGATGCAACCTAAATATCCCGTCTATGTTATCTCAAAAGGAAGACATGATTATCACGGTACAGCCGACTTTCTAATTGAGGACAATACCCCATTCCATTTAGTAGTTGAGCCACAGGAGTTTGACTTATATGCCAAGAAGTTCGGGAAAGAGATAATTTATACCCTGCCATTTAGTAACTTAGGATTAGGCTCCATTCCTGCCCGAAACTGGGTATGGGAACACGCTAAGGCGGCTGGATTCAAAAGACATTGGATTCTGGACGACAACATTGATCGGATGAGGCGGACATTTAAAGGTAAGCGACTGCCGTGTAATTCTAAGATAGCATTATCGGTAACGGAGGACTTTGTAGACCGATACGAGAATATTGCTATCGCTGGCCTAAACTATACTTTTTTTGTTGTACAACAGCCTAGACCGTTCAATCTCAACTGCCATGTATATTCTTGCCTTTTGATTAGAAACGACCTACCACATCGCTGGAGGGGTCGCTACAACGAAGATACAGACCTATGTCTCCAAGTTCTGTCTGATAAATGGTGTACGGTGCTAATGAATGCATTTACCATAGATAAGCGAATGACTATGACGATTAAGGGAGGAAATACCGCCGAGCTTTATCAGGGTGACGGTAGATTAAAAATGGCACGACTACTTGAACGAAACTGGCCTGGGGTTGTAACCACGGTACGAAAATTCCAAAGACCCCAACATTCAATTAAAGATAACTGGCAGAAATTTGATACGCCGTTAGTTAGGAGAAAAGATTTAGATTGGGAGAAAATAACCAAACAATCATTTAGTATAAACTTAGTTGCAGAAAAACCCATCCGAAGCGGGGTACTTAAAAAATTTGTTGACGACTTCGGAAAGTAGTTATAAATATATGGGATATACCGACTTCTCATATCGCCACGTTTCATTAGATGATTTATTGGATGCCGGTTTACAAATAACCGATACTAGACCAGGGCCAGAGGAAGAATTACTGCGGGCAGACGAAAAGGAACAAGTCCTGGCAGTACTTAAAGTCTTAACCGATAAACAGGCACGGGTATTTAAGAGATTGGCAGATGGTAGGACAAGAGAGGAAATTGCAAAGAGGATGGGGGTGGGTATTCAGGCCGTATATCAAATTTCATTTAGGATCAAACAGAAACTTGCGAAGGCTAAAAAGATAAAACTGTTAACACAGCGTGGAAAACAAATACTACGAAACCGTAAAGATTTGTCACGGTCGGCTGTATATCTTTTTTTTCTTGCCAACCCAGAAATTAAAGCCGATAGATTGCTGGATTCGTGGAATTTACACCCAGTATTAAAATGCTACTATAAACCGACCCTTTTTGAGTTACGAGAATGGTTAGCAGATTACTACAATGAGTGACAAGTTAAAAGAATTAGGAAAACCGGGTAGACCTAAAGCCGACCTAGATAAATGTTTTGCCGATTTACAGCCCTATTTACAAATGGGGTACTCGTTTTTCAAGAGCTGTCTCTATGCCAACGTGGCTTATTCAACTTATATTATTTATTACAACAGCGATGAGGAATTTCGTAATAAATTGGAGAGGGAAAGAGCAAAGCCTAATTTACAAGCGAGAAAGAATATCATAGCCGCACTAATGGAAGGTGATACTAAAATCTCCCTTGAATGGTTACAGGCGATGGAGAAGGAGGAATTTTCAAGGTTGGAGATGACTAAAGATATCTCCGAACGGGATGAGGGGATTATTTTACTTAGGGAGATTATCGCCCACCGCAGATTAAAAAAGGCGGAGGCTAAACAACTTCCAGAGCCAGAGAACGATGACGGATGATTTTAGTCATATATTTAGACTTAATAATAAGCCTCTAATCTTGTCACCAAGCCAGAAGCAGATATTTGACTGCATTGTAGATTTAGACGGGCAGAGAGTACAGGTTATAGCTCCGACCCAATACGGGAAGAGTTTAACCGTGGCCGTAGCTGTATTAGCAAGTGCTTGTGCTATGGGAGAGAGGTTTACAATCATGGCTCCGTCCGAGAAGAAAGCGTCAATTATCATGGGATATATTATTGACCATTGTTTTGATTCCAACATATTCCTCAACTCCCTAGAATTAGATCAGAATACCAGCCTAGATAGACTACGGAGGGAACGGAGCCGAAACCATATAACCTTTACCAGTGGGGGTGGAATACAAACCCTGACGCTAGATGCTAGAAACGCCAAGCGAAGTTTAGAGGCTACACTGGGATTTGGTGGCAATAGATTAATCCTAGATGAAAGCTCATTGATTGATGACCCGTTATATTCCACGGTCAAACGTATGGCGGGAGGGTATGCGTACCGTGATACTTTCTTACTAGAAATTGGCAACCCATTTTACCGCAACCACTTTCTCCGTACCTGGAACCAGTCTAATTACAAAAAGATTTTTATTGATTATCAGGTAGGATTACAGGAGGGAAGATACAGTCCAGAGTTTATTGACGAGATGCGAAGTGAGGCGTTCTTTGATGTTTACTATGCCTGTAAGTTTCCAGAAGCCGATGCCATAGACGCTCGTGGCTATAGGTTTCTTATCACAGACGAAGACTATATTAAGGCCGTGGTTGATGAATTAAAGCCGGAGGGCGAACTTAAACTAGGATGCGATATTGGTGCGGGAGGAGATTATAACGTCTTCACTATCCGAGCCAACAATGTGGCTTGGGTCGCCAGTAAGAACCGGAGCCAAGATACTATGTCAAATGTAAACGAGATTACAAATCTGATGGAGACACACAAAATAGAAGCGCAGAATGTATTTATTGACGATATCGGCGTGGGTCGGGGAGTAACTGACCGTCTAAAAGAGAAAGGGTTATTGGTTAACGGGGTATCTGTTGGCGAGTTTCCGCAGGATAAGACACGGTTCAAGAATATAAAAGCAGAGGCGTTTTGGAGTTTGCGGAATTGGTTGATTGCCGGAGGGAAACTTATCAGAAACGATGGTCTTAATCAGCTGGGATGGATGAAATATAAAGTAACAACCGATAAGGTTCTACAGATAGAGCCCAAAGATGAGTTGATACAGAGAACTGGCAAATCGCCCGACTATGCCGACAGCCTAATGCTGACCTTTGTCCACGGGAAACCAAGGGCGGGGATAAGGTTCATTTAACTGATATACTTTGCCAGGATAGTATTAAGCAGTATTGGGCTACGACTATTCTCTTGTATAAAAATGGAGGTCGGGCAGGATAAAATAAAAACATGAACATTCTAAGTAAGTTGATCGGTGGGGTATCAAGCGTACTCAAAAAAGAGTTCAATCCTAATGTGTTTTCTTTTTTGACTGGGAATGAACCCCCAGAGATGAAGGGGCGTGCATATTTAGCTGCATATAAAAGCTGGGTTTATACCTGCGTCAACTCCATAGCAGAAGAGATTGCCAATATGGAGCTGATGTTGTTTCGGAAAAACGCCAAGGGCGAAGCCGTACCCGCACCGGAACATATTGCCTATAAACTGATTAATAATGTAAATAATTTCACTACCTCTAGCCAATTAATGCTTGGCACCCAGTCTTATTTGGAATTAGAGGGCAATACTTTTTGGTATCTTCCCAAGGGCAAGGTAACACAGAAGCCGGGGGAGATTTGGCTACTTGATCCGACACGGATGCATATAGTTAAAAGCGCACAAGAAGTAGTATCCGGCTATGTTTATCAAAATGAGAAGGGGGCAATGGTACCGTTGGAGAGTTCCGAGATTGTCCATTTTAAGAGATTCAATCCACTCAACCGTTATCGGGGAATGGGAACGGTTGCGGCGGCGGCGATGGCGATTGACGCTGACGACTTTGCCGGACAGTGGCAGAGGAAGTTCTATTTTAATTCCGCCATCCCCTCTGCGGTATTAGAAACTCCGAACGAATTAACAGAGGATCAATTTCAGAGATTGAAGGCGAACTGGGACTCTAATTACACGGGCATAAATAATTCACATAAGTTAGCGATATTACAGGGGGGACTTACCTATAAGCCGATGCAGATGACGAATAAGGAGATGGAGTTCTTGGAGAGCCGTAAATACAGCCGAGATGAAATTATGGCAATGTTCAGGGTTCCTAAGACTATTTTAGGAATTAGTGAGGATGTAAACCGAGCCAATGCCGAAGCGGGCGAATATGTATTTGCTAAGAGGGTTATTAAACCGAGGATGCAGTTTGTCGTTGATACCCTGAATGAATTTTACATCCCGTTATTTAATGAAGATCCGACAAAACTATATTTTGATTTTGAAGATCCGGTACCGGAAGACGTTGACCTTGAAAATAGAACGATTGAGAGTGGATTGAGAAGTGGGTGGCTGACTCCGAATGAAGCTAGGGCAGAGAGGGACTTACCTCCGGTTGAAAATGGCGACCAAGTATTTATCAGTTCATTAATGCTTCCTCTTGGTGAAACGCAGGAAAGCCGGAGCATGAAGGCGATTAAAAAGGACGTTCCGATTGAAAGTCTAAAGGCAGTAGAGAGCCGAGTCCGGTGGGTAAATAATGAGATAAAACGACAACAGCCGTTATATGAAAAGATTTATGCGGAGATGCACGCTCTGGCCGTGGCGGCTTTAGGAGAACAGAAGTCGGTTACCAAGGGTAAGACAGATGATCTTGTCCGGTTAGTATTCGGAGCATTGGGGCCAGCGTTTGTAGACTTGCAACTGCAACTAGAAGACACACATAAGACTGCAATACAAAAGGCGGCAGAGAATCAGATTGCCAGGCTTGCTTCCCAGATTAGCTTTAGCCTAGATAATCCCAGGGCGGTAGATTTTATAAGAGAAAGAGGTTTAATGGCCGTTACTTCCGTGAACTCCACGGTAACAGAAGAGATGCGCCGGAGAATAGCCGAGGGAGTAGCTCAGGGTGATGGGATCGGCGAGATAACTAATTCAATATCCGAGTTCTTTGAAGCTGGTAATAAATTCATGGCCGAGAGAATTGCCAGAACCGAAACTGCCGCCGCCTATGCCGAGGGAAGTTATGAAGTAGCATTGTCAGACGATAACGTACAGGACAAAAGGTGGTTACTTACCGCCGGTGCGTGCGAGATTTGCCAAGCTAATGAAGACGAGGGAGCCATACCTAAAGACCAGCCATTCAATTCTGGGGACCAGGACGTACCTGCTCATCCTAATTGCCGATGCGATGTACTGTATATCCCTTCAACCGCCAAGTCCGAGGTGTACGGGCGACTGTTAAAAGAAACCGAGGCCAAACTACAGGAACAAGCAGAAACTATTAAAGCCGAATTGACCCAGGAAAAACAAAAGGCGATGGACGAAAGCTCTAGTATACTAGAGTCCGCCCAGAAGAGAGCTGCGGAGTTATTGACAGAGGCCAAAGCCAAAGCGGAAGCCGAGCGGGGGGAGTTGTTAGGCGACCTCCGAAAGTTGAGGGCTAAGGCTTTGGAACAGGTCTATGAAAAAAGCGAATAATGATAAAAAAAAATTGCTTACGGAACTAAACGAAGTTTTAGGCGAGGACAAAGTTCTGGAATTATTCTTTTTGGTAAAGACGCAGGGGAAAAGCATACTAGACTCATACCGAAGTTTGTTGGAAAAACAAGGACTTACAACCGAAGAAGTCCGTACTCAAACTGAAAGGCTATCGGAGAAGTTTGACAGGGTTGGCAAACTCTTGTCGGAGTTAGGAAATAAAACACACAAGGTAGAAGTAACAAACCAGCCGAAGCCCGTCACAGAGGTCAAGGTATCCAACTTTCCCGAATATCCAGAGCCGGTAAAAGAGGTACAGGTAAGCGAATTGGCGGAAACCCTGAAACAGACGGTGGCAGAACCTATCCGAGATACGATACGGAAACAGCTACAGAACGTGAGACTGGTCGGGCCGACAGACCCCACGAAACCTATTGCGGTGCGATTATCGGACGGCAAGGCGTTCTACACAGCCCTCAACCAGATAATTCAAACGAGTGGATTATCAGCGCAGGAACTAGCCGACATAATGGAAGTACTGAATGACATCCTGACCGAATTGCAGAATTTGGAAGTAAATATCTCGGTAGATACCCTAAACATCGCCCTGGATGATTTGGAAAACTTAACTGGTAAAAAGGCGGTTCATAAATACGGTGCGGTAGTAGGAGTTCCGGCTACAGAAACGCTGGTCTGCACCTATACGATTCCTGATAATACTCCGAATACACGGGGACTCCTAAAGTTTGTCTGGGGCGAGGGCGGAACCGATGCTATTTTTAGGATGAAGAAAAACGGCACGGTGATTTGGCAAGCCCGTAATGCTTGGACAGAACGGAACGTAAGTCAAAGCCTTGAAATACTAGCGGTAGAGGGAGATATATTTACGCTATATGTTGAAAACCAAAAGAATACAAACCACGATTTTACTGGAGGATTTTACCTATATGAGTTCTAACCAGATTAAAAAGGCGGAACTAGAGGCACGACTTGCTGGGCAAGTACATAGCCGGACAATGGTGGAGTTAGACATTCTTAAATTAGAAGAAAAAATCAGCATAAGCAAAACGACATTAATCAGTATAATTGAGGAGATAGGCAAGACTGAAAAGGAACTTGCTATACTAGGGGGAGGTGACAAATAAATAACTATGGCGGATTATGATAGCTCACTACCAGTAAGAACAGAAACAGACGGTGATGTTGTTGCCAAAGTTGTAGACTCTGCGGGAACGAATAAATGGAGCATTGATTTAATAGGGCGGGGTAAGGTCAATGTAGCAGACGGGAATGACAACGAACTAAAGGTCAATCCAGATGGATCACTTAACGTAAACCAAGTATCGGCCACGGTTGGAACCGATATACACGAGTTTGATACGGTGTCTGCTGGCGTACCTGGAACCCCATCCACAGTGATTGACTACACCGTTACTGCGCTGAAAACCCTTTTACTAAAATCGGTACAGGCCGCCGCAAGTGGCAAGGCCAGAGTTGAATTAAAAACCGGCCCGGCCGCTTCGGAAGTGACAAAGGCTGTGGGGTTTGTATCCACCGCTTCCGGCGAAGTACAGTGGCAATTCCCGCAAGCGATTGAGGTTGCGGCTGGCAATAAGGTGTTAGTAATTGTTACTAACAGAGACAATGCTAACGCAGACCTTTACGCTTGGATTAACGGAGTGGAGGTATAAATATGGCGGATATATTGAAACCAACGGCTGATATATCGGTTTTTTCTCCCGACGGGGTTAGAGGAGGAGAAGTAAATACGGACCTTGAACAACTAGTTCACGACCAACACGCCATAGACCAGTTGACAATCGTTGCAGCGGGAGTGGAAAACGACCTTGTTTCTAAAGGTAAGGCGTGGAGTTATACCCCCGCAAGCGTTTTGGCCGTTGCCAAACTAGCAACTATTGATGTACTTATCGTTACAGGAAGCACACATTTGATAATTCGGGATATATCGGTCAACGTAAACAGGACTTCGGCTTCTGGATTTGTGGAGGCGACTTTTCACGAAAATGTGGTCACAAGTGCCAATGGGACGCAGGTTTATCCTTGGAATAATAAGCGAGATAGTACCGAGGTATTTGCCCACGCTATTTATACCCAGCCGACAGTAACTAATTTTGGCGACAAACGGGTGGACTATCTTGTTCATACCGACTGGGAAACCTATATTTCCCCTTCCTATACCACGCCTTATCAGATTATATTAAAGCCAAATACAAAATACCTTTTTAGGGTTTTGAACAATTTACAACAAGTGATTGATGCAACCTATTATTTATTTTTCTACGAAACACCATAATGAATTATTTATATACAACCATGATTTATACTGATATTAACGGACTGATTGGGTTTGATATTACCCAAAATAATTTAGACAAAACCGATTTTGAGACTAATTACAAAAGCTCTTGCGTTGGGATAAGCGGTCTTGCTTTAGCGGAAACGACAGTTCGGATAGATAAGACTTATGCTCAATTTAAGGCTCTCATCACTGGGGCGATAGTTTGGGGAGATATTAAACTTTCTACTATGGCAAAACGATACGAGTTATACTTAGTTACAACTAGCCCACTATGAGATGGCAGAGTGACATTATTGAGATTCCTTCTGGATTTACGATGGCGCAGATCAAAACTGCGCTTGATAACAAGACTCGGCAGGGTTGGGAATTAACACAGATTGTGCAGATCGGGACTAAGGTATATGCTATCCTTAGAAAGCTGATAACTTCATAAATGTATAAATTACATGAATCACCCTAGTAAAATACTAATACACCATGAGTAACCTAGTTCGCAAAGTATTTCAAACCGAAACGAAGGCCAGTGACACTGACCGAGTATTAACGGTAAAAATATCTACAGCGAGTCCAGATAGAAGCCGGGACGTTGTTTTGCCAAAGGGGGCAAAAATTGATAACTACCTTCGGAACCCCGTTGTTGCTCTCTCTCATAAATACGACCAGCTTGCGATTGCAAAAACAGA
>Ga0209641_10000684_pt1 | contig 31471 bp, 30 predicted proteins | sample RifCSP16_1_FD_184022 | JGI IMG/M metagenome (GOLD analysis project Ga0209641, IMG submission 184022) | Soil microbial communities from Rifle, Colorado - Rifle CSP2_sed 16_1 (SPAdes) (version 2) | ecosystem: Environmental > Terrestrial > Deep subsurface > Rock core/Sediment | place: Rifle... | reverse complement strand
CCAGCGGAAGATGAACTCCTCGTTGGTCTTCGAGGCGATCTTGCTCAGGTCCGGTCCCACCTTCCGTCGCGTCTCGTAGCCCTTGATCTTGTGGCAGCCGTAGCAGCCGTAGCGCTCGATCAGCTCGATGCCCGTGTTGAGGCGATGGGCCTTCGGCACCTCCACCACCCCGCGGTGGCACTTGACGCACTGCGATTGTGTGGCACCCCGGGCGAGCATCGGCTGGTCCCAGTGCTTCATCGGCACGTAGGACTCGGTGCCGGAGTACGGTCCCCAGGCCTTCTCCTGCTCCTTGGTCGACGGCGTGTGGGCGGCGGTGACGAAGGTCGTGCCACGACCCCGCCCCAGGTGACACACCGTGCAGCCGACCTTGTCGATGGCGTGGGGCCCCTTGACGTACAGATCCAGTTCGGGATGGGTGGTGAAGGGTTGAGGTGCGTCCTCGAATCCCTTCTGGTCGATTCCCAGATGGCAGGTCGTGCAGCGGTCCACCTTCGGGGTCTGGGTGAAGATCACGTCGTCGTAGAGGCTCGACGGCATGATCTGATTGACCTTCAACGACGGATTCGCCAGATCGAGGATCGGCAGGTTGCGCACGAAGTTGACGAACCCGGGCTCGATCCGCCGGAGGAGCTCCTCGAGCCGGGTCTTCTCCGCCAGCAGCTCGGTGCGCGCCTTCTCCGCCGCGAGCTCGGTGCTCTCCAGCTCGGCGAGGCGCGCCTTCTTCGCGTCGCTCCGAGCCAGGATGCCCTCGACCACGAGGCGGTACTCCTCCCACCGCCGCTCCAGCTCACGAACGGCCTTCCCGCGGGCGTCTGCACGCGCGTTCCCCGAGTGGACCGCCTCGTCCAGCTCGTAGCGGGCCACGTCGAGCTTGGCCTTGGTGAAGCGGTACTCCTGATCGGCCGCGTACCACTCTGCCTGCAGCGCGTCGATCTCCGCTTGGATCTTCCGGATCTCGTCGCGCTGGGCCTCCGCCTCCTTTCGACCCCGGGCGAGCTGCGCCTCGATCTCGCGGAGTCGCTGGGCGTCTTCCGGGCTCAAGGCCTTCTCGATCTGCTCCCTCGTGAGCTCGACGCGGAGCCGGCCGAACTCGATCTGGTATTGCCGCCACTCGCGGTCGTAGTCGGCCCACACCATCAGGCCCGTCGTGACGAGCAGGCCGAGGGAGGAGAGCGCGAACAAGACGTTGAGCTTCTGCGTCCGCGCGGCCAGCCGGGGATCGGATTCGGGCTCGGGCTTAGCCATGATGCACCTTGAAAAGCGCGGTCACGACGGTCGCGCGGGAGGTCCTCCCTCCTTCCTGCTGCGTGAGTGTCTCCTGTTTGCTGGGGAACTAATCTAGCATAGCCGCCCGGGTTCACCAGGACCCCTCTGGCAAAAAACGTCGGCACGCCGGGACGGGACCTCGATCTGCGGTCTCGGCCCTCGCCGGTCGGCTCGGGCTCGAGGCGGATCGGGGCTGAAGCACTCCGTCTGCCGCCCGCGCCTTGACCCGCATGCGCGAAGGTGGTATCTGATTACCACTTCACAGGATCCCTCGACGTTGTTCTGAGCGGCCCGCTGAGCCCGGGAGGCGGCGCGACTGGACATGATGCAGTCCCATCCGTTGCCGGCCGACGTCGGCGCGCTGCCGGCCATCGGGGGGGCGTTCCTGGCGACGTTCGGCTGGCTGACGGGACGACACGCGCTTCTGCCGGTGGGCGATCCCCGCCTCGCGGAGTCGATGGCATTCGAAAACGTGTGAGGAGGCGTTCGATGAGAGTGCGTGTGGCGAGAGTCGTGCTTCCGGGTCTGGCTCTGGGCCTCGTGGCGACCGTGGGGCGGGCGGGAACGGTCACCGGCACCGTCGTCTACGACGGCAAGGCCCCCACCCTGAAGCCGCTGTCGGTCGCGGCCGAGCCCATGTGCGCCAAGAAGCACGCCACCGTTCCCAACGAGGCCCTCGTCCTGGGGAGCGGCAACACGATGGCCAACGTCCTGGTGCGGGTGGTGAAGGGCCTCCCCGCGGGCAAGACCTGGCCAGCGCCCAAGGAGCCGGTGGTCATGAACCAGGTGGGCTGCCAGTACGTCCCCCACGTCATGGGCATCATGGTCGGCCAGCCTTTCAAGGCGCTGAACAGCGACGGCATCCTGCACAACGTGCATGCGCTGCCGAAGGTGAACCGGCCCTTCAACATGGCGATGCCCCCCGCCCGCAAGGAAGCCATCGAGACCTTCGCCAAGGAGGAGGCCATGTTCACCATCAAGTGCGACGTGCACCCCTGGATGCAGTCCTATATGGGCGTGTTCTCGCACCCCTTCTTCGCGGTCACTGGCACGGACGGCAAGTTCTCGCTCGCCAACCTCGACGCGGGCACCTACGAGATCGAGGCCTGGCACGAGAGGCTGGGCACGCAGAAGGCGACGGTCACGGTCGGCGCCAGCGACACGAAGACGGCCAGCTTCAAGTTCGCCCCGCCGACCAAGTAGCGGGGCCCGGACGGGTTTCCCGGCAACCAGAGGGTCCACGATGGGTCTCGAAACCACAGTCGCGCACTACGGAGCCACCCACGACGCTCACCACGAGGAGCTCGGCTTCTGGCGCAAGTACGTCTTCTCCACGGATCACAAGGTCATCGGCATCTGGTACGCGATGACCGGCCTGCTGTTCCTGCTCTTCGGCTTCGGGCTGATGATGCTGATGCGCTGGCAGCTCGCCTACCCGGGCCGGGCGCTCCCGATCATCGGAGCGCTCTTCGGCGAGGCGCGCATGCCCGGCGGCAGCATGCTGCCGGAGTTCTACAACGAGCTCGGCGCGATGCACGGGACGATCATGGTGTTCATGGGCGTCGTGCCGCTGGCGGTGGGCGGCTTCGGCAACTTCGTGCTGCCGCTGCAGATCGGCGCCCCCGACATGGCCTTCCCGCGCATCAACATGGCGAGCTACTGGAGCTACTTCGTGGGCGGCTGTGTGATGCTCGCGAGCTTCTTCGTGCCGGGGGGCGCGGCCCAGTCGGGCTGGACCTCCTACTCGCCGCTCGCCGTCATCGCCGGCTCCGGCCAGACCTGGTGGCTGTTCGGGATGGTGTTCCTGATCACCTCGTCGCTGCTCGGCTCGATCAACTTCATCGCCACCACCATCCAGCTGCGCGCCCCCGGCCTCGGCTTCTTCCGCCTCCCGTTCTTCGTCTGGGCGCAGCTCGTGACCTCCTTCCTGCTGCTGCTGGCCTTCCCGCCCCTGGAGGGCGCCGCCATCCTGCAGCTCATGGATCGGCTAGCGAAGACCAGCTTCTTCCTCCCCTCCGGTCTCGTGGTGAGCGGCCAGGCCTTGGCCGTGAGCGGTGGCGGGAGCCCGATCCTGTGGCAGCACCTCTTCTGGTTCCTCGCCCACCCGGAGGTCTACGTGCTGATCCTTCCCGCGCTGGGGATCGTGGCCGAGATCGTGGCCAACAACACGCGCCGACCCCTCTTCGGCTACCGCCCCATGGTCTACTCGGTGATCTTCGTGGGCTTCATGTCCTTCATCGTGTGGGCCCACCACATGTTCATCACGGGAATGGGCACCACCATGGCCGCGTTCTTCCAGACCACCACCATGATCATCTCCATCCCCTCGGTGGTCATCCTGTCCTGTCTATTCATCTCGCTTTGGGGAGGGTCGATCCGTTTCACGACGCCCATGCTCTTCGCCCTGGGCTTCCTGCCGATGTTCGGGATCGGCGGCCTCACGGGGTTGCCGCTGGGCCTGACCGCCACCGACATCCACCTCCACGACACCTACTACGTGATCGGCCACTTCCACTACGTCGTCGCCCCCGGCACCCTGCTCGCCCTTTTCGCGGGCGTCTATCACTGGTTTCCCAAGGCCACGGGGCGGTTCATGAACGAAGCCCTCGGGAAGCTGCACTTCTGGGGCTCGTTCGTGTTCATGAACGTGATCTTCATGCCGATGTTGCTGATGGGGCTCGCGGGCGTCTCGCGCCGGCTCTACGACGGCGGCGCCTCCTATGCCCACGCCCAGCACGTGCTGCCGTGGAACGAAGTCTCGTCGATCGGGGCCTGGTGCCTGGCGCTCTTCCAGCTGCCCTTCATCGTCAACTTCTTCTGGAGCATGTTCCGGGGACGACGGGTCGGCGACAACCCCTGGGAGGCGACGACCCTCGAGTGGGCCGCTCCCTCCCCGCCGCCCCACGGCAACTTCCCGAGGCCGGTCCAGGCCCATCGCGATCCTTACGAGTACAGCGTGCCCGGCGCCGCCAAGGACCACCTGCCGCAGTGGGAGCCGGTCGGGCAGCCGGTGAGGGCCTGAGCAATGGAGATCCCGTACACCGTCGCCGTTCGCCCCGACACCGGCCTCAACAACGGCAAGATCGGGATCTGGCTGTTCCTGGCCTCCGAGGTGATGCTCTTCGGGGCTCTCTTCGCCTCCTACGTCATGCTGCGCGTGGGGGCGGAGAGCTGGCCGCCCGGCGCCACCTACCTCAGCATCCCCCTCGCCGCCTTCAACACGGTGGTGCTGATCAGCTCCAGCGTGACCATGGTCCTCGCCTGGGCTTCGGCGGTGAGGCGCGACTTCGGGCGCTTCCGGCTCTTCATGGGGATCACGATCCTGTGCGGGCTCGTTTTCCTGGTGGTCAAGTACTTCGAGTACACCGCCAAGTTCCACCACGGCTATTTTCCGAGCACCAACACCTTCCTGGCCATCTACTTCACGCTGACCGGGCTCCACGGCCTCCACGTGGTCGGCGGTATGGCGGTCAACTCATGGCTCTGGGGGCCGGGCGCGCGGATGTGGAAGGTCGACCCCGTCCACTTCACGAACCGCGTGGAGAACGCGGGTCTGTTCTGGCACCTGGTCGATCTCGTCTGGATCTTCCTTTTCCCGGTCCTCTACCTCTTGTAAGCTCTGGAGGCGACATGGACGACGCCCACGACCACGCCGACCTCGACCGCCACGTGCGTGCGGCGCTGCTGGTCTTCGGATCCCTCCTGGTCCTGACCGGATTCACGGTCACGGCCTACTTCCTGCACCTTCCGACACGCCTCGCGATCACGCTGGCGCTTCTCATCGCGGTCGTGAAGGGCTCGCTCGTCGCCGGCTGGTTCATGCATCTCATCTCGGAGAAGAGGATCATCTACTGGGTGCTGGCGCTGACCGCCGCCCTCTTCTTCCCGCTGCTGCTGGTCCCGACCTTTACCGCGCTGGGGAAGGTCGCCCTCCCCTGACCCATGTCGCTCAAGGCCTTTCACGTCGTCTTCATCAGCGCCTCGGCGTTGCTCGCCTTCGGCTTTGCCTTCTGGTGCCTGAGCGCTCCGCCGCCGGAGGCGGGCTGGGGACGGCTGGCGGCGGGGGCGGCGTCGGTCGCCGCCGGTCTGGGGCTCGCCGGCTACGAGGCCTGGTTCCTCAAGAAGATGCGGGGGCTGTCGTGAGTCGGGCGGCGCGCGTGGTCCTCGGTGTTGCCCTCCCCGCCTTGGGGGTGTGGCTAGCGGGTGAGGGCGAGGCCATGGCCTGCACCTCCTGCTTCGGGCAGGCCGAGGGACCCATGATCGACGCCGCGCGCCTCGGGGTCTGGCTGCTGCTCGGCGTCACCGTCGCCGTCCAGGGGGCCTTCGCGGCCTTCTTCCTGTACTTGCGCCGCCAAGCCCGGCAGGCCGCCGATCGGGAGCTCGGCGAGGAGTGGTCCCGCCTGCAGGGGGAGGACGACCGCGGATGGAGGAGCGCATAGGGGCTATGACGAGCTGGCTTGGACTGCCTCACCTCGCCTCGCAGCACGGGGCCGATCTGGACCGAGCCCTGGGATGGGTTCACCTCCTGATGCTCGTGCTCTTCGTCGGCTGGAGCGCGTTCTTCGTCTACGTGCTCGTGCGCTTCCGGAAGAAACGGAATCCCACCGCCGACTACGTCGGCGTGACCAGCAAGACCTCGACCTGGCTCGAGGTCGCGGTGGCGGTCGCGGAGGCCTTCCTTCTGATCGGCCTCTCCATCCCGCTGTGGGCGGATCGCGTGGACCGCTTCCCTTCCCCCCGGGAGTCGACCGTCGTGCGCGTGGTGGCCGAGCAGTTCGCCTGGAACATCCACTACCCGGGACCGGACGGCGTCTTCGGACGGACGGACGTCTCGCTCATCGACACGCAGTCGAACCCCCTCGGCCTGGACCGCGCCGACCCCGCCGCCAAGGACGACGTCACCACGATCAACCTGCTCCACCTTCCGGTGGGCCGTCCCGTGCTGATCCAGCTCAGCAGCAAGGACGTGATCCACTCCTTCGCGCTCCAGGAGATGCGCGTCAAGCAGGATGCGATCCCGGGCACGATGATCCCGGTCTGGTTCGTGCCCAACGTGACCACGGAGGAGATGCGGACCCGCACCGGCAACCCCAACTTCGGCTACGAGATCTCCTGCGCCCAGCTCTGCGGGCTCGGGCACTACCGGATGCGTGGATATCTGACCATCCACACCCCAGAGGCCTTTCAGCAGTGGATGGACGAGCAGCAGGCGCAGCTCTCGGAGGCCGGGGACATCTGGTAGGCGCGCCTCGCCGCGCCTGACCGCCCCGGTCGTGACGGGCGGCGTCGAAATCGCGGCCCAAGGGGTCGGACTCGGGTCCGAGCCGGAGGCCGGCGTGGTATAGTGCGAAGAAACCCAAAGGGAGGCGTTTATGACGTTGCGGATAAACAGCGAGGCGCCGAATTTTACCGCGGAGACGACGGAGGGCCCCGTCAACTTCCACGAATGGATCGGGGGGGGCTGGGCCATCCTGTTCTCGCACCCGAAGGACTTCACGCCCGTCTGCACGACCGAGCTGGGCTACATGGCGTCGCTCAAGACGGAGTTCGACAAGCGCAACTGCAAGATCCTCGGCCTGAGCGTGGATCCGGTGGGCGACCACAAGAAGTGGTCGAAGGACATCGAGGAGACCCAGGGCCACGCCGTGAACTACCCGCTGATCGGCGACCCCGAGCTCAAGGTGGCGAAGGCCTACGACATGCTGCCGGCGGATGCCGGCACCACGTCCCAGGGCCGGACGCCCACCGACAACGCCACCGTGCGGTCGGTGTTCGTCATCGGGCCCGACAAGAAGGTCAAGGCGATGCTGACGTACCCGATGAGCACCGGCCGCAACTTCGACGAGGTGCTGCGCGTCCTGGACTCCTGCCAGCTCACGGCGAAGCACAAGGTGGCGACACCCGTCAACTGGAGACGGGGCGAGGACGTCATCATCCTGGCGGCGGTCTCGGACGCCGAGGCGAAGGAGAAGTTCCCGGGCGGCTGGAAGGCGCCGAAGCCCTACCTGCGAATCGTCCCTCAGCCGAAGTGAGCCGCTCGCGCTGACGAGGCGGCGGACCCCAAACCGCGCGGCACAGACGGGCCACAGACGGGCGCCGAACCCCGAACCGGCACCTGAGAGTTGACCCGACGCTCGGCCCTCGATCGCGTCTTCCTCGCGGTGGCCGCCTTGATGGCGGTGGCGGGTGGCATCGCCGTCCTCGTGGGTGGCTTCTCAATGCGGCTCGGGGCCCTCGCCCTGAGCGTGCGGCAACCCGCGCGCCCTTTCGCCCTCGCCTGCGCCCTGCTCCTCGTCCGGGAGACGCTCGAGGAGGGTCCCTCGCGCCGGTCCCGGCGGCGCTTCGTGGCCCTCTACTGCGGGCTCCTCCTGTCTCTCGCCGCCGCGTCGACTCCCCGTCTCGTGGGCGACGGCCATGAGTACCTCGCCGTGACCTGGAACCTGGCCCAGGGCCGACCCCCGGCGCTCACCCCGGCGGAGTGGGAGCGATTTTCGCGACTCCTCGCAGCGGACTTCGGCGGTGCGCCCCCGCTCGTCGGTGGGATCCCCGGCGGAGACGGCCGCGTGGACGTCCTGCACTTCTGGCTCTACCCGGCGCTCGCCGTGCCCGCCCAGGCGGCGCTGCGCGCGCTCGGCCCGCCGACGCTGCCCTTCTTTCTCCTCAACGCGGCGCTTCTCGCCGCCGCCGCCGCCATCCTGCACTCGCGTGTCGGCGCCGGCGCGACGCTCCTCCTCCTCGGGGGACCGATCCTGTGGTGGGTCGACAAGGTCCACCCCGAGGTGTTCTTCTTCTCCCTCGGCGCCGGCGCCCTCGCCCTTCTCCCCGGGCGTCCCGCGGTCGCTCTCCTCCTCCTGGCTCTGGCGGCGGCGCAGAACCCCGTCTTCGGCGTCGCCCTCGCCGCGGCAGCGGCGTGGATCGCGCTTCGTGGCCGCCTGGGCGAGCCCTTCGTATGGCCGGCCCTCGTCGCCGCCGCGGGCCTGGCCCTGGCCAACCCTCTCTACTACCTCGCCCGTGCCGCTCGCCCCTTTCCTCTTCGCGACACGGTGTTGCCCCACTCACCGAACCTTGCCGAGCTGGGCGCCGTCGTCTGGGACCCGAACCTCGGCCTCGTGCCCGGCTGGCCGAATCTCGCCCTCACGACTCTCCTCGGCCTCGCGGTCCTTCTCTCGCGCCGCGACCGACGGCCGGGAGCGATGGACGTTCTCTGCCTCCTCCTCGCCGGTGCCGCGCTGCTCTTCCTCTTCACGCAACCCGGGAACATGAACCATGGCGGCACGCGCGGGATGAGCCGCTACGCGCTGTGGCTCGCCCCTCTCGCCCTTCCCTGCCTCGCCGCCCTCTCTCGTGGCGGCCGAGTGGAGCGCTTCCTGCTCGCCGGGCTCGCCGCCGTCTCCCTCGCCTACGGGCTGGGCGACTATCACCCGCGAATGGCGGAGCGCTACCTGACCCCGACCCCCGTCGCGGAGTGGATCTGGACGCACGTGCCCGGGCTCGACCGTCCCCTGCCCGAGGTCTTCGCCGAACGCGCCTGGGGCTTCCCTCCCCTCGGGCGCGTGCCCGCCTCGACCCCGGCCTGCGAGAAGGCCCTGCTCATGGGCGATGGAACGCCCGTGGGCCGATGGCCGCTTCCGTGCGCGCCGGCGGAGAAGCCGCTCCCCTGCCGGGCGCCCGGCGTGTTCTGCTACGCCCACCCGGTGCCCGGCGGCTACTCGTTCGCACGAGGCCCGGCCCAGCCGACGTTCCTCGATCCCCTGTCGCCGCGCTGGTACTGGAGTGGTCAACCCTCGCCGGAGCTCGTGCACCAGCTCGCGGGTGTCCCCTGGAAGGAGCTCAGCATCGTCGCCCCTGCCGACGAAGGCGTCTTCTTCCCGCGGCGCGAGGGGGCGGGGCGCATCCAGCTCCGCACCGCCCCCGGCGCCTACGTCGCGTGGTTCGACTCGCCGCGCCGTCCGGGGGCCTGGGTGTCCCCGGCGGTCCGCGAGCCGAGCGAGGCCGTGCTCCTCGATCCCCACCGTGGCGAGGGGATCTCACACATCGAGCTGCAGCCGGTCTCGGAGCGCCGCGTGGAGCTGCCCGCGGGCCGGGCCCTGCTTCTGGTCGTAAAGGCCCTCGACCGCCGGCCGTGACCGCTCAGCGAGCAGCCGGCTGCCCGCAGCGTAGGGCATCCCGGGGCGAGGCAACGACGCCGTGGCCGCGCAGCCGCTCGAGCGCCAGCGCGAGCGGGCCCGTGTCGCCGACGGCGGCCGCGCGCTTCGCGATGACCACGTCCCGCGCCACGGCGGCGTCCGCGGGAAGCGACGCCGCTCGACCGGCGTCGAGGGGGGCGGCGAGGAACGCCGCCCAGCGTGTGTCCCAATCACGATTCGGGGGGACGACGACCGCGAGGATGAAGGCCCAGGCGGCGACATGGAGAAGCGCGAGCGCCATCGCCAGCCGCTGCACGGCTGCCCGCCCGGCGAGCAGGGGCCAGAGGAGGCGCATGACGCCGACGATGAAGGCGACGAACACGATCCCCACGAGCCGGTCGGCCCGACGCGGCATGTCCGAGAACGAGAAACCCGGCTTCATCGCGTGCAGGGCGCCCCAGCTGTTGATCCATCCCCGGTCCGCCGAGGAGACGGCCTCGGCCGGACGGAAGGGGTCCGGTCGACCGGTCACGAGCTCGAGGAGGTCGTCGTGGCCCGAGAAGTGGGCGCTCACGGCGACGGTTGCCCAAAGACCGAGAAGCGCCGCGAGGAGCACCCGCGTCCGAGGCGTGAGGCGCCCGAGGAGGAGGCCGAGGCCCAGCGCGGAGACGGGCGCGAGCGAGGCGAGGCGCCGGGGCCCGAAGGCGTCCCGCCCCCACCAGTCCTGCGGACACGCGGAGACGTAGATGGCGAGGAGGGTGCCCAGGACGAGCGCGCAGAACAGCCAACGGTGATCGGCACTCCGAAGGCCCAGGCCGAGGGCCAGCAATCCGAGGGCGAGGCCCGGAGCCCACGGAAGGAGACCGCGATACGTCGACAGGAGGAGGGGGACGACCTGGGGGGCAAGCCACCGCATGTATCCGGCGCCCTGGGGCACCAGCAGCGGGGTCCCGAACTGCGCCCACCAGGCGAGGAGCTGGCACACCACGGCCAGCGCCGCCGCGGCAACCGACAGACTCACGCCACGGCGCCACCCGCGCCCATCACGAGCGGCCGTGACCCCGGCGCCGAGCGCGAGGGGAAGGACGATCACGGCGTCCTGCCAGCGATTCACGCACGCGAGGCCGACGGCGAGACCGAGGGCCAGGGCGTTACGGTCCCGCCGCGAGGCGACCCAGACGAGGGCCTGGTGGATCGCCAGCGCCACCAGCAGCGCCCCCCCGGCGTGGGCGTTCAGGTAGGAGCGCGTCCCGTAGACGGCGATCGGGCTGCTCAGTAGCACGAGACCGGCGGCGAGGGGGGCCTCGTCGCCCGCCACCCCGACGCGCCTCAGCACGGCCGTGGACACGAGAGCGGTGATGGTCAGCATCACCATCGCGCCGAGCGCCGCCGTGGCGCGGAAGGCCATCCAGGGCGGCGGCGACGCGGAGAGCACGACCGGAGCGGTGAAGGGCGAGAGGAGGATCCCGGGGCCGAGGCCGAAGGTGTTCGCGAGCGCCCCCGACGGCAGGGCCGTCGTGACGGTGCGACATTTCTCCTCGAACCGCTTCGGCACGACGACGACGTCGTCCTGCAGCCGCAGGTCCCGGTCCCCGACCACCGACGTGAGCTGCCCCACGTAGAACGCCTCGTCCCAGCCGTCGATCGTGGGCAGCCGGCACAGGGTCAGGAGGGCGGCGAAGGCGACGAGCCACCACCGCTCGCGCCAGAGGTGCCCTAGGCCGGGCAGCCAGCCCTGCGTACGAAGAAAGGCCATGCGGACGAGGATGCTAGCAGAGGCCGCCCGGATCAGCGCCGCGGCATTAAGGCCCTAGAACCGCCCTTCCAGTACGAATGCCGGGATGGCAAGCCTCCCCGTCTGCTGAAAGCTGCCGCATGCTCCGACGACGAGAGCGGGAGGCACCGCGATCGCCGCGACGATGACGAACAGAAACGGACCGAGGAGTCCGACTCCAACGGCAAGCAGCGTCACGACAAGAAGGTCCCAACGATGGCTGACGGTCGCTTCCAGCCCGCTCGCGGCATCGACACCTCCTGCAGCGGCAGTCGGAAGTGTCTACTTTATCGAGGGAGGTTCCGCCGTCAGCTGCATCTGGTTGTTCTGCGGCGCCTCACCTCTACCTCGGATACTGGCCGAAGACGTACTCCGTCGACGCTGTTGCACGGTGGCACGAAGCGCAGGCCTCGTGTGTGCGACGAGCCTCGCCAGACGCAGGGAAGTAGAGAAACTCCCAGCCGCCAGTCTCGGGAAACTGAGGCTCTTTTCGCTTGAGCATAAATGCTACGCCTTCAGCCGGACCGTGGGGTGAGCGGGCCAACTTCTCCTTCGCGATCACGGCTCCGGGCGGGAAGGGTCGCCTTTCACCACCGGACACCGCAGCCACGGCTGGCTGATTTGCGTAAACCCGAATGTAGCGCTCGGTATGCGGGCCGAACTTCCGGCGTGCCGCGGCCCAGTCAGCGGGCGTCGGCGCCATACAACGTACCCAGAGCTCCATGGGCACCTGGTAGGGTGACTTCAGCAGCTGCGTCCACTCCCTGTACCCGGCAAGCTCCGCCGGTAGCCCGAGCTGACCATTGGACTGCGAACGGGTTGCCGCAGGCCACAGAGCGAGTCCGCAGGCGATTGTGCTGAGGAGGCCGACCATCTTTCTCACATCTTCCTCCTCACGTCCGCAGAACACCGCGGATGAGCTGCGAAGCTCCGAAGTTTACCGGGCTTCGTCTGCTTCATCCCCTTGTTCGGCGGCTCGCCGGCCGCTCCTGCTGTTGGTCTGCGGTAAGACTCACACGACGCCTCCGGCAGTCCGCCTACGGGCTAGAATCGGTTGGGTTGGCAGAACCTGGAGGAGGCTAATCACGATGCGGTACTCCCTGACGGTGCTCACTGTGCTCTCGGTCGTCGCTGGGTCGGCTAACGCACAGCAGAAGACCATGACACCCGATCTCAAAGCGATCGCTGACGGCAAGGGGGCGACGATCCCGGCCGACGTCAGCCTCAATTGGGTCGAGGACGTCAAGGGGAAGCCCGCGCTGAAGGTCCAGCCGACGAAGAAGGAGTTCTCGGAGAAGGACGAATGGGTCGTCGTCCTGAGCGGCATCGAGTTCCCAAACGGAGTGGTCGAGTTCGATGCCCTCGGACAAAGCGGCCCGCCCCAGAGTAACTTCCTGGGTGTCGCCTTCCGCGTCCTCGACGAGAAGACCCACGACGCGGTCTACTTCCGGCCGTTCAACTTCCGCGCCGACGAGGCAGAGAGAAAGGCCCACGCAGTGCAGTACATCTCGCACCCCAGGTTCCGATGGTTTGACCTCCGCAAGGACCTGCCGGGGCGATACGAGAAGCCCATCGTCCCCGCGCCGGACGGGGATGCCTGGTTCCATGCCAGGATCGTGGTCGAAAAGCTCAAGGTGCTGGTCTACGTCAACGACGCCAGAGAGCCGAGCCTGGTGGTTGAGGAGTTGAGCGACCGGAAGGGCGGAGGTATCGGTCTTTGGGTAGGGCCTGGGCAGGGAGGTCACTTCGCGAACCTGAAGATCACGGCAGCCAGGTAGAGCCGGCCGAGCGCCAGAGCTTGCATGCCCGCTACCGCAGCTGATGCTGGACCTCTCGCCGCGCTGCCGCTCGCTACGTCCGCCGAACACTAAGCCTACAGAACTGGCCAATCGTAGCCCATGCTCGCCAATCCGAGACTGTAGAGCTCGGAGAAACGGATTGCGACGGTGGAGCGGACCGACGGGCGCCGGCTCGAAGTGCTCGCGGCTGAACGTCTTCCCGGCGGGCTGGTGGTCGGTGATCTGTCGGGATCCTGGGGGACCGAGGGCTGCTGCCCGATTTGAGTCGCCTTGCGACGGGACCGAGGTCGAGGCTGGGGAGGGGGTGCGGCCGCGCCGACCTGATCCACGCGTTCTGTGGATAGAATCGACCGAAGGCCACGACAAGGGAGGAGCCGCCCATGGCCGTCACCCCGTCGACGATGCTCGAGCTGGGCACGCTGGCGCCGGACTTCCGGCTTCCCGACACCGACGGTCGCATGGTCGGCCGGTCGGACTTCACCGACGCGAAGGCGCTGCTCGTGGCGTTCATCTGCAACCACTGCCCCTTCGTCAAACACGTCCGCTCGGAGCTGGCGCGACTCGGCCGCGATCTTCAGGGCCGCGGTGTGGCCGTCGTCGCCATCAGCAGCAACGACGTCACCCAGTATCCCGACGACGCGCCGGAGAAGATGAGGGAGGAGAAGGCGAGCGCGGGTTACACCTTCTCCTATCTCTTCGACGAGACCCAACAGGTGGCGCGGCTCTACCGGGCGGCATGCACCCCCGACTTCTACCTGTTCGATGGCCAGCGGCGGCTGGTCTACCGCGGCCAGCTCGACGACAGCCGGCCCTCCAACGCGATCCCGGTGACGGGCAAGGACCTCCGCGCCGCTGTCGACGCCGTTCTCGCGGGTCGGCCCGTCGATCCTCGCCAGAAAGCGAGCATCGGCTGCAACATCAAGTGGAAAGCGGGGAACGAGCCAGACTATTTCCGTTGACGCTCCACGTGGGGAGGAAAAGAGATGAAGGAGGCAGCGATCGGAGCGACCGCCCTGGCGGCCATCCTGGCCGGGGGTACGGTGGCTGCCGCCGCCGGCGAGGTTGAGCGCCTGGCGTGGCTGGAGGGGCGCTGGGTCGGAGAGAAGGACGGTGTCGCGACGGAGGAGTACTGGACGGCGCCGCTCGGCGGCGTGCTCCTGGGCCTCCACGCCGACGTGAAGGGAGGCCGCCTCCGATCGTGGGAATTCCTCCGGGTCGACACCACGCCGGAGGGCACCTTCTACTTCGCGAGTCCGCGGTCGGCTCCGCCCACGCCTTTCAAGCTCGTCGAGCTCGGCGACAAGCGCGCGGTCTTCGAGAACCCGCAGCACGACTTCCCGCGGCGGATCCTCTACTGGCTCGACGCGGCGGGGGCGCTCCACGCGCGGATCGAGGGGCCGCGGGGAGGCCATACCGCCTTCGAGGAATGGGAGTGGACGAAGGCCGCGGCCCCGCGGGGTGAGCGGTGACGGCGGGACATGCTCCTAGACGAGGTCGCACAGCACGAGCACGGCCTGGCGTTGCTTCCCGCCGGAGACGACGCGGAGGCGTACCCGCGTGCCGGGCGGGTCTGTCTTGAAGCGCACCCGCAGCGCGGGGAGCGACAGCCCGGACGCGGGCCTGCCGTTCACGGCCACGATGCGGTCGCCAACGCCAAGCCCCGCCCTTGCCGCCGGCCCTCCGGCGATCACGTCCATCACCTCGAAGCCGTCGGCGGCGAGGTTCAGCCACAGCCCCGCGCGGTCGAACACGTCGGGCTTCGCGTAGTTGGCGTTTGGCTCGAAGACGATCTGCCGGCGGCCGTAGTCTTCTGCAGGCTCAGCTCCGTCACCGGCGCCGCAACCGTCACCCCTCCCAGGCGCAGCGTCTTCGCCCGCGTCACCAGCGAGCGCGCTCCGCCCCCGACGCCCCAGCCCGTCACGCCCTCGACCTTCGGCGCATAGCGCGCCTTGAGGTCGTGCTTCTCGACGAAAGGCCCGAGCAGGTCCAGCGAGGAGCGGCTGCCGGTGTCGATGTCGAACTGGCCAGGGAGGTCGTCGATCTCCCCCTCCACCTGGGGGATGTGCTCGTTAAACTTGAAGGGCACCACGGTGCCCTCTCCCGTGTAGGAGAACGCCGGAGGCAACGTGAGCGTGAGCTGGCTTCTCTCGTAGTCCACCTTCACCACGAAGCGCTTGAAGATCTCGTAGCCCACGAGGCCCCACTGCGGGACGACACCCTCCGCCTGGCCGAGCGAGGCCAGCGGGAACACGGCGAAGACCTGGTCACGCAGCGTCGCGTCTCCGAGCTCAAGGGACGCGACCTTCACGAGGTTGTTCAGCAGCTCGAAGGGGACGGTCGTCGAGGCCCCGCCGCCTGAGATGGCGAAGTCGGGCGGCGGCGGGGCGGGCAGGGCGAAGCGCGCGGGGTCGATCGGCGCGTTGTATTCGACCGCCTCGACCTTCGCGACCTGGTGGTACTTCTCTTCGCCGTGGTCGAGCGCGCCCCGAACGGCACCTGCACACCCTCGACCTCGCGGTAGTCCCGGAAGAAGACCGTGCGCGTCTCGATGGCGGCCTTCTCCACCGTGCGGTCGATCAGGAACGTCGAGGCGTCGATCCACAGGTCGAAAGGACGCCCGCCCTTGGGCGTGAGGCGAACCACGTGGAAGCGGCGGTCGCCCTCCTCCCGGAGGCCCGCGTACTCGACATGCGCCTCCCAGCGCTCGGGGAAGAAGTACGCGAGCGAGCGCCGGTAGGCGTCGTTGGTCCCCGCCTCGCGCGACTCGCCGCCCTCCTCGACCCGAGACTGGCCCGACTCGTCCTGCGACCAGATGGTCTGGCCGTCGAAGCCCGCGGCCCCCTTGATCGGGCCGAGCTCGTACTGGTCACGGAAGCGGCCGGTCAAGGTGTCCTCCCAGGACTCCGCCGTCCCCTCAAGGCCACCTTGTGAGAAGGAGGCGCGGACGTGGCTCGACCGGATCCGGTCCCAGGCGGGTGCCGCCCGAGGCGGCCTTGGCCCGGGCCAGGATCTCGGTGGCGTCCTCGGGGATGGCCGGCGCGGGCGCCAGCAGCACGGCGAGGACGATCAAGCGCTTGAGTGGCATGGAGGACCTCCAGCAGGCAGACGGCCCATCCTCATCTGGTCTAACGCGCCAGGAGCCGGCCCGGTTCTCGGTCCTGTCGCCGTCCGGGTCGGCGTTTAGCGAGCCGCGTGATCTCGAGTCCACCGCCCGTGCCAGCCTCAATACGCTACGCTACCGGATGAAGCGGCTCGGTATCGCTCGTCCACCGCGGGTGCAGGGGAGCTGAACGACGCCGGGGCCGGAAACTCGGCGAAGCCCGAGAAATGTGGCTCTCCGGTCGAGTTTCGAGCACAGCGAAGAAGGAGATGGCGGTGAGCGGGACCGCCCCGGATCGCAGCGCGTGGCGCCTCCTGGCGGCGTTGACCGCCTTGAACGTCCTCGGCTACATGGACCGGCAGCTGGTGGTGACGCTCGCCCCATTGCTGATGGCCGACCTCGGCCTGTCGCGCGCCGAGATCGGACTCCTCGTCGGGGTCTCCTTCATCGTCGTCTTCGCTCTGGGGACGCTGGTGGTGGGCGCGGCGGCCGACCGATTCCACCGTCCGCGCCTCATCGCGGCCGGCCTCTCGGTCTGGAGCGCGGCGACCGCCCTCACGGGGACGGCGGGCGGCTTCGCGTCGATGGCGTTCTGGCGTGCGCTGGTGGGCGTGGGCGAGGCGACCCTCCCCCCGGCGGCCCTCTCGATGCTCGGGGACCGCTTCCCCCGGGGTCGCCTCGGCCTCGCGAACGGGATCTACTACGCGGGCATCCCGACCGGCTTCGCGATCAGCTTCGCCTTCGGCGGGTGGCTGGGCCCATGGCTCGGGTGGCGCGCGTGCTTCCTCGTCCTCGGGCTCCTCGGGCTCGTGGCGGTGACCCTCGTGGCCCGTCTGGCGGATCCGCCGCGCCGCGACGTCGCCGGGGTCCCTCTGTCCGCAGCCGCATCCGCGGCACCTCGCGAGACTCTGCTCGACACGGCGCGCACGATCGCCCGCGCGCTGCGGGAGCGGCCGGCCCTCCCTCTCGTGGTGCTCGGTGCGACGCTCCTCGCCTTCGCCAGCAGCTCATCGCAGCACGCCATCACGTGGCTCGTGACGGAGAGGGGCTTCGCCTATGCCCGGGCGGCGTACCTCTCGGCGGTCATCGTGGCCGTGGCCGGCCTCGCCGGAAGCGTTGGCATCGGCTCTCTCACCGACCGGGCGCAGCGCCGCCACCCGTCCGGCCGCCTCGCCGCCTTCGTGGCCGTGGGCGGCGTCGGACTGGGCTGCGCGGCGACGTTTTACGCGCTCCCCGCCGCGTCCCCGCTCTTTGTCCCGGTGTGGTTCCTGTCCCAGGCGTGGATGCTGGGATGGTTCGGGCCCGCGCTCGCCGCGATCGACGAGCTGGCGCCCGCGGGCCGTCGGGCCACCGTCATCGGCTTCGGCCTGCTGACGGCGAACCTGCTCGGTGTGGCGACCGGCCCCTGGGTGACCGGCCTCATCGGCGACCGCACCAGCCTGACGAACGGCCTTCTGGCGAGCGTGGGCATGGGGGCGCTCGGTCTGGCGACACTCGGCCTCGCCGCGATGCGCCAGGCGCGTTCCCCACGGGAGGATCGTGGTCCGCGGCGCGTGTGACCGTGCCCGGCCCTCCAGCTAGGGGACGTTCGCCCGGACACCGCGGCCGCAGATCGCGCCGAGACGGCCCAGTACCGTCGCCCACGCTCGCCAGAAGTACTGGTAGGACTCGTCCCACTTACCGCCGGTGAGGAATCCCCGATGGGCGAGTCGAACGTGGGTCTTACCGGGCTCGCCCGTGACCGGCTCGAAGGTGAGGTCTACCCACGTGGGAATGGGTCGAACGTCGCGCTCGGCGGCGGGGACCAGCGGAGGGCTCGTGGCACCCGGGGGCGCCTCGCGGCTCAGGTCTCGGCTCACGAACGTGAACCACTCGAACGACAGGGCCCGGTCAGGCTCCCAGCGCAGGATGCGCGCTCCCTTTGTCCCGTGAGACTCGCCCCGCGGGTCGGCCTCGGGCATGAAGACGATCTCGTAAGGTCCTCCCAGGCGCGGCTCGACGACGGCCTTGGGGGCGAAGAAGCGCCGAAGCCCTTCCTCGGTGGTCCACGCCCCGAAGACCGCCGCCGGAGGCGCATCGACGGTGGCCTCCAGCGAGATGGTGTGGCCGGTGTCGACCTTCCCGGACATGAGATCGGTGGGTTCCTGTGCCACGGCGACGGCGACGAGGCCGAGCGAGGTGACGGTCAAGATCCCCAGGTACAAAGCGGACCCGCGACGGCCGCCCGGTGGCGCTCATGCAGCGGGCCTCCCATGCCCCGCCGACGCGGAGATCGGCCGTCCACTCCTCGACCCAGTAGCTGTCACGCGAGCCCCACCATGCCCGCAGCCGTTCGGGGTCGGTGAGGGCCCGGAACACCCGCTCCGGCGGCGCCGCGATCTCGACCTCGCCGACGATCGCGTCGCCCTCGACCCTCACCTCCACCTTGCTCTCAGCCTCGCCGGCCACGATCGCGTCTCCTTCTCCGGGGCGGGGACGCCTTCGGGCTCGACGCGCTGCCTGCCGTCGCCTCCGCCTCCACGTATTCCTTGAGACTCAGGAGATTCCGCTCCCAGGAGGCGCGGTAGGTCTCGAGCCACTCGCTGACCTCGGCCAGCGGCGTCGGGTCGAGGGCGTAGATGCGGCGCCGGCCCTCCCTGCGCTCGTGGACGAGGCCCGCGTCGAGCAGCACCTTCAGATGTTGGGAGATGGCGGGGCGGCTCACGTCAAAGTCGGCCGCGATCCTCCCCAACCCGACCCGTCTGTCAACCGTCTCCTTCATTCGTGGGGCTCGAGCTTCCGCTTGGGACCCGTCGCTCAGGCGGCCGGCGCACCCATACGGTGCGTACGCCAGATCCCGAATATGACCAGGATCTCGAGCCCGAGGACACCCAAGGCCGCCTTGACCATGGGCCCCACGACGGACGGCCTCCCCCGGGGCGGTCCCGTGCTCGTCGGCCCGCGCGCGCCCGAAGGCATGGACTTGACGGCGTCTCCGAGAGCAGAATCGTGGGCCCGTGGAGAGCTCACTCCGGCAGCTCGAGCGCCTCAAGACGGCGTTCGGGGGTGGCAGCGGCGTGAGCAAGCTCGCGCTCCTTCGCCGGCTCGAGGCCGCCCGCCTGCCCCGCGCCCGCGACGTCGAGCGCCTGCACGAGGCCCTCTGCTTCCTGCGGGCCTACCCCGACGACGCCGCGGTGTTGGCCCAGGTCGAGCGCATGCTCGCGGGCTTCTCCGAGCGGGCGGACCTACGGCGGAGCCGCTCCGCGCTTCGCGACACCGGCATCGCGGGAACGGAGATCCGCTTCCCTTTCTTCCTCTTCACCGCCGAGTGGCTGGCGCGGCGGTGGGGGGATCGAATCACGATCGATTGGGGGAGCTTCAAGGACAAGGGCCAGCTCGAGAAGCTCCTGCCCCTCTTCGCCCTCTACGGAGAAACGCCCGCCCTCGACGAGTACGCGCTGCCCGTGCGGGAGTGGATCGCGCGCATGAAGGGCCGCCGCGAGACCGACGCCGCCTTTCTCATCCGCCGCTTCCGCGCGGCGCTGCCCGACCCCTTCGTGCGCGAGGTCATCTTCGAGCGGCTCGACATCCCCATCCGCCTCGCCCCGGGGCGGGACACCCCCGCGCGCACCCGCGCCAAGCACTGGAGCTCGCCCGTCGTCCATCAGAGCGGGCCGCTTCTGCGGACCCGGCCTTCGCTCGAAGAGGAGGTGAGACGACCTCCCCTCGCGGTCCGGGCGGTGACGCCCCGCGAGGGCCGGGAGCTCGTCAACCTGGCGCGGGAAGCGATGGTCACGCGCAGCCGCGACCTCGACGTCTTCGCCCACGGCGACCCCCGTGACGTGCGGCTCGTGGACTGCGGTGAGGGCCTTCAGTTCGCGCTGATCGGGGCGGTACCCGAGCGGCGGCTGCTCCTGGAGGCCGTGTACGGGATGCTGACGCTCAAGAACGGGGTGCCGGTCGGCTACGTGCTCGTGAGCGCGCTGTTCTCCTCCTCGGAGATCGCCTACAACGTGTTCGAGACGTACCGCGGGACGGAGGCGGCACGGATCTACGGCCGCGTGCTGGGCACGGTCCGCCACCTTTTCGGCTCCGAGAGCTTCACGGTCTACCCCTACCAGCTCGGCCACGACAACCCGGAGGCCCTCCGCTCCGGGGCCTGGTGGTTCTACCAGAAGCTCGGCTTCCGACCGCGCGTCCCCCACCTGCGACGGATCATGCGCGCCGAGTTTCGGCGCATGCGGGCCGACCCGACCCATCGCTCGAGCCTCGCCACCCTCAAGACCCTGGCCGCGGAGAACGTCTACTGGAGCCCGGGCCGGCCGCGCGACGACGTCATCGGCGTCCTGCCCCTGCCCAACGTGGGGTTGCGGGTGATGGAGTATCTGGCCGGGAGGGTCGGCTCCGACCGGGAAGGGGCGACTCGGGCTTGCGCACGGGAGGCAGCCGCGCTTCTCGGGCTCGGCTCGTTGCGCGGCCTCTCTGCGGGCGAGAGGCTGGCCTGGGAGCGCTGGAGTCCCCTCGTCCTCAATCTGCCCGGTGTCCGGCGCTGGGGAGTCGCGGAGAAGCGCGCGCTCGTCCGCGTCGTCCGGGCCAAGGGCGGGCGCCACGAGTCCGACTACGCGATGCTCTTCGACCGACACCGTCTCCTGCGCCGGGCGGTGCGGGCCCTGGCGGAGGGGAAGGCCTGAAGGCGGCGGCGCCGCCCTCTCCTCGCGGATGATGCCGCCCTCGGTCGCCGTCCTCCGTTACTCGAGGTACAGGTCCCGGCGCAGCCGCGCGCGCTGCTCCTCGGTCAGGGGCTGGGACTCGAGAACGCGCAGGACGCGGGCGGCATTGCGGGCCACGGGCCAGTACCCGCAGCCCGGCAGCAGCTCGGGCGCCGTCTGGTCGAGGAGAGCGCGGGGATAGTCGCGGCACATCCCGGGTCGAGACGAGTAGCTGTCGCAGGAGCGGGTCGTCGGGTCGAAGTGAGTGCAGCGGAACACGAACGTGCGCTCGCGGTGCCGCGCCTCGACGAGCAGAAAGCCATTCACCGTCTCCTGCCACCACAGGAACGCGCGCCGAAGGCCGGGCGAGAGCCACACGAGCGCGTGCACGCGGATGGCGGGGGCCTCGCAGCAGGCGGCACACCGTCGGCACGCCCCGCCCAGGATGTAGGGTCGCTCGCCGCGCCTGCGACGCCAGCCCCGGTCCGTCCACAAGTTCAGGAAGAAGGCGGTCCGCGCCAACGCCTTCACCGAGCGCCGCAGGGTGCCGTCTCTCAAGGCCCCTCAGGGGACGATAGGGAGGGTCCGAAGGTCCGTCCGTAGCCGCGAATGCTCCACCACGCCCGCCACCCGGTCGCACGGCGAGACGCGGTCCTACTTGGTCACCGAGTAGTCCCCGCTGACCTCACATGTCATGCCTTCGGGGCCGCCCTTGCACGTGTAGGTGCCGCCGCCTTTGACGGCCTTGAGGGCCCCCGTCCCGCCCACGAACTTCCACTTCCCATCCGAGCTGAGGGGCGCCCCGTCCTTGAGGAGGGTCTTGCCTTCGAGGCGCACGCGGAACTGGTCGCCGCTCACGAGGGTCCCCACACCGTCGGCATGGCCGTGAGCGGTGTCGCCCTTGAGCTCGTCGTAGTTGGTGAAGACGTCTTCCTTCGTCTTGCTGCCCGCGATTTCCATGGGCTTGGTCCACGTGCACGTGCCGTGGCTGATCGCGTAGGCGTGCCCCGCCTCTCCTTCGACCGGTATGCTGAACTCCTTGTCCGGCTTCGCGCACTGCACGGTTCCCGAGATCTTGGTCTGTGCCTGCGCCAGCGGAGCCACGGCCAACGCGGCCAAAAAAACGACTGCCGTTCGCATGCTCATACCGTTCCTCCTTGTCGTTTGAGAACGCGATTGTATATCCGTTCCGCCCGCCGCGGGACGCACCCACGGCGGGGCCCTCCGGATCCGTCGAGAGGGAGTTCACTTGCCGAACACGAAGGCGCTCGGGCCCTCGTCCACCCGGAGCGGGACAGCGGCGGCCCGCCCCCGACGCGTGTCTTCGTCTTCAGCTTCCTCGAAGGGCTGCGGCGCCGCGGGCCGCGGGCGAGGTGACGTGGCCGAGCCCTCGGTAGCGGGCTGAAGAAGCCCTCAGGCCTGCTCTCCCAGAGCCTCGAGATCCGCCAGGTCCTTCGCGCGGCCGGTGGCGCGCTTGTTCCGCACCAGTGCCGCGCGGCCCAGGAAGGGGATCGCGAGGCCTTCCACATCGTGCGTGACCCGATCGGCCCAGGCACCGTCGAACGCAACGCCGGTGATCGAGGTGAGCAGGTCGATGCGGCGCGGTGGAAGCCCGATCTGAACGACCACGTCTGGCCGGGTCAGGTCCTCGCGCCGAACTCCCATCGCCGCGACGGGAGCACCGAACCGAAGCAGCGCCGTCCAGACGCGCTCCCCGTTGTCCGCGTCCGCGGCGATCCAGACATCGAGGTCGCCCGTCGCGCGAGGGACGCCGTGGACGGCCATCGCGTGCGCGCCGACCACGAGGAAGCGCACGCCCGCTTCGAGCAGGGCGGCGAGCAGGTCGCGAAAGTCCTCGTTCACGCGTCGCGCACGGTGGTCACGACGCCCTGGCCGGACGAAGTGAAACCGGCGCTTCCGAACGGGAATACTCCGGTACCGGACCGGCGCTCAGAGCCCAGGCCTCCAGTGCCAGGGGCCACATCATGGCGAGGCGCTCTTCCGCGGTCGTCGTTGCCCGAAGGTCGTCGCCGGGCTCGGCACCGAGCCGGTAGACGCGCACGGGCCAGTCTCGTCGGCGGTGGGCAGTTCGCGATGCTGCGGTCACTCCGGCTCCTTTCCGCTCATTATAGCGAGGCCAAAGCACCGACCGGCGGCAACAGATTGGCGAAATGGGGTTGGGTTACCCACCCAGTCTTTGTGGACAGGTTCGAGCGGTTGCCCCAGCCGCCGGATCTTCAGTCGTACGCGTGAGCGAAGGGGCCGTGGGCTTGCCGTAGGCCGGCTCGGCGCCCGAGGCGCCTATGGGCACCGCGACGATGCGCTGGCCGCGGCGGTAGTCGATCTCCCGGTTCCGCGGCTCCACCGCGCCTGCACGCTACCCTGCCGTGCCTGTCTCGGATAGGATCCGCCCAAAATGCCCACCTGCCGAGCGCCGTCTCGAAAAGTGATCTTCGACCCTTCGGACGGCCCGAAGGACCGCCGACCTCCCGACGCGATGGGGGCCGGCCGCGAAGCCCGAGGGCTGCCGTACAATCGGCCACACTCGGAAGATCGCTCATGGCCTTGACGGCGGGCGCAAGGCTCGGGCCGTACGAAATACTCTCGGCCATTGGGGCCGGGGGGATGGGCGAGGTGTACCGCGCCCGCGACACGCGGCTCGAGCGGACCGTCGCGATCAAGGTTCTACCGTCTCACCTCTCGGGTGACCCCGAGTTACGCCAACGCTTCGAGCGCGAAGCCAAGGCGGTCTCCGCCCTCAACTGCTCCCACATCTGCACGCTCCACGACATCGGCCAGCAGGGCGGGATCGACTACCTGGTGATGGAGTACCTGGAGGGCGAATCGCTGGCGGATCGGCTGAAGAAAGGACCGCTGCCTCTCGACCAGGCGCTGCGCTACGCCACCGAGATCGCGGACGCGCTGGACAAGGCGCATCGCAATGGGGTGGTTCACAGAGACCTGAAGCCGGGGAACATCGTGTTGACGAAGGCGGGAGCCAAGCTGCTCGACTTCGGCCTTGCTAAGCTCGCCCGCCCGTTTGCCTCTGGAAGTGGCGTTGGCGGTGAGGGTCTCTCGGCCCTGGACAGAGAGGTTCAGACGCTGACGCGGGCAGGCACGCTGCTGGGGACGTTCCAGTATATGGCGCCGGAGCAGCTCGAGGGCAAGGACGCCGACGCACGCTCGGACATCTTTGCCTTCGGCTCGGTTCTGTACGAGATGCTGACCGGCAAGCGGGCCTTCCCGGGCACGAGTCAGGCGAGCACGATCGGGGCGATCCTGAAGGATGAGCCGCTGGCCATCTCGAGCATCGCACCGTTCGCGCCTCCGGCGCTCGACCGTGTCGTGAAGAAGTGCCTCGCCAAGGACCCGGAAGAGCGCTGGCAGAGCGCGGGCGACCTGAAGAGCGAGCTTCAGTGGATCGTGGATGGCGGTTCGCAGGTGGAGCCATCGGCCTCCCCCCGCGGCAGTGGCACTGCGATCGGCCGTCGCGCCCGTTCCACAGCCCTCGTCGCGCTCGGCCTTGCGGCAGGCTTCGGCTTCAGCCGTCTGCTTCGATCGCCGACACGCGAGCTCGGGACGGTCCGTTTCGCCGTGGATGCGCCCGCCGGCACCGTGCTCGAAACGTCTGATGTCGGCAGACCGGAGATCTCGCCCGATGGCCGGGCCGTTGCCTTCGCGGCGCGGGATACACGATCAAAGAGCATCGCCTGGGTCCGGCCGCTCGATTCCCTCGAAGCAAAGCCCGTCGCGGGAACCGAAGGCCTTGCCGGACTGTTCTGGTCGCCGGACGGGCGGTCCATCGGCTTGATTGCAGAGCGGAAGTGGAAGCGGGTGGATCTCTCCAGCGGCAATTCGCAGACTCTCTGCGACGCGGCTGAGGTCTCGTGGGGTGCCTCGTGGGGCTCGGCCGGGAGGATCCTCCTCGTCCCGTTCTACGGTTCCGGCCTGCACGCGGTCTCCGCCGAGGGAGGGACGCCGGTTCCCGTGACGACGCTCGATGCCTCACGGAAGGAGGTCGCGCACCTCTGGCCGACGTTCCTGCCGGACGGGATGCGCTTCCTCTTCTTCGCAAGGACCCGTCAGGGACAGGACAATCGCGAAGGTTGGATTTGCGCTGCCTCCCTCGGATCGAAGGAAGTCAGCTACCTCCGCGCAGCCGACGCCCTTGTCGGCGCCTCGAGCGATCACCTGTTCTTCACCATCGAGGGGACTCTGCAGGCCCAGCGCTTCGATCCGTCAAGCCTCGCGCTCAAGGGTGAGCCGCGGCTCGTCCCGGGTCGCGTCGCGCACCAGGGTGAAGCCGCCGCGGCCCTGGCGAGCGTCTCCTGGAATGGCATCCTCGCCTTCCGGACGGATCCTCCGCTGGAGCGGCAGCTCTTCTTCCTTGATCGCACCGGCAAGAAACTCGAGTCGACCGGACCTCCCGGCCCCTACGAGGAATCGCTGCGCCTCTCTCCGGACGGGCGCCGGGTGGTGATCGTTGGACGGAACGTCCGGACCAGCCGAAAGGAGCTCTGGCTTGTCGACATCGCTCGCGGCACGGCTTCCCGGCTCGGGGGCGCCAAAAACGAGGAGCTGAGACCGGTCTGGTCGCCCGACGGAAAACGTCTGCTTTTCTCTCACGACAGCCAAGGGCCCTACGATCTCGTCGAGCGATCCGTCGACGGGTCGCTGGCGGACGAAGCCGTCCTCGAATCGCCCTTCGACAAGCTGGCCGACGACTGGTCGCGCGACGGAAAGCACGTGCTCTACGTGTACAGCGATCCAAAGACACCCGGGCTGTGGGTACTGCCCCGCAGCGGCGATGCCCGACCCTTCTTCGCCCGGGGCGGAACGCCTTTCGACCACCAGGGCCAGTTCTCGCCCGACGGGCGCTGGATCCTCTTCACCTCGGCAGAATCGGGGCGCCGGCAGGTATACGTGCGCCGCTTTCCAGAAGGGACGTCGAAGACCCAGATCTCGATCGCGGGCGGCAACAACCCCCGCTGGCGCGGCGACGGCCGCGAGATCTACTTCGATTCGTCCGACCGTCAGCTCATGGCGGTCCCCTGGAATCCGCGCGGCGAGGGTGCGGAGGCGTCCGTTCCGACACCGCTCTTTGTCGTCTCTCCGTACCAGCTCGAGCACGTCCTCAGCTACGACGTCGCACCCGACGGCCAGCGATTCCTGATGATCACACCCCCGGCCGATGAGGCTCCCTCCTCAATCACGGTTCTCCTCGACCGGGAGTCGGAGCAGGTGAAGTGACGCGCGCGGCCGGCTCCAAGCGGGGATCCAGGGGACCGCCCATTGAGACCCGTGTCCGTCGCCAGCGTGAGGCCGGGATGATCGATGCGGGAGGAGGAGCGTCCGTGAACCAGAGAATCGACTACGCAGTCGTGGGCGGGGGTATCGGCGGCGCCTACAGCGCCTGGCGCATCAAGCAGGCGATGCCGGACAAGCGTGTGGTCCTCCTGGAATACAGCGATCGCATCGGAGGCCGGCTGTTCACCCGACCGCTGCCGGGCATCACGGCGGTGAATGCCGAGCTGGGCGGGATGCGCTACATCCCGGAGAGCCACCCTCTGGTGAACAACTTGGTGAAGGAGCTGGGTCTGGCTCATCGCCCGTTTCCAATGGGCGATCCAAAGACCGATCCTCACGGGAAGAACAACTATGCCTACTACCGGCGCGAGTTGCGCCTGATCGGTCAGCAGAGCGATTCGGCGAAGATCCCCTATCGCGTGGACCCCGGCGAGCTCAACAAGACGCCGGACGATCTGCAGGAACAAGTTCTCACCACCCTGGTTCCCAACTACCAGAACCTGTCGTTTGACGATTGGTTCAAGGTAGAGGTGTTCGGCAGGCCGCTGTACGAGTATGGTTTCTGGAACCTGCTGTATCGCGTCTTGTCGCCCGAAGCGTTTGAATATCTCCGGATCGGCAGCGGGTACGACACGAACGTGTCGAATGGAAACTCGGTTAGTCTGCTGCCGACCGGAGGCGAATACAGCGCTACGAACCCCTATCAAACGCTGGTCGACGGGATGGAGGCGATTCCGAGCGCGCTGGCCAAGCAGTTCGAGCACAAGTTCGGCGGCGAGGTGACGATGAACGCGCGCGTCGGGAGAATCGTGCGCCGCCAGGACGGGTTGTATACGCTGACGGTTCATCGGACCGTGTCGCAGCGCGGCACGACCTCGGACCGCCAGCCGCCGGAGGTGAGCGAGCTCACGGCCGACCACGTGGTTCTTGCCATGCCCCGACGATCGCTCGAACTGGTGGAGTGGGATCAGTTCCAGAAGGATGCCTTCCTTCGCGCGAACCTCGGCTCGGTGCTGATTCAGACTGCCTTCAAGCTGTTCCTGGCCTATCCCTATGCGTGGTGGAAGGCGCTCGGATTGGTTGCAGGGCGGTCGATGACCGACATGCCGATCCGCCAGACCTTCTATTTCACGGCACCCGACGACATGGACACGCCCAACATCTCCACGGAGCCCGCGCTGCTCATGGCGTCCTATAACGACATCAGCACCGTACCGTTCTGGAAGGGGCTCGAGGCTGGGGAGCGCATGAACGGGCCGGACGAGGCATTGGCGACGATTCCCATGGTGAACGAGGCGCACCGCCAGATTGTCGAGCTTCACGGACAGCGGGAACTTCCGCGGCCGTACGCCGCCGCGTATCGCGACTGGAGTGAAGATCCGTTCGGCGGGGCATGGCATTGCTGGAAGGCCGGCTTCCGGTACAACGCGATCATCCCCAAGATGACGCGCCCGGTACAGAGCGAGAAAGTCTATGTCTGCGGCGAGGCGTATTCAAACAACCAGGGTTGGGCGGAAGGTGCGCTGGAAACGGCTGAACAAATGCTCACCGACCAGTTGGGCATTCCAAAGCACCCCGTGAGCCAGGGAGTGCAACCAAATCCGCTGCGGAGAGTCGAGCATACGACGGCTTTGCGCGCAAAGTTCGGGCAGCTGATCTAGAGGTGATCTGTCATGAGTTCGCTTTCTCGAACAGAACCGAACGTCGCGCGATACCTGTTGCGCGCGATCCGAGATGAAGGCGTGGACCATGTCTTTCTGGTCCCCGGGTTCATGGTCGAGCCGTTCCTGTCGGAGTTCATCCCCGCCGGAGTCACGCCGATTGTGGCGTGCCAGGAGGGGGGCGCCGCCTACATGGCCGACGGCTACGCGCGCTCGACACTGAATTTCGGCGTGGCGATGGGTATCGGTGGTCCCGGGGTCTCGAACATGGTGACCGCTGTCTCCGCGGCCTACTCGGATCGCTCGCCAGTGCTGATTGTGGCAGGCAACGTCCCTTTTACCTGGGAAGGTGAAGGCACCTTCCAGGATTCGAGTGCGACGGGAGTCGAGGACCGTGACGTGTTCCTGCCCATGACCGTGTTCGCCGAGGTGATTCCAGATCCGACGCTCGTGGGTTCGTTCGTGCGAAAAGCCATCAAGGCCATGAAGGGGCTGGAGAACCGGCCCGCGTTCCTCTCTGTGCCTCGAGACATGCAGACCGCGCCGCTCGCGTACGACTACAAGCAGGTTGGAGCCGTGGAGGCGCCACGCATCCTCGATGCAGAAGCGGCACAGAAGGTACCGGAGCTTCTCGCGTCCTCTACTCGCATCACGGTCCTGGCGGGCAACGGCGCCGTGTGGTCCAACGCCAGTGCCGAACTCCGCTCTTTCGCGGCGGAGTACGCGATCCCCGTCGTGACCACGCAGCGCGCAAAGGGCGCGATTCCGGAAGACGATGCGTTGTCGATGGGCGTCTTCGGGGTCGGCGGCAGCATGTGGGCGAACCAGGTGGTGATGGGAAATACTCAGTCGAGTATCCCCGGTTCGGAGGTGTTGATTGTCCTCGGTGCCACGCTGAACGAGAACAACACGCATGGTTGGCTGCCGGGTTTCGTGCCGAGCAAGGCGATGGTTCGGGTGGACATCAACCCCAACAACGTGCTCGGCAAGGAGTACCAGCAGTCGTTCATCACGGGTGACGTGCGGTCGTTCCTGGGGTGGCTGCAGTCCAACCGGGCGGGTTATCACAATAGCCTGAAGGCGACAGCCGCGGCACGCCAGGCGTGGCTGGAGTCGATTCGCAAGACGCCCTACTACGACACCGACGCGGACCGCACCTCCAACGCAGTGCCGATGAACCCGGCACGGGTGATTGCGGAGCTGCGCAGAGCCGCACCGAGAAACACGGTGCTGGTGGTGGACTCCGGAGCGCACACGTTCTTCACCGGCCACAACTGGACGAGCTACGAGCCGGATGAGTTCCTTCTGCTGTCGACCACGGGACCCATGGGGTACGGTGTGGCGATGACGATTGGGGCGAAGCTGGCACGGCCTTCGCAGCCACACTGTGCCGTGGTCGGCGATGGCAGCCTGCTGATGCATGGGATGGAGATCCACACGGCCGTGCGATACAAGGTACCGATGGTGATCACGGTGATCAACAACAGTGCCCTCGGGAACGTGTATCTGCGGGCGTTGCACGAGAGTGCGGAAGCCGTGCGACTGGCCGAGATCCCGACACAGGATTGGGCAGCGTTCTCCAAGAGCCTGGGGGGCGATGGCGTTGTGGTCGAGCAGCCAGCCGAGCTGCCCGCCGCCTTCGAGCGTGCGTTCGCCACCACGGACCGGCCGTTCGTGGTGGATGCTCGCTGCGACCGCAACTGTCCCACGCCGAACACGCAGGAGGGTCCATGACGGCGACGGACCGGCCGATCAACAATGTCCTGCGTGAGAAACGAGAATGACCGCGAGCCGATTGACGGCGCAGCGCGGGGCCCCGGGGGAGTGACCCCGGCTCCTCAGCCCGCGCTGGCGAGCGGCCAGGGCCGGCTGATGTAGTCGGAGAGGGTCAGGAAGAGCAGGATCGCGAAGAAGGCGAGCCCGGCCGCGATCACCAGCGCCGTCAGCCGCGGGCTGTAGCGCGCGTGCATGAAGTACAGGACGACGAGCGTCGCCTTGGTGACGGCGATGGCGAGGGCCACGATCAGGTTGAGCGGGCCGAAGTCGTGCCCCGTGACCTGCACCGTGATCAGGGTCAGCACACAAAGGGCGATGAACACCGCGAGGTAGATCCTCCAGGAAACGACGTGGTGCCCGGCCATCAGTGCGCCCCGATCAGGTAGAGGAGCGGGAAGAGGAAGATCCAGACGATGTCGACGAAGTGCCAGTAGAGGCCTGTCAGCTCCACCGGCGTGTGCCACTCGGGGCTGAAGCGTCCCCGCCACGCCATCGAGGCGACGACGGCGATGATGGGGATTCCGATGACCATGTGGAGGGCGTGGAGCCCGGTCATCCCGAAGTAGAACGAGTAGTAGATCTGCGCCTGTCTCCCGACGTCCCCCTCGACGTGGAGGCTCGCGGCGTCGAAGCGCGCGCCGGGGACGAGGCAGCCCGCGTGGGGACCGTCGCCGAGGCAGGGGCGGATCTTCTCCCCGTACTCGAAGTACTTCACGCCCAGGAAGACGGATCCGAGGAGGATCGTCAACAGCAGGTAGAGCACGATCCGGCTCCTCCGCCCGGTGGCGGCGGAGAAGACGGCCATCGCCATCGTGAGGCTGGAGGCGATGAGCACGAGCGTGTTGAAGAAGCCGATCCCCCAGCTCAGGTGGTGGCTGCCGGCGGCGAAGGCGTCGGGGTACTGCGAGCGGTAGACGGCGTAGGCGCCGAAGAGGCCCCCGAAGAAGAGCACCTCCTGCACGATGAAGACCCACATCCCCAGCGAGGCGGCCTCCTTCTGCTGGTGGAGGTCCGCGAAGTGGTGGGCGAGGTGAGCGGCGGGACCGACGGGCAGCGCGGCCTCAGACAAGGGCGGCCTCCTTGGGCGGCCGGGTGTAGTCGTAGGCCTCCTCCTCGACCACCGGCGTCGTGTGGAAGTTGTGGGTGGGAGGCGGGGACGTCGTCTGCCACTCGAGCCCCCGCGCCCCCCACGGGTTGGCGGATGAGACCTCGCCCCGGAAGACGGACCAGCCGAGGTAGAAGAGCGGCAGGAGGAGACCAAAGCCGAGGATCGAGGCCCCGGCCGTGGAGAGGACGTTCAGGACCTGGAACTCCTCCGGGTAGACGTGGTAGCGGCGCGGCATGCCGACGTACCCGAGGATGAACTGGGGGAAGAAGGTGAGGTTGAAGCCCACGAAGATGAGCACCCCGGAGATGCGCCCCCACCACTCTGGATAGAGCCGGCCCGTGATCTTCGGCCACCAGAAGTGCAGGCCGCCGAGGTAGCCCATGATGGCGCCCCCGACCATGATGTAGTGGAAGTGCGCGACCACGAAATAGGTGTCGGTGAGGTGCACGTCGGTCCCGAGCGTGGCGAGGAAGAGCCCCGTGAACCCGCCGATCGTGAACAGCCCGATGAAGCAGAGGGCGTACATCATCGGGGTCTGCCAGGAGACCGACCCCTTGAAGAGCGTAGCCGTCCAGTTGAAGACCTTGAGCGCGGAGGGGATCGCGACGAGGAAGGTGAGGGCGGAGAAGATCATGGCCGAGTAGACCGACATCCCGCTCACGAACATGTGGTGGGCCCAGACGAGGAAGCCGATGGCGGCGATGGCGAGCGACGACATGGCCACGAAGGTGTAGCCAAAGATCTTCTTGCGCGAGAAGCAGGTGATGAGCTCGCTGATGACGCCCATCGAGGGCAGGATCATGATGTAGACCGCGGGGTGGGAGTAGAACCAGAACAGGTGCTGGAAGAGGATGGGGTCGCCC